>Ga0105044_10011620_pt1 | contig 11987 bp, 12 predicted proteins | sample MAT01_FD_78092 | JGI IMG/M metagenome (GOLD analysis project Ga0105044, IMG submission 78092) | Freshwater microbial communities from Lake Fryxell liftoff mats and glacier meltwater in Antarctica - MAT-01 | ecosystem: Environmental > Aquatic > Freshwater > Ice > Liftoff microbial mat | place...
CACGGATTCCGGCGTCGGAGGCGTGGCCGACGATTCGTGAGATGTCGTCCCGAGTGAAGTATCGGCCATCGGCGCCGAGGCGGTGCAGGTCGGGCCATCGCCGGCTCTCCAGTCGAAACGCCTGATCGTCGGAGAGGTGCAGATGCAACACGTTGAACTTGGCTGCGGCCATGGCGTCGAGCGTGTCGATGATGACGTCCACTCCGAGCCAATGTCGGCACGGATCGATCAGCAGGCCGCGCCATCCGAACGCTGGTGTGTCGCGGATCACCACATGCGGGAGTTCGCCGGCCGAGTCGGGATCATGGGCCAGCTGCAAGAGCGTCTCGGCTCCGCGACGGGCTCCGATGTGGGTTGCGGCGGCAAGTGTTATGCCAGCGGCATCGATGCGAAGGATGTAGGACTCGTCGGTCCCGAGTGCAGGCGTCCCAGGCAGCACCTCACCGATGTCGATGGTGATGCGCGTCGTCTCGGCAGTGGGACTCGCCGGCCAAGCGCTCAGCAAGCGTGCCTGAATTGCGGGGGTGAAGTTCCCCGACACGACCAGAGCCCCGAGTGGCGAGTACTCCCCGCCAAACGTTGTCGACGAAGGTGCAGGGATCAGTCGTGGCGAACTCACCAGCGAAGTTCACCAGATCGGTGGGCAATGGGCTGCGAGAAAGAGCAAAGGGTGTGGTGACACGCAACTGATACCTAATACGCTCGGTGCCATGAACAGTTGGGAACTCCGGGAACGACGCCGCGAGGCGGGCCTGACCCTTCGGTCCGTCGCCCGCGCTGCGGGTACGTCGGAGTCCAACGTGTCGGCGTATGAGCGGGGGGCGAAGCCTCCGCGGCCTGCGACCCTCGATCGATTGATCGCAATGATTGACGCCGGCGCCCGAAGTCCGGTCCATGAGCGCAGTCTCCTGACCGTGCCTGCCACCGCCGCAGCGCTTCGCGCCGCCCTGCGCGCCGGCTGGTCCACGGCCGACCTGCTCCGACTCGTGCGAGAGATGCGATCGAACGCCAAGTTCGTGGACCAGCCTCGGGACCGGGCTGCGTTCTTTGCCGAGCCGTCGACCACCGGCGACCAACGATGGGACGCCATGCTCGCCGGATCGGTTGAGGACCTGGCGTTCGGCGGGGGTTTCGACCCTCCAGCATGGTGTGCCGGCCATGCTCTCCCGACCTTCTGGTTCGTGGGATCGACGCCGAGCCGTCGCGCCTATGCGTTCGCCCGGTCGCCGTTTCCCTTGCAGGTCCGGGGCGTCATGGTCGACCCAGCCGATCTCGAGGCCGTATGACTCCCACCTCGCCACTGTTCGGCCCCGAGCGCATTCGGGCGCTGCTCGTCGAACTCGGTCAGCGACTCGACGATCGTGGGATTGAAGCCAGGCTGTTCCTCGTTGGTGGCGCAGCGATGGCTCTTGCGTACGGCCGAGACCGGGTCACCCGCCATCTCGACGCCGTCTTCGTGCCGAAGGTCGAGATCTACGAAGAGGCCAGCGGGATGGCGCAAGAGCTCGGTCTGCCCGAGGACTGGTTGAACGATGCCGTCAAAGGCCTCCTGCCAGATCGCTCCCAGCCGATCGAGGGCTCGACGAGCTTCACGACCCGGGGTCTTCACGTCGGCGTGGCCTCCGCTGAGTACCTCTTCGCAATGAAGGCACAGGCTGCTCGACAGGAGACCGACGGCGACGATCTCCGATACCTGGTCGAGATCTTGGGCATCGAGAGTGTCGCTCAGGCGCTCGACCTGGTTGAGCGGTTCTACGATCCTGTCGGCCTCAGGCCGAACGCGCGGCTCATTCTCGAGGACATCATCGGCGCGGAGTGAGGGAACCGCGGCCGCCGCGGCCGCTGAATCGCAATGTCTGACCCGTGCCGAAAATGATCAAAAGGCGAGTCGCCTGGCCAGCAGCATGAGTGCGATGCCGAGGCCGGCCGTTCCGACCGCGGCGAGTGCCAACGGCATCGTCCGTCCCGTACCAGTGGCGGCCAGGCTGGTATCGGCCAAGCTGGTGTCGGTGAGCCGTGCGGACGGTTGCGATGCGGGGCCGGTCGGTGCGCCGGGCTGGCCGAGCAAGGTGGGTGAAGGCCGTGCGGTGGACGTGGTCGGGACACCGGTCGTGGTCGGGACACCGGACGTGGTCGTCGCGCTGGTGGTGGTCGTCGGTGGAGCGGGCCCGATGACCACCACAGCGGCAGTCACGCTGGCAGCCGGTGCGGACCCCGCGTCTTGGTAGGCGAGTGTGACGTCGTAGGTGCCTTGCGGCAGGGACCCACCACAGGTGCTCGCCTGCACTGCTGGGTCGGCGAGCAGGCTGATCGTCGACAGGGCGAACGAGACCGAGGTCGCATTGCCCATGGTGAGCGTGCACGTCGTGGAGCCCGCGAAGACCAGCCGGACGGACCCGCTGAGCGGAGCCTCCCCCAGCACGTAGGCGACCGGCAGTACCGGCGTGTAGGTCGTCGACGCCACTGGGCTGGTCATGGAAGGCGCCAGTGTGATCGGGGCGGCGATCACCACGCCGGTTGCTGTGGCAGCGGTTGCTGCTGGGTCCCCCGCCGAGTTCTGGTACGACAACGTCACGTTGTAGGTGCCGAAGGCGATGGCGTTGGCGGGGCAGGTCGTCGAGTTCACCGGCGGGCCGATGATGACGTTGGTGGTGTTCAGGGTGAACGTGGTCGTCCCCGCGCTCGAGGTCGAGAGGGTCAGGCTGCAGGAGACGCCGCCGACAAACGACAGGGTGACGGACCCGGCGAGGGGGGCTTCGGGCAGAACGAAGGTGACAGTGACCAGGTTGGTATTCGCGCTCGACGTCGCTGGGCTCACCAGGCTCGGCGGTAATGTCGCCGCACCCGCAGGCGGCGCGCTTCCGATCACCGCGGTCCCGATCACGACAAGCCAGACAACGAATCCCAGGGCACAGAGTGAGAAGCGACGGCGCATCCCACTGACGCTAGTTTTTCGCCCCGCCGACCGGTGCGATCCAGTGTTGAGAAGTAGCCGAGACCAGCTGCGGGGCGTAGAACTGGGACCAGTTCCCTCCCAGCGCCCGCAAGGCAATGCTCTTTTGGGTCATCAGTGCGGCCAGGGAAGAAACCCGCGGGCGGCGAATCGACGACATCGTCGACAAGGCGGCGATCTGCGAGCGCTCTCGCTCGCAGCTCACGGTCCTCGAGCAGGACGCTCAGACGGCTCGCGGTGACCATCACCGGAGCTGGGTTACTGCCCCGACGATGCTGCCCAGAGATCATCGAACTCGCTCAGGAACCGTTGCCGGAGGGCCGCTTGTTGTTCAGCTGGCGCGAACGAGGCGTGATGCCGTCGAGGCTGATCTGCTCCCTGACATCCAGGTCGGTCGAAGGCGAACGCGACCACCTGAGCATTCACACCCGTCAAGCCGGGGTCAGGGCGCCGGCTGTCAGGTTGCCGGGGTCAGGTTGGACAGCTCGAGGTTCGCCGTCACGGAGTACTCGCTGGCGCCATTGACCTTGGCGTCGATTACCACCTTCACCGGCAGGCCCGTGTCGGCATCGAGCCACCATTCGTCGATCTCGGAACCGGTCTGGTCCCCGCTCAATGATTCGGTGGTTCGGACGTGCACGACATTGACTCTGGTGCCGTTGACCGAGCGGCTCGTGAGGGCCAGAACCTCGGTGCTGGCTGCGTCGATGGTGACCGAGTCGTCCATGTCGGAGGTGCCGGTGCAGGTGCCCGTTCGGATGTCGCCCACGGCTGCTTCCGGCCAGAGGAAGTCCAGAGGGCGCTCGCAGGTATAGGTGGACAGTGTTGCGATGTTGAGGCCGGGAGCCTTGCGAGCAGTCCAGCTCTTCATCTCGGCGATTGCGAACGTCGCTGTGTCGGTCGGGCAGTAGGTCCAAGACCGCCAGTGGTGGCTGTTGAAGTCGACCCGGTAGTCGTAGCAACCACCATCAGCGAAGGTGACGGTGACGGGCGAGTTGGGTCCGAGACTCTCGTCGAACCCCGGGAGACCGATCGACTCGTTGCCCGAGGCCGTTGCGGCGTAGACCCCGGCGGCCGGTCGGCCGGCGGGGTCGGACGCGGTTCCTTCGCCGGTGGCCGGGGCAACGGCGCTGGCGCGGAAGTCCTTCAGCGCTTCGGTATCGCCGAGTTGTCGGGCCTGGTCACGGCCGACGACGAACCACAGGAGCGCCGCTACGAACAGGACCAGCAGCGCCAGGCCCAGTCCGATCAGCGCCTTGCGGAGGCGGCGGCCAGGCCGGGGAGGCAACGGACCCTCGGGATCGGGCGTGAGCCCGCTGTCGTCGACTGTCGCGAAGGCGACGGGAGCGGCCATGTTCGATGATCGTCGCGTCGCGCTGCCGCCTTGAGACAACCATCGGCCAGGTACATCGGCCAGATGGAATCTGCCTCGTCGTGCGCGACCCGGATCGACGCGCTCAGAGCCCGCGGGCGATCGCGTCGGTCAACCGGACGACAGCGGCAGTCGTCTCGGCCCGGTCGTGCTCGTCGGTATTTCCGGGCTGGAGCGACGCTCCGTCGAGCACGGCGGTGATCATGAGCGCCCGCGACGCGGCTTGGTCCGGTGTCGCCGTGGGATCGATGGCCAGCACGATCTCGGCGATCACGGCGTAGAAACGCTCGTAGATCTCGCGGAGCACGTCATCGAATCGCTCGTCGTGGAGAGCAAGGACAGCGACGGGGAGATAGATGCGCCCGGTGCGACTGAGCCATCGCTCTGCGAGGACCCTCGAGGTGGCAATGAGCCGGTGGGACGGATCGTCCGCGTCGACCACGGCGATCGTCGCGAGGTCATCTTGGAACTCGGCCCGGACATCCACCCACGTCAAGCATCGACCGCGCGACGAACGCTCTCGCCGCCCTCGGATTGAAGGCGCTCGTCGGGCAGCCGCCGTTCGCTCCGGGCGCCGTCGAGGCCTTTCTGAACGACCGACGCATCGCAGTGCTGTCCTACGTTCGAGCCGACGGGCGACCGAACCAAACCCCGATCTGGTACACCCTGCGCAACGGAACGTTTTTCATGACGACGACCACTGGTGGGGCCAAGCATCGCGCCATTGACCGTGATCCGAACATCTGCCTCACGATCCAGGATGAACGACCCCCGTACCGTGCCGTGATCGCCGACGGAGTTGCCTCCCTGACCGATCTCGACGCCGCCGATGACCCGACCGAAGGGATGGCGACGCGCTACTTCGGGCGATTGGGCGCTGCCAGCTACGACCGCATGACCAGTGAGATCTACAACGCCAGCGGGATGACGCTGATCACGCTCGTGCCGACAGGGGTGAGGGTTTTCGACAACACCCAAGGCCCTGTCAGCTGGGGCTCTCGCCCCGTCAGGATTCGCAATCGGCTCCCGCTACCTCGACGCTGGCTGTGAGGCCGGGAAGCTTCCGGCAACTCGGAAAGCAGGCGCGCCGGGATTCGACTTGCTCGAAGTTGACCACCGGGTCCCTACATCCAGTAGCGCAGTCTGCGACGGTCGAGCCTGTCCCAGTCGGCATGCCACGCGGTGTGTAGTTCGCGTCGGCGTTGATCGGCGTGCGCATGGAGTCGGCCGGCGAGAAACGCCGCCCCTGGTTCGAACCCGGTTCGGTTCTGGTCGAGCCAGGCCATCTCGACCACGCAATCGTGAAGCTCGCCAAGTTCATCCTGCAGGACGAGTGCTGCTTGAGCGAAGCCCCTCGACGCCGCTCCGAGCCGACCGGCGGCCTGTGCCGCGTAGCGAGCCACTTTGATGGCCTTACGGAGCGAATGAAGTTCGTCGTCGGTCGGTGCCGGCCCCAAGCGGTTCTCCAGTCGACGAACGTTTCGCCATGATCTGGCGGCTCTGCGTGCCAGCACCGGGAGTGCCGGCTGTTGGGGGTCGACGCCGATCCGGCAGCGCGGATCGCCGACAAGGTTCTCGAGTCGTCGAAGCAGTTCGAGGTAGCGGTTGCCGGACAGGGCGCTGATGAGCTGGGTGCGCTGGATCTCGGAGTTCACGGCGATCCGTTGGGCGATCTCGATGCCGTCGGCCTCGCGCTGGTTGCCGATGGCTTGAATGTGAGCGTCGAGAAGTTGGGTCATCACCTGGGTGTCACGCAGCGCGCCGAGGAGTCCGCCGAGCCATCGCAGATCAGTTCGGAGTTCGTCGATCACATCGGTCTCGAGGACAGATCGAAAAAGCCTCAGCTCCGCTCGAAGTCGCCTCGTCGCTACGCGGGCCTGATGGACAGCCTCCATGTCACCACCGAGACGGACTGCGGGGTCGTTGGCCACGAGTTGGCGGACGTTTCGGGCGACAAGTCCGGCGATGGCTTCTGCGATCGTCGAGTTCTCGTCGAGAGCGCGTCGGCTGAAGCCCGACGGGGGCGGCGGACCGAGAACCTGCTGGAGTTTGGAGCGCTGTTTGGATTGTCTCAGCCCAGCTGCCCGCAACGCTCGCGAGGCGACCTTCATGACGTCGGTTCCACTCGGCTCGACGAGCTCAACCTCGATCTGTCGGAACGCCCGCCCGACGGTGCCACCGACTCGTGACTCCACCATGTCGTCAGCGATCTCGACGACCGGCTCGGCGAATCCGGTGCCCAAGGCGATCGAACGTCGATCGGTGACGATCGTCGCAACCGGCGACAGCGGCTCGTCGAAGGTCAAGGCACGGACCAGTCCGACCAGCCGGGCGGGCGGGCTGTCGGGTCGACCGGGCTCGGAGTGTTCGTCACGAACGACTCCGGCCGAGGTTTTCCTGCCGACGGGGAGCTTGAGGGTCCATCCCTCCTCGGAGCTGTCCGATGCCGACCGATGACGAAGCGTCGCTCCCGCACCGATGAGTCGACCGCTGTTGGTATCCCAGTAGGAGGCGGTCAATCGCCGCTGTTGGTCCCACACCGTGATCAGCCCGTCGAACTCAGGGAGCTGGAACTCCGGCCCGCAGTCAAATTTCAACTCGGTCTCGCGACGCACTGTCATCAGGTCCCTTGTCTACCCGCTGCCAGCCCCACTTGGTTCTCGTCGAAAGCCCGGGTTTGCCGTCTCAACCGTGGTCGGTAGCCACGGCGGTCGCGGCTCTCGAACGGCGCCGACCCCATCGGGGGGTCCGGGGGAGTCGGGCCCGACCGTCGACCACGTGGACGTCGGTCAACGCGCCGCGCGCACTGGCCAGCAATTCCTTGCGTGATGTCACGAAGTGGACGTCCACCCCCAGGTCCAACGCGAGGAGATTGTGGAAGATCGAGCGGGCATCGTCGACGTCGAGCTCGTCGAGGGGATCGTCGATGACCACGGCTGTCTGTTCTGCGTTGTTCATGCCGGCCAGCTCGGCCCGTTCGATGATGGCCTCGAGCAGCGCCGCCCTGAGCTCGTCGACGTCCTCGGCGAGATATCGACGCGACGACAGCGTTGCCAGGACTCCGGAGGCCTTTTGTTGTTCGGCATCCAGCGCGTCGGCCCGCACGGCCAGCTCGGCCAGCAGTCCGTCGTGGTGCTTCAACTCGTTCTCGGTGGACGTGACGGTGGTCTCGGCGTCGGCAAGGGCCGCGGCTACGAGACTGGTCGCCTCGGCCAACTGCGTCGAACCGTCACTGATGAGCTCGCGTTCATCGACCAGGCAGGTCAGTGCAGCCTCGCCGGCCGAACGACGGTTCCGTAGCTCGCTCGTCCGAGCGGCCAGTTCACGAAGATCCTCGGCAGCGTCGTCGGAGACGTCCGACATTTGGGCGAGCGCCGGCCGTGCGTCGTCGGTGTGGGCGTCCGTCAGCTCGGCTGCGGCGATCAGCAGTTCTTGTTCAAGCTGGCGGAGCTCATCGTGCTCGCGGCCGGCTTGGCCCAGAGCGGTCTCCAGCTCCTGCTCGGCATCCGCCACGGCGGCAGCAGTCACCTCCCGTCGTGTGGCCGCCAGGAGTCCAGCGCCCTTGGTCGACACGGCGATCTTGTAGTCGATCATGGAGTCGAAACCGAGACGGCTCAGCGCTGCTGCTTCGGCGGCGATCGCCCCGGCCAGGGCAACAGGGGTCACGCCGCGGCGGGCCGACTCCAGTTGGACACGACGGTCGTGCGTCGACTCGATGGCGTCCATGGTGTGTTGGGCCAGCGTGCCGGCTTGCGCGTGCTCGTCCAGTTCGTTCAACTCGCGCTGGGTCGCTGCCAGGTCGGCCCAGGCCGTCACCACCGCCGGATGCTGCGAACGGTCGCCCGAGCCGACTTGAATCTGGCGAAGGTCGAGTTCGGCCAGTGACTCGGTCAGGCGAACCGCCGCAACGGTCCGAGCGAGCTGATCTTGTTCGGATCGGTTTGCCTCGAGTTGCCCGGTGGCCGACTCGATGTCGTTGCGGTGCTCCGAGATCGCCAGGTCCATGGCCTCGATCCGTGCCGCAAGATCGACTGTCTCGGCGTCGAGCGCTGCCTGCCCGTGGACCACCGATCGGTGATGCGATCGGGCGGAGGCCACAGCGTCGCTGATCTGCTGGTGGTCGGCGGTTGTCTCGGAGAACTCGGCATCGAGCTGCCCACGGCGCCGCTCGACCGCCAGCACCAGCTTGCGGGCCTCCTGGCGTGCCGCGTCGATTCGCGCCGTCGAACGCATGGGAAGCTCGCTCCGTCCGATCGCGGGTGCAGATCCCAGCTCGGCAGTTGCGGCCACGTGATGAGCGTGCCTGTCGCTTGTTGCCATATTCAGCACGCTCCATTTCGACCGAAGTCCTGTGTCCAATACCGGCGACCGGATGCGTCGTCCGCCGCACCGAATCCCACATGTGTGTACGAGGGATCGACCAGTTGGACGCGGTGGATCCTGGACCGCATCCACCCCATCACGGCCGCGTCGATCGTGGGCTGGCCGTAGGCGACGTTCTCGCCGAGCTTGGTCCAGCCGAGGTACCCGGCTCGCATGACCCGGTCCGCAAGTCTCGATCCGTCCAGTCCGATGTGGCTCAGACGGCCAAGGGCGACCTGTCCCTCGGAGTGACCCTGGGCCGAGTTCAACAAGGTGCGACACAGCACGAGTTCCGGCACCGCAGCGGCGCGCCGTTCCGCGTTGACCCGATTCAACATGGCGTTGGGCCAGTCGGCGTCCAGGACGCCGCCCGGTGCGGCCGGTCCCGCGCAGCCGGTACTGGTCACGATGCCGAGAATGAGGGTCACGACAATGATCGAGGCGTGGCCTCGGGACCCTTTGGACATGGTTTCCGGAGTACCGGGTCAAGGCCGGATCAGCCATGAGTCGAACAGCCCAGCACCGCTGGGCAGATGGCGAGATCGAGGGTGAGGCGCCGATCAGGCCGGGTTCCGCCACCAGATCCCGGTCCAGTCGATCTGGTTGATCGGTGCGTCAATGCGGTGCTCGGCCCGGTAGTCGTCGACCGCAGCCCGGCACGGAGGCCAACCGCCGTAGTCGTCGACGATGACGAACCCACCGGGTGAGACCTTGGGGGCCAGGGACACCAACGCGTCCCAGGTGGATTCGTAGAGGTCGCCGTCGAGCCGCAGGACGGCCAGTTCCTCGATGGGTGCGGCGGGCAGGGTGTCGCTGAACCATCCGACCAGGAGGCGGACCTGATCGCTCCACAGGTCGTAGCGCTCGAAGTTGGAACGGACCGTGTCGGGGTCGACCTTCAACACCTCGAGGGTCGACCAGAGGTCCTGGCCGGCATCGGCGGGGTAGTTCGTGGGGTCTGGTTCGGGAAGTCCTTCGAAGCTGTCGGCCACCCACACCCGACGTGACGTGTCGCCGTGGGCGGCGAGCACCCCGGCCATGAGGATGGTGGCACCGCCCCGCCAGACGCCGGTTTCCGCGAAGTCGCCCGTGACATCACCGGCCAACGCGGTCTCACACGCCCAGCGGACGTTGTCGAGTCGGGACCGCCCGATCATCGTCTCGGCGGTGGGCGGCCAGTCCCGTCCTTCGGCCCGGGCCGCCGGGTCGCCACGGCGGACCATCCGCCAGGCCCGTTCCCGGAGTTCGGTGACCACCGTCTCGGGCCCACCAGGCCACTGCCGGAGATCGGCGTCCCACCACTCGGACTCCAGGAACAACTCGCGGGTCAGGCACCCCGACAACAGGTCCAGGTACCGCTTGGCCCCCACATCATGGCGTGGGTCGTCGATGAGTTCGCCGGTCACGGGCCGGGAGCGTACCGGCGTCGTACCCCCTCGGTAGCGTGTGCGCCCATGACGACCGATTCCCGTCTCGGCGTGATCCGGGGGCTGCTGGCCAAGGCAGAGGCAACGCCGTTCCCGGCGGAGGCCGAGGCCTTCACCGCCAAGGCGTCGGAACTGATGGCCAGGTACGCCATCGACGAGGCGCTGATCTGGTCGACCGCTGTTGACCCGGGGTTGCCTTCGGAGCGAACCATCGTGTTGCAGCGGCCGTACGTGTCGCAGAAGGCGTATCTCGTGCATCGTGTCGCCAGCGTCTTCGGTTGCTCCGCCATCCGACTCATGGGCGGATCGGGAGCGCCCAGCGAGCCGGTGTCGGTCGTGGGGTACGAACCAGATCTGGACCTTGTGGAGGCCATGGTGACCTCGTTGCTCGTGCAAGCGGCTCAGGCCATGGTCGTCGACCAGCCGACCGGGCTCACCTCGTCAGGAGCCGCGGCGTTTCGACGCAGTCACTTGATGGGCTTCATCGAGACCGCCTGCGCTCGACTGGCAGATGTCCACCGTGACGCCGTTGTGCGAACGGCGCGGTCCGATCGCGCCGATGACGACTCGATCGACCTGCGTAACGACTCGCGCCCGCCGGCCTCGGTGGCGCTGGTCCTGGCCGATCGGACCGAGTCCGTCGATGCCGAGTTCGCCCGGCGCTACCCGCGGGTGCGGAGCAGCCGGATCTCGTTCGGGTCCTCGCTCGACGGTCACCGCTCTGGTCGAGCGGCGGGGGAGCGGGCCGATCTCGGTTCGTCCCGTCTCGGCCACCGCGACCAGATCGGCGCAGCAGGCGACCGCCCTTGACCTCAGACCAGGCCGCCTCGGTGTACGCCGCGGAGCACCTCCTGAGTCCGACCGTCGGCCGCTTTGCCACCTTCGCCGCGTTGAAGTCCTTTGTCTCACAGGTGGTGGCCGATGACCGCTGGACCGACGAACTGGCGCGCCGATGGGTCGCGTTGACTCCCCATGAGGTCGCCGTCGTGCGCCGCTCCCGATCGGCGACGTTCTCCGCCGCTGAGGAGCAGCGTCCGGTCATCCACATCGTCGACGGGCAATGGGACCGAATCACCGTGCTCCACGAACTGGCCCACCTGGTGGCCCGCGATCCATGGTCGCACGGACCACGGTTCTGTGGCGTCGAGCTGGACTTGGTCCGTTGGTGGTGCGGGATCGACGCGTGGGCCGAGTTGAGCGCAGCGTTCGTCGTCAACCAGGTCGTAGTGGCGGCACCCACGCGTGACTGACTGCCCGTGGTCGACTGGCTCAGCGGCGCTCAGCCGTAGCCCTCAACTCGTCACGGAAGGCCGGGTGGGCGATCTCCGCCAACGCCGCCGCTCGCTCGGCCACGGTTCGACCACGGAGCTCGGCAACTCCGTGCTCGGTGATGACGACGTCAGTCTGATGGCGGGGCGTCGTCACGATCGAACCAGGGGGGAGGTCCGCGGTGATCCGGGACACGAGTGATCCGGCGACGTGGGACACCGACGGCAGGCAGATCAACGAGCGGTCGTCGCGCTGGAGGCCTCCGCCGGACACGAAGTCCTCGTGGCCGCCGATTCCCGACCATTGGCGGCCCCCGATCGAGTCGGCCACGACCTGACCCGCCAGATCGACGCAGATGGCCCCGTTGATGGTGACCATGTTCCGGTTGGCGGCGATGGTCATCGGATCGTTGACCACACCCACTGGGACGAACGCCACATCGGTGCGCCCATCGAGCCAGGAGTACAACTCCGATGTCCCCGCCGCGAACGTGGTGATCGAGATGTCCTCGAAGATGCCCTTGGAGGCATTCGTCACCTTGCCGGCCTGGTGGAGGCGCATCAACCCGTTCGTGAACATCTCCGAGTGGACGCCCAGGTCCTCG
>Ga0105044_10011622_pt1 | contig 11986 bp, 13 predicted proteins | sample MAT01_FD_78092 | JGI IMG/M metagenome (GOLD analysis project Ga0105044, IMG submission 78092) | Freshwater microbial communities from Lake Fryxell liftoff mats and glacier meltwater in Antarctica - MAT-01 | ecosystem: Environmental > Aquatic > Freshwater > Ice > Liftoff microbial mat | place...
CAGGATGACGGCCACGCTCATTGACCTGATGCGCGCCTATGCCCGTTTGCGCACCCGCGACGAATTTCGCCCCTATGCGCTGGACCGGGTGGGCGTGATCACGATGGAACAGGCGCTGGCGCGGTTGCGCGGATTGATCGGCTTTGCCGGGGTCTGGTCCGATCTGGCGGGGTTTCTGCCCGATGACTGGGCCGAACCGGGTTTGCGCCGGTCTGGCCTGGCGGCAACGTTTGCGGCCAGTCTGGAACTGGTCAAGACCGGGCAGATCGAGATCCGGCAAGCGCAGGCTTTTGCCCCGATCCAGCTGCGCGCCCGCGATGCGGGGCCGGGCGCGCATGGCTGAGCCGGACGATCACGACCCGGGCCTGTTCGCCCCGCCCGACATCGCCGCGCAGGCGCGCATGGTCGAGGCGCTGCTGTTCGCATCCGCCCAGCCGCAAAGCCTGCGCGATCTGGCCGCACGGCTGCCGTACGGGTCGGACCCGGCCGAGGCCTTGGTGCTGCTGGCGCGGCTTTATGCCGGGCGCGGGGTGGAACTGGTGCGGGTGGCGGGGGCCTGGGCATTGCGCACCGCGCCGGACCTTGCGTTCCTGCAGCGGCGCGACGCGCCCGAACTGCGCAAACTCAGCCGGGCCGCGACCGAGACGCTGGCGATCATCGCCTATCACCAACCGGTGACGCGGGCCGAAATCGAGGAGGTGCGCGGCGTGACTGTCAGCCGGGGCACGGTGGACCAGTTGCTGGATATGGGCTGGATCCGTTTTGGCCGCCGCAAGCTGACCCCGGGCCGCCCGGTGACATTCGTGGTGACCGAGGTGTTCTTGGAACATTTCGGCCTGGACAGCACCACCGACCTGCCGGGGCTGAAGGATCTGCGCGCGGCGGGCCTGCTGGACAACCGCCCGCCGCCGGGCGGGGCGTTTGCGCTGGGTGGCGAGGACGCCCCCGATGACGCCCCCGATGACGCGCCGGAGATCGCGGACGATCCAGGGCAGGGCGAGATGTTCGGCGATTGAGGGCGATGTCGCAAGCAAGCGGAGCGCCTTGCGGCGCATTGTCTTTGCTTGCGGGGGGCTCCGCCCCCGTCGCTTTGCGCCTCCCCCGGGATATTTGGGGACAGAAAATGCAATGGGGTCAGGGGATCTTGAAGTGTTTTGACAGTTTCAGGCCCTGGCCCTGATAGTTTGACGCGATGCCGCTGCCGTAAAGGGTGGCGGGGGTGGCGGACATGCGTTCATAGACAAGGCGGCCCACGACCTGGCCGTGTTCCAGCACGAAGGGCGCCTCGTGGCAGCGCACTTCGAGCACGCCGCGCGATCCGGCGCCGCCGGCCGCCGCCCAGCCGAAACCGGGATCGAAAAAGCCTGCGTAATGGACGCGGAATTCGCCCGCCATCGCCAGATAGGGCGCCATTTCGGCGGCATGGGTGGGCGGGATGGTCACCGCCTCGCGGCTGACAAGGATATAAAACGCGCCGGGATCCAGAATGATGCGGCCCTGGGTGGTGTGGACCTCTTCCCAGAATTCGGCTGCGGGGTAGTGGCCGATGCGGTCAAGGTCGATCACCCCGGCATGGGGTTTGGCGCGGTAGCCGACCAGCGTGCCGCTGGCAGGTGCCAGATCGACCGAGAAACCCAGCCCGCCGGCGATGACGGGCGGCAGGTTCACCAGCGGGCTGGCGGCGTGCAGGCGGGTCAGGGCGGCATCGTCCAGCACCGCCTGGCCCTGTCGCAGGCGCAACTGGTTCAGCCGCATGCCGGGACGGACCAGCACCGCAAAGCTGCGCGGGCAGATTTCGGCGTAAAGCGGCCCGTGATAACCGGGCGGGATGCGGTCAAATTCGGTGCCGCCATCGGTGATGGCGCGGGTCAGCAGATCCAGCCGCCCGGTCGAGGATTTGGCGTTGGCCACGGCATGCAGGCCGGACGGCAGGGCCAGATGCTCCGCCAGAGGCACGACATAGACGCAGCCGCGTTCCAGCACGGCACCCGGAACCAGGTCGATCCGGTGCATGGTAAACTCGTCGAGCCGGTCGGCCATGCTGCGGCCGGCCCCGGTCAGAAAGGACGCCCGCACGCGATAGGCGACATGGCCCAGCCGCAGATCCAGGCTGGCAGGCTGGATCTGGGCGGGCAGGATGGCGGGCGACGCGGCGATGGTGCCATCAGCGATCAGGGCGGCGATGCGGTAATCGGGCAGGACGCCGTCAGCGGTTGCAGTCATGGCACCCATTCCCCCCCGAAAACCACGACGCCCGCCGGGATTTCCCCGGGCGGGCGGCGGTTTGGTCGGGCTAGCAGGACTTGAACCTACGACCTTCTGTCCCCCAGACAGACGCGCTACCAGGCTGCGCTATAGCCCGACTCTGGGCGGGTATGTGTCCTGTTTCGCAGGGCATGGCAAGCCCTGCATTCACCCTTGGGCCCCGGCGGCGGCCATCCGGCGGACCAGCCGTTCCAGCCGCGCCAGCAACGGCGCAGCCTTGCGGGCCTGCGCGGCGGGCAAGGGGCGGGGCAGGGCCAGAATCTGCGACAACAGGCCGGCCGAAGGCGGCGCATCGGGGATCGACACCGGCCGCGGCGGGGCAGGCGGGGCGACCGCGAGCGGTGCCCCGGCAACAGGATCGGCAGCGGCGAAGGGGGCGGCGAACGGGGCGGCGATGGGGGCGGCGAAGGGGGTGGCGAGGGGGGCGGCGGAGGGGGCGGCGAGGGGGGTGGCGATGGGGGCGGCGATGGGGGCGGCGATGGGTGGGGACGGTTTTGCCCTTGCGGCGCTGACCGGCTGCGCGGCCATGTCGAGCGGCTGAGCAGGCGCAAGGTCGGGGCCGTCCAGAGTGGTCAGCTCCTCTCCCGGTTCAAGCTCGATCAATGCGCCCGCGCCTTCGAACGCGCCCAGCGGCGGCGACAGCCCGGCCACCGCGCGCGAGCCGCGTTCGCGCAGCATCTTCTGCACGCCCTTGATCGTCATGCCCTGATCGTGCAGCAGCGCCTTGATGCCGCCCAGCAGGGTCATGTCCTCGGGGCGGTAATAGCGCCGCCCGCCGGCGCGCTTTACCGGCTTGATCTGGGGGAACTTGCTTTCCCAGAATCGCAGCACATGCGCCGGCGTATCCAGCCAGTCCGACACTTCGCTGATCGTGCGAAAGGCGTCGGGGGACTTGGCCATCCCGGCGCGCCCTAGCCCTTGTTGCCGTGAGCGACGCGGTCTTTCATCAGATGCGATGAGCGGAACGTCAGCACGCGGCGCGGATGGATCGGCACTTCTTCCCCGGTCTTGGGGTTGCGGCCGACGCGCGCAGCCTTTTCGCGCACCGAGAATGTGCCGAAGGACGAGATCTTGACCGTCTCGCCCGCGACCAGCGCATCCGAAATATGTTGCAATACCGCCTCGACCAGTTCGGCGCTGTCGTTGCGCGACAGGCCCACTTCGCTATGGACGGCGTCTGCCAGATCCATCCGTGTCAACGTCTTTTCCGACATCTGCGTCCCCCGCTTTGGGGGAACCTTAGGGTGCTTGTGTTTTCCGAGTCAATATCAAGGGCTTGGGGCGTGCAGTTTACCGTGGTGTTTGAGCATGGTTTTTCATTACCATCGCAGCACGACGGCCCCCCAGGCCAGGCCGCCGCCGATCGCCTCGGTCACGATCAGGTTGCCGGGGCGAATCTGGCCGCGCGCCACACCGACCGACAGGGCCAGGGGAATCGAGGCGGCAGAGGTGTTGCCATGGTCCTGGACGGTGACGACGACCCGGTCCATCGGCACGCCCAGCTTTTTCGCGGTGGCCTGGATGATGCGGATGTTGGCCTGGTGCGGCACGACCCAATCGACATCGTCCGGGCCCAGGCCTGCCTTCTCCAGCGCGGCATGGGCGGTTTCGGCCAGCTTTTCAACGGCATGGCGGAACACTTCGCGCCCTTCCATCCGCAGCACGCCGGTGCGGCCGGTGCTGACGCCGCCATCGACATACAGCAGATCGCGCAGCGTGCCGTCCGAATGCAGGTCGGTGGACAGGATGCCGCGATCCAGCGGGCCGCCGGTGCCGGGGGCCGATTCCAGCACCAGCGCACCTGCGCCGTCGCCGAACAGCACGCAGGTGGACCGGTCGGTCCAGTCCATCAGATGCGAAAAGGTCTCGGCCCCGATCACCAGCACGCGCGCCGCCTGGCCCGACGCGATCAGCGCATTGGCATTGGCCAGAGCATAGACGAATCCGGCGCACACCGCCTGCACGTCAAAGGCAAAGCCGTGCGTCATGCCGAGGCCCGCCTGCACCATCGTCGCGGCCGAGGGAAAGATCAGATCGGCTGTGGATGTGGCCAGGATGATCGCGTCCAGATCCGCCGCCGTCATCCCCGCTGCGTCCAATGCCGCGCGCCCCGCCCGGATCCCCATATCGGATGTGGTCTGGCCTTCGGCGGCGAAATGCCGCCGCTCGATCCCGGACCGGGCGCGAATCCAGGCGTCGGTGGTGTCCAGCGTCGCCTCGAAATGACTGTTGGGCACCACGCGGTCGGGCAGATAGTGCCCGACGCCCCTGACGACCGCGCGCCTTGTCATCGTGTTATTGTCCTTCTTGGGCCTTGGCGGCGGCGGAACTGCCGGTGGCGGCATATTGGCCCGACTCTTGCGCGATGGCCACGGCGCCGGCAACCCGTGCGGCGACTTTTTCGGTGAAACCCGATGCCGCCAGCCGTGCGGCCAGGGTCAGGGCGGCGGCAATGCCGGTGGCGTCCGCGCCACCATGGCTTTTGATCACGGTGCCGTTCAGGCCCAGGAACACGCCGCCATTCACCCGGCGCGGGTCGATCCTGATCCGCAGGCGGCGCAACGAGGTCAATGCCAGCAACGCGGCGATCTTGGACAGCGGTGTCTTGTTGAACGCCTCGCGCAGCAGGCCCGAGATCAGGTTGGCCGTCCCTTCGCCGGTTTTCAGCGCGACATTGCCGGTGAAGCCGTCGGTCACGATCACGTCGACCCGGTCCGAGGGCAGATCGCCGCCTTCGACAAAGCCGACATAGTCGAATTCGCCCCGCTGCGCTGCGCGGCCGATCAGGTCATGCGCGACCTTCAGTTCGGCCCGGCCCTTGTGCTCCTCGACCCCGACATTCAGCAGGCCGATCCGGGGACGCGCGATGCCCAGCCCTTCGCGCGCATAGGCGCTGCCCATCAGCGCATAGGCCAGCAGATCGTCCTGATCGGCGCGGATATCGGCCCCGGCATCCAGCATGACGTTGAAGCCGGACGGATTGTGCGATGGCCACAGGCAGGCGATGGCCGGGCGATTGACGCCCTCGGCTTTGCGCAGGCGCAGCATGGCGACGGCCATGAGTGCGCCGGTATTGCCGCAACTGACGCAGATCTGGGCCGACCCGCTGCGCACCGCGTCGATGGCGGACCACATCGATGTGTCCTTGCCATGCCGCATCACCGCGCTGGGTTTGTCCGACATCGCCACCGTGGCGGGGGCATGCACGACGCTGACCCGCCCGCCGGTGCGACGGCGGCGCAAAAGCGGTTCCAGCACATCCTGCGGCCCGTGCAGCATCACCTTGGGGCCGGGGACATCGGCCAGAAACCGCTCCAGCCCCTGCACCACGGCCAAGGGACCCTTGTCGCCGCCCATCGCATCCACCGACAGAACCACGGATCCGGCCAGAGCGGCGTTCGGCACGGTGTCCGGGTTGGCCGCGGTCATGTCAGGGTGCTGTCAGGCGCGCGGCCTTCAGGCCGCGTCTTCGTCGATGACGACGCCGGACCCGACGGCGATCACTTCGCGCCCGTCATAGTGGCCGCAGGACGGGCAGACATGGTGCGGCCGCTTCAATTCGCCGCAATTGCTGCATTCGTTGGGGTTGGTCGCGACCAGAAAGTCGTGGCTGCGGCGCTGGCCGCTTCGCGATTTGGAGATTTTGTTCTGCGGGACGGCCATGTCGGTAACCTCGGGCTCTGTCGGGCCCAGGGCCCTGAATGCTTGTTTCGTCGTCAGACGTCGCGGCGGCTCTTACGCCGCGCGCTGCCTGCTGTCGAGACATGATCTGACAAAGCCACGCAGCCGATGTGCCGAAGCCTTGCATCTTGGCGATGCCGGGTTGCCTTGGCAAGGATCATCAGGTCGCGCCGCTGTCATCGTCGGCGTCAGGCAGCAGCTTTTGCCGCAGCGCGGCCAGGCCGGCCATGGCTGCCGGGATCGGCGCAGCACCGGGGGGGGCGGCGCTGACCGCGCCAAACACCGCGCCGGGTGCACGCGGAAACGGCGGCAGCGCCAGGGCCAGCACCTCGGCCGCGATCTGCCACAGGTCGATCTGGGCGGGCAGGGGTTCGGTGCTGTCATCGTCGGGCATGGCGGATTCGCCGGGTGCAGGCGGCGGCAGGTCGGCAAGATACTGCCGCAACACGGTTTCGCGCAGCGGGGTGCGCACCGGGGCCAGGGTGAGGACGCAAGGTTGCGTGACCGTCGCCGACACCTCGGCCTCCAGCCGCCAGTTCAGGCGGCCTTCGGGTATCAGCCGCCCGCTGAAGCGCAGCTTGGACAGCCCCGACAGGCCCAGATCGGCGGCCAGGGCCGCCTGTTCGGCCGGGGTCGGCGTCAGGCGCAGCACCATCGCCTTGCGTTCGGGCAGGCCGCTCAGGCGGATCGGCGCGGACGGCAGGCCTGCGGCCGGGGGCACGGCGGCGCGGTCGGAAGGGGCGGGGTCGGCCATCGACGCATCCTTTCTTGAACAGGGGCCTTGCGATGATGTATCCCGCATAGAAGGCAGCCCGCGCCGGAACAAGAGGGCGAGGGCAGAAGGGGGCAGGCTTGGGTGAATTTCGGGCGATACGCGCGGGTCGGGCCCCTGCGGGCGATAGGGGCACCGGGGGCCCGGTGGGCACAGGTGGCACCGGTGGCACCGGGAGCACCGCCAGCACCGGTGGCACCGGTGCCACAGTTGGCCCCGGAGGCCCCGGGCTGACGCGCCGCCGTGCGCTGATGTTGGCGTTGGGCGCCTTGGCGCTGTCGGGCGGCTGCGTGCCGCTGTACCGCAATCATGGTTATGTGCCGCCCGAGGCTGATCTGGCCGCACTGGTGATCGGCCAGGACACCCGCGAAACGGTGGTGGCCGCGATCGGCCGCCCCGCGACCGGGGGGGTGCTGAACGATGACGGCATGTACTACGTCGCCAGCCGGTTTCGCCATGTCGGCCCGCTGGAGCCGCAAGAGGTATCGCGCGAGGTGCTGGCGATCACCTTTGACGCGGGCGGCACCCTGCGCAACATCGAACGCTTTGGCCTGGAGGATGGTCAGGTCGTGACCCTGTCGCGGCGGGTGACCGATGACAACCTGCGCGACACCACCTTTATCCGCCAGTTGCTGGGCAATATCGGCCGGTTCGACGCCAGCACCCTGCTGGCGCCGAGTTGACCGCCTAGCCAGCCTTGGGTTGAAACGTCAGCGCCACGCCGTTCATGCAATAGCGCAGGCCGGTCGGGGCCGGGCCATCGGGAAACACATGGCCCAGATGCGCGTCGCAGCGGCTGCAATGCACTTCGGTGCGTTTGGTGAACAGGCTGCGGTCGACGGTTTCGCCCACCATGTCGGGTGCCAGCGGGCGAAAGAACGACGGCCAGCCGGTGCCGCTGTCGAACTTGGCCGTGGCGTCAAACAGGTTCTGGCCGCAGCAGACACAAGCATAGATGCCTTGGGCCTTGGGGAAATCGTCATGGGTGAACGCGCGCTCGGTGCTGTGTTTGCGCGTGACCTTGTAGGCCAGGTCGGACAGTTGCGCGCGCCATTCTGTGTCCGACTTGATGACTTTATCCATGCTGTGGTTATCCTTTGTCACGATATGACCCTATCTTGGATGCAATGTATGCCGCAGCGGTGGTTCCGCCAAGAGAGGGCCGGGTCATGCCTGATGCGTTCGTGAAGGGGTGTTACAGCGCGCGCTTGGCCGCGACGCCGGCCGACCTGACGGCGGCGCAGCGGCTGCGGCATCTGTGTTTTGTCGAGGGCGGCGGCGCCTTGCCGCGCCCGGACGGGCTGGATGCCGACCGGTTTGACGCCGGCTGCGTGCATGTCCTGATCGAAGAGGCGCGCAGCGGGCGACTGGTCGGCTGTTTTCGCCTGCTGGCGCTGACCAATGGCGACCAGATCGGCCAAAGCTATGCCGCGCAGCACTACGAGCTGTCGGCGCTGCGTGCGTTTCGCGGCCGCATGGTGGAAATGGGCCGCTTTTGCATCCATCCCCAGGTGCAGGATGGCGATGTGCTGCGCGTGGCCTGGGGTGCGATGACGCGCTATGTCGATGCCAACGGGGTCGAGATGCTGTTTGGCTGTTCGTCGTTTGCCGGGACCGAGGCCGAGCGGTATCTGGATGCCTTTGCGATGCTGCAGGCGGCCCATCTGGCCCCGGTCCGCTGGCTGCCGCGGGTCAAGGCGCCGAACGTGTTCCGCTTTGCCGAGCGGCTGGGGCGGCTGGTGCCCGACCCGCTGCTGGCCGCGCGGCGGATGCCGCCGCTGCTGCGCAGCTATCTGGCGATGGGGGGCTGGGTCAGCGACCATGCGGTGGTGGACGCCGATCTGAACACATTGCATGTGTTCACCGGGCTGGAAATCAGGGCGATCCCGGCCGCCCGAGCGCGGGCGCTGCGGGCTGTGGCGGGTGGTTGAGCGGGCGATGGGGGCTCTGCCCCCGGCTTCGCCTCCCCCGGGATATTTATCGACAGAAAATGAGGGGGGGGTGCGGGGGGTTGAACCCTTGGGCGCGGAAGGGTAGCGGGGCGGCACCATGGCACGCGCACCCCTTTTGCAATTGACCGGCCTGTCGCTGACCTTTGGCGGCGCGCCCTTGTTTGCGGATGCCGCGCTGACGGTGCAGCCGGGCGAGCGGGTGGCGCTGGTCGGGCGCAATGGCAGCGGCAAATCCACGCTGATGCAAGTGATGGCCGGGCAGGTCGAGCCGGACCGGGGCCAGCGCGCCACTGCGCCCGGGGTCAATGTCGGCTATATGGAGCAGGACCCCGCGATGGACGGGTTCGCCACGCTGGGCGATTTCGCGCTGGCCGATCTGGATCCGTCGCAGGCCTGGCTGGTCGAGGCCGCCGCCGAGGGGCTGCGGTTCGATCCGGCGCGGCCTGTCGCCACCGCCTCGGGCGGCGAGCGGCGGCGGGCGGCGCTGGCACGGCTGATGGCGGTGGCCCCCGACCTGATGCTGCTGGACGAGCCGACCAACCATCTGGATATCGCCGCGATCCGCTGGCTGGAGGACACCTTGGCCACCTCGCGCGCCGGGGTGGTTATGATCAGCCACGACCGCGCCTTTCTGCGGGCGCTGACCCGGACCACGTTCTGGATCGACCGTGGCGTGCTGCGCCGGGCCGACACCGGGTTCGAAGGGTTCGAGGCCTGGCGCGACAAGATTTGGGAGGACGAGGACCAGGAACGCCACAAGCTGGAGCGCAAGATCAAGGCGGAGGGGCGCTGGGCGGTCGAGGGCATCTCGGCCCGGCGCAAGCGCAACATGGGCCGGGTGCGCGCCCTGGGCGAATTGCGCGCCGAGCGCGCCGCGATGATCCGCAGGCAGGGCACGGCGGCGCTGGCGATGGAGGCGGGGCCGACCTCGGGCAAGCGGGTGATCGAGGCGCGCGGCGTGGCCAAGGCGTTTGGCGGCACCGAGATCATCAAAGGGTTCGACCTGTTGGTGAACCGGGGCGACCGGATCGCGATCGTGGGGCCGAACGGAGTGGGAAAGACCACGCTGGTCAAGATGTTGCTGGGTGAAGTTCAACCTGACCAGGGCAGCGTCAAGCTGGGCACCAATCTGAGCGTGGCGGTGCTGGACCAGAACCGCGCCGCGCTGAACCCCGATGTCAGCCTCTGGGACAGCCTGACCGGCGACCCGGCGATGCGGGTCTCGGGGCAGGCCGATCAGGTGATGGTGCGCGGGGTGGCGCGACATGTGGTGGGGTATCTGAAGGATTTCCTGTTCGACGAAAATCAGATGCGCGCGCCGGTGCGGTCGCTGTCGGGCGGCGAAAAGGCACGGCTGCTGCTGGCGCGGATCATGGCGCGGGAAAGCAACCTGCTGGTGCTGGACGAGCCGACCAATGACCTGGATATCGAGACGCTGGATCTGCTGCAGGACGTGCTGGGCGATTATGATGGCACCGTGCTGCTGGTCAGCCATGACCGCGACTTCATCGACCGCGTTGCCACCCAGACTGTTGCGATGGAGGGTGACGGGCGCGCCACCGTCTATGCCGGGGGGTGGAGCGATTATCTGCTGCAGCGGCCGGAACGGCTGGATGAGGAGCGCGCGGCAAGCGCCGGGGGTGACAGGGAAAAGACCCAGATTGCTGCACCACGCCGTCAGGGCCTGAGCTTTACCGAGCGGCACCGGCTGGACGTGCTGCCCGCCGAGATCGAGCGGCTGGGGGCCGAGATTGCGCGCCTGGACGACCTGCTGGCGGGCCCTGAATTGTACACGCGCGAGCCGGTCAAGTTTCGCAAGGCGACCGAAGCCTTGACCGAACGGCAGAACCGGCTGGAGGCGGCCGAGGCGGAATGGCTGGCGCTGGCCGAAAAGGCTGAACGTGGCTGAGCCCGCGCGGGCGGCACACTTGAGTTCGGCCCGGCCCGCCCCTAGACAGGGGCAACCCGCCCGAAAGGCCATGCCCGATGCAGATCAAACTCGACCTGGCCGCCACCATTGGCAACACGCCGCTGATCCGGCTGAAAGCGGCGTCCGAGGCGACGGGGTGCACGATCCTGGGCAAGGCCGAATTCATGAATCCGGGCCAGTCGGTCAAGGACCGCGCCGCGCTGTACATCATCAGGGATGCCATTGCGCGCGGCACGCTGAAACCGGGCGGCACGATTGTCGAAGGCACCGCAGGCAATACCGGGATCGGGCTGGCGCTGGTCGGGGCCAGCATGGGTTTCAGGACCGTGATCGTGATCCCCGAAACGCAAAGCCAGGAGAAAAAGGACATGATCCGCCTGGCCGGGGCCGATCTGGTCCAGGTGCCGGCCGCGCCTTACAAGAACCCCAACAACTATGTCCGCTATTCGGGCCGATTGGCCGAGGAGTTGGCCCGCACCGACCCCAACGGGGTGATCTGGGCCAACCAGTTCGACAATCTGGCCAACCGTCAGGCCCATGTCGAAACCACCGGGCCGGAAATCTGGGATCAGACCCAGGGCGGTGTCGATGGCTTTATCTGCGCGGTCGGTTCGGGGGGCACGCTGGCAGGGGTCGCCATCGCGTTGCAGCACAAGGGCGTCAAGATCGGGCTGGCTGATCCCGAAGGCGCGGCGCTGCATGCCTTTTACACCACCGGCACGCTGGACGCGCCGGGCAATTCGATCACCGAAGGGATCGGGCAGGGCCGGATCACCGCCAATCTGGTCGGGTTCGCGCCTGATTTCAGCTATCGCATCCCTGACGCCGAGGCGCTGCCGATCGTGTTCGATCTGTTGCAGTTCGAGGGCCTGTGTCTGGGCGGATCGTCGGGCATCAACATCGCGGGCGCGATGCGGATGGCGCGCGACATGGGGCCGGGGCATACCATCGTCACCATCCTGTGCGACTATGGCACGCGCTATCAGTCGAAACTGTTCAACCCCGATTTCCTGCGCGACAAGGGGCTGCCGGTGCCGGGTTGGCTGGATGCCGCGCCATCCTCGATCCCCGGCGTGTTCGAGGACGCATGATCCTGTTGCGGGTCCTGTGGGCGCTGCTGGTGGTGCTGGCTGCGCCCGCGATGGCGCAGGACGCCGTGATCGGCCCGCCCGCACCCGATGCGCCCGCAGTGGCCGAGACAACGCTGGATTACGGTGCCTGGATGCGCACCGCAATCCGGACCGAGACCATTTCGGAGAACCAGCGCGGATCTGCCTTTGCGCTGGAGCGGTTGCGTGGCGATCTGGTGGACTGGCGCGACCGGTTCCTGATCGAAACGCAGGTGAACGCGGCCCGGATCGGCACCGTGCAGGCGCAGATTGCGGC
>Ga0105044_10011626_pt1 | contig 11983 bp, 10 predicted proteins | sample MAT01_FD_78092 | JGI IMG/M metagenome (GOLD analysis project Ga0105044, IMG submission 78092) | Freshwater microbial communities from Lake Fryxell liftoff mats and glacier meltwater in Antarctica - MAT-01 | ecosystem: Environmental > Aquatic > Freshwater > Ice > Liftoff microbial mat | place...
CATGAACCTTTCCGTCGCGATCCAGATGGATCCGATCCAGCACATCGACATTGCCGGGGATTCAACCTTCGCGCTGGCGCTCGAGGCGCAGAAGCGCGGCCACTCGCTGTTCTACTACGAGCACAGGAGCCTTTCGTACCGCGACGGACGCGTCTTCGCGCGCGGCCACCACATCTCCGTCCGCCACGAGAAGGGCGACCATGTTTCGCTGAAGCCCGAAGCGACGCTGGAAATTGGCGACATGGACGTGGTGCTGCTGCGCCAGGACCCGCCCTTCGACATGGCGTATCTGACCACCACCTACATTCTTGAGACGATCCACCCCAAGACCCTGGTGGTCAACGACCCGGCCCATGTGCGCAACGCGCCGGAAAAACTCTTTCCGGTTCTGTGGCCCGAACTCACCCCGCCGACCCTCATCACGAACGACCGCGCCGCCATCCGCGCCTTCCGCGCCGAGCATGGCGATGTCGTGGTGAAGCCGCTTTATGGCAATGGCGGCGCGGGCGTCTTCCGCGTGCGCCCGGAAGACGAAAACCTCTCGTCACTGCTCGAGACGTTTGAAAAACTCTCGCGCGAACCGCTGATCGTGCAGCGCTATCTCCCCGAAGTGCGCAAGGGCGACAAGCGCATCATCCTCGTCGATGGCGTGGCGGTGGGCGCGATCAACCGTGTGCCGGCCGCCGGCGAAGCGCGCTCCAACATGCATGCCGGCGGCAAGCCCGAAGCAACTGAACTCACAGCCCGCGAACAGCACATCTGCGACACGATCGGCCCGGAGCTCAAAGCCCGCGGTCTCATCTTCGTCGGCATCGACGTGATCGGCGACTACCTCACCGAGATCAACGTCACCTCACCCACCGGCATCCAGGAAGTCAGACGCTTCGGCGGGCCGGATATCGCGGCACTGGTGTGGGACGCGATCGAGGCGCGGCGCGGCGTCTAATGTTACCCAGCGGTTTCTAAGTCCATGAAGTTTCCAAGCGAAACGCACGAACGGCTGAACCGCCTCGCGGGGCTATGGGACACCACCATCACCGCGCTGAATGCCGACGGCAGCGCTGGCGCGGTCTCGATGGCCAGCGACATCTACACGTGGATGCCGAACGGTCAGTTTCTCATGCACGACGTCGATGCGGTGATGGGCAGTGAGCGCACACAATCGAGCGAGATTTTCGCGGTCGATGCGGCCGGCCACATCACCAGCCGCAGCTACGACGCGGACGGGTCGATGAACGATTTCACCGCGACGCTTGATGGCTCGCATTACACAATCACCGGAGAGACGCAGCGTTTTTCCGGCGCGTTCAGCGCTGACGGGCAAAAACTTGAGGGCCGCTGGGAACAGCATGATGGCGCCAACTGGCTGCCCTTCGTCAGCATCGTGCTGCTGAAAAAAGCCTGAGGCGGCTCAGGCGTTCGCCGCCGCGTCCAGCCCCTTCAAATCCACCAGCTCCAGTTTCGCGTAGCGCAGGCGCACGAGGCCTTCTTTGGCGAAGTCCTGCAGCAGGCCGTTCACGGTCTTGCGGGTCAGCCCGACAAGCTCACCAAGCGCCTGCTGCCCGATGGCCAGTGTGATGGGGGCAGGACCGCCCTTGATCGCCGCCAGCGTCCCCAACCGCGCCGCCAGTCTCTGGCGGGGTGGCAAAGCGACGATCTGGGCCAGCGTCTGCACCGTCACGCGCATCTGTGCGTAGGCAAGGTTGGCTATGACCCGCCAGAGGTCCGGCCAGGAGGCCGACAGCCGCGTCAGCGCAGCATCCGAGATCACCAGAATCTGGCTCGGCACAACCGCGATGGCGGTCACGATGCGCGGGCCGCCGCCGAAGCGCGCCGCCTGTCCGATCGTGCCGCCCTGTTCGACATGGCCGACCAGCACCTGACGGTCGCCCGGCGCCTCGGTAAAAAGCTGCAGCGCGCCGTCGATGACGACGAGAATGCCGGTCTCGGTATCGCCCTCGCCATGGCTCCACGTACCCACGGGCAGGCGCATCAACCGCCCGGCCTCGATCAGGGCATCGACCAGCCCCGGCTCGGCGCGACCGGCCCAACCGGTGCGCTGAAGGACAGCGCGGATACGCTCGTGGTCAGTTGACGACATTCACGAAGTGTAACACCGGTGACATTGCGAGGCAAAATGCCCGCCATGTTCTGTGCAAGATCAAAAACGACCGAGGAGTCCCCCATGCATATCGAACCCCTGGACGGATGCGGCGCGCTGATCAGCGGCGTCGATCTGGCGAGTGCCAGCGCCGCCGAGGTGGATGCCGTGCGCGGTGCCGTCTTCCAGCATGGCGTCGCCCTGCTGCACGGACAGAGCCTGCCGCCGGAAGCCCACATCGCCTTCGCCAAGCGCGTCGGCCTCATTGTGATCAACCGCTATTTCCCCAAGACCGAGCGCTGGCCGGAAATCGCCAAGGTCGAAAAGACCGAAGAGCAAACCACCAATATCGGCGGCGGCTGGCATACCGACCATTCCTATGACACCGAGCCGGCGATGGGCTCGATCCTGGTCGCGATGGAAACCCCGCCGAGCGGCGGCGACACGCTGTTTGCCAGCATGTATGCGGCCTATGACGCGCTCTCGGACGGGCTGAAGACCACACTGGCGGGCCTCAGGGCCGTCCATTCCGCCGCCCATATTTTCGGCGGCGGCGCGGCCTATAAGGAAACCGACCAGAAGGCGCTCACCGGCCACACCGATCTGCCGGAATCTGTGCATCCCGTGGCGATCACCCATCCGGGCAGCGGCAAGAAGGCGCTTTATGTGAACCCGACCTTCACGCTGCGCTTTGAAGGCTGGACGGCGGAAGAGAGCAAACCCCTGCTCGATTTTCTCTACGCCCACGCCCAGCAGCCGCAATTCGTGCACCGCTTCTCATGGGCGCCAGGCTCGGTCGCGATCTGGGACAACCGCGCGACCTGGCACAATGCGATGAACGATTATCACGGCCATCGCCGCCTCATGCACCGCATCACCATCGCTGGCGAAGCCTTGGGCTGATCGCCCTTGCATGGACGGGCGGCACAGGAACAATGCCGCCCGATGGACGCCCTCACCCGATCGATCTTCGCCGCAAGCTGGCAATGCCTGGCCCATGAAAGCCAGATGCCGGGCGCCGGCGACTATGTCGCTGAGACCATCGCGGGCGTGCCGGTCATCGCGGTGCGCGGCGAGGACGGGATCATCCGGACCTTTCGCAATGCCTGCCGCCATCGCCTGAGCCCGCTCGCCGCTGACGGCGCGGGCTCATGCGGCGGGGAGCTGGCCTGCCCCTATCATGGCTGGCGCTATGGCCTCAATGGCCGGTTGAAATCCGCAACGGGATTCGGCCCGGCCGAGAATTTCGATGCAAGGGCGCTTGGCCTTGTCGACTTGCCCATGCGGCTGTGGCGCGGCTTCCTCTTCATGGCGCTGTCGGATCAGGTGGGCGACTTCGACGCCTGGATCGCGCCGGTCGCCACCCGCCTCACCGCCACACCGCTCGAAGCCTGGCGCTTCGCCGCGCGCCGCCAGCACGATGTCGCCTGCCGCTGGACGCTCTATGTCGAAAACTATCTCGAGGGCTATCATGTGCCGGTGCTGCACAAGGCGCTCGATGCCGAGATCGACAGCGCCGCGTACCGCGTGACGATCGAGGATCGCATCGCCATCCATCACGCGCCGCTGCGGGAAGAGCGGCGCAAGGATGCCGTCTATGAGGGCCTCTGGGCGTGGGCCTGGCCCAATCTCGGCATCAATGTCTACCGCGACGGGATGATGATCGAGCGCATCTGGCCGATGCCGGATGGCAGCACGCGCCTTGACTATCTCTATGTCTTCGCCGACCCCGATGCCGACCAGAACGCCACCTTCGCGATGTCCGACATCGTCACCGCCGAGGACAAGATGATCTGTGAGGCGGTCGAGCGAAATGTCGCGGCGGGCGACATCGCGCAGGGGCCGCTGTCGCCGCGCCATGAAAACGCCGTCGCGCATTTCCGCGCCCTCATCGATGAGGCGGCGCGCAATGGGTGAGACCGTCAACGGCTTCGTCGCCTGGCTAAGCGTCAATCAGGAGGTCGCCGGGCCGGCGCTCGGGGCGCTCTGCCTATTCCTGTGCCTCGGCATTGTCGGCATCATCATCACGGCGCCGCCCGTCCTGCTCGCCGTCGGCGGGTTGATCGCAGCCGGATCGCTCAATGCTTTCGCCATGATCGGCTGGGCGGCGCTCGGCGGCATTATCGGCTATTTCATCACCTACTATGCTGGACGCTGGCTTGGCCCCGGCGTGGTGCATCGCTGGCCGCTCAAGAATTACCGCCGCGCGGTGGCCCGCAGCCGTCTGCTCTTCCGCCGTTACGCCTCGCTCGCCGTCTTCTTCAGCCGGTTTTTTGGCCCGCTGCGCTGCACGATCCCGCTGATCGCCGGCATCACCGGCATGAACCAGCGGCGTTATATGATCGCCAATGCGCTCTCGGCCCCGGTCTGGGCCGTCACCTTCATGGCGCCGGGCTGGATTGCGGTGCGCGGCATGGCGGAGCTGGAATCGCTCGGCGAGGCGCATTGGCTTTCCATCACGGCCGCCGGGCTGGTGCTGGCAGGCGTCATCGTCGCGCTGGGGTTCAAGGTCCAGCGCGCCCGGCTGGAGCGTCAGCGCCTCCACAAGCGGCGCATCGCCGCACGACGTAGCGCTTGAATGCCACGTGATCGCGCGGCGATGATGCGACCCATATGACCGTCACCCGCGTTTCCACCGTCGCCTTTGAAGGCATTGAAGCCCTCGAGGTGGACGTCCAGGTCCAGATCACCGGCGACGGCAACAAGATGATGATTGTCGGACTGCCCGACAAAGCGGTCGCCGAAAGCCAGGAGCGTGTCCGCTCCGCCCTTCACGCCATCGGCCTCGCTCTGCCGCCCAAGCGCGTTGTGGTGAACCTCGCCCCGGCCGATCTGCCCAAGGAAGGCTCGCATTACGACCTCCCCATCGCGATGGGCCTGCTCGCCGCCATGGGCATCCTCCCCGCCGAGGAGATGGCCCGCACCATCGCCCTCGGTGAACTGGCGCTCGACGGGCAGGTGACGGCGGTGATGGGCGTGCTGCCCGCCACCCTCGCCGCCGCAACGGCCGAGAAGGCGCTGGTCTGTCCCGCCGCCTGTGGGCCGGAGGCGGCGTGGATCGGCGGCGTCGAAATCATCGCCGCGCCCAGCCTGATGGCGCTCATCAATCATTACAAAGGCGTCCAGATCCTCACGCCGCCGCAGCCCAAACTGGCGGAAGATCCGGGCGGACTGCCCGACCTCAAAGACGTGCGCGGTCAGGAGACCGCCAAGCGCGCACTCGAGATCACAGCGGCAGGCGGCCACAATCTTTTGATGATCGGGCCGCCGGGCAGCGGCAAGTCGATGCTGGCGGCGCGTCTCCCCGGCCTCCTGCCGCCGCTCGGACCGCGCGAAGCGCTGGAAATCTCGATGATTCAAAGCCTCGCGGGCGAACTCAAAGACGGCGCCATCGGCCGCCGCCGCCCCTTTCGCGCCCCGCATCACTCAGCCTCAATGGCCGCGCTGGTGGGCGGCGGCCTGAAAGTGCGCCCCGGCGAAGTCAGCCTCGCACATCAAGGCGTCCTGTTCCTCGACGAGCTACCTGAGTTCGCGCGGCAGGTATTGGACTCCCTGCGCCAACCCATCGAGACCGGCTCGACACTGGTCGCCCGCGCCAATGCGCATATCCGCTACCCGAGCCGTTTCCAGCTCGTCGCGGCGATGAACCCCTGCCGCTGCGGCTATCTCGGCGACGCGGCGCAAGCCTGCAACCGCGCCCCGCGCTGCGGCGTCGACTACCAGTCCCGCATTTCCGGCCCGCTCTATGACCGCATCGACCTGCACGTCGATGTGCCTGCCGTCAGTGCCGCCGATTTGACGCTCCCCGCGCCCCGCGAGGGCTCCGCCGAAGTCGCCGCCCGCGTCGCCGCCGCCCGGATGCGCCAAACCGAACGCTATGACGGCCAGGGCATCGCCACCAATGCAGAAGCCGAGGGTGAAGCCCTGAACGAGGCCGCAAAGCTCGAAGCCCCCGCCCGCACCCTCCTCGCCGAAGCCGCCGAGCGCATGCGCCTCTCGGCCCGAGGTTACTCGCGCGCCATGCGCGTCGCCCGCACCATTGCTGATCTTGCAGGCTCCGAAGCCACGGGACGGACGCATGTCGCTGAAGCCCTCAGCTACCGCCGGTTGAATATTTCCTAGAGCAGCGGCGGTGAAGCGGTGGAGCATTGCCGCTATTTTGTGCTGACCGCCCAACCTCGCATCACCCAATTCCCGGTCAGCTACCCGAGCGAATAATCCACCGCAAAATACGCATAAACCATAAGCCCCCCGGCGGTCCGTTAAGAGTTCCCTAGGCCCGCAGCCCCGATACTCCGGCGCAGTCATCTCTCGCCGGATTGTCGCGCCTCCCACCCATGAATATCCCCCGCCTGCTCTCCCTTCTGACAGGCTTGGCTGCAGCGGGCGCCGCTGTGACGGTGCTCGCCATGCGCTACGCGCAGGGGCAGGAGCTGACCCCCGATCCGGTCGTCGCCACCACCCTTGCTGTAGCCGCCACCGGCGCAACCGTCGCGACGCTCTTTGAACATCGCCGCCGCCGCCGCGAAATGGACGAGCAGAACGCGGGCCTGAAGCGCATCGCCGACGTACAGAAGCGCACCGTCGAGCGGCTTCAGCTCATCAACGTCGACCTCAAGGAAAACGAGCAGCGCTATAAGGGCCTCGTCGACGCGCAGGGCGACGCGATCCTCCGCCGCTGGCCCGATGGCCGCCTCACCTTCGTCAACGACGCCTTCTGCATGGTCTTCGGGGTCAAGCGCGACGACGTGATCGGACGGGCCTTCGCGCCTGCTTTCCATCCCAGCGATCCGCCGCCGATGCTGCACGACTTCCAGGAAAGCGCCGACCGCCCAAGCCTGCGCTATGACCAGCGTGTGAAGACGATGCGCGGCTGGCGCTGGTATGCGTGGGAGGATTATCCAATCCGCGGCGAAGGCGGGGTCCTCACCGAAATTCAGTCAGTCGGCCGCGACATTACCGAACGCAAGGAAGCCGAGCGGACCATCCGCGCGGCGCGTGACCGCGCCGAACAGATGAGCAAGGCAAAGTCGCTCTTCCTCGCCACGATGAGCCACGAGATCCGCACGCCGATGAACGGCGTCATCGGCATGGCGAGCCTTCTGCTCGACACCAAGATGTCACCCGACCAGCGCGCCTATGCGCTGGCGGTCAAGCAGTCCGGCGAAGCGCTGGTCGAGCTCATCAACGACATTCTCGATTTCTCCAAGATCGAAGCAGGCGGCCTTGAACTCACGCGCGAGGCCTTCGGCGTGCGCGGCCTGGTCGATCAGGTCGCCGAGCTGCTGGCCACACGCGCCCACCAGAAGTCGATCGACATCGCGACCTGCGTCGAGCCCGATGTGCCCGAGGCGATGCTGGGCGACGAGCAGCGCCTTCGCCAGATCCTCATCAACCTCGCCGGCAACGCCATCAAGTTCACGGAGAGTGGGGGGGTCACGATCCGGGTTTCGCGTCATTCCGGGCAGTTAGAGGCCGACGGGCGCGGCCTCCTCAAGCTGCGGTTCGAGATCGAGGATACCGGGATTGGCATCCCCGATGAGGCGAAAGAGCGGATTTTCGGGCATTTTGAGCAGGCCGACTCCACGCATAGCCGCAAATTCGGCGGTACCGGCCTCGGCCTCGCGATCTCCAAGAAGATCGTCGAGACGATGGGCGGCGAGATCGGCGTCTCCAACGCGTTCGGCGGTGGCAGCGTCTTCTGGTTCACCGCCCCGTTCGCGCCCAACCGGATGGCCGAACAGATCGCCCCACCGCCCGACCTCTCGGGCAAGCGGATCGCCGTCATCAGCGCCTCGCGCGTCCTGCGCAGTACGCTGGTGCAGCGCCTCAGCGACGGCGGCGCGGAGGCCGAAGGCTTCGCCAATGCCGCAGAAGCGACGCTGGCACTGATGGCCGGCCGTGTGGACGCCGTGCTGACCGATATCGAACTGCCGGAAGGCGATGCGGAAGACCGCCTGCCCTCGCTCCGCTCGTGGCTGCCCGACAGCGGCTCGCTCATCGCATTGCTGCCGCCCGCCAAGCGCGCGCGCATCCCGGCACTGCGCGCCGCCGGCGCAACCGGCTATCACATCACGCCCGTCCGGCACGGCTGGCTGGAGCGGCGTCTCGCCGCCAGCCTTGCCGGAATCGACATCGATGGCGGCAAGACGGTGGTGACGCTCGACGACAAGCCCGCCGACGCTGAGGCACTGCGCGGCGAAGGTACGCGCATCCTTGTGGCCGAAGACAATGAGATCAACACGCTGCTGACCGTCTCGCTCATCAAGCGGATGGGGCATCAGGTCGATTCCGTGCGTGACGGCGCCGAGGCCCTCGCCGCGATCGAAACGCGCGGGCGCTACGACCTTGTTCTGATGGACGTTCACATGCCCGGCATGGACGGCATCGAGGCGACGCGCCGTCTGCGGGAGGCCGAGGCCAAAAGCGGCCTGCGTGAGCGCCTGCGGCTGCCGGTCATTGCGCTCACCGCCAGTGTGATGGACGAGGACCGCCAGAACTGCCGCGATGCCGGCATGGACGATTTCCTCACCAAGCCACTCGATCCTAACGCGCTGACAGCGGCGATCACACGCTGGACCAAGGCGCGCGCCCGGGCGGCCTGAGACCGCGGCGTGAGACCGCAGCGTGACGGGCCGCCGCGCGGGTGCTTAACCTGACACCGTGACGGCGAATCAGGGGCGCGCATGACGACGGCAGACGGTGCGGACCATGACGCGCGGCGAAGCTGGGCCGATGCCTTCCGCGCCTATGCGAGCCCTCGTGTCCTGGTCATGCTGGTGCTCGGCTTTTCCTCCGGCCTGCCCTTTCTGCTGATCTTTTCAACGCTCTCGGCCTGGCTTACCGAGGCCGGCGTCAGCCTGCAGAATATCGGCCTTGCCTCCTATGTCGGCCTCGCCTTCACGATCAAGTTTCTCTGGGCCCCGCTGGTCGACCGGCTGCCCCTGCCGCTGCTCGGAAAACTTCTCGGCCGCCGCCGGGCCTGGATGCTGCTCGCGCAAGTCGCCGTGGCGGGCGGCATTTACGTCATGTCGACCATCGATCCCGGCACGAATCTGATGGGGATGGTGGGCGCTGCGGTCTTCGTCGCCTTCGCCAGTGCGACGCAGGACATCGCCATCGACGCCTGGCGCATCGAAGCGGCGGAGAACAAGGATGCGCAGGCGACCATGGCCGCCGCCACGCAGCTGGGCTACCGCCTTGCCCTGATCGCGGCGGGGGCCGGCGCGCTCTATATCGCCGACGGGGCGTCCTGGTCGGTTTCCTATGCCAGCATGGCGGCGCTCATGTGCGTCGGCATGATCGGGACTTTCATCGCCTATCGTCCGGCGGAAACGCGACCGGGGGCGAGCCCGGCCGACGCATTTGCGCCGCGTGTCGGTGCGCTGCGATGGCTCTATGAGGCCGCCATTGCGCCCTTCGTCGATTTCTTCGCGCGCCATCGCTGGGTCGCCTTGCTGATGCTGGCGGCCATCGGCGCCTACCGCCTGCCTGACTTCGTGATGGGCGTGATGGCGAACCCGTTCTATCTCGACCTTGGCTTCACCAAGAGCGAGATCGCCTCGATCTCGAAGCTGTTCGGTATCTGGATGACCATCGCCGGCGCGATCATCGGCGGCCTCGTGGCGCCCAAGCTCGGCATGATGCGGATGATGCTGATCGGCGCGGTGCTGGTGAGCGTCACCAATCTTGCCTATGCTTGGCTCGCGACGATGGGGCCGGATCTCGGCGCGCTGACTGTGACCATCAGCCTGGAAAACCTCGCAGGCGGTTTCGGCGGCACGGCGCTCATCGCCTATATGTCGAGCCTCACCTCGACCGCTTTCACTGCGACCCAATACGCCCTGTTCTCCTCGTTCTTCGCCCTGCCCGGCAAGATCGCGGGCGGCATGTCGGGCTACATGGTGACCAGCCTCGGCGGCTTCTACTGGTTCTTCATCCTCACGGCGGCGATGGGGATTCCGGCGGTCCTGCTCGTGTGGTGGCTGATGCGCGTCACACGCTCTCCCGCACCTGCGAAGGCGGTGCCGAGCGAGGTTTGAACGCCCCGCTGCTTTCGCCTAGAGTCGGTCTTTGGAACCGGCACGCGAAGTATGAGTCACACGGCCGATAGCGAGACCCGGGCGGCGAACGCCAACAGCCCCAATGTGCTGGCCCGCTCGGGCTGGCTGGAGGCCCGTCTCGCCACAACTCAAGGCGAAGTCGAAGCAGCGCAGCGCCTGCGCTATGATGTGTTCTATCGCGAGATGCAGGCCGAGCCGACGCCCGAGATGGCCGCCTCGGGCCGCGATTTCGATCGCTACGATGACTTCTGCGATCACCTGCTCGTTTTCGATATGGAAGAGGGTGAGAAAGTCGTCGGCTGCTATCGCCTGCTGCGTCACGCGGTCGCAAAAGAGAACGGCGGGTTCTACAGCGCTGCCGAGTACGACCTTGCGCCACTGCTCGCCGCCGCCGGCCCGGACGATAAATTGCTGGAGCTCGGGCGCAGCTGCGTCGCCAAGGATTACCGCTCCAGCGCCGTGATGCAGTTCATGTGGCGCGGACTCGTTGCCTATCTCGACCGGCACGAGATCAGCCTGATGTTCGGCTGTGCTTCGCTTGAGGGCATCGACCCAGAGACGCTAAAGCTCGAGCTCGCCTATCTGCATCACTTCCACGGCGTTCCCGCCGAGCTGCCGCAGGTGCGCGCGCTGCCCGAGCGCTATGTCGATATGAACGTGATCGGCAAGGACGCTATCGATGCCGCCGAGGCGCAGCGCGCGCTGCCGCCACTGGTGAAGGGCTATATCCGTTTCGGCTCGTACATCGGCGACGGCGCGGTGATCGACCACCAGTTCAACACGACCGACGTGTTCATCTATTTCCCGATGACCCGGCTCGACAAGCGTCTGCGCGCCTATCTCACGCGCGGGCGTTAATCAGCCGCATCAGCGCGACGCGCTGAGCCAGGATTCGACGACCGCGAAATCCGAGGCAACTGAAACGCCGGTGGCATCTGTCTGCACCGTGCCCGGCGGCAGATCGCGATCAATGCGCCAGCTCTTCATGCCCGCCGCAATCGCCGCGTCCACTTCGCGGGGAAGATCGGAGAGGAAAAGAATTTCATCCGGCGCGATGCCGATCTCGCTCGCGATGGCGGTGTAGGATGCCGCCTCCATCTTCGGGCCGGTATGGGTGTCGAAATAGCCCGAGAACAGCGGCGTCAGATCGCCCGCCGTGCTGTGGCGAAAAAGCAGGATCTGCGCTTCCACAGAACCCGACGAATAGACGTCGAGCCTGAGGCCCCGGTCCTTCCAGCTTCGCAGCGCTGCAACGGCATCGGGATAGATGGGCGAGACGACCGCGCCGCTCTCATACCCCTCGCGCCAGATCTTGCCCTGCAAAGTTTTTAGCGGCGTCGCCTTGCGGTCGGCCTTGATCCAGCCGAGCAGCACCTCGATGACTTCATCGACATCCAGCGCGCGGCCTTCCAGCGCGGCCGTTTCCTTCAAGGCTTCAGCGACGGCAGGATCGCTCTGATGGGCGCGCACGAACGCCGCCAGCCGTTCCGCCGCATAAGGGAACAGGACCTCGGCAACGAATGAGACCGGCGCGGTCGTGCCTTCGATATCGGTGAGAACCGCTCTGATGGTCACGCGGCCTGCGTTTCCGGATTCACGAAATCCGGGTACCCCTTGGCGCTCTCGTTGCCGGTGAAGTTGGCGACCCAGCCGCCGGGTGTGGTGAACAAACGGATCGCGCAGAACAGCGGCTTGTCGCCGGCGTCGAACCAGTGCGTCGTGTTCTTGGGCACCGTGATTAGATCGCCCGCCGCGCAGACGGTGCGATAGACCTTGCCATCCTTGCGCAGATAGAACGCGCCCTGGCCTTCGACGAAGA
>Ga0105044_10011627_pt1 | contig 11983 bp, 9 predicted proteins | sample MAT01_FD_78092 | JGI IMG/M metagenome (GOLD analysis project Ga0105044, IMG submission 78092) | Freshwater microbial communities from Lake Fryxell liftoff mats and glacier meltwater in Antarctica - MAT-01 | ecosystem: Environmental > Aquatic > Freshwater > Ice > Liftoff microbial mat | place...
ACTGCATCTTAAATTTTCTGGTTCACAAAAGATCACAGAGGGTATTTATGTAGGGGTTTGGCACGCCAAACCCTGGTCATGCCCCTACAAGAACCATCGTGAACATATTAATTTCACCGAATTACGATTTGATGCAATCGCCCTAACCCTATACTCTTCCAAAGTTGCAGCAAACCCGTAAAAGGTTATACTCACCTGCGTGAAAGCCTTACCGAAGACGTACAGGGGCATAGGTATGAAGGTACTGTTTGTCAGCGCGGAGGTTGCACCATTTGCCAAAGTCGGCGGGCTGGCGGATGTCGCCGGATCTCTGCCTGCGGCGCTGCGGCGGGCGGGCGTGGATGCGCGTGTCATCATGCCCGGCTATGGGCAGATTTCGCATACTAAGTATGGCATCAACTACCTATTCTCTTTCAATTTCGATCATCGTAACGGCACGAGTGAGGTCAAAGTCTTCGGGTGCGAGCAGGATGGTGTGCCCATCTACTTTGTCCAGATCTGGCCGTACTTCGGGCAAGAAAGCTCTGTGTATACGGATTTTGATTGGGATGTGCCGCGTTTCATCCTCTTCAATCAGGTTGTGATGGCGGCAGCCTGGGAACTCGGGCAGCGCGACAACTGGATGCCCGATATTGTACACTGCCATGATTGGCACACGGCGCTGCTGCCCTTCCTGGTAGCGGACAGCCGCTGGAAACAGGAGTGGAAGAACGTCGGGACGGTCATGACCATCCACAACATTGCCTATCAGGGCAGCGGCGTGGGCGGTTATCTGTGGTTCAACGGCATCGCGGGGCGAAATCATCAGCTTCTGGAGCAGTACAGCCTCACCGACAATATGCTGGGTATTGGCATCGCCTACTCGGATATTGTGACGACGGTCAGCCCGCGCTACGCCCTTGAGATTCAATTCCCTTATGCAGGCTACGAACTGGCGGGCCTCGTGCGGACTCGCGTCAATGATCTGCGCGGCATCCTCAACGGCATCGATATGGATCTGTGGAACCCTGCCACAGATCGCCACCTCGTGGCCCGCTATAACAGCAGCAATTTTGAAGACATGCGGGCGGTTGACAAACGCGCCCTGCAAGCGATGGTGAATCTGCCGCTGCGCGATGATCTGCCTATCATTGGCGTCGTGTCGCGCATTACGCAGCAAAAAGGGCTTGATCTGGCGATTCCGGCGTTGCATCAACTGCTGCAAGAGCAGGATGCACAGGTCGTTATCCTGGGCACGGGCGACCCGGATCTGGAACGCGAGTTGGGCTGGTTGGCGCTGCGCTTTGGGGATCGCGTGCGGGCGGAAATTCGCTTTGATGCGGTGCTGGCGCAGCAGATTTACGCGGGCAGCGATTTGTTCCTCATGCCGAGCCACTTTGAGCCGTGCGGCATCGGGCAGATGGTGGCGATGCGCTATGGATCGCTCCCACTCGTGCGCGAGACGGGCGGGCTGGCCGATACAGTGCAAAACTACGATAACGGCCCGGCGGATTATGGCACAGGCTTTATGTTCCAGTGGGAGGTTCCCGAAGCCTGTCTGGGGACGCTGCGCTGGGCGCTTGAAACCTATTGGACGAAGCGTCCCGCCTGGAGACGGATGCAGCTCCGGGCGATGGAGACGGATTTTAGCTGGCACAGCAGCACACAGCAGTACATTGATGTGTATCAAACAATCTTGAATCGACTCACTTAAGGAGTTTTTTGAATGCGTGTTAAAGCCATTATTCTCGCGGGTGGGGCAGGTACACGTTTGGCCTCGCTCACAACCAAACGTGCCAAGCCAGCAGTGCCGTTTGCGGGTAAGTACCGCATCATCGATTTTGTCTTGAGCAACTGCGTCAACTCGAATATTTTTGATGTCATCATCCTCACGCAGTACCGTCCGCACAGCTTGAACGACCATGTGGGCAAGGGGCGTCCCTGGGATTTGGATCGCAGCTTTACGGGCGGCGTGCAGCTTTTGCAGCCCTATAAGGGGTCGAAAGATACGGATTGGTATGCAGGCACAGCCGACGCTGTGCTGCAAAATCTGAACTTCGTCCGCAGCGGCCAGCCGGAATATGTCCTGATCCTGTCGGGCGATCACATCTATCAGATGGATTATGACATGCTCATCCAGTATCACCGCGAAAAAGGCGCTGATGCCACCATCTGCACCATTCGCGTGCCGTTGGATGAGGCCAATCGCTTCGGTATTGTCGATGCCGATGACCAGTATCGCATCAAATCCTTCATCGAGAAACCCGCCAATCCGCCCGGCAATCTTGCCAATATGGGCGTGTATGTCTTCAATTTTGGCGTCCTGGAACAAATGCTCAAGCAGGAGCAGGATTTAGGCACGAAGGACAGCGACTTCGGTAAGCACATCCTGCCGCGCATGATCGAAGCGGGCAAAAAGCTGGTGGCCTATCCCTATGGCGGCTACTGGATTGACGTGGGGACGGTTGAAGCCTACTGGGAAGCCCATATGGACTTGCTGTCCTCGCCGCCCTCGCTCAATCTCAATGATCGCACCTGGGTCATCCACACCAAAAGTGAAGAGCGCCCGCCCGTGCGCGTCGAATCAACCGCGACGATCATCAACAGTCTCATCACCGATGGCGCGGTGATCGCCAATGGTGCATTGGTCGAACGCTCGATTTTGTCACCGGGCGTGTATGTCGGGCCGGGCGCAGTGGTGCGCGATTCGATCTTGCTGACCGATGCCTATATTGAGGCGGGCGCACGCATTGAACGCTGCATCATCGATAAGATCGCCGTCATCGGTGAGGGCGCGATGGTGGGCAGCATGGCTGACGTGGGTCTCAAGATCACGACAGTCGGCAAGAACTGCCATGTGCCGCCCGGCTTTACGGTGGGGGCAGGCTGTATCCTGGGCGTCGATTTGAAGCCGGAAGATTTCTCACGCTTCAGCGATAAAGTCGTGCCGAATGGAACGAAAATTGGCTACAACAAGGCGAGCGGCTGAGGTTATAGGGCAATCGCGTCAAATTGTAATTCAGCGAAATTGAAATATTCACAACGGCTCTTGTAGGGGCATAGCACGCCATGCCCTGATTGACTCATCCCAAAACCAGACATTCAGGGCGTCGATGAGACGCCTTTATGTTGTGACGATAGAGTTATCGCCCGTATACGGATTGGGGACGTACTTATCGGCTTCCCAATCATTGTGCCACTCGGTGCGATTCACCAGATAGCGGAACTGATATTCTTTCCCCGATTCCAGCGTCAGCGTCATCTTGAAACGCCCATCCTTGAGCAGCTCCATCGGCGTGGCCTGCTCATCCCAATTGTTGAAATCGCCCACAAGATGAACTGTCTCGGCTTGAAGATCCGTCTGTGTATAGAACGTGACTTTGCATTGTGATTTCGTTTTGAGCCACTGCTTCTTGAGCATGTCGTCTAGCCCCGTTGTCATTAAAAATGTCATCTCTGACGAGATTCGGGGCATTTTATCATAAGGAATGGGTCTGTATAGACTCAGCACCGGGATTTGTGAAGAGAAGCACAACCTGTGAGAAATGATATCGCTCTGTTTTATCGCGCACAATCATAAACATAAAAGCGGGTAAGTGTTGAGAAAATCCTTGTTGAGGAAACAAGAAATAAAAAGATGATGAGAGGTCACGGTATCGTGTAAAAGGGGATGTTAACAGTGTGTTATATGTCTATCCTACGCTGAAAAATGAAGCATCTCCACGAGAGACAGCTCTGCAAACTCTTCGAGAGAGATGTTGACTATTTTATAGGCAACTTACACGAAATATGAAACGATTAAGGCTTGCGTCCAAAGTTCTGCGTGATCTTTCATTACTGATCGGTTACACTTGTAGCGGTATCACCCAAATTTAGGAGAATCAATTTCGATGGTAAAACCTGTTGCCACCGTGAGCGTTGTCCCAAAACTCCCCCAAGCACTTACCCGCCTGTCAGAACTTGCCTATAACATGCGCTTCGCATGGGATCATGAAACCTATACGCTGTTTCGTCGTATGGACCCCGAACTGTGGGAAGCCACCAATCATAACCCTGTGGCGGTGCTGGGCCGCGTCAGCCAGGAACGCATGGATACGCTGCAAAATGATCCGGCATTCATGGCCCATCTTGAGCATGTGTGCGAGGCGTTTGACCAGTATATGCAGGCCAAATCGACTTGGTTCAGCGAACGCTACAAGGGCGAAGTGATCCCGCGTATTGCGTATTTCTCGATGGAATTTGGTCTGACAGAGTGCTTTCAGAATTATTCGGGCGGCCTCGGCGTCCTGAGCGGCGATCACCTCAAGAGTGCCAGCGATCTCGGTTTGCCGCTGGTGGGTGTGGGCCTGCTGTATCAAGAGGGCTATTTCCAGCAGTATTTGAATGCTGATGGTTGGCAGCAGGAACTCTATCCCATCAATGATTATGCCAATCTGCCCGTGTATCCCGAAAAAGATGCCAGCGGCAACATCCTCAAGATCAGCGTGGATTTGCCGGGGCGCAAGCTGTATGCGCGTGTGTGGCGCGTGCAGGTGGGCCGTGTGCCGCTGTATCTGCTCGACACCAATCTGGACGACAATCGTGAAGATGATCGCAGCCTGACGGATCGCCTGTATGGGGGAGACCGCCGCACCCGCATTCGTCAGGAGATCGTGCTGGGGATTGGCGGCATTCGTCTCTTGGAGGCGCTGGGCCTGCGCCCCGATGTGTGCCACATGAACGAAGGCCACTCGGCGTTTTTGAATCTGGAACGCATCCGCTTGATGATGAAAGAACGCAGCCTGAATTTCTATCAGGCCAAAGAAATCGTGTCGGCGGGCAGCGTCTTCACCCTGCATACGCCTGTGCCTGCCGGCCTGGAACGCTTTGGCTATGATCTGATTGACGAGCATTTCACCGAGTACATGAAGGAACTCGGCCTCACCCGCGACCAATTCATCAATCTGGGTCGTGAGAACATGGGGACGTATGAATTGTTCTCCATGTCAATGATGGCGCTCGATATGTCCTACGGCGCGAACGGCGTGGCGAAGCTGCATGGCGTGGTATCACGCGACATGTGGAAGGGCGTCTATCCCGGTTTGCCTGTTGAGGAAGTCCCGATTGGCTCCGTGACCAACGGCATTCACGTCCAGACTTGGGTGAGCCGCGAGATGGGGACGCTGCTGGATCGTTACCTTGATCCGGTGTGGCGCACGCAGGATTGGCGGCCTGATGTGTGGGAAGGCATCGAGAGCGTGCCTGATTCTGAGCTGTGGCGCACGCACTCGCGCCGCCGTGAACGTCTGGTGGCCTTCTGCCGTGAGCGCCTCAAGAAGCAGTTGTCGCAGCGCGGGGCCTCGCAATCCGAGATCAATTCGATGAATGAGATGCTCAACCCCGACGCCCTCACCATCGGCTTTGCCCGCCGCTTTGCCACCTACAAACGTGCCACTATGATCTTCAGCGATCTGGAACGGATGCGCCGCCTCGTCAAAGACGAAGAGCGTCCCGTCCAATTCATCTTTGCAGGCAAGGCCCATCCGCATGACAACGAGGGCAAAGCCTTCATCCGCGAGATTTTGCGGATTGCCAATATGCCCGATTTCCGCCATTCGATTGTCTTCATCGAAAATTATGACATGAATGTCGCCCGCTATCTGGTGCAGGGCTGCGATGTGTGGCTCAACAATCCGCGCCGCCCGAAAGAGGCCAGCGGTACGAGCGGCATGAAGTGTATCTACAATGGTGGAATCAACTTCAGCACGCTCGATGGCTGGTGGGACGAGGCGTATAACTCCGAGGTGGGCTGGTCGATTGGCAACGGCGAAGAATATCCTGAGAGCATGAATGCGGAGCATGATCGTATCGAGAGCGAAGCTTTTTACAACGTCCTCGAAAAAGATCTGCTGCCCAAATTCTACACACGTGGGCGCGATTCGCTGCCGCGTGAGTGGATTGGCATGATGAAGAATGGCATTCGTGAGCTTGCGCCCATCTTCACGACGCATCGGATGGTGCAGCAGTATACCGAGAACTACTACATGCCCAACTACGAGCGCCTCGAAAAGATGACCGAACCGAATTTGCAACCTGCGCTGGAGTATGTGACCTGGAAGCAAAACGTCCGCAGCAACTGGCGCGGCATCCAGATCAAGTCCGTCCAGGTCAATACGAATGAGGCGATGGTTGGCTCCAGTGCGGAGGTGACGGCGCAGATTGTGTTGGGTAACCTCAAGCCGGAGGATGTGTGTGTGCAGTTGTACTATGGCGGCTTGAACACACGCGGCGACATCATCAATGGCAAGACGGTGGATATGGCGCTGGCCCAGCCGTCGAGCGATGGAACCTATGTCTTCAAGACCACCCATCGCTATACAGCGACAGGCGATATTGGCTTCTCGGTGCGCGTGCTGCCACAGCATCCGTTCATGTACACGTTGTTCCAGCCCAATTTGATTACGTGGGCGTAACCCTCAGACCTCATCCCCACCCCCAACCCCTTTCTTTTGGAGAGGGGTTGGGGGTGGGGCGACCCCGGTCAGTGGGTTCAACAAAGTATAAAGACAGGCTAATAAGATGAGATAGGTGTAGTGCGAGGCAACTAAGTCGCCGCCTCGCACCATATCTCATTTATCCCCGAATGATCGCAGGCAGATCACGCAGACGCGGCGTCTTGCCCGCCAGCAGCGATTGCATCCGAAACAGACGCCCCGCCAGCCACAACATGCCCAACACGCTCAACGCGAGAATGCCCAGACTCAGCATGATTTCCAGCGGCGAGACGGGCGCAATCACCAGCCGCATCAGCATTGCCAGCGGCGCAGTCATCGGGAACATGCTCATGACCACCGGGATCGTGCTGTTGGGGGCCTCAGCGAAGACGGTGAAAGCGTAGTAGGGCAAAAACAGCAGGATCGTGAAGACAGCGGCGTACTGCGGCCCCTCCCGCGAGGAATTGGAGATCGCCCCAATGCCGCCGTAGATCGCCGCCATGAGCAGATAGCCCAGGATGAAGTACACCAGCATGATCGGCAGAAGCTGGAGCGGGATATTCACCGACAGCAGGAACTGCATCGCGCTAAAAGCGGATGAGGCGCTTGAGAGCCTGGCGAAGATGAAGGCGTAGGTCGCCCACACAATCATCTGCACGAGGCCGAGCGTCCCATACGCCAGAATTTTCCCCGTCAGCAGCGCAGTAGGGCGCACACTGGTGATGAGAATCTCGATCAGGCGGCTCTCTTTTTCTTCGATGATGCTCTGCATGAGATAGCCGTTGGTCATGAGGATCGTCGTGATGAAGACGAGAGAAAAGGCGATCAGAATCGCGGAGTCGGCCCCATCCGTCTTGGGCTGCGAGGATTTCTGGAGATTGCTCTCCTGCGCCTTGTTTAAAGGGTCTTGCAGGCGGCGCAGCAGATCGACATCGGCATTGGGTGCGAAGGTGTTGTAAACCAGCGCCTGGACGGGTGTTTCGGCATTATCGCCCATCAGATTCATGCTAAAGCGCGGCGAATGCTGTACCACAGCGCCCGTCTCAAGATAATCAGCCTGGACGATATAGAACACGTCGATCTCTTTGGCAGTCAAGGCCGCCGTCGCCGCCTCTTCCGTCGGGTATTTGACGATGTTCGCTTGCAGCTTATCGGGAATCTGCGCGAAGTGCCCCGACAGATCGACCAATCCGGCCTTCTTGATGGCGTCGAAATCGAAGGCAGGCATATTGATCGGCAGGCCGCTGACGTTGGTTGTGCTGGTGCGGGCCTGGATCAGGTTATAACCAGTTGAGAGAACAAAGAGCAGAATCGGCAGGCCGAAGGTCGTCAGCAAAAAGCCTCTGCGCCGCAAATTCCGCCACACTTCATAGAGATAGACTTGTACGATATGACGGCCCATGATTTAGCGTCCTTCCTGTTGCAGCGATGCCGTTGATACATGATCTGTCTGACCCCGAATCACGCGCCAGATATCACGCGGCGACATCTTCTTGCCATACAGCAGCATCGCCCAGCGGAAGACGCGGGCCGACATCCACACGATGACGAGCGTCGTCACAAACATCAGGCCAAAGCTGCTGATCAATTCCAGAGGCGACACCGCACTCAACATCAAGCGCAGCAGCATCGCCATTGGCGCGGTGAAGGGAAAGAGCGAGAGAAACACGGGCAGCGGGCCGTCCGGATCCATCAGGAACGAGAACATCAGGATGAGCGGGAGCACGGTGACGATGGTGACGATCCCGGCGAATTGGCGGCTCTCCTGCTCGCTGCCGACGATGACGCCGATGCCTGCCAGAATGCTGCCGATCAGGAAGTAATTGAGCACAAAATAAGCCAGCGCGATCACAACGATATCGAACGGCACTTGGATCGCCTGCACGAGTTCCGTGCCGCGCCCGACAACCAGGCCAATCGCAGCCACAACCAGCCAGATCGTGATTTGCACCAATCCCAGACCGCCAACGCCCAACAGCTTGCCCGCCAGAAGCTGCGTCGGCGTGACGGACGTGGCGAGGATTTCCATGATGCGGTTGGTCTTCTCTTCGACGATGCTCGTCATCAGATACGTGCCTGTAAGCTGCAAGGCGATCATGAAGACGATGACGAAGACGATAGGGGTCATAATCACAGCCAGAAGCGCCGTCTCTGAGTTCAACGCCCGCCCGTTGTTCTGGAGAAAATATTCCAGATTCACCGGGTCTTTGATCCGCGCTTCGGGCAGTGTATCACTCACGGAATGGGCCAGATTGGTCGATATGAAGCCGCCCAAATCTTTTTTCAGCGCATTTGAGACGCTGCCATACGCCAACAGCGATATCTTCCCGGTCTTGAGATAGGCCGAATCAATCACAGCCAGCAGATCGATCTCTTTGTTGTCTAAGGCCGTCTGTCCACGTTTGGCGTCGGGGTAGGCGATGTAGGCGTCAGGCAGGCCCAGCGGAGGATTGGCAATGATGCCCGCTTCATCCACATAGCCCACGCGTTCGCCCTTGATCTGTCCGGCCTCAATCGAGGAGATGCTGAGCAGCGTGGCAAACACCATAATGCCGATGGTGAACAGCGGGCCGCCAATTGCCGCCATCAGGAACGATGTCTTCTTGATGTTGGTCATAAATTCGTACTGGGCCACGAGCAGAATGCGCTTCATAGGATTTTTTCTTTCTCGCCTGCTACCTGGATGAAAATCTCATCCAGCGAGGGAATCGCCAGCTCAAATTTATCGATGTGCGTGTCAGGCGAGCTTGCCATCGCCACCAACACCTGATCAGCGCTGGTGTCTTCCGCCAGATAGAGCATCGTCCCGGCATGGCCTCTGGGATTCTCCTCCACGCGCAGCACGCCCGGCAGCAACGCCCATGCCCCCTGTCCCTGTACAAGAATCGCATGGGTGGCGAATTGGCGTTTCACCTCATTTACTTCCCCGTACAGCTTTTGCTGGCCGTGATTGATCATCAGCAGGCGGTCTGCCATCTCCTCGACCTGTTCCATCTGATGCGTGCTCATCACAATCGCGCCGCCGCCCGCTTTGAATTCTTCCAGCAGGTCTTTGACGATTAGACGATTGACGGGATCAAGGCCGGAGAACGGTTCGTCAATGATGATGAGATCGGGACTGTGCAGAATGGTGACGGCAAACTGGACTTTCTGCTGCATCCCTTTGCTCAGTTCGCTGACTTTCTTTTTGGCATGTTCGGCCAGATCCAGTTTTTGCAGCAGCGCCATCGAGCGCTGTTTGGCATCTGCGCCGCTGAGACCCTTCAACTTGCCGAGATAGGTCATGACCTCAATCACGGAGACGGATTTGTACAGGCCGCGTTCTTCGGGCAGATAGCCGATGCGATTTTTCTTGTCGTCACTGATTGGCCCGCCGAAGACCTGAATCGTGCCACGATCCGGGCGAATAATGTCCAGAATCATGCGGATGGTTGTGCTCTTGCCCGCCCCATTGGGGCCGAGAAGGGCAAAGATTTCGCCCGCGTAGACATCAAAGCTGAGATCGTCGACAGCTCGAAAACTGCCATAGGATTTGGAGATATGATCGATATGAATGGTTGTTGCTGGCATGATATCCTCTGTGCGCTGAGTGATCCTGCATGTTAATACGCACACATCGCCTGTGCGTTGTGATAATGTTTGTTATATCCCCATCTCCTATCTTGTAAACCCCCAAAGACGCGGGAGATGAAGAAAGATGATCTTACGATCTTACGATCTTACGTCTCCTGAATAGAATTCTCCCGTACAATAGCTTAAGAAATTGGCGCATTATTGTGCCGATGGTACACTAGTCCTTATTGGGAAAAACGACTCATGTGTGTGCCAGCTTGCACCTGCAAACGCGACTCACGAACACACTGAGGGAGGCTGGAAATGAAAAAAAACGTTCTTGTTGTCGATGATGAAATTGGTGCGTTGACACTCATTGGAATCATGCTGGAGCGCGGTGGTTTTAATGTGTTGAAGGCCAAAGATGCGGATGTTGCCCTGGCAACGCTCGATCAAAATACACCGGATCTCATCATTCTCGATGTCATGATGCCGGGGATTAATGGAATTGAGCTGTGCAAGATGGTTCGTCAGCGTCACGATACCGCCCGCATCCCGGTTTTGATTCTGTCGGCGCGGGGTGATGCAGAGAGTGTCATGAAAGGCATGGAGGCCGGGGCCAACGATTATCTGCCCAAGCCGATCCTGCATCATGATCTCGTGGCAAAAGTACGCTCGATTCTCGCGGGTGTGGCCACATAATTCTTGCCCCTGGGGATGGGCAGGATCTCTCCTGCCCCTGCACCTATCCCCCGTATAAGGCGCGGTACATGGCATAATGCCCATAGATGCGCTCAATATACGTGCGCGTCTCTTCAATCGTAATGGCGGTCACAAACAGGTCGATTTCACCTCCGGCCAGCTTATACCAATCCAGCACGCGCCCGGGTCCGGCATTGTAGGCGGCGAGGGCGGCGGCGGCATTGCCATTAAAGCGTTTGAGCTGCTCCGCCAGATAGTACACGCCAAATTTCACGCTGATATAGGGCCGATTCAAATCGCTCACGCGAAACTCGTTCATCCCCAGCGTCCCCGCAATATACTGGCCTGTGGCGGGCATCACCTGCGAGAGGCCGCGTGCATCTGCGCTGCTCGTCGCATTGGTATCAAACAGGCTTTCCTGGCGCAGCAGGGCGATCATCAGCAGGGGATCAAAGCCGTACTGGGCGGCCTCCTGCGTGACCAATTCGTGATAATAGGCGGGGTAGCGCATCCGAGCGATGAAGGTCGGCGCATCCAGCGTGGCGACCTTCGCATCATTGATGACATCGGCGGCGGCAACAATCGATGAGAGATACGCCCCCTGATCCTTAAAATACACCGCCAACTGATATGACGTCAGGGCATCGCCTGCGGCCCGCGCTTCATCCAGGATGGCGCTGAATTCCTTCATGGCATCTGTCACTGCCCCCATTGCCCACAGCTCACGCCCGCGAATGAAACGCGGGTCGGCGGCAAGTTTGGGCGATATGGCTGCCAGATCGCCCGCCTGTGTGATCGTGGGGAAGGTGCGGCGCAGCCAGTCCTCGGCGCTGGCTTTGTCGGCTCCCTCATCGAAGGTGAAATTGACGATGGCGGGCGGCTGGAACGGGGTTCGCCCCAGACGGATATCCTGGGCACGGGCAGCAAAATAGCTCTCCGGCGCGGCGGCGATGGCTTGATCGAAGGCGGATTGAGCCGCTGCCATGTCACCGCGCTGCTGGGCCAAGCGCCCCAACCACAGATAGGCGGCGGCCTTATTTTCGCCTGTCGTGAGCAGGGTCAGGCGGCCATACAAATTTTCAGCAGTGGCCGTGTCCTGGGTGGACATGGCGGCGGAGGCGGCCAGGAACAGCCCGTTGATCGTCCATTCGCTGTTGGGATACTGATCCGCCATTTGCACGAAGACCTCACGCGAACGCGCTGTATCGCCATTCGTGCCGTACAAATAGCCCACGCGCCACAGGGCTTCGGCGGCGACGGTGGGCAGTTGATTGTAA
>Ga0105044_10011628_pt1 | contig 11983 bp, 9 predicted proteins | sample MAT01_FD_78092 | JGI IMG/M metagenome (GOLD analysis project Ga0105044, IMG submission 78092) | Freshwater microbial communities from Lake Fryxell liftoff mats and glacier meltwater in Antarctica - MAT-01 | ecosystem: Environmental > Aquatic > Freshwater > Ice > Liftoff microbial mat | place...
ACACCGGCCACTCCCCCGTCACGTTGGCCTGCGTGCCGGCATCGAGCTGCAACCCGCTCACGTAGCGGCCGAGTGCGCCGGCCGCGACCGGGCGGCTCGCGTCGGAGGTCACTGCGAGGCCAACCGGCACGATCGCGGTCCGACCGTCGCGCGCGATGAGCCCGGCATCCGCGGGGAGCGTGAGCGGGTTGGCGACGGATCGGGCTCGCGGCGCGTCACCCAGGGCGTCCACGAGCGACTGCAGACCCCTCGGATCGGTCGCGATCTGTGTGCCCTGGCGGTAGACGACGACTGGATTCTCGGCTCCGAGCGCAGGAAAGTCCTTCCGCAGCTCGTCGCGCACCTTCTGCGCGGTCGAGCCTTGCGCCTCCCACCCGGCGCCCGAGAGCGCACCGGTCAGCGTGAGGGCCAGCGGTGCGGCTGAGAACACGACAACGAGCCAGACCGCGATGACGACCCGGCGGTGCCGGGCCATCGAGGCGGCGAGCCGCGAGAAGAGGGCGCGCTCGTCTGGTGGCGCAGACGGTGCGTGCTGGGCCAGCGATGGATCGGTCGGCGTCGAGATCGTGGTCATGCCTGCTCCCGGGTCGGACGGGGTGTATACCCCCGTGGGTATCCCGCTACCCTAGTAGATACCCCCGGGGGTATCAACACACCGCCATCCGGGAGCGTGGTGGCAGGCTCAGTCATTGATCGACTCGCCGCATCTCCCGGACGCACGGGTGTCCTTGTCGGTCGTTGGTCACGCGAGTGCCGACCCGGCTTGCACCCCTGTGTACAGCGCGACGCCCAGGAGGAGCGCGGCGAACCACCTGAGGCTCCGCTTCGCGTCGAGACGGTCGGCGATGCGCTTGCCGGTCAGCACTCCGAACACCGCGGCGATCGTGAACGGAACGGCGATCGCCCAGTCGATCGTGCTGGTTCCCAGGCGGCTTCCGAGCGCGACCGCAGAGTTGATCGCGATGATGAGGAGTGAGGTCCCGATCGCGTCCGGCATCGAGAAGCCGAGCCCGAGCGTGAGCGCAGGCACGATCACGAATCCACCACCGACCCCGAACAAGCCGGTGAGGAAGCCGACTGCGGTTCCTGCCAGCAGGATCTTCAGCGCAACCGCGAGGTCGATCCGCCGGCGACCCGCGACGTGTACTGCCGCGGTACCCGCATCTTCGTCTTCGAGGCCCTGGCTGAGCGCGAGTGTTTCTCCGACCTCGGTGCAGGTTGGGCAACCGGTGACCATACGCCAGGCCGCAACGACGATGAGCAGGCTGAATCCCAGGAGGAGGAGGTTCGGATCGATGCCACGGTTGAGCGCGGTTCCTGCGAGGGAGCCGCCGATCCCGGCGAGCCCGAACATGACTCCGGTCCCCACCCGCACTCTCCCGGCGCGGTGATGCGCGCCCATGCCCACGAGCGCCGCCGTGCCGACGAGCAGGAGGCTGGTGGCCGTGGCGGCCTTGGGCGCCTGACCCGCCCCGTAGACCAACGCGGGTACGGCGAGGATCGAGCCACCCCCGCCCAGCGCGCCGAGCGAGACGCCGATGAGGAACCCGAGTGGCGATGCGAGCAGGCCCCTCATGTACACCCCTCTGTCGGCTACCACGAACTCCACTGCCAGTGTATACCCCCCAGGGTAGACTTGATACCCCAGGGGGTAAAGAGTAGGGTGAGGGCATGAGCAAACGAGCAGCGTCCGCTACCCCGACCATGGAGCTTCCCGAGTCGACGATCTCGGATCTGCAGCGTCGATTGCGCAAGGTGGAAGGCCAGGTGCGAGGTGTCAATCAGATGATCGCCGACGGCCGCGACTGCCGCGACGTGGTCACGCAGATCGCAGCAGCCAACAAGGCCCTCGAGCAGGCCGGGTTCCTGCTCGTCTCGGCCGGGCTCACCTGGTGCCTCGAGGACCCGAAACGCTCAGCCGCGGCCGGGTACGACGTCAGCGATGTACAGAAGATGTTCCTCAAATTGGCGTGACGCGCCAACGTCCGAGCTCCCTGCGAGGTGGCGCATGATCTTCAAGCAGTACAACCTGGGTTGTCTGTCACTGTTCAGCTACCTGATCGGTGACGAGTCCACCGGACGCGCGGTCGTCGTCGACCCGCAGCGCGACGTCTCGCAGTACCTGGCCGACGCCGACGCGTCAGGACTGCACATCGAGCGGGTGATCGAGACCCACTTCCACGCCGACTTCCTCTCCGGTCACCTCGAGCTCGCCGCGGCGACCGGTGCGGTCATCTCCTACGGAGACGAAGCCCGCGCCGACTTCCCCATCGAGGGACTCGCTCACGCGCAACGTCTGAGCCTCGGCGACGTCGTGCTGGAGATCCGTCACACCCCGGGTCACACGCCCGAGTCGATCTCGATCGTCGTCTGGGAGCACGCCGAGGATCGGGAGCCGTGGGCCGTCCTCACCGGCGACACCCTGTTCATCGGCGACGTCGGCCGCCCGGACCTGCTCACCTCGATCGGATGGACCGCAGATGACCTGGCCCGTCGGCTGTTCCGATCGGTCCACGATCAGCTGCTGAGCCTCCCCGACGCGACTCGCGTCTTCCCGGCCCACGGCGCCGGCTCGGCCTGCGGCAAGAACCTCTCGACCGCCATCGAGTCGACGATCGGAGAGCAGCGGCGCACCAACTACGCGTTGGCGCCGATGACCGAAGACCAGTTCGTCGAGGCTGTCACCCAGGGACAGTCCGTTGCCCCGCTCTACTTCGCGTTCGCGGCCAACGCGAACCGCGCCGACCGCGACCTCCTCGACGACGCGCAGGACACACCACGCCTCGACATCGACGACGTGCTCCGCCGCCAGGCCCAGGGAGCCGTCGTGATCGACGGCCGGCCGGCCGAGCTGTTCGCCTCCGGGCACCTCCGCGGGTCGATCAACGTCGGGCTCGACGGCCGGTTCGCCGAATACGCCGGCGACGTGCTGCGTCCCGGCGACGCCGTGGTCGTCGTCACCGACTCCGGGCGCGAGAACGAAGCGAGGATTCGTCTCGCCCGCATCGGATTCGACCACGTCGTCGGCGCGCTCGACGACATCGGCGGCGTCCTCACGACGCGACCCGAGCTCGCCGCGCAGGCGCCCCGGGTCACGGCCGCAGAGCTCGACACGTGGCGACGCGACGACCCGTCGCTGCAGATCCTCGACGTCCGCAACCCCGCGGAGTGCGCCGACGGGACCATCGGAGGATCGCAGAACCTGCCGCTGCCGACACTGCTCGACCGGCTCGGCGACCTCGACCCGAGCCGGCCGACCGTCGTGTACTGCGCCGGCGGCTATCGCTCTGCCACTGCGGCGTCGCTGCTCCGCGCCCGTGGCTTCACGCCGGTCGCCGACTTGCTCGGAGGCTACGCAGCCAACGCCGGCCCACAGCTCGCGACGGCCTGAGCGCACACAGCTCGGGACGTCTGGCCCTACTCCGGGGGTCTCGAGATCCGTACCGTCGGGTCCAGAGATCATCGATCGGACTCGATCGGATCGGAGAGGAGACGGGCATGCGAGCCGTCGTGTACCACGGTCCCGGCCAGAAGGCTTGGGAAGAAGTCCCCAAGCCCGTCGTCATCGACGACACCGACGCCATCGTGCGCGTCGATGCGGTGACGATCTGCGGCACGGACCTGCACATCCTCAAGGGCGACGTCCCGGCCGTCACCGACGGCCGGATCCTGGGCCACGAGGCGGTCGGCACCGTCGAGTCGGTCGGCGCCGGCGTGAAGAACGTTCGCGTCGGGGACCGGGTCCTGGTCTCGTGCATCACTGCGTGCGGTGCGTGTCGCTACTGCCGGGAAGGCAGCTACGGCCAGTGCCTCGGCGGCGGTGGCTGGATCCTCGGCCACAAGATCGACGGCACCCAAGCCGAGTACGTTCGGGTCCCGTTCGCCGATACGTCCACCTATCAGGCACCGGATGGCGTGTCGGACGAGCAGCTCCTGATGCTGGCCGACATCCTGCCCACGGGCTACGAGGTCGGTGTGCTCAACGGTCACGTGCAGCCCGGCGACGTTGTCGCGGTCGTCGGTGCCGGGCCCATCGGTCTGTCGGCGATCATGGGTTCACGCCTGTTCAGCCCGAGCCATGTCGTGGCCATCGATCTCGCCGATTCGCGCCTCGAAGCTGCAAAGCAGTTCGGTGCCGACATCGTGGTCAACAACGGTCGGGAGGACGCGCTCGCCGTCATCCGCGACATGACCGACGGACTCGGTGCCGATGTGTCCATCGAAGCGGTCGGTGTGCCTGCCACCTTCGAGCTCGCCGCGCAGCTCGCCCGGCCGGGTGGACACATCGCGAACATCGGCGTGCACGGTGAACCGGCCACACTGCACCTCGAGGAGCTGTGGATCCGGAACGTGAACATCACGACCGGATTGGTCGACACGTACTCGACCCCCACCCTGCTCCGCCTCACGCAAGGTGAGTTGGTTCAGCCCGGACGCTTCGTCACGCATCACTTCACCCTCGAAGAGTTCGACCAGGCCTACGACGTGTTCGCGAACGCAGCCGAGACCGGCGCGCTCAAGGTCGTGCTCACTCGGTCCTGACGAGCTGCCCGTCGACGCCGGTGAGTTCGCAGGTTCTAGTCGGCCTCGGAGCGGGTGCGCTTGACGAGGTACATCTGTTGGTCGGCTTCGCGGAGGAGATCCTCGGCGTCACCAGGTTGGTTGGTCCAGGCAATCCCGATGCTGATGTCGAGCGGGTCGGTCAGCCCGGGTGGGGGCCGATTGACCACCGCGGCGCGTATCCGGGTCGCAACCTCCTCGGCAAGGTCGGGGTCTTCGATGCGTTGGCAGAGCACCACGAACTCGTCGCCACCGATGCGACCGACTTCATCGCCGGGACGGAGTTGGGAACGGATCCGGTCGGCGATGTCGATGAGGGTCCGGTCCCCCACTTCATGGCCGTGATCGTCGTTGACGTGTTTGAACCCGTCGAGGTCGCAGTACAGGACGGCGAGTCCACCACGGTCGCGGTTCGTGAGGCGGCTGAGTCCGTCGCGCACGTCCGCGAGCAAGAGACTCCGGTTCGCGAGTCCGGTGAGCGGGTCGTGCAGCGCACGGTGGTGGACGACCGCCTCGGACCGGGACCGTTGCACCGTGGCGGTGAGGACCTGACCGAAGGCCTGCACGTACGTACCGAGCGCGTCGTCCCAGCACTGGTCCGCCGAGCTCGCCCAGTGCACGGTGAGCACGGCGAGAAGGACCCCGTCGGGAGCGACTGGCACCACCAGCTCCGAGTGGACCCCCAGATTTCGCAGCGCCTGCGATCCGCACGGCTCGAGGGCAACGTTCTCGGTGTAGCGAAAGCCGTCGTCGATTGCGGCGCCCAGGGCGTTCAGATCGACGAGCTCCGCGGTCGTCGTCCCAGCCGGAACCGGCAAGACTTCGGGTGCGTTCCATTCAGCCTCGACCGTGATCGTCTCCGACGGGTGGTCCACGAGCGCGAACATCGTGCGCGATGCGTGCAACAGGTCACCGAGGCGACCGAGCGCGTCGGTGACGATCCCGTTCACTGCTTGCCAGGTCGCGCCCCCGCAACGCCGTGCCACACCGTCGAGGAGACCCTCGAACTCGCGGCGTCGTTCCGGCAGCACCAGCCGAGGGTCGATCGGACGCAACGCGAGCACGATGCGGCGCTCACCATCGGAGCTCATGGGCGTGTTCGCGGTGATCTCCACACTGACCCAGTGCCCATCACCGTGCGCGACTCGGATCTGCACCGGAATGTGCAAACCGTCCTTGCGGACCGTCTCATGCAACGCACCCGCGGCGTAGCCGAGATCATCGGGATGCACCCGCTCGAAGACGTTCGTCCCCACCGCGGCCACGGGGTCGTGGCCCAACAGCGTCGCTGCCGACGGCGAGCCCCACAACAAGCTGCCATCACCATCGACGACGAGCAGCGCATCGGGTGCGCACTCGGCCGCCAACCCCGCCCAGCCGACCAACGATCCGGCTTCCACATCCATACCCACAACATCGACTCGACCGCGACCCGCCTGAACCACAGATCAACCCGGATCGGTGAGGAAGGACCTGCGGGGTGATCCCCTGAAGCTTCGCCGGAGGCCACCGTGTCTGGTCCGTCGCTTGCCGACGCAGCCACGGTCAGTACAGCGTGACGTTCGTGATCGTCCCGTCGCCGGTGATGGTCAGGCAGACGGGACTCGTGAAGCCGGGGTCGATCCGGCCCGAGCCGACGTCAGGCTGCGGGAAGTAGGACACGACGATCCAGAAGCAACTCGATCCGTCCGAGACCCAGGTGCTCCCGCCCGCGTCTTCCATGCTGTTCCTGTTGGCGACGCCATCCTCCAAGAGACTGAACAACGGGCTCAAGTAGCCACCGTCCCATCTCGAAGGCAATTCCATCTGCACCCGGATCGGACACAATCCGCCGACACACGGGCCGCGCGACTCGACTCCGCGCACGGTGGGTCGAGGGAATCGATCTCGCGATTCTGCGGGGAGGGGCTCGCTCGGAGTGGGGTTCGCGCAGTTGGGCGCGTACCCACCGTGATCCTCCGCGATCGGGTAGGTCCCTGCGGGGCATCGAGGATCGGGACCCTCGACGAGGATCGCTCGTGGCCGGGGCGGGCCCAGCGGTGAGTTCCCCACTGGAGCCGTTGCCGACGGCCGTCGCGTGGTCTCCGGCGGAGGCGCCGCGGGTGACGTTGCCGACGCGGGAAGACCGTCGGTCGAGATGGAACCGTCGGCGGGGTTCGAACCGGGGGTTCCGGTCGGCACCGCGGTGCTCGAGGTGGCAGGCGGATCGGCGGATCCGGCCTCGTCTCGGCCGCCGAGGCCTTGTCCGGCAGCGGTCGCGCCGACGATCGCGACGACGATGACCGCAGCGGCGGCCCAGAGCCATCGCGCTCGGGATCGGCGAGGGCGCCGCGGTGCCGCCGCAGGCTGCGGCGTCGTGGGTCGAGGAGGCGCCGGCGCGAGCGCGGCTGCGGTCGCCTTCGACAACGCGTTCCGCGCGCGTGCGGCCTTGGCGTAGTCGCACCACGGGCAGGTCGAGCTCGACGGCGTGAAGAAGTGGTTGGCGTTTTTCGTGCAGACGATCAGCGATGCGCGGAGCTCGGCGAGCTCCGCGTGCCACTCTGCGGCGGTCGGGCGGGCGCGGGAGTTCGTGGCACCCTCGACGAAGGCACGACGGAACAGGTCACGAAGCCCGGCCGGCAAGAGGTCGACACCAACAGCACTCGGCCGCGGCGTCAGGCGAGCATCGCCGGCATGCACCCAGAGGCCGTCGCGTGCGAGCACGTGCCGCTTGGGTTTCTCCCCGCTGCCGTGCCAGACGCCATCGAAGGGATGGTCCCCCTCCAGCAACAACTGATGGAGATGCACAGCGAGCGCGAACAGGTCACTCGACGCGGCTCGCACGGTGGTGTCCCAGTCGGCGCCGAGCAGCTCGGGAGCGGTGAACTCCGGACGCCCCACCCGGCACAGAAACTGCCGACCCGACGCGGGGTCGGTGACCTGCATGGAGTCGCAGTCGAGCAAGCTGACGCGCGAGTCGGACCAGACCAGGATGTTCCGCTCGTTGAAGTCGCCGATGACCACCTCGGCGTCGTGCAGCGTCTCGGTCGCGAGGGCCAGGTTCTCGGCGGTCGCAACGAGGTAGCGCCAGGTGAAGCCCTTCGTCCATGGCTTGTCGGGCGACGGACTGCGCCGGTCGGACGGGTTGGCGATCTCGTGCAACTCGACGGTGCGCGCGATCTCGATGAGCGGCATGAGGAAGCCGACGAAGCGCCCACCTTCCGACACCACATCCGTGGGCCAGCTCAGCATCACATGGCCGGTACGCGGCTCCTGCCAACCCGACGGACGATTCGTCAGCATCGCCGCGAGGCGGGCCTCGACAGACGGGTCATCTGCGAGCGCCCGGTCGAAGATGCGCTTGAACACCGAGCCCGGCGGCGACAGCACCTCGAAGACCTCGCCCTGACCGCCGCTCGCGAGCCGACGCCCGAGGCGGACCACACCGCCCGCACCCGTCGCCGGCGCCCCCGCGCCCGTCCTCACCGCCACCTCAGACGGAGGAGTCGGCGGTCTCGTCCCCATGGCCATTCTCCGCGCCGGGCATCTGTCCGCCCTGGTCAGGAGCGGGAGGCATGGTGTCGACCGACCATTCCGCTACGTGCTGATTGACCACATAGAGCTCCTGCTGTTGATCACCTGTCCCCCGCCGTGCGCCGACGACCAGCGTCTTGTCGTCGCCGCTCTGATCGTCGAGCCGGTCGATGAATCGCGCAACTGCGTCGGGCGTCGCAGCGTCCGAATCGAACCAGGCGAAGACGTCTTCGAAGAACGGTGCGAACGGCGTCCCCTCGGTGAGATCGTCGAGGATCTTGAAGCGGAGCCCATCGGTCGACAGCGCGACACCCGAGAGGCTCGAGCTCGCAAGACGCTCCACCCGCAGATGGTCCCGCCAGGACCGGCCGCTCAGAAAGGTCGTCTCGTTGGCGTACTCGAACTTCTCCGCGGGTGCGATCGCCCGAAGCGCGCCGCCCTCGTCACGAACGACGGCGATGGTGTCACCGACCTGGCCGACCTCGGTGGCGTCGTCGGTGATGACGACGACCGCCAGCGTCGTGGCGAACTCGTCCAGGTCGCAGCCTTCGTCGCTCGCCAGCGCCTCGAGACGGGCGCGCGCCTCGTCGAAGAGCTCTTCAACGGAGGGAACCGCTGACGCGGCAGCTGCCCGGACCGTCTGCACCGCAGACTCGACCGCCGCGACCGAGCCGGCCGCGGAGCGCGGTCGTGATCCTGCGCCGTCGGCGACCGCGAGGCAGCAGGTCCGACCGCCGACGAACCACGCGTGCGCATCCTGACAGCCGATGCCGGCGGTGATGTGCGTCCTGCCGGTCGCGGAGCCGCCGAGGACGGTCCAGGCCTCCGCAGTCACCAGGTCGCCCAACCGGGGGGCGGGAGAGGGTTCTGCTCCGTCGCTTCGGCCTGCGCCACACCGGCATCGGTGGATCCGAACGTGCCGGCATTCGAGACGACCCTCATCGAGGCGGAGAGCCAGCTGAACATCTCGATGAAGCTGTAGCCCTTGAGCAGGAGTGGCTGTCGCGTCGTCGAAAGCTCGCTCAGCTTCGCAAGATCGCCCGACCCCACACCTACGCCGAAGACCGAGACACCCTTGGCTGCCTCGGCCTCCCGAACCCGCGCCGCGGCCGCGTCGAACGCCGGGCCATCGGTGGGCCCGCCGTCGCTGATCACGAAGAGCCATGGTCGGTAGTACTCGAGCCCCGCGGTCTTGTACGCCTGTTTCTGTGCGCTGATCTCGTTCAGCCCGAGGTCGAGCGCGGCGCCCATCGGCGTGGCGCCGTTCGCATGGAACGTCCGTGGCTCGAGGTCGCGGCCCTCCGTGAACGGGATCTCCACCCGGGCCACGCCGCCGAAGGTGATGACGGTGACCTCGGTGCGCTTCCTCGCCAGCGGATCGTCCTTGATCTCGTCGCAGAAGACGCGGAAACCCTCGTTGAGCTCCTGGATCGGCTCACCGTGCATCGACGACGACGTGTCCAGCAACAGCGCGCACGCGACGCGCGGATCAGGGTTGTCCTCCTTCACTCGAGCTTCGAGGTCAGACAACTGCTTGCTCCTCACGTTGGTCGGCTACCGCCACGAACGGCCATTGTGACGCTTCGGTCTGTGCCGCACCATCCGGTGCGGGGCCGCGGAAGCCCCCGTACGAGCTGGAGCTCGATGAACCAGCTTCTGATGTGCCCAGACAGTCCCCATCCGCAGGTGACCACGGGCAGCGTGACGCGTCACTGCGCTGCGAACCCGAGGGCCGACGAGCCAGTCGTCGTCGAGTCAGTCGTCGTCGAGGATGAGCGCGAGGCTGATCCGGGCGAGCGGACCCGTTCCGAAGACGGCGTTCGTCGGCGCTGACAACTGGATGCCACCCCATTCGGCACCGTAGAGCAGGCCCGGTTCGTCGACCGTGTCGCCGTGGACGACGAACGGCACCGACTTCGACGTCTCGCCAGGGGCGAACGTGAGTGTGCCGGAACCAGGTGCGTAGTCGACTCCGGCCTTCGGCTGCCCGAGCGAGTCGAGCGTTGCCCAGTTCACCGACACCGTCTGCCCGGACGGCCCCGACAGATCGAACCTCACGAGCAAGGTCGTATCGCCGACGTCGCCTTCGAGCGCCACAGCCGCGCTCGTGACGATGGTGGGCGGCGGGTCGGCGTCAAGGATGAGCCCGAATCCGGTCGCATCGAAGCCCGAGCCGGTCGTGGCGTTGGTCGCCGAGTGGAAGCTCAACCCGGCCCACTCGGCGTTGTAGAGCGTGTTCTCGTCGACCGTGTCGCCGTACACGGTGAACGACGCAGTCGCGGACGTCTCCCCGGGAGCGAACGTCACGGTTCCCGAAGCGGGTTCGTAGTCAACCCCCGGCTCGGGCTGGATCAGTGAGTCGATCGTCTCCCACCCGACCGTGACGCTCTGGTCCGCTGGGCCGGAGAGCGCGACAGGGACACTCAGCGTCGTGGCTCCGCTGTTCCCTTCGGTGACGAATCCGACGCCGGGGACGACCACCGGCACGTCGCAGGGGAACGTACTGCTGAACAGCGCGTGCCCCTCACGGCCCGGCCCGGAGATGCCGTCGTCAGCCCAGACGACCTCCTTCGCACCGTCGATGCACGTCGAGTCGGGTGAGATCGCGAAGCCTTCGATGTTCGCGTTGGGCAGGTCGGCCGGCTTCGCATACACGGCGTCGGGAACCACGGCGCCCGTGGCGTCGACCTTCAGGAGGGTCGACGACACCGAACACGTGTTGTCGCACAACGCCCAGATCCGCTCGAGATCACGGTCGTACTGGACCTCCATCACCCGACCCAGGCCGGTGTCGACGACGGCGACACGGTGCGAGCTGCCGTCTGCGTTCAGGGCGTAGGCGTAGAGCTTGCCATCGTTCTCGAGCGCCGCGAAGTACAAACCGGAGCCGTGATCCGGGTAGCCGCCCGGGTTGTACGCCGCGCCGGTCGACTGGTCGATGAAGCCGTTCTGAACGAGGTACGCGTCGGGTACGAAGGCGACGCCCTCGAACCCGAGGTTCGCCTTCCCGGGGGCGAGCAACTCGGGGAAGTCGGCCGTGAGGTTCCACTGCGTGGTCGGGGAGAGCGTCGTGCCCGCCGCGGTCGGGTCGAAGCGAAGCACGGAGTCGAGCGAGACCGAGTTGTTCGCGTTGTCGCGCTCGGTCGTGATGTAGAGCGCACCATCGGGGCCGACCGTGAGGCCCTCGGAGTCGGGCAGGCCGACACCGCCCGGGAAGAAGATCTGCTTGCCCGCGGCCCAGCCGTTGGCGGTGTCGGGCGTCCACACACCGTTCTGCTTCACCAGGCGGAACACCCAGCTCTTGTTCTTGACGCCCCACAGCACGTTCGGGTCCGCGGGGTCGAACACCAGGCCGCTCATATCGCGGCCCTCAGGACCGGTGGTGGTCTTCCAAGCGCACGTCTGGTCCGCCACTGTCACCGACGACCCGCCGGGCCACGTCTGCGCGTTCGCGGGCGCGGGACCCGTTCCGGACGCCGGCTCGGGCTGGCACGGCAGCGTGTTCGGGTTGCCGGTGCCGTTGCCGCCGACGATCGTGACCGGCCCGCAGGCGCTCAACGGGCTGGTGCCGGGCGACCCGGTGTCGCCGGCGCCCGACACCGACTTCTTCGTGCCGAGCCCGTCACCGACAGCCGAGAACTTCCACAGGCCGACGTTGTTCGCGCCGAGTCCCAGGCAGCTGGTCGGGATGCCCGAGGTGCCCTGGGTGCGGATCGTGCCCACGAAGGTCTGGTCGCCGTAGGTGAGACGATCGGCCAGCGCGGTGCCGTCGAAGATGTTGATCTCGTCGGCGCGGCCGAGGTTCGCGGTGTTGCTCTCGGCGATCTTGACGGTGGCGGCGAGGCCCCATTCGGCGCGGAACGCCGCAGCCGTGGATTCGAGGATCAGACCCGACTCGCCGGAGGCCAGC
>Ga0105044_10011629_pt1 | contig 11981 bp, 9 predicted proteins | sample MAT01_FD_78092 | JGI IMG/M metagenome (GOLD analysis project Ga0105044, IMG submission 78092) | Freshwater microbial communities from Lake Fryxell liftoff mats and glacier meltwater in Antarctica - MAT-01 | ecosystem: Environmental > Aquatic > Freshwater > Ice > Liftoff microbial mat | place...
GGCTACTCATCCAATGATGTAGGGTCTTCCCTGATCAATGAAATGACGGTACTTTCCAACGACAGAATTGCCTTTACGCAAAGCACCGTTTCAGGCTACAAAGCTTTTGTTACAGATGAAAAAGGGCAAACGATTCATCAACGAAATTTGGCTTCTGTAGATGGGTACACCATTAGTTCCAGTTCTTTCATTTTTGATGACACGACCAGGTATGTCTACATCGGAAACGCTACCCGTGATGGCAAACGATTCTTTATCGCTTATTCCTTGGATACAACGTTGCAAGAAATAAAGCTCATTGACACGGTTCAGGTAGAGAATGATGTGGCGGTATTTACGAATATGATGAAATACAACCGTTATAAGTCTATCTGGGAAGGCTTCGGTTATGGACGAACCGTATCGACGTCTCCTATAACCACTTATATCTGCTATATTGGATTGGATGAAAACTACAAGTTCTACAAATTTGAGCGCTTGAAAGGTGATTACCTTAAGAGTATCGTACTTGAATTCCAGTGGATTGAATCTTTAGGCCGTTATTTTATAAAGCTATTTGGCGATTACTCCCTTATAGTTGACGAAGGGTTCAATGTTGTAAAAGAAGTTGTTGGCATAACGTTGGTTTATGAATTCAATGGCACGCACATCACCTCACTGGGTATGCACAATTGCCTTGAGGCAGGGGGAAGCAAGATACTTTGTTATGCCAAGGAGAATTTTGACTGGCCTTATAATGCAGCATTTGCTACACTGGATTTGCAAGGAGACAGTATTCGCCTTGTTGAAGCAGTGCCGCTGAGCGACCCACCCCTGGGCATGAACCATGGCTCCCAAATGCGCGTAGACCGGGACGATAACTACGTTATTTCGGGCAACAATACCTTTCAACCGCCCGTCCCAAACAAGATCAGGGTGGCAAAATTTTCACCTACTTATGATAAAATCTGGGACTTTACGTACGAAAGTGACATTACTTTTGCCATTTGGGACATGGAAATAGACCAAAACAACGACATTGTCCTTGTTGGCCAAGCCTGGAATATCTTTGGCGACGGCCAAGCCCGAGGTTTTTTGTTGAAAGTATTTGACAATGGAACCCTTAGTTCCTACCATGAAATTCCGGGCGACCCCAATGCTGATTTTTGGGCAACGATAAGCTCTAACCCTGCATCCAATAAGGTATGCCTGCAAACAAAGACACAAGCAAAACGACTTAGGCTCTGGGATATGAGCGGCATGTTGAGGTTCGACCAACAGATAACCTCAAATACCACTGATGCAGCTTTTTGCCTCGATCTACCGACCAACCTGCCGCCCGGGTTTTATGCCGCCGAAGTGTTGTTTCCCGATGGGCATCTTGCCGTCCGGAAACTTTTAGTTGGAAGCAAATAAACGGGTATAGCACTATTGAGGCGATGGGGCGCTTAAACAGCTACTGCCACATCCTTATTGAGGGAAAAACACCTCCAACCAATAAGCGCCACAGCGATGCTTCATCACTGTGGCGCTCCAATATCAATTTGATCAAATAACGCTGGCATCAACCATCCCCAAAAACGTCCAATCGCCCTATTCCCACTAATGCCCAAATTATCAAATTAGCTGATTATCACATTAGTTAATTATCGCATTAGTTAATTATCACATTACGCAGATTCAAGTTTCAAATGCAACAGAGTTAGAGGTTTTATAACAGCGATCGTGGGGTGAAAAATGAGGATAACCGGGTTACTTTTGAGTCACAAAACTTGTAATAAACCAAAATTTTCACCATGACCAATCTAAATCCTATCCGCGTTAAAACAGGCAAGCTTTTATTTGCCATCCCTTTTTTCATCTTTGCTGCTACTCTTTTTATTATCCATTCTTGCCAAAAGGATGCCGCCCAACGAAAATATGTCTTTGTCCAGCCCAAAACACAAGCTTCTGACAGGGATGGGTTTGAGGTAACTGGTTATTGGCTTCAAACTTTTCAAACAGATATAAACAATGCAATTAATTCTAATTCTTTGACACAATCTTACACTACGGAGCAAATGGCTGCAGGGATAGAGGCTTTAATTAATGTTTCTACAACATTTAACAAACCTCGTACTATTCATATACAGAAGGTTGCCACTTTCCAGGTAACCATTTCAACCAATGGACAGGCGCTCAAGGATATTTTTAATGGGGCTTACAATACCTATAAAAACCATTGGCTTTCTACAGACACATCACAAACATCACCAGTTGTCGTTGAAGTATCCATTGCTTCGACAGTTGGAAACACCGTGTCTGTGAGGGTCACATCTATTCTTGGCCAATGTAATGCCTGACTGATTCAGAATTATACTAACTCGGGTACTGAGTGCGACGGAAATGCTTTTGCACAAGGAGGGGCATTTTATGTCGGTGCTGGAGATGAAGAGCTGAGCCTTTTGAGTGTTTATCTCGTATCGTGCGTACAAAGCCAGGGGTCAATTTTAGGCAATCCTTTGCTAAATTGGTTGTTGTATTCTGCTATATTTGAATTCAAATATTTAAATACTGCTGTTTGTGACAGCTCATTTGCGATAATCCTTAGAGAAGTGGCCTCCCTTTTTGTGGAGCGACAACTAAATTGCACGAGGAATAGCGTACAGCATGTAATGACGAAGAAAAGGTATTTCAAGGTGCTTATTGTTGAAATTGCAGTGTGGCTACTCAATAACATTCAGCTTAGAAAACAAACTTACAATAAGAAACGCAGAACAGCAGTCGATAAGGTTGTCTTTGTAATGTGCTCACCCAGCCGGATAAATGAATTTTTTGGTCACTATTATTTTCAGACACATAGCCTAAGAAGCATGTTGGTGTAACATCGTAAGCGATGTTGAAAGACATGGAGGATGTTGGATTATTCGCTCCTGCTCCGTATCTACTATTGCAACTGCTAAATTGCCCTTGCAATTCACTATTTATCCTGAGCAGAAGAAAGTTTTTTATTTGTGGCGTAATTACATTGACAGGTAACCCAGGATCTTGGGAATTAACAAAAGCTTGGGTTAGGTCTACAGCTGTATTAATGGCGGATGCAGAGATTGCATCTGCACCTTGTAGGCATGTCGGACCTCCATAATATTGATTCACCTCAATGCAAAGATTTCCCATTTGAAGCGGTTTTTGGCTCCCATTAAAGGAAAACGAAAGGTGGACATTTGTTAGTGTTGCAGCTTTTAAAGGAGTTCCAGTTGCCCAATTTGAGCTTGTGTAAAAAGTGAAAACTGAAGGACAAATACGGCGTGATGTTGAAATAGGGTCGTTTGTCGGCATTTCAGAAGGGTCAATAAATCCAGAAAGCAAAGTATTAATTACACACTCCTCGAATGCTCCTCCTCCACACCCCGAGTTTGACTTAAAGCAGTTAAGGGCTATTTCGCTGCTACAATATCGCCCAAATCATAGCACTCCGATCATCACTCACCGAAACAAGGCAGTCCTCCATCCACATCAACCGGTTCACTGAATTGATATGGCCACCCAAGCGAAGGGTATCCACTACTTTCAGCAATTGAAACGATTGAGCATCCCAGATTTTCAGCGTTTTGTCGCGGCTGGCGCTGGCGAATAGCTTTCCGTCGGGTGAGAAAGCAATGTGGTTGATCGTAAAAAGGTGGGCAGCTTCCGCTGGTGTTTCAGGCGCAAGTTGCCAACTGCCGACTTCCCAAACCTTCAGCCGGGCATCTCGGCCACCGCTGAGCAGGTGCTGGCCGTCGGGTGAAAACGCAAGGGTAAATACAGAGTTTTCATGTGCGTTTTTTAGCTGGTGCTTCAAAGCAAGTGTTTCAGTATCAAGGATGTAGATGTGGTGGTCGCTGGCGCCCACGGCAATTTCATGGCGCGGTTCAGAAATGGCCAATGCACGCAAAGCCTGGTTGGAAAGTTGAAAACTCTCGATGGTTTTAGCGGCGGCACTATCCCAACGGGTTAGAACCCCATCGCCGCCGGCGCTGAAAAGGGATTTTCCATGCTCCAGCAAATCATAGACGCCCTTTTGGTGGTGCTGCACATTGCGGGTAAGCTCGGGTTGATCGCGCAGGATCCAGTGCATGCCACCGTTCATATTGCCCGCAAGGATGCGGGAGCGGTCGGGGAAGGCGTGCAGGGCGAAGATTTGCGTTTCGGTATTGGCGATCACCTTGCCATTTTCCGGATTGTCCAGGTCCCATTCTACCACCCAGCCATCACCGCCGGCAGTGAGGAAATGCCGCGCGTCGCGCCCGGGCGCAAGGGCGTATATGGCGGCGCGATGGCCGGTACAAGTATGGATTTTTTTCATTTGTATTCCAAGTGCCTCATCCGGCGAATGTGCTGTGAATTGGTTGCCACATTTGAAAAGTCAGCGTTCTAAAAAATACTGCCAAGCTGGTTGGACATTGATCTTTTTGCCGTTCTCCCTGATTTCTTCCTGTGTGTCTCTAGTCAATATTTTCCCTTCTGGAAGCCCAAGAAATTGTAGCGCTTCCGCCATCCCCCTTATTTCTCGTTCTCGTATTCCTTGCTCATAAAACCCCAAACACACGTTTATGGGCTGCCCATTTTCCCAATAGAAATCTACTTCCTGTTTTTCTAGAAAATAATGTGGTGTAAATCCTTGTCTTCGCAAGTGCAAGAAAACTGCATTTTCAAGCACCCTGCCCGTATCCTCCCCAATACTTGTGGCATATTTGAATGCGGGGTCAATTACATAAAACTTGCTGGGATTAACCGCTTGTACCCTTGTAGAACGATGCCAGATATTGGTTTTGAAAAGCACGAAAGCCTCCTGCAAATACTCAAGATATTCAAAAACGGTATTTTTACCAAGACCATAACCTTGAGATTTCAGGTCGTTGAAAATTTTAGTGGTACTCATCGGATTGGCCATGTTTCCAATGGTATATTTCAACAAGTACTTCAACAATGATGGATTTTTAACGGAAAAACGCTCCGTTAAATCCCGGTATAGCATTAGGTCTAGGTATTCATTAACGGTTGGCCGATGCAAGGCTTCTGGCAAAAACACCAGTTCTGGGAATCCTCCTTGTCGCAGCCACCGGTCAAACCAATGCAGTATTTTCGTCTGTCCTTTTGAAGTTTCAGGGTTTACTTCAACTTTATTGAAAGTTAAAAATTCCGAAAAACTCAGTGGAAAAACCTCAATTGGTAGGGTTCGCCCGCGCAACGCCGTTGCCAGTTCCCTACTCAACATTTTAGAAGACGAACCCGTCAGGTAAATTCGGCAGTTTTCCGTGTCGGCAAGGCGGCGTATGAATTTTTCCCAGCCTGGAACCTCTTGTATTTCGTCAAAAAAGAACCAAACTTTTTGGTCGCGATTCTCTGGGAACAATTCATAATAAGCTTGAAGCAATTCGTCCATATCACCCAGCTGCAGCGGGAATAAACGGTCGTCTTCAAAATTGATATATACCAAACGATCTGCGCTAACAGTCTGCCGCAATTGCCTGATGATATTGAATAACAGGTGCGTTTTCCCAGCACGCCTTGGACCGAGCAGCGACACAATTTTAGGAATGTCAATTGGCACAGAGATTTCCCGAGCGATGGTTTCTGCCAGAGGCTTCTGGATAAAATCAGCGATTATTTTTCGAAAAACAAGTTTCTTCATCATAAGTCTCCCTGTATGGAGTGACAAATATAATGGTTTATGTCACTCCACACAGGGAGACCCTTGAAAAATTTGAATGGTACCGCCGATTACCCTACCATTTCCATTACTTTCATCACCTTATCGCTTCACCAATTTTCGCACAAAGCTCCCTTTCTCCATTTGGAAATTCAGGAAATATGTGCCTGCTGGCAAAGACCTCAGGTCAATGGGCAATGAAAGCTTGTCTGCCTGATGGGTTTGCATGAAAAGCTGGCGTTGACTGGTGTCGCTGAGTGAGATAACAAAGTGCTCATTTTGTGCTAATTCCATTTCCAACGTTACCATACCACTGCTCGGATTTGGCGCGAGTGAAAATTTGCGCACCGAAGCAGGCATTTTTGTTTCACTGATAATGATTGAAATGCCGGAAGACTGGTACGTGCAGCCATTGGCTGAGGTGATTTCCAATTCGTAAATGCCGCTCTGCGTTGCCACATAAGTTGGGTTGATGGCCCCTGGAATGGGCTGGTTGTTCAACAACCATTGGCAGGAAGTGCAGGGAGGCGTTGAAAACAGGGTGTCGCCAGACACAAGTACTTCTGGTTCAAGGGCTGTTTCTACCTGGATATTGATATTACCGATTTTGAAACTGCAAAGTGAATCCAACACGATTACCTCATAAATGCCCGGTTGGGTTACCATCAAGGAGTAGTTGGGTTCGGTGGTCGTGCTGGTTTCAATGGAGGTCACACCATTGAACCAATTTAACTGGCTGGGATTCAACAAACCGTTGACCGTCAGCACCGCGTGTTGGCCAACGCACAACATCGTATCGCTGACCATCAGGGTGGGCGGGTTCGGATTCAGCGATTCAATTTCATAAGATTGTACACGAGAGCAGCCATTACCATTTGTAACGGTCACTGTATAGGTGCCTGGGTTCAGGTACACAATTTGATTATCAGTCTGGGCATTAGACCATGCGTACGTGATAGTTCCAGTTCCATTGACAGGTTCCAGGCTGATAATAGCAGATAAAGAGTTTTGGCAAACCGGGCTGTAAATGGAGACGAGGGATACCTGGAAAGGAGAACACAACTCTGTGATTTTTTGCACCCTACCAGTTGAAAGCAGGGCAATATACAGTTCACCGTCACGGTCTTCACCAAAAGAGCTGAATTCGTAATCGCCCAAATTAGCCAGTTGTTCCGTGCTAAATGTTCCGTCGCTGTTTTGTTTCGTGCCCCAAATACGGCCACTGCAATAATCGGCAAACAGATAAATGCCTTGCAAATCGGGGTATTTGCTGCCGCGATATATAAAACCGCCCGTCATGGAGCAGCCCATGGAGTTGTTGTCATAATCAAAAACAGGCCCGACATAGGTGTTTTGTGGCTGACAACCCGAAGTATTGAAAGGAAGGGTGCCCTCGTAACAACGCCATCCATAATTGCGGCCACCCACGCCAGCAGGCTCAAAATCAACTTCTTCCCGCGTCACCTGGCCCACATCGCCGATCCACATATCGCCTGTAACACGGTCGAAGGAGAAGCGCCATGGATTGCGCAGCCCCAATGACCAAATTTCCGGGAAATATTCTGCCTGGCCGACAAAAGGGTTGTCTGTCGGTACAATGTAGGGTGTCGTGGCATCGCTGTTGTTGACATCAATGCGCAGCATTTTACCCAAAAAAGTGTTTTTGCGCTGGCCATATCCTTGTGGGTCGCCGCCCGAGCCGCCATCACCCAGGCCAATGTACAAATAACCGTCCGGACCAAATTTTATGCAGCCGCCGTTGTGGTTGTTGTACGGTTGTACCGTCGTAAATATGGAAAACTCACTGTCTGGGTCAGCTTCGTTGGCGTTGTCTGCTTTGACGGAAAAGCGCGATACCTGGGTAGCGCCGCCGCTATTTTTGGTGTAGTAGATAAAGAAGTATCCGTTCTCCTTGTATTTTGGGTGAAAGGCAAGCCCCAATAAACCTTGTTCATTGTTGGTCGAATTTACCCTGGGGTCAATGCTCAAAAACGTGTCTATCTTGGTTCCAAGGCTGTCGACGACTACAATGATGCCATCTTGTTCTACAATAAACAAGCGGCTGTCGCCACAATGCGCAATGTCGACCGGGCGGTCGAAACCAGCAGCCCAGTTGACGAGTTGAAGTTTTGGTTGGGCTGCAAGGAGGAAGGGGAAAGCAAGCAGGAGCAATTGAAGTGTCGAACGCATGGAATTAATTTGATAATGTGATAATGTGATAATTGGGGTTGGGTGGTAATTATCAAAGGTATCCCTAGTTCTGGTAAAACTGGGAGGAATGCCTGAAAGATGTCTGGAATTGGCGAATCTAGTGCTGTATCTAAGGCAGATACTCTATTTCAACACTTCCAAATGCAGTGCGACAGATCGCAATGGATGCCCATCGGCATCGTTTGGAATGGCGGCAATTCTATCGAGGGTGGCTTTGCCAGAAACCAGTTTCCCCAATACAAAGCACTTTCCTTCCAATTGTAAAGCGCCTCCATGCTTTTTGTAGCGTTCGCGAAATTCCTTAGATATTTTCCGCCCGGTACTCTGTTCCCATTTGCCGAGGGTGTCATCGGAATGTTCCCGGCCCTGAACGATATAAAAACGTCCGTTATGCAGCAAAAAAGTGCCGCTGGTTGGCGCCTGATCCTTACCAGCATTAATCTCCGGCATGGGTACTTCAACATTCAGCTGAATAAACCCGTTCTGTAACACCTTTTCAATCGACAAGGAATCCTGGTTGGCGAGCGACAATTGTTCAATGGTTGCGTTCACAGGATCTGGCAAATGTGGGAAAAGCGCAATGGTCATGTCACCCATCTCTGTATGGAATAAAATCTTTGAAGCGGGAGCGTTGCAGGAAAAAAGGGCGGCCAGGAGGAAAAGTAGTATCCTGTAAAGATGTAAAGCATTGGTATTATACATGAGCATTCAAATGGTTTTGCGGCGCACAAGTCGGTAGCGCGGCATTCAGGCCGCCAGTCCAAGGCCATTTATGGCCACTTAGCAGATTTATACGGGCATAAATGGCCTTGGACTGGCGGCTTAAAAGCCACGCTACCGATTCCAAACACTTACAAGACATCTCCTACATTTTTTTGCGTATCTTCTTCGGGAACAAGTCGGATGAACTGCCTTTCGACTTTTTAAAAGCGCCTTTTTTGTCTGATTTAGGCTTCAGGCTTTCGGTAGCAGGGCAGCCACTTTTTTTGCTGCAAGCGGGCGCTATCAAAGCCACAGAAAAGAGTAAAAACAGCATGAATGCGATACGGGAATATTTCATATTGATGGATAAAAAAAAATTTGACATTCAGCAATTTTCTGAATGAGGAAGGAAAGTGCTGTAACCACCAAACAACGGCAGATGTAGGGGAATATGGTCGTCATATTCATAGGTTATTCCGTGGTTGCGGCATCAAGTAAACGTTAAAGTTCGACGTAATTGTATCTCGCCCAGCGCTGCAAATATCCACATAAGCCGCTTAAAACCTGACAGATGTGGAAAAGACTCCCAAATATGTCAGCCATTGGCAAGAAAAAAATTGTAAGATTCCCCCATTTTGCCCTATCCTTGCCAATTATTTTAAAAAAACTTTGCTTGCCCATCAGCAAACAATTCCTTCCCAAAAAACTGATTATCAAAAATTTAAACAAAAACCTAAACTGCCGTAAATCATTTTACACTTTTCGTTTTCCAAAAAAATAAAATTTGGCCTTGTGTTTGCTACGGCCGATTTGTGAAATAGAACGTGATGAAATAAAATACGCAAGTAATCCCAAGCAAAAATGGCATCTCCTTACGGGCCGAAGCAGTCGCTCAACCTAAAACTGCATCAAAAACTTTCCCCTCAGCAGATTCAATTGATGAAACTGCTGCAGATTCCCACCGCCACGCTCGAACAGCGTATTCAGGAGGAGCTGGAGGTCAATCCTGCGCTTGAAGAAGGTGATGACACTGCCGATCTCAACGAAGGCATGTCAGAAATGGATCTTTCAGATGCCGAACTGAGTTACCACGAACGGGAGAAAAAAGCAGAATCAGGCGACAAAGATTCAGACAATGATGGAAACAGCGACACTGCTGGCGATGCAGACAGCGACAGTGGTGGCGATGATGATACTGAACGGGAAACAGATGATTACGGGGATGAAGATATGGTGAGTTTGCGCGAAGACGATGGCCCCGATCTCGATGATTATATGATTAATTTCATCGAAGACGACCCTTCAACCTACAAAACCCGCGACGATAGCCGGGGCGGCGACGAGGAAGAAAAGAGTATGCCCCTCGCCTTTGAAAATACCTTTCATGAATATTTGGAACAACAATTGGGCATGCTCGACCTCGGCGACGAGCGGGAACATGCCATTGCCCTGCAAATTATTGGCTCCATCGACGACGATGGGTACATGCGGCGAGAACCCGCTGCCATGGTCGATGACCTGTTGTTCAGTCAGAATATTTCTACCCACGAGAAAGAAATTACCCGATTACTTAAACGCATTCAGCAATTTGACCCGCCAGGCACGGGCGCACGAGACTTGCAGGAATGCCTGATGCTACAGCTCCATCACCGGCTCCGGCAAGACGAAGACTACCTTTCAACAGACGAAAAAATAACCATCCAAATCGCCATCCGGCTCATCGATCAGTATTTCGACGAGTTCACAAAAAAGCACTACCAGAAACTTTGCCGACAGCTCAACATTGAAGAAGACGACCTTAGAGATGCTGTCAATGAAATTTTGAAGCTAAATCCTAAGCCCGCCAGTGGATTCGCCACGAAGGGCGACCGGGCAATGAACTACGTGGTGCCGGATTTTCTGGTCAGCAACCGCGACGGCGAATTGGAGCTCACCCTCAATGCCCGCAACGCCCCCGACCTGCGCATCAACGACCATTACCGCGACATGCTCAAGGCATTCCATGATGGCCGTGTGCATCGCAGGCCTACCAAACAGGAAAAAGAAGCGGTATTGTTTATCAAGCAAAAAATTGACAGCGCCAAATGGTTCATCGATGCCATCAAACAGCGACAGCAAACCATGATGCTCACCATGGGTGCCATTCTCAACCATCAGGAAGAGTATTTCCTGACAGGCGACCAAAAAAAGATAAGGCCAATGATCCTGAAGGACATAGCCGATGTAACCAGTCTCGACATTTCAACGGTGAGCCGGGTGGCCAATTCCAAGTATGTGCAAACGGAGTTCGGTACCAAACGCCTCAAAGAGTTTTTCTCCGAGAGCCTGAGCACCCAGGACGGTGAAGAGGTGTCTACCTTGGAGGTAAAAAAGATACTCAGCGAAGTAATTAATGAAGAAAGCAAACGGCGACCACTTTCTGATGAAAAGCTGAAAACCATTCTCTTGAAGAAAGGGTACAACATCGCACGCCGTACCGTCGCCAAATATCGCGAGCAACTGAATATTCCAGTAGCCCGCCTCCGCAAGGAATTGTAAGCTAAATCTGCAAAAATTGTTGAACGATCCTGTCACATCCGAACAAACCCAGGCAGCGCCCTGGCTCCAACGCACCGAACTACTGCTCGGCAATGAAGCATTGGAACGGATGCGCCAGCTCAATATCCTGATCATTGGATTGGGCGGGGTAGGCAGTTTTGCCGCTGAATTCCTGGCCCGGGCAGGGGTAGGGCACATGACCATCGTCGACGGCGACACGGTCGACCTTTCCAATACCAATCGCCAATTGCCCGCCATGCACAGTACCGTTGGCAAACTCAAAACGGAGATCATGGCAGAACGGATGCGGGATATAAACCCGGATTTGGTGCTCAAGGTACACTCAGAATTTCTAACACCAAAATCGGTGAAAGAGCTGATTAGCAAAGACTTTGACTATGTGTTTGACTGCATCGACTCCATTCAGCCCAAGCAATACCTCATCGTGGATTGCAAGCAAAAAGACGTGCGGGTAATCAGTAGCATGGGTGCTGGCGGCAGAATTGATCCTTCCAAGGTGCAGATAGCCGATATTTCAGAAACCCACAATTGCCCTTTCGCCCAACAAGTGCGCAAGGGCTTAAAACGGAAAGGAGTCCGCCGCGGAGTTACCGTCGTTTTTTCCTCCGAACTCGTCGACCGCTCCACCATGATGCTCTCCGACGGAAGTCGCTTCAAAAAATCATTTTATGGAACATCTTCCTACATCCCTGCGTTATTTGGCTTACACATGGCCAGCGTGGTGGTGCAGGAAATAGCAGCGGGTAAGGGAATTTGATAATGAGATACTGTGATAATGTGATAATTTACGCCATTGCTTGGCAAATGAACAACGAAAGCCAGGCGTGAAGCGAATGAACAACGAACAACGAACAACGAA
>Ga0105044_10011630_pt1 | contig 11980 bp, 11 predicted proteins | sample MAT01_FD_78092 | JGI IMG/M metagenome (GOLD analysis project Ga0105044, IMG submission 78092) | Freshwater microbial communities from Lake Fryxell liftoff mats and glacier meltwater in Antarctica - MAT-01 | ecosystem: Environmental > Aquatic > Freshwater > Ice > Liftoff microbial mat | place...
GGCGCCCTCGCCGATGATCCGCGCCTTGGGGGAGTGCCCGGCGAGGGCGCCGGCCACCACACGCGAGGGCGCGTGCGCTACCCATCGAGCCGCGCGCTTCGATTAAATCAGCGGTTCCTTAGCTTCGCCGCATGTCACTGGGGCAACTCAAAGATCAGGCGGCGCATCTCCAATCCACGGAACAACGCGAATTGATCGCATTCCTGATTTCCCTCCAAACCGCCGCCAGCGACACCTTCAAAGACACCCTCGCCCGCAAGATCGACGACACCGATCCGGCAAACTGGGTCGAGCTGGATGATCTGGAAAAGCGGTTCTCCGAGTAAGCCATCGCCATGGCCTACCGGCTCCTCGTGGACTTGGAAGTAATCACGGCGCTGGATGCCATGCCGCGAAAAACCCGCACCCGATTGCTCGACCATTTTCGCCAACTGCGAGCGGCCCCCGACCAGCACTCGGACGACCACGAGCAAGATCGTGTCGGCCGCCGCGCGGAAATCAACGTCATCGCCGGTGCGCCATCCATTTCCGGATCGATTTCGCCGACCGCCACATCAAAATCCTCACCTTGAAACCAGCCGATGCCTAACGCCCCCGACATCGTCGTCCGCATCCTCCTCACCACCCCGGCCCCCGTCGGCGAGTTCATCGACGTCGAGATCACCGGCACGCAGGTCTATGACTTTGTGGGGAAAGTGGTGTGACCGGCCTGAAGGTTCCCGGCTCGCGCCTAAGGAAGTTCGCCATCGGATTGGGCTATCGCACCGCCATCCGCTCCCTGCGTCTCGGCGTCCCCCGAAAAAGCGCGGCCGCGCCTCAGCTCAGCGGCACGCAGGCGCAGAAGAGATTCCGGTCGCCCCAGACGTTGTCGATGCGGCCGACGGCGGGCCAGAATTTGTGCTCGCGCAGCCAGGGCGCGGGGTAGGCGGCCTGCTCGCGGGTGTAGGCGTGGAGCCATTCGCCGGCGATGAGCGAGTGCGCGGTGTGCGGGGCGTTTTTGAGGAGGTTGTCCTTCTCATCGGCGGTGCCGCTTTCGATGGCGGTCATCTCGGCGTGGATGGAAATGAGGGCGTCACAGAAGCGGTCGAGCTCCGCTTTCGACTCGCTCTCGGTGGGCTCGATCATGAGCGTGCCGACGACCGGCCAACTCAGCGTGGGCGCGTGAAAGCCATAATCCATGAGGCGCTTGGCCACGTCTTCGGCGGTCGTTTTCGCGAAGCCGCGAAGGTCGATGATGCATTCGTGGGCGACGAGGCCGTTCGCGCCTTTGAAGAGCACGGGGAAGTAGGGATCGATCCGGCGGGCCATGTAGTTGGCGTTGAGGATGGCAAAGCGCGTGGCTTCGGTCAGGCCCTCTCCGCCCATCATGCGGATGTACATCCACGGGATCGTGAGGATGCTCGCGCTGCTGAATGGCGCGGCGGAAATGGAGCCGGTCTTCGTGTCGGGACCTTGGCGCTCCACGGCGGGGAGGAACTCCACGAGGTGCGCGGCCACGCCGATGGGACCCATGCCCGGGCCGCCGCCGCCGTGGGGGATGCAAAAGGTTTTGTGCAGATTGAGATGGCAGACGTCGGCGCCGATGCAGCCGGGCGAGGTGAGGCCGACCTGCGCGTTCATATTGGCGCCGTCCATGTAAACCTGCCCGCCGCGGGCGTGGATGACCTCGCAGATGTCCACGATCGTTTCCTCGAAAACGCCGTGCGTGCTCGGGTAGGTGACCATGAGCGCAGCGAGCTGATCCATGTGCTGGTCAGCCTTCGCGAGGAGATCATCGAGGTCGATGTCGCCGTCCTCCAGGCAGCGGACGGTGATGACGCGCATTCCGGCCATGACGGCGCTCGCCGGGTTCGTGCCGTGCGCGCTGGTGGGGATGAGGCAGACGTCGCGGTGCCCTTCGCCGCGCGACTCGTGGTATTTGCGAATGACGAGCAGCCCCGCGTATTCGCCCTGCGAGCCGGCGTTTGGCTCGAGCGAGACGCCGGCGAAACCGGTGATCTCGCCGAGCCAGTCTTCGAGCTGCGTGCAGAGTTTGCGATAGCCGGCGGTCTGCTCGGCGGGGGCGAAAGGATGCAGCTTGCCAAACTCGGGCCATGTCACCGGCAGCATTTCGCTGGTCGCGTTCAGCTTCATCGTGCAGGAGCCGAGCGGGATCATGCTCGTGGTCAGCGAGAGGTCTTTCGCCTCCAGCCGGCGGATGTAGCGGAGCATCTCGTGCTCGGTGTGGTGTGTGTTGAAAACGGGGTGCGTGAGGAACGCGGACGTTCGATTTTCGATTTCTGATTTTGGATTTTCGATATCAGCCGCGAGCGAGGCGGTGTCGAAATCGAGCGGGGCGTCGTCGTCCTCCAGCTCATTGCCGTCGTGGAAAACCGTGAAGAGCGGCGCGAGGTCGTCGGTGGTTTCGTCGAGGGCGATGAGGAGCGAGCCGGGGCCGTGGGCGCGGAGATTGAGGCCGGTCTGGCGCGCGGTTTCGAGGATTTCGGCGCGGCGCTCCGCGGTGACATGGACGCAAACGGTATCGAAAAACGGCGCGTCGCTGAGCGTGTAGCCCATGCGGTCCAGCCCCTCGGCGAGCAAGGCGGCGTGCAGATGCACGCGCCGCGCGATCGCTTTCAACCCCTCGGGGCCGTGATAGACGGCGTACATCGAGGCCATCACCGCGAGGAGCACCTGAGCCGTGCAGATGTTGCTCGTGGCTTTGTCGCGGCGGATGTGCTGCTCGCGGGTCTGGAGCGAAAGGCGGTAGCCGGGCTGGCCGTGCGCGTCTTTGCTCACGCCGACGAGCCGGCCGGGCATGAGGCGTTTGCAGGCGTCCTTCACCGCCATATAGGCGGCGTGCGGGCCGCCAAAACCGAGCGGCACGCCGAAGCGCTGCGTGGAGCCCACGGCGATGTCGGCGCCGAATTCTCCCGGCGGCCGCAGCAGCGTGAGCGCGAGGATGTCCGCGGCGACAATCGCCAGCGCGCCGGCCGCATGCGCCTGCGCGATGAACGCCGCGTAATCGTGAATCGCGCCCGTCGTGTCGGGATATTGCAGCAGCACGGCGAACGGTTTTACCGCGAAATCGAACGCCGCTTCGTCGCCGACGATCACCTTGATCCCCAGCGGCTCCGCCCGCGTCTGCACCACGGCGATGGTCTGCGGATGGCACCGCTCGCTGACGAAAATCGCCTGCGCGTCCGCGTGCCTGCTGACGGCGTGGGCGATGTGCATGGCTTCGGCGGCGGCGGTCGCTTCGTCGAGCAGCGAGGCATTGGCGATGTCCAGCCCGGTGAGGTCGCAGACCATTTGCTGAAAATTGATCAGCGCCTCCATGCGGCCCTGCGAAATCTCCGCCTGATACGGCGTGTAGGCCGTGTACCAGCCGGGGTTTTCGAGGATGTTCCGCTGGATGACCGGCGGCGTGATGCAGTCGCTGTAGCCCTGGCCGATGTAGTTTTTGAAAACGCGATTCTTCGCCGCCATGGCGCGCAGCTCGGCCAGCGACTCGTGCTCGCCGCGTCCGGCGGGCAGTTTCATCGGCGCGGTGAGACGGATTTTTTCCGGCACGGCGGCGTCGATCAGCGCCTCCAGCGACGGCAGGGCGAGCGCGGCGAGCATCTCGGCGACCTCGGTCTCACTCGACCCGAGATGGCGGCGCGGGAAGGTGTCGCAGGGGGCCAGGATCGAGGGTTCGAGAGGTGCCGCGGCGGGCGTCGTCGAGAGCGTGTCGTGCATCGCCGGAGGCTAGGAATGAAGCCGGGCAAAGCAAGCGCGTTTTGGGCGCGCCTTTGGACTTTCGCTGGCCGGGGCTTTGTGGTTCTACTCTGCGCCGCCATGAGCCCGCCCACGGACGATTCCGCCATCACGCACGAGGCCTATCAGCCGGTGCTGGATACCACCCGTGCCCGCTTCAAACTCTGGGGCACCCGCGGCTCCACGCCGACGCCGGGCGCGCAATTCCTCCGCACCGGCGGCAATACCTCGTGCATGTCGGTGGCGAGCGGCGGCGAGCTTTTCATCTTCGACGCCGGCTCGGGCATCCGCGATCTCGGCCTCGAGATGCTCACCGCGCCGCCGCGAAAGGTGCATCTCTTCATCACCCACACCCACTGGGACCACATCCAGGGATTCCCCTTCTTCGGGCCCGCCTACGTCCCCGGTTTCGAGATCCTGATCTATGGCGCGGAGGGTTTTGGCAAAGACCTCAAGGCGGTCTTCCGCGGCCAGCTCGACCGCGAGTATTTTCCCGTACAAATGGAAGACATGCAGTCGCGGCTCCACTTCCGCCACCTGACCGCAAACCCATTGCGCGCCGGCTCGGCCCGCGTGTCGTGGGAGTTTGCGCAGCATCCCGGCGCCACGGTCGGCTACAAGATCGAGATCGGCGGGAAAAAGATCGCGTGGGTGCCCGACAATGAATTCCTCCAGGGCTACACCGGCTCGCCCGCGGAGATCACCCGCGATCATCCGCTGGCGCTGCCCTACGCCGCGATGATCGATTTTCTCTCAGACGCGGATGTGGTCATCCACGAGGCGCAATACACGCCCGAGGAGTATCCTGGAAAAATCCGCTGGGGTCACAGCTCGGTGTCCAATGCGTGCGTCCTCATGAAACTCGCCGGGGTGCCGCGCTGGGTCGTCACGCACCACGATCCGCTGCACGACGACGCTTTCCTCGAAGCGAAACTCAACCTCACGCGCCAGATTCTCGAGCAAATCGGCCACCCCATTCCCGTCAGCCACGGCTACGACGGGCGGACGGAGTTTTTCTGAGAGGGTGGACCGAAACGCATTTTGAGTTCCGGTCCACCCTCTGAGCCGGAACGATGCAGTTGGTGGACGACCCAGATTGCGTAACTCAGGCTTCCAGCCTGAGCCGTCGCGCGGGCATCCTGCCCGCCGGAGAGGCCCCGCATGGTGCGCCGGTGCAGCTTGGAAAGCTGCCCGACCGCTCAGGCTGGAAGCCTGAGTTACGGCGCTTCGCCTCCCTTTCAACTGCATCGTTCCGGCTGAGCGGGTGGACCGGAAGTCCGAATTAAGCCTCAGATCACGCGATTTCAAAATCCCCACTCCGCGCCTCTCCGCGCGATCTACGGTCAGTCTCCTTCTCTGCGGACTTTCGTTACACCCTCTGTGCAGCCTCGTCGTTAGAACCGGGCTCGCCGCACCGAGCGAGGCGGTGAAACGGCGTTCCTCCGCAACGAAATCTCTTCGGAAATTTAGAACGCGGTCCAGCCGACTCCTCCCACCTTTCTCTTCCCACCCGGACAATCTGTGGCATTCTCGACGCCCGTGAAAAACCCTGAAACCCCCAGCCCCAAACCGAGCACGCGCTCCTACCTGCCGCACATCGTCGATCCTCTCGCGCCCGCCGATGAGCATGCTGAGAGGGTCATGCCGCGCTACGTGGAAGTGCCGGCGCTCCGCGAGCACGGCTTTGGCCGGCGCAATCTCGCGTGGGGCGTGGTCACGCTCATCTTCGCGCTCCTGCTGCTCGTCGCCGCGGTCATTGTGGCCGGGCAGAAAGCCGTGCTGTCACTTTCGGCGTGTCTCATCACTTTTGCCGCGCTCTTCGTCCTCGCGCGTCTGCATGTTTTCCGGCAACGGAATGGCGGGTTTCTCGCCGTCGGTGTTGTCGTGCTCCTCGGCGCGATCGTCCCGCTGATCGACCGCGGCTACGAGAGGCTCGCCGGGATTTCCCATGTGCCCGCAGCGACCGGCCTCGGAGCGGCACCCACCCTGCGACCGGTGGAAACCGAGCCGCCACTGCTCATTCAATCGTTCGCGCTCACGAAGCCCGACCCCGCGCAGCCGCAGGTGAGAGTGATCAGGGATTCCCGCGTGGTCATCGGCGAAAAGCCCTTCCTCATCCGGACGGGCGACGTTTTCCCGCTCATCGAAGCGAGGGGCGGCGACGCGACTTTTGCGGTTCGTGATTTGCGCGTCTCGCTGCCCATGACGGTCGTGGAAATCCTCACCGGCAAACCGGCGAAGGAAACGAAAGAAGCGGCGATGGCGGCGGCGCTCGCGTCGGTGAAGGCGGCGGAAACACCCCAGCCGGAACCCGTCAGCAACCCCGCGCCCGCCGCGCTCAAACCGGAGGCGGCGGCGTCCACCGACCTCATCGCCGTCACGCGCAGTGCGCAGTTGGAGGCCATGCGCCGCTACCCCGCACTCGGCATCAAGGACTCGCTCGAAAATGAGATCTTCATCGCGACCTATCGCCAGCTCCGGGACAGCGGGAACACGGACTTTTTTGCCAATCCCGAGTGGCCGATCGAACTCGCCGAGCTCCTCGCCACCCGCAATGGCTGGGTCCGCGGTGACCGCCTCGCCCCCGCCGAACCCAGCCCCGTCCTCGCTCCGCCGAGTGACATGGACATCCCGACCACCCCCGCGACGCCCGTCGGTCGGATGCCGCAGCTCCCGCCACCCAGCGACGACGAGCCTCCGCAAATTCCCCGCTCGCCGCGGCGGTAGCATCGAAAAAACTGCCGTCAGTTTCGCCCTGTGGGCGAAGGCGGAGGGCGAAAAGCAGTGAAGGATCGCTGACCGTAATGGGCAGAGGAGATCTGGGGGAGCGACGTCCTCCCTCCCACCGCCTCCGCCCGCGTTACTTTCAGCGATCCTTCCGGGAGTATGCACGTGAGAAATAAGTAGGTGCGCGAATGTCCGTCATGCAAGCAAGCAAGCCACTTCCCGAGGGATTGACGCTCGACACGATACTCGTCAAGTTCGCCACTGATACGAAGGCGCGAAATTTTCTTGAAACTTGGCTCTGGCCGGACGGCCCGACATGCCCTCGATGCAAATCCAACGATCCGGCGGCCGTGTATAAAATGACCGGAAAGAGCATCCGTCCCGGCCTCCACAACTGCCGCAATTGCAAGCGGGCTTTCACCGTGACGGTTGGAACGATTTTTGAAGACAGCCACATTCCGCTGCGGAAGTGGATAGTCGCGTGGTTCCTGCTTTGCTCGTCCAAGAAAGGCATTTCCAGCCTCCAGTTGCAGCGCATACTTGATCTCGGCAGCTACCGCACCGCGCTCTTTATGACGCACCGCATCCGGCACGCTCTGAAAGAAACCTCGTTCGCCGAAAAGCTCAACGGCACCGTGGAGGTTGATGAAACCTACGTGGGCGGAAAGGTCGTCGGCAAGGGGAAGGGCTACCGCGGGAACAAGTCAAACGTCGTCTCTCTCGTCCAGCGCGACGGCACAAAGCGGTCGATGATCGTCGAGCGCGTGAACGCCCACACGTTGGAGGCGGCGATCCATGAACACACCACGAAAGACGCCCATGTGATGACGGATGAGGCCAATATTTACCTTCAAGTCCACAAGACTCGCCGTCATACGAGCGTTCATCACCGATCCAAGGAGTATGCGCGGCAGGAAAACGGATTTGTGGCGCACACGAACACTGCGGAAAGCTCGTTCTCGCTCCTAAAGCGCGGCGTTTACGGCACGTTTCACAGCGTCTCGAAAAAGCACCTGCATTTGTATCTTGCCGAGTTCGATCATCGGTGGAACACGCGCAAGAACACAGACGGCGAGCGCACCGTTGCCGGTATCAAAAAGTCCAAGGGGAAGCGACTTACATACCAGGGATCAAGGGCTACGTAAGTGACCGGCGGCGGCGTGCCGCTTCCCCGAAAGCGAAGCTGTCGTCAGGACTTGAATCGGGCGCAAACGGGATACGAACCAACGTCGTGAAATTTAGTCGATGCCGACTTCGCCCCATCAAACGCATTACGAACCGCAGGGTTGCTTTCGGTTCCTTTCACTTCGACCAAAAACATATAGGTATTGGGATGTCCTACGATCGGGCGAGACTCGATCCGCGTAAGATCGACATTGGAATCGGCGAACGGCTTGAGAAACTTAAACAGGCTTCCTGGTTCGTTCGGAAGCGCCACGACCAAGCTGGTCTTTTCGCTATTCGCGGCATTCTGCCGAGTACGTCCTACGACGAAGAATTGCGTTACGTTTGGTACTTCGTCTTTGATTGGGTACACCAAAACTTCCAAGCCGCACATATCCGCATTTACTAACGGTCCAATTGCGGCAGCACCCGCTTCCGCCGCCGCTGCCTGAGCTGCGGCAGAAGTGCTGTCGCAAAAGACGGTTTTTGCATTGGGATAGTGCTCTCGAATGAACGACTCGCAGTGGTGTATTGGAGCAAAATGGCTGTAGATTTTTGTGATCGTCGTTCCCGACTTGGCCATCAAAGCCAGTTTTACATCAATCGAGAGTTCTTCCTCAATCAAGAGCGTGAAAGCATGCTCGATGATGCCGTCAATTGTGGGCACAATGAGACCGCCCGATGAGTTTTCAATCGGGACAACGCCCTTCACTCCATCGTTATTGTCGAGATATTCAAAAACCTCGGGTACGGAGCGGAATGGGATCAACGAGTGATTTGGATAGCGCTTCTTGGCTACCAAGTGAGCGAAACTGCCTTCAGGCCCGAGATACGCGATGTCGAAGTCGGGCGCGTTCGTGAGAGCGGTCATGGATGGTGGTGGACTGGCGGCTTAATGGTGGAGGATGGGAAGCGCCGTTCCATCGGAACGGCAGCGCGTGTTTTCAGGCTTAACGGAATCATTGTCAACCGATTCAAAAAGCTCAAAAGATGCCATTGTCATAAAAACCATAACAACCACCAGCCGTGACGCTGGAGCAGATAAAAACCACTCTATGTTGTGTAGGTATGTGGAAGTGAACACCGACAGGAAGTGGGAAAATTCTTTGTGAAATTTTCCACAATCTGCCGAGAGCGCAGCTTTGCCTCATTCCGCTGCTGCGGCAAGGACAAACTTGGAAACGGCTATCCTTGCGCACGGGACGCAATTGCCGAGCGCCGTTTTCCAGCCGGAGGCTCGGACGCGCTCGATGCAGGATTGGTTTCACGAAGTTAAAATATGCACATCGGAATCCGATGTGCTAAAGCTTAAAAGTGCCAAAACCACGTACGGCAAAGAAAAAGCTGCCGCGCCAAACCGGCGGCATGTCGGTGGAGGAATTGAGATCGGAAGACTTTGCCCCGATGACGCCGCGCCAGCTCGGCGAGAGCCTGCGGAAGTCCGCCGCGCCTACGACGAAACCGTGATTAGTAGGATCGGCCTCGCGCTCATCATCGGCGGCGTGACCGCGACCGTACTTATGGCGATTTCCGGTGCGATTGTCGCCTTTTATGAAGGCGAGAGGAAGGGAGGATCATCGGAAGTCGATAAGGTCGCTTTCGACAAAACATTGCAGCGGGTTTTTTGGATTTCGTGGGGGCTCGTTACGCTCGGGCGGCTGACTTTGTGGTAATGTTCTGTGAAGTGCATACTCCCGGATCCTTCACTCCGTTCCGGTCGCAGACTCCCGAAACTCCGTTCAGGATGACGGCTTGTTTTAGGACCGCTGCCGCGCAGCGGCACCGTTTCAGGCGGCTCATTTTTTCCACTCATCCAGTCTCCACTCCTCCGTATGTCCCCCATCGTCGGCATTGATCTCGGCACCACCAATTCGCTCATCGGCGCGATGGACGCCGGCTTTCCCATCCTGATCGCGGACGCGGACGGCGAGCGGCTCACGCCGTCCGTCGTGCATTTTCCGTCCGGGGGCGACGCGGTCACCGGCCGACCCGCGGCGCGGATGCGCGCGCTCGATCCGGCGGCCACCGTCTATTCCGTGAAGCGCTTCATCGGTCGCCGCGCCGGCGAGGACGCGGACGACGTGAGCTACGCGCTCGCCGGTGACCGCGGCACACCGGTGCGCGTGCGCGTGCGCGAGCGGGAGTTTTCGCCGGAGGAAATCTCCGCGTTCATCCTGAAAAAACTCCGCGCCGACGCCGAACGCGCGCTCGGCTGCGAGGTCACGCGCGCCGTCATCACCGTCCCCGCGTATTTCAACGACGCCCAGCGCCAGGCCACCAAAGCCGCGGGCGAACTCGCCGGCTTCACCGTCGAGCGCATGGTCAACGAACCCACCGCCGCCGCGCTCGCCTACGGCCTCGACAAGCTCGGCGACCGCTCAAAGATCGCCGTCTTCGACCTCGGCGGCGGCACCTTCGACATCTCGATCCTCGAACTGAACCAAGGCGTCTTCCAAGTCCTCGCCACCAACGGCAACACCCGCCTCGGCGGCGACGACATCGACGCGGCCCTCGTCGAACACCTCCGGAGGGATGCGCTCCTGCGCGTCCCTGACCTCGCGGAAACCGGTGCCACGCCTGAGCGGGTCCAGCCGGATGCCCGCCTCCGCCAAGCCGCCACCGCGGCGAAGCACCGCCTTTCCGCAGAGGAATCTGCGCTCATCGAACTGCCCTTTTTCAATCGCGCGGAAAGTTTCACCTGCTCGCTCACCCGCGCCGATCTGGAACGCATCGCCCGTCCCTTCGTGGAAAGAACCCGCGCCCACTGCCTGCGCGCACTGCATGATGCGAAAGTCACGCCCGCCGAACTTGATGACGTCATCCTCGTCGGCGGCCAGACCCGCATGCCGCTCGTCCGCGACTTGGTGCGCGCGATCTTTCAGCGCGAGCCAAACATTTCGCAAAACCCCGACGAAGCCGTGGCGCTCGGCGCGACCATCCAGGCTGGCATCCTCAGCGGCGCGGTGCAAAATGTCGTGCTCCTCGATGTGACGCCGCTTTCCCTCGGCATCGAGACCTTCGGCGGCCTGATGAACGTCATCATTCCGCGCAACTCCACCATCCCGATCAAGGCCGGCGAAATGTTCACCAACGCTGTCGCCGGACAGCAGGCGATGCTCATCCAAGTGTTGCAAGGCGAGCGCGAGCTGGCGCGCGATAACTGGCGGCTCGGCGAGTTCGAGCTCGAGTTCGAGCGCGCGCCGAAAGGCCACGCCCGCGTCGGCGTGCAATTTGAAATCGACGCCAACGGCATCCTTCACGTCCTCGCCCGCGACACAAAAACCGGCGGGCAGAAAACTGTGGCGATGACCAGCGCCGTGGATGTCTCGGACGAGGCTGTGGAAAAGATGCTCGAGGAATCGCTCGTGCATGCCTTCGAGGACATGAGCGACCGCGTCTTCGTGGAGGCAAAGATGAAGTCTGACGAACTGCTCCCCGCCGTCCGCCAGGCCCTCGCGCAGGCTGGCGACGACTTGAGCGACGACGAGCGCGCGCTCATCGCGCAGCGCGTGGCGGAAGTCGAAACCGCCATCGCCACGGGAGCCGGTCAGCCGCTCAAGCGCGCCAACACCGCGCTCGACGAAGCCACCCAGCGCCTCGCCACGATCCTCATCGAGCGAGCCTTGGCAAAGTAGCTCAGCGCGCCGCCGGGTCCCGGCCCTCGTCGAAGTCGATGTAGTCGAAGAACGTCTGGATGTCGTCGCGTCCCGGGATGCTGCTCTCGCGCTTGCGCGAGGCGAGGCGCTCCGATGCCTCATCGTTCCAGCCGCGCTTGCGCATGAATTCATTCCAGATCTCGATGTCCTCCTCGCTCGGCTGCCGGCCCTGCGCCACGCACCAGTCGAGGATTTCCTCGTCCGTGCCGCCCAGCTTCACCCGCTCGCCCAGCGCCGCGTACTCGATCCACAAAAAATGCACGCACCGCTCGTCGAAGCCGCCGCCGAGATTGGCGTGAAAGTCGGCGGGCAGCGTGCCGGCCTGGTGCAGCCGGATCTTGTCGATCATGCGGCCAAAATATTTCAGGCCGCGGACGGCCTCGTGCGGACTGCGGAGATTCGGGACGTTCATGCGCGCGAACGTATCGGGGCGCGATTTCGCCGACAAGCGCGGGAAACATTTCCCGTAACCCGACGCGCCACGCCCTCGTCTGCGGTCGTTGAAACTCTCCCGCCATGCCCTACACCGGAATCGTCCTCGCCATCCTCGGCTTCCACGCCGCCGCCTTTCTCATCCTGCTTTCGCACTGGCTCGTCGCCGCGGGCTTGTTCCCGCGCGCCACGCAGGTCTTCGCCGATGAATATGACCGCCGGCCCATCCGCGCCACTTTGGTCGGATTGGTGACTTACGGCCC
>Ga0105044_10011632_pt1 | contig 11979 bp, 9 predicted proteins | sample MAT01_FD_78092 | JGI IMG/M metagenome (GOLD analysis project Ga0105044, IMG submission 78092) | Freshwater microbial communities from Lake Fryxell liftoff mats and glacier meltwater in Antarctica - MAT-01 | ecosystem: Environmental > Aquatic > Freshwater > Ice > Liftoff microbial mat | place...
AGCCTGTGTCACTTTGCAGCCTCCCCAAAGTGACACAGCCCGTCCCGGCTGTGCGGAGAGTGACACAGGCTTTCCAGCCTGTGGCTCGGCGTCGCCGGCACGGTGTGCGTCCGAATCGGACTCCAGCGCAGGCTCGGAAATCGATCCCTGCGGTCCACCGTTTGCACAGCCGGGACGGGCTGTGTCACTTTCGGGGCTTCGTCCCTCAGCCCCTCGCTCGCTCGCTCGTCTTTCTTGCTGGCTGTTCATGAGCTCAGAGATTCTCGACTCCTACCTGCGGACGGAACGAAACCCTAAGTGGCCGTTCGTAATGTCCCAACTGTAGATGTAGCGGTAGGCAACCCGCTGGTGGCTCGCCAAGTTGTTGTTACTGCCGCCGCGGAACACGCGGTGCGAGCCCGGCGGTGGACCTTGCGGGTCTGTGCCTGGCGAGCTGCTGTAATATGTGTAACCGTACCAATCCCAGCACCACTCCAACACGTTCCCCGCCATGTCGTACAACCCATACCCATTCGGCGCAAAGGAACCCACAGGACTCGTGTATGGAAAGCCGCCCACCGCGTAGGTCGGATGGTAGTCGCGCGTCGGGCTGATGTCGTAGCTGTAGCTCGTCGAACTGCGGTAGTTCGCCTGCGAATGCGTGATCGTCGCCCCCCACGGGAAACGCTGCCCGCTCAATCCGCCGCGCGCCGCCTTCTCCCACTCCGCTTCCGTCGGCAGCCGATACCCGTTCGCACTCCACTTCACCTGCGCATTCGTCACATTCACGCTCCCCGTCTTGTAGATCACCGTCTGCCCATCATTCGTGTAATACACCGGCACCAGCCCGTCCCGCTGCGAACGCGCATTGCACCACTTCACCATCGAATCCCAATGGATGGAACGCACCGGATGCGACGGGCCTTTGCCGCTCCCGGCAGGAAGGTCGGTGTATCCATTGCTCAATCCCCACGCCCGCACGTCGTCCCACAACTGCTTGGTCACCTCATACCGGTCCATGTAAAACGCGCTCACATACACCGTGTGTACCGGTAATTCTGAGGCGTTACCCTCCGCCGCGTTCGTCGAGTTCCCCATCTGGAAATTCCCCGCCGGGATGAGCGCCATGCCGCCGGGAACGGGATCGTCATTCGCAATCACGCGGAACCGCACCCGGTCGGACACCTGCCCGTTCCAGTCTGTCTTCGCATCCCACTGGATCTACTTCCTGATCCCCGGCTGCACGGAAGGCCCAAAGCCCGACCCGACGAACGTCTGCGCCGGAACCGCCCAGGTGCTCCCGGCATCGCTGGAAACCAGCAACGAGACCCGCACCGTCGGGGAGTCCGGGTCCGCAAGGTCGTACCAGATGTTCACCTTCCCCCCGACCCACCCATTGCCCGTCAGCGTCCGCTCCTGCTGCGCCGAGACATTCGAGACCACCGGCGGCACCGCATGCACAGGCACCCCGGCGAAAAGCACGGCAAAGAGCACGACCGACCGAAGCGCAAGCGATGGGGGAACGCCAATCATTTGGCGAGACTGAAACTTGGATCTGCGGAGAGCAAGTCCCGCCTCGGCCAATGTCCCGTCTCGGCCGGGGCGATGGCGATGAGTGGAGCCGCCGGCACGGTCTCCCGCGCGGCGGGCCAATCAAAAGGACTCCCGGAATTCAGTGGCACTCGCGCGCCCGCAGCCGCTAGGTTCCGCCGACAATGCAAGACGAAGGCACGCACGGCAAACTACTGCCTCTGACGGTTCCGGCACGGGGAGTGATCTTCAGCGACGCAGCCGTCCGCAGATCCACAGCATGCCAGCGGTCCGCACGCAGATGGAGCGGTGATGTCGCGGCGGAAAGGGCGGCCGGAGCCGCGGACTGAACGCTGAGCATTTTTCACCCGCACACCATGCCCGCCATCACCGCCAGCGGACTCACGAAGATCTACCGGACCTACAAGAAACGGCCTGGGCTAGCCGGCGCGGTGCGCGGGCTTTTCAAACGCGAATACGAGGAGGTGCGCGCGGCGGACGGCGTGAGCTTTTCCATCGAGGAAGGCGAGTTCGTCGGCTTCCTCGGGCCGAATGGCGCGGGCAAGACGACCGTGCTGAAAATGCTCAGCGGCCTGCTGCATCCCACCAGCGGCGATGCGCGCGTGCTCGGCCACGTGCCGTGGAAACGCGAGGACGCGCTGAAGCGGCAGTTTTCCCTGCTCATGGGACAGAAGAACGCGCTCTGGTGGGATCTGCCCGCGCGCGAATCCCTGGAGCTGAACCGCACCATCTACAGCATCGACGAGAAGCGCTTCAAAGACGTGGTCCACGGCCTCACCGAGATGCTCGACGTAAAGGACAAGCTGGATGTGATGGTGCGCGAACTCAGCCTCGGCGAGCGGATGAAATTCGAACTCATCTCCGCCCTGCTGCACGCGCCGAAGGTGCTGTTCCTCGACGAACCGACCATCGGGCTCGACGTGACTTCGCAGCAAAAGGTGCGTGATTTTCTCCGCGAGTACAACCTCGGCCACGGCATCGTGACGATGCTCACCAGCCACTACATGGGCGACATCGAGGCGCTCTGCCGTCGCGTGATCATCATCGACCACGGGAACATCTTTTTCGACGGCCCGCTCGCCCGCGTCATTGAGCGCTACGCCACGCATAAGGTCATCGGCCTCACCTTCGGCGACACCGCGGCACGCGACTTCACGGCATTCGGCGAGATCATCGCGACCACCCCGCACAGCGTGCGCCTCCGCGTCCCGCGCCCGCGCACGACCGAGATTTGCCGGGAACTGCTGGGGCGCTTTCCGGTGACGGACCTCAACGTCGAGGAAATGCCGATCGAGGATGTGATCCGCCAGCTCTTCGCCGAGAACAACCCGGCAGCGACGACGTGACGCCGGCGTTCAGCGCCGCATCGCGGCCTTGAGTTCCGTCACGTAGGAAGGATTCAGTTCGAAATCTTCGGTGGCGTAGTCATCCATGCCCACCCGCTGTTTGCACGACGTGGCCTCGAGGTAGCCAATGTCGAGCAGCGTATTGAGCACGTCGCAGAGATCCTCCGGCTCGATCTTCGTGCGCTCGACCAGCTCGGCACCGGTGACGCCCAGGCCGAAACCGATCGCGCGGGTCACGCCCAGCTCTTTCCCATTCAGTTTGATCTGTCGTGCCATGGTGCAATTGGATTTCCGACCCATCGACAAGCACATCCCGGCCCCGGCGCGGTCCATTCTTTCAGCCACCCGGCCAGGCGGGACGAAACGGGTTTGGCCACAGTCCCCGTCTGCGCTCTAGTGGCGGTCTTGAGCACGAACATTGACAGTCCTTCCCCAGCCCGCGAATCGCAGCCCCGGACCCGTTCGCTCGCGGCCCACGCGGTCTTCTCCCGTGCCGCCGGCGCTCCGCTCATCGGCGGCAATGCCGTCCGCCTGCTGCTCGATGGCGCTGAAAATTACGCCGCATGGCGCGAGGCGATCCGCTCGGCGACGCACACCGTGTATTTCGAAAACTACATCTTCAGCCCGGATGGAATCGGCAGCGCGTTTCTAGCGGATCTCACCGAGCGGGCGCGAGCCGGAGTGACCGTGCGCGTGCTGCTCGACTGGTTCGGTTCCTTCACCACGCCGCGCAGCTTCTGGGCTCCGCTGGCCGCCGCGGGCGGCACCGTGCGATACCACAATCCGCCGAGCCTGCGCGGCCCGCTCCAGTGGTTCAACCGCGACCACCGCAAGTCGCTCGTCGTCGATGGACGCATCGGCTCCGTCTCCGGCGTGTGCGTCAGCGACGTATGGCTCGGCAACGCGGAAAAGAAGATCGAACCCTACCGCGACACCGGCATGGAAATCCGCGGGCCCGCCGCCGCGGATCTCGTCGCCGCATTTGCCCAAGTCTGGGAGCAAAATGGATCCGCCATTCCAAAGGCCGAGCTCGCGGCCATGCCGGAGCCCAAAGCCGAGGGCGAAGTCGCCGTCCGCGTGATCGCCACGGCGCCGAACATCACCACCGTGTACCGTCTCGATCTCCTCATCGCGGCGCTCGCGCAGACCCGCCTGTGGCTCACCGACGCCTACTTCGCCGGCACCGCCGCCTACGTGCAGGCCCTCCGCTCCGCAGCGCGCGATGGCGTGGATGTCCGCCTCCTCGTCCCCGGCGGCAGCGACCTGCCGTGGCTGCGCCCGCTCACCACCGCGGGCTATCGTCCGCTGCTCGAAGCCGGCGTGCGCGTGTTCGAGTGGAATGGCTCCATGCTCCACGCCAAGAGCGCCATCGCCGACGAGCGTTGGGGGCGGATCGGCTCCACGAATCTAAACATCGCGAGCTGGCTCTCCAATTTTGAAATGGATGTCGCCATCGAGGACGAAGACTTCGTCGAACAAATGGCCGCCGCCTACGAACGCGACCTCCAGCACTCGACCGAGATCGTTCTCAAGAAGTACCGCCGTGTCCGTCTCCCCTGCCCCGACAAGACCCGCGCCCGCAGCCGCCCCGGACGCGGCAGCCTCGCGCGCGTCACGGCCGGCGCGCTGCGTTTCACGCGCACCGTCTCCGCCGTGGTGACGAACCAGCGCGTGCTCGGGCCGACCGACGCGCGCTCTCTTTTCGTCGCCGCATTGCTCACGCTGGCGTTTGCATTTGTCGCCGTGAAATATCCGCGAACCGTCGCGTGGCCGATCGCACTCCTCGCGCTCCTGCTGACCGCCACACTGCTCGCCCGCGCCGTGCGCTCCCGCATGCGCCGCGGCCGGTCGAATCCCGATGGACGCCGGTCTGCTTGAGAGTTGCCACGCAGCCTGCATCCGTTCCACTTTCCCGCCGTGCCCGACAACTACGCCCAATCGCTCGCCGAAGCGCCCGATACGCCATTCGATGTCTCGCTGCGCCCGCCGGCATTCACCGAATTCACCGGGCAGGAAAAGGTGCGCGAGCAGCTCCTCGTGATGGTCGAGGCCGCCCGGCAGCGCGGCGATGTGCTCGAACACATCCTCCTCAGCGGCCCGCCCGGCCTCGGCAAGACCACCCTCGCGCACATCCTCTCCCATGCGATGGGCGTGAACATCAAATGCACCAGCGGCCCCACGATCGAGAAGGCCGGCGACCTCGCCGGACTGCTCACCGGGCTCGAACGCGGCGACATTCTTTTCATCGACGAAATCCACGCCCTCTCGCGCATCATCGAGGAATACCTCTACCCCGCGATGGAGGACTACAAGCTCGACATCATCATCGACCAGGGTCCGAACGCCCGCTCCGTCCGGCTGAACCTCCCGCGCTTCACGCTCATCGCCGCCACCACGCGCGCGGGAATGATCACCGCGCCGCTGCGCTCGCGTTTCGGCATGACGTGCCGGCTCGACTACTACACCGCCGAGGAATTGCAGGCCATCGTCGCGCGCAGCGCCGGCCTCATCAATGCCGAGATCGACTCCCCCGGCGCGCTCGAGATCGCCGCGCGCAGCCGCGGCACACCGCGCATCGCGAACAACCTTCTCCGCTGGGTGCGCGACTACGCCCAGGTCCGCGCCGACAACCGCATCACCCGCGATGTCGCCGACGCCGCGCTCACCATGCGCGACATCGACCGCGACGGCCTCGATGAAATGGACAAGCGTCTCCTCGATGCGCTCGTGCAAAAATTCGGCGGCGGCCCGGTCGGCGTCAGTTCCCTCGCCGTCGCCATCGGCGAAGACGCCGGCACCATCGAGGACGTGAACGAGCCCTATCTCATCATGCAAGGCTACCTGAAGCGAACGCCGCAAGGCCGCGTCGCGATGCCGCTCGCGTACCAGAAACTCGGCATCGCCGCGCCGAAACGGGAGGGCGAACTCTTCGGCTGAAGGTCGCAACGGCACCACCGGTGCTTCCACGGCGGGAGGCCAAAGCTGCCGAGATGAATATTCTGCGAGCGCACAGATTTCCTGCTGCGGAGCGACGACCGGCATGCCATCAGTCCCTGCCCAAGTATGAAGACGAACAGCCCCCCCGTTCGGCGCTCACACTCCTTGCTGAAGGAGCCGCGCCTTTTCCTCCTCTGCTCGACCCTGCTGCTCGCGACTCCCGCGATGGCGATCGATGCAAACGGCAATGGCCTGAATGACATCTGGGAGATGATCTACGGCGCGAGCGCGCTGACCGCCGGAGCGGATAACGACGGCGACGGCTGGACTAATGCGAAGGAGAGCGCCGCGGGCACCAACCCATTCGATGCCGCTTCGCACCCAGGGCTGAGCATCGCGACATGGACACCATCGCAGGTCCAGCTCGGTCACCCGCGCATCGCAGGAAAGCGCTACCGGATCGAGTCGAAGACCAGTCTCTCGCTGGCGACATGGACGACGGATTTCAACGAAGTCGCCTCCGCTGCAAATCCCGTGGTTTACCTTTTCGAAAAATCGCCCGGAGCGAAATTCTGGCGGCTCCGGATCGATGACGCGGACTCCGACGGCGACGGTCTGCTGGACGCGGAGGAGCGCTGGCTCGGCTTCGATCCCGCGACGACCCGGACGGATCGCAACGACACAGCCGATCTTTCCCGTGTGACCACGGGACTCAGCACGCCAAGTGTGATCACGCTCGGCGTGCTCGGCGCGCGGATGAGCGAGCGCTGGCCCGGCCCGGGCGTCGCGGTCGTGCGACGCAGCGGCGGACTGGAGCCGCTCACGGTGAATGTGAGCTTCGGCGGAACGGCGACGCTTGGGGCGGATTACTCGACGACCGCGCTCGGCAATGTGGTCGCCATTCCCGCCGGTGTGCGCGAGGTGCCCGTGTATCTGACGCCGGTCGCCGACCTGGATGATGGCGAAGGGGACGAGACAGTCGTGGTGACGGTCCAGACCGGCACCGGCTATACACGCGGCGCGACATTTTCCGGGACTGTGACCATCGAGAACGAAACCGAAACCAGCCTGCCACGGGCGAAAGCCGCGGCGCGCTTTCTCCTCCAGGCGGCGTTCGGGCCGAATCAGGATTCGACATTGGACGCGGATGACATTCCCCAAAACGTCGGGGAGGTGATGACGATGGGCTTCAGCGCGTGGATTGATGACCAGTTCACGAAACCGATCGGCTACATCCAGCCGTGGACCGAGTGGGAGATCGCGAATGGCAATGCCCTGCAGCTTTACGGCAACGCGAAGGAGCACGCGTGGTGGGCGCGCGCGATGGGCTCGCCGCATTTGTGGCCCGCCGATGGGCGCAATCCGGTGCTCAATCCTTTCCCTTACGATCCCCTGCGCCAGCGCGTGGCATTTGCGCTCAGCGAAATCCTCGTCGTGTCCGACCGGCCCGAGGCGCTCGCGGTGGAGCAGGTAGGAATGGCGAACTACTACGACCTCTTCGAGACGCATGCGTTCGGCAACTATCGTGACCTGCTGCGGGCCGTCGCGCTGCATCCGGCGATGGGCATCTACCTCAGCCATCTCGGGAATCAAAAGGCAAACCCGGCGCTGAACATTTTCCCCGATGAAAATTTCGCCCGCGAGATCATGCAGCTCTTCACCATCGGGCTGTGGAAGCTGAACCCCGATGGCACGCGGCAGCTCGATGGCCTCGGCCAGCCGATTCCGACTTACAACAACGGCGACATCACGGAGCTCGCCCGCGTCTTCACCGGACTGTCCTTTGGCAACAACGCGACCTTCACGAACTACCCGCGCGACTTCACGGTGGCGATGAAGGGCTTTGACGCGTATCACGATCTCGCATCCAAGACGCTGCTCGGCGGGCCGCTGGCCGGCGGGGTGCAACTCCCGGCGAACAATGCGACCGTGGTGGATGTTTACGCGGCGGTGGACAATCTTTTCGATCACCAGAACGTCGGCCCGTTCATCTCGCTGCGGCTCATCCAGCGGTTCGTCACGTCGAACCCCAGCCCGGCGTACGTCGGGCGCGTCGCCGCCGCATTTGCCAACAACGGCTCCAGCGTGCGCGGCGACATGAAGGCTGTCATCAAGGCCATCCTGCTCGACACCGAGGCGCGCGATCCCGCGATGATGTCGCAGCCGACATGGGGAAAATTGCGCGAGCCATTCCTGCGCTGCGTGAACTTCGCGCGGGCGTTCGATGCAAAGTCCGTCTCCGGCTACTACCCGCTCGATCAATTCGCGATCGCGCATCTGCAGGATCCGATGAACTCGCCGAGCGTGTTCAATTTTTTCCTGCCGACGCACAGTCCCTCCGGCCCGATCACACAGCAGGGGCTCGTCGCACCGGAATTCCAGATCATCAACGCCAGCTCGGCGGTCTCGGGCGCGAACTATTTCTGGCAGCACACGCTCACCGACCTGCACTACTGGGGCACGGGGATTGCCGACTACGGCGTGCGGCTGAACCTCGATCCGGAACTGGCGATGCTCACCTCCGCCAACATCACCGACGACCAGCCGCCGGCCGCCACCGCGCTCGATCCCGATCCCCTGCTCCGGCGTCTGGACCTCGTCCTCACCGGCGGCACGCTTTCGCCGAGGCAATTTCAGATCATCCGCGAGGCGATGCTGCGCATCAACTACCCGACATGGCAGTGGCCCCGCGAGCGCCTGCGCATGGCGATCTACCTCATCACCGCGTCGGCTGATTTCAATGTCCTCCGCTGACCTGTGAACGCCCTCCTTTTGCCTCAATAGAAGTGCTCAGTCCCCAGTAAAAGCCGTCCTTTTTCTGCCAACTGAGCACTGAGCACTAAAACTCCCCGCCACATGAACTCCGCAAACGCCCTCACCCGCCGCCGTTTCCTCGGCCAGACAAGCTGCGCCGCCATCAGCTCGATCCCGATCCTCAGCACGCTGCTGAATCTCAAGCTCGCGCAGGATGTCGCCGCCGTGACCGCGCCCGCCGCGAGTGAGTATCGCGCGCTGGTGTGCCTCTTCCTCTCGGGTGGCAACGACTCATTCAATATGCTCGTGCCCCGCGAGACCGCGGCCTACGCCACGTATCAGGCGTCGCGTTCGAATCTCGCGCTCACACCCGCGCAGCTCCTGGACATTCATCCTCTTCCGCTCGGGTCGCCGAATTTCGCCGTCCACGGCGGCATGCCCGAGGTCGCGAATCTCTTTGAAACAGGAAAGGCTGCGTTCGTCGCGAATGTCGGATCGCTCATCGAGCCCGTGCAAAATCGCACGCAGGTCGCCAACAATTCCAGGCGGCTGCCGCTCGGCCTCTACTCGCACAGCGATCAGATCGAGCAATGGCAGACGAGCATCCCGCATGCACGCAGCGGCATCGGCTGGGGCGGACGCATGGTGGATCTCATCAAGGATCTGAACTCGAACCAAATCGTGCCGATGCAGATCTCGCTCGATGGCAGCAACACCTGGCAGACGGGAAACACGGTCGCCGAGTACGCCATCACCCCGGGTGGCGCGACCGCTCTCGCCGGCTACAACCACGACTGGGTGCAATATCAGGACGTGCAGAACGCGATGAGCGCCGCCGTGGACAGCCAGCTCGCGCAGCAATACACGAACCTCCTCGCGCAGACTTTCAACACGCGGAAAAAGCAGGCGCTGGATGCGTATCAGGCATTCACCGCCGCGAGCGCACCCGCGCTGCCGAACGGCGTCACTTTTCCAAGTACGTACGTCGGCTCACGCTTGCAGATGATCGCCAAGGCCATCCAGGGCCGCGGTGCGATGGGCGCTGTGCGGCAGACGTTCTTCGTGCAATGGGGCGGCTGGGATCATCACGACAACGTGATCGACAACCAGGCCGCGATGCTGCCGCAGGTCAGCGCAGCCATCGGTGCATTCTTCAGTGCGCTCACCGCGGTCGGCGTCGCGGACAAGGTCACGCTCTTCACCGCGTCCGACTTTGGCCGCACGCTCACGAGCAACAGCCGCGGCTCCGATCACGCCTGGGGGAGCAACCAACTCGTCGTCGGCGGCGCGGTGAACGGCAGGCGCATCTTCGGCCAGTATCCTTCACTCGCCATCAACCCCGACAACGGCCCCGAGGTGAACCTGCTCGACACCGGGCGCGGACGATTCATTCCGACGACGAGCTGCGATGAATTCTTCGCCGAACTCGCGCTGTGGCTCGGCGTGAGCGCATCGAATCTCCCGCTCGTGCTGCCAAACATCGGGAATTTCTACAACACCGCCGGCAGCGCGCCGCCGTTGGGGTTCATGGCGTGAAGCCACGGAGCGCCGTCCGTCCCGGCGGCCACTATGGAGCGCGCAGCGCCATACTTCCCGGGCTAACGCCAATGCCTTCCGGAAATTCCGAAGCTGAGCAGTGTTGGAAACCGTGAAGGGCGCGGGCGAGAATGTGGAGCCGACGACCCGTCGGCGTGGCGGGACGGGCAGAGGCGGCAGGATGGCCCGGCGCGGCTCCCGCACCACGCGAGGGTCCACGCCTTTGCCGACAGACGATGCCCCGAACCTGGCGTCGGACGAGCCCCAGACCATCCCGCCGCCTTCGCCCATCCCGCCACACCGACGGGTCGTCGGCTCCACATTGGGCCGCCTCCTCCTGTCCTCGGCACGTCCGTCGCAATCTCCTGCGTCGTCTGCGGGCCGAATATCCGAAAGGCATTGGGGCTAACCTGCATTTCTCACAGTCGATGCGAGGAAAGTGATGAGTAATTAGTGATTAGTTGCGCCACCGCCCGGAGAACTAATCACTAATTACTCATCACTCCACGAGCGGCCTCTGCAACATGATGCCGTCACTTTCTCCGTGAGTGGGAGAAATGCGGGCTAACGCCGATCCGATCTGGCGCTTCGCGCATCATGCTGTGGCCGCCGGGACGGACGGCGCTCCTTAGGCGGCGCTCCTTCGGCGGCGCTCCTTGGAGTCAGCGCTCCATTCGCAGCGGCCCGCCCGGCCGTGCATCGGTGAGGACGCCATCGCGGATCACCAGCGTGCCATTCACGATCACATCCGAGAACCCCTCCGCGTAGTGATGCGGGTCATCGAATGCCGAGGGATCATTCACCTTCTCCGGATCAAAGATGACGATGTCGGCGAATGCGCCGGCCTTCAGGACGCCGCGGTCCTTCAGGCGGAAAATCTGCGCGGGCAGAGACGTCATCCGGCGAATCGCCTCCTCCAGCGTCAGGAACTTCAGCTCGCGCACGTATCGGCAGAGGACGCGGGCGTCGTTCCCGTAGCTGCGCGGATGCGGCATGTCCTCGCCGGGCTTCCGGGGACCGCCGTCACTGGCGAACATCGTGAGCGGATGATTAAGGAATGCCTGGAGGTCATCCTCACTCATGCCGTGTCAGATGCCGCTGCCGCCGCCAGCACGGCGAGCGTGCAGAGCAGCGTGAAGAGTTTCATCGTTCGATGCGCCGCGGTTCAGGTCTGCGTCTGCGGGGCCGACACGAGCGGGCGGCTTTTCTCCGGAAGGTCGGGATCGAGGAAGCCGAGCGCATGCGGCGGCTGGATGACACGCACCCCGGCGCGCTTCTGCTCCTCGCCAAACTGCTCATGCACCTGCGCCATTTTCGTCCAGTGCATCTTCGGGCGGAAGTGATGCTCGGCGTGGTAACCGTTGTTGAACCAGATGAGATTGTAGAGCCGGTGATAGCTGCTCACTCCCCACGCGATCGGCACATCGGGGTTGCCGCCGAAGTGGCGATAGAAGCCGTTCAGATACGACAGGCAGTGGCCGAAATAATAAAACGGCAGATAGAAGCAGACCATGAAGCGCCAGTTCAGCCAAAAGCCGGTGGCGACAAGCGCGACGAACGAGAAAATCTCAAACAGGCCGAAACGCGCGTCGGCCGGATTCCTGCGCTTCAGCTCGCGATAGATCGCCTTCGGGTCGTCGCGGAAGAAGCTGAGGAAGGTGTAGCTCCACACGCTCTCGGCCTCGCCGTCGTGGCCGTGGCGGTAGATCGAGAGCCAGTCGATGGTCCCGCCATTTTCATCCTGCCGGTCACTGTTGCCCTTGTGATGCTGCTGATGCACGCATTCGTAGAACTGCTGCGAAAAGCCGATGGTGACGGACTCCAGCCAACTGAACGCGCGGTTCAGGATGGGCGAAGTGAAATACGGATTGTGCAG
>Ga0105044_10011633_pt1 | contig 11979 bp, 13 predicted proteins | sample MAT01_FD_78092 | JGI IMG/M metagenome (GOLD analysis project Ga0105044, IMG submission 78092) | Freshwater microbial communities from Lake Fryxell liftoff mats and glacier meltwater in Antarctica - MAT-01 | ecosystem: Environmental > Aquatic > Freshwater > Ice > Liftoff microbial mat | place...
GAGCCCGACCGACTTGCCCGACCCGGTGGTCCCCGCGACCAGCAGGTGCGGCATCGGCGCGAGGTCGGCGATCACCGGGTCGCCGGCGATATTCTTGCCCAGCACCAGCGGCAGGCTCATCGCCTGGTCCTCATAGGCCTGGCTTCCGATCAATTCCGACAGCGCCACCGATTCGCGCTTGGGATTGGGTAATTCGATGCCGATCACGCTTCGCCCGGGGATGGTCGCGACCCGCGCCGACAGCGCCGACATGTTGCGCGCGATATCGTCGGCCAGCTGGATCACCCGGCTCGCCTTGATGCCCGACGCCGGCTCCAGCTCGTACATCGTCACCACCGGCCCCGGCCGCACCTCGACGATGTCGCCGCGGACGTGGAAATCCTCGAGCACGCTTTCGAGCAATCGCGCGTTGCGCTCCAGTCCGGCGCGGTCGATGACGTTCCTGCCCGATGCCGGCGGCGGGGACAGCAGGTCGACCGACGGCAGCGCATAATTGTCGCCCAGCGCGAGGCTCGCCTGGCCCGCCGCAGTCTTGCCCTTGCGCGGCCCCGGCCGGCTCGCGGCGGGGATCGCTCGCGGCGGCTCGGCCACCGCCACCGTCGGCCGTGATCGCGGCGGAAGCGCGGCGGCATCGCGGCCGTCGCGTTCCTCGACGGTCCGCCGGGGCGGCTTGACCGGGCGATCGGCCCCGCGCCGGACCAGCCCGCTTAGCCAGCCGCGCTCGTCGTCGCGAAGCCCCAGCGCGATCCAGCACAACGCCAGCCCGCCGATTGCAAGCAAGGCCAGGATGGTCAGGTGCAGCGGGCCTTCAATCGCCGGATTGCCGATCAGCGCGATTGCCTCGTCGATCCCGCGCGCGCCGGCCAGCCCCAGCGCACCGCCCCAGCCGGCGGGCAACCCCGACACCGCCGACCCGCGCAGCAGCCCGAGCGACACCCCGACCAGCAGCATTCCGAGGATCGCGATCAGCAGCGACCGTCCCAGCCGTCCGGCCGGCTCGGCGCGCATCAGCCGAAGGCCCGCCAGCGCCACCACCGGCAACAGCAACGCCGCCGCCAGCCCGAACAGCATCAGCAGCAAATCGCTCGAATAAGCGCCAGGGCTGCCCAGCCAGTTGGCCGGCGGTCCGCCCGCGGCGGTCGAGAAACTGGGGTCGACGCTATTGTGCGTGGCGAGCGCCAGCGCCTCGGCGATGCTCGCGCTGACCAGCACCGCTCCGATCGTGCGCATCGCGAGCACGCGCAGCGAGGTGCGGAGCTTCTCTCTCCAGTCGGGCCCCAAGTCGCGCTTGCGGGCCCGCTCGGCGGCGGTCGCCATTCCAAATCCCCCAGGCCAAAATCCTTGGCGTACAATGCGCTTCGCGGGACTCCGCGGTCAAGTTGGGGCTGCGTCATTGCGAGCGCAGCGAAGCAATCCGGCAACACGCCCACTACTCGCAATCACGATCGCTTGGCGCTAGGACCACGCCATGAGCAGAACCGACGTCATCATCCTTGGCGGGGGCCTGATCGGGCTTGCGCTCGCCGCCGCGCTCGATTCGAGCGGGCTGTCCGCCGCGGTCATCGACCCGGTCGATCCCGACCGCTGGAAGGATGCGTCGTTCGACGGCCGCACCAGCGCGGTTTCCTCAAGCTCGCGCCGCATGTTCGATGCGATCGGGCTCGCGCCGTTCCTCACCGAACCCGGCTGCCCGATCCGCGCCATCCGCGTCGCCGACGGCCTCGCCCCCGGCGGGCTGGCGTTCGAGCCGCCGCAAGGCGACGACGAGCCACTGGGCTGGATGCACGAGAATCGCCACCTCCGCCAATCGCTCCGCGCCCGCGCCGAAGCGGCGAAACTGGTCACGCTCCACTGGCAATCGAGGGCCGTGTCGGTCGACCGCGCCGATCATGGAGTGACCGTTCGCCTCGACAGCGGCGAAACGCTGACCGCGCCGCTGCTGGTGTCCGCCGAGGGCCGCAATTCGGCGACCCGCGAAGCCGCCGGAATTCGTGTTGCGCGCTGGCAATATGCTCACGCCGCGATCGTCTCGACCCTCGCGCACGAGCGCCCGCACGACGGCGTCGCGTGGGAAATCTTCTACCCCGGCGGCCCGTTCGCCTTGCTGCCGATGACCGACCTCGATGGCCGCCCGCGCTCGGCGATCGTGTGGTCGGTGGCCAGGGACGATGCCCCCGGCTTCCTGTCGTTGAGCGATCAAGATTTCGCCGCCGAGGCCCAGGCCGCGATGGGCAATTTCCTCGGCTCGGTGCGCTTGCTCACCCCGCGATCGAGTTACCCGCTCGGCTTTCATCATGCCGCGCGGATCACCGACCGCCGCCTAGCGTTGGTCGGGGACAGCGCCCACGCGATCCACCCGATCGCGGGGCAAGGCCTCAATCTCGGCTTCCGCGATGCCGCCGCCTTGGCGCAGGTGCTGGTCGAAGGCGCGCGGCTGGGCCTCGATCTTGGCGACCGCCAGTTGCTCGACCGCTACGAACGCTGGCGCGGGCTTGATACGCTGATGGTGGCGATGGCCACCGACGGCCTCAGCCGCCTGTTCGGGATCCCCGGCCGCCTGCCCTCGGCGGTGCGCCGCTTCGGCATGGCGGTCACCGGCAAGATCGGCCCCTTGCGCGACCGCCTCGCCGCCGAAGCCCGCGGCACCACCGGCGACCTGCCGTTATTGCTGCAAGGATTGCCGATCTAACCCCCGCCCCTTCAGGGGCGGGGAAAGCCGCGCAGCGGCAAGGGGCGGGGGCTGGTCGGGAAGTTGCCGGTCATTGTCCGCTCACTGCACCGTCTGGCTCATGTCCGCGCCGCCCGGCGCCAGTCGCTGGAACTGCATCAACTGCACCACCAGATCGGCGCGCCCGGTCAGCGTCGCTGCTTCGAGCAGCGCCTGTTTGGCCCCGGCGTCGAACGGCGCGACCTGGGCGATGGCATTGACCAGCATTTCGTCGTCGAGCCGCCCGACCGCGTCCCAATCGACCGCCAGGCTGAGCGAATCGCCGAACCGCCGCGCCTCGCGCTCGACTTCGGCGCGCTGGATGCTGCTCAAGGCCTCGGGGTCGCCATCGTCGAACGCGTCGAGGTCGATATCGGCCTGGCGATAGGGGGTGCCGCCCTCGGCTTCGGCGATCAGGCGGAAGCGTTGCGACCCGAGCAGCATGATGTTCAAGCGCCCGTCGTCGAGCTCCTCGACGCCGACCAATTCGCCGACGCAGCCGACCTGGTAGAGCGCCGGCGCCTTGCCGTCCTCGGTCGGCTGGATCATCGCGATCCGCCCCGGGCCGGCCATCGCGTCCTGGACCATCGCCCGATAGCGTTCCTCGAAAATATGCAGCGGCAGGTGCGACCGCGGAAACAGGATCGCCCCGCTCAGCGGAAACAACGGCACCCGGGTCAGCTTGCTCATGTGAACAGCAACGCTGAAAGCCGCCGCCGGATGCCGCGCCCCCACGGGTCGTCGAACCCCGCCGCCTCGAGCAGCTGCAGCAACCGCGCCCGCGCCGCGCCCTCGTTCCACGCCGGATCGCGCCCGATGATGGTCAGCAATTCCTCGGCCGCGCCGTCGCGGTTCCCCGCCGCAAGCCTGGCATTGGCGATCGCGAAGCGCGCCTCATGGTCGTCGGGATTGGCCGCGATCCGCGCTTCCTCGCCGCTGACGTCGGCGACCGGCGCGCTTGCCAGGTCGAGCGCGGTGCGCGCGCGGGCGATCGCCGGATGCTTGCCCGCTTCCTCGTCGAGCGCATCGAGCAGGATCCGCGCCTCGTCGGGCTTGCCCTCGCCGATCACCGCGCGGACCAGCCCGCCGATCACCTCGGGATTGCCCGGGTCGATGGCCTGGACCTGGGCGAAGATGGTCGCCGCGCGGGTCGCGTCGCCCTCGGCCAGCACGCTTTCCGCCATCGCGATCAGCGGCTCGACTTCGGCTTTCAGATCCTGCGCCTCGGCCTTGCCTGGCAATTGGGTGAGCAATTGGTCGATCGCCTTGCCGATCTGCGCTTCGGTTCGAAACTGGGTCAGATCGGCGACCGGCTGGCCCTGGAACATCGCATAGACCGTCGGCACCGACTGGATTCGGAACTGGTCGGCGATGATCTTGTCCTGGTCGACGTCGATCCGCTTGAGCAGCACCCCCTTGGCGGCATAATCGGCCGCGACCTTGTCGAGGATCGGCGATAATTGCTTGCACGGCCCGCACCAGGTGGCGGTGAATTGCAGCAGCACCAGCCCGGTCATCGACGGCTCGATCACATCGCGTTCGAAGCCGGCGATCGCGTCGCGCTCGGCCTCGCTCATGCCAAGACTGGCCACTCTACACGTCTCCCTCGGGTGTTGCCGGCCGATATGGTCATTCGCCTGTCGCTTGTCGAGGCCAGCCTCGAGCCGATTCACGCCGAGGCCAGCCTCGAGTCGATTCTCGTCGAGCGTGCCAGAAGCGGCTTGCCCGTCCCAAGGGCGGATGCTAAGCGCCCGCTCCATCCGACCGGCACCCTGCCGGTCCAGCGTCAGAGCGGGCGTAGCTCAGGGGTAGAGCACAACCTTGCCAAGGTTGGGGTCGAGGGTTCGAATCCCTTCGCCCGCTCCAGATTTTTCAGCGCAGCAGCGCGCCGCTGGCCTGCCACAGCATGTAGGCCGCCACCACGAAAATCAGCGCCGCGAAGATCTTGGTCAGCGCGCCGCGCCTGGCGCTGAGCCGCACCGCGAGCCGGCCGCCGATGAGGCTACCGGCGAGGCCGCCGGCGATGAACGCTGCGGCGATTCCCCAGGCGACCAGCCCGGACAGCGCATAGCTCGCCGCGGTGGTGACTCCGAAGCCGGTCACCGCGACCAGGCTGGTCGCCATCGCGTTGTAGATCGGCATGGCGGTCGCGGCGATCAGCCCGGGCACGACCAGGAACCCGCCACCGATCCCGAAAAAGCCCGACAGCAAGCCGGTGCCGAAGCCGTAGAGCAGCAGCTTGCCGGCATTGTCGCGGCCGAGCCTGGCGTCGGCCTTGCCGGGCTGCTCGCCGCGGCGAAGCATCAGCACGCCGACCACGATCATCAGCAGCGCGAACAAGGCGAGCAGCGCCTGGCCGTCGAATGCCTTGCCGGCGATCGAGCCGAGCGCCGCGCCTGCTATCCCCGCCGCCGCGAAGACCAGGCCGCAACGCCACTTGACCGCTCCGGCGCGTGCCTTGCCGACCAGGCCGATCGCGGCATTGGCGGCGACCCCGATCGCGCTGGTGCCGATGGCGAGGTGCGGATCGCGCACGCCGACCGCATAGACCAGGATCGGAACCGCCAGGATCGACCCGCCGCCGCCGACCAGCGCCAAACTGAATCCGACCAGCGCACCGCCGAGCGCCGCAACGAGCAATTGCAGTTCAGCCACGCGCCGGACGCCGGTTCCACGGCATCGTCGCCAGCACATAGGCCATGCCGCAAAAGCCGGAGATGCCGGCGAAGCTCAGCCCGGCGCCGACGGCCATCGCCAGCCAGATCCAGCCAGGCGCGACGAACAGCGACAGCAACGTCCCGATCAGCACCAGGCCGCCCGCGGCAATCATCACCTGGCGCTGCATCTCGATCGGCGCGCCGCGCACCTTTTCGACCGGAAGCCCGGCATTGCCCCAGGCGCTGATTCCGCCATCGACGATATAACAATCGCGCCCCGCGGCAGCTTCGGCAAGCTTGTCGCCAGCCTGCGCGGTGCGCATCCCCGACCGGCAGTGGAAGATCAGCACATCGCCCGGCGCGGCGTCCTTGGACAGTCGGTCGAGCGGCACGTTGAGCGCACCGGCGATCCGCTCGCGCGAATGTTCATCGGGCTGACGGATGTCGATCAGCGAGGCGCCTGATTCGATCAGGCGATGCGCTTCGGCGGGTGAAATGGTCTTGACGCTCACGATGATTCTCCAAGTTTGAGTTCGGGACAGTAAATCTCCTGAAGCAGCGCCAGCAGTCGCGACGCGCGTTCGTCGGCGATGCGATAGAACAGAGTCTGCGATTGGCGGCGGTACGTGACCAGACCTTCGTCGCGCAGCCGCGCCAGGTGCTGCGACAGCGCCGAGGGACTGAGCGCAATCTCGCCCCCCAGCGCCGAGACGCTCATCTCGCCGTTCGCCGAAAGATGGCAAAGGATCAGAAGGCGTTGCTCATTGGCCAGTGCGCGCAACATCCCCGCCGCTTGAGCGGCTTGCTGCGCCAGGCGCTGAATTTCGCTGATTTGCATGACGACCCTTGTATTTAAGCATCTTCTAATTTAGATGGTGCTGAAGCAATGTCAAGCAAGCGGGAGTCTTTTCAGTGACCAAGCCAGCAATCCGCGCCTTTTTCGACGAACCGACCAAGACCGTGACCTATCTGGTGTGGGACCCGGCGACCCGCTGCGGCGTGGTGATCGATCCGGTGCTCGACTATGACGCCGCCTCGGGAGAGGTCGACTCGAAGTCGGTCGAGGAAGTCCTTGCCGCCGTGCACAGCGAGCGGGTGCGGGTCGAATGGGTGCTTGAGACCCATGTCCACGCCGATCACCTCAGCGGCGCTCCGCTGATCAAGGCCAGGACCGGGGCGAAGATCGGCATCGGCGAGCATATCAAGGATGTTCAGAACATCTTCCGCCCGTTGTTCAACGCGACCGACGTCAAGCCCGAAGGGGGCGATTTCGACGGGCTGTTCGCGGACGGGGACGTGTTGCGGGTCGGCGAAATGACGATCGAGATTCTCTATACGCCGGGCCATACGCCGGCGGACGTCAGCTACAAGATCGGCGACGCTATCTTCGTCGGCGACACTTTGTTCATGCCGGATTACGGGACCGCGCGCGCCGATTTCCCGGGCGGCGACGCGCACCGGCTTTATCGTTCGATGCGCCGGCTGCTCGATCTTCCGCCCGACACCCGGCTGTTCATGTGCCACGATTACAAGGCCCCAGGCCGGGATGAATATGCGTGGGAGACCACCGTCCGCGAGCAGCGCACGGGCAACAAGCATGTCCGCGACGGGGTGACCGAAGAAGAATTCGTCGCGATGCGCACCGCGCGCGATGCCGGTCTCTCGCCGCCAAGCCTGCTGCTGCCCTCGATCCAGGTCAACATCCGCGCCGGCCGCTTCCCGCCGGCGACCTCGAACGGGGTTCATTACATGCTGGTGCCGGTCAAGGTGAAGGGCGGCGCCGATCCCGATGCCGTGTCAGGCTGATTGGCGCGTGCGCGGCCTTTCAGCCATCAACCGCAAGGAACGAACATGAGCTATTATTTCTCGACCAAGGTCGTCGGCACATTCGATGATGTCCTCGAACGCACTCGGCAGGCGCTGAAAACGCAGGGCTTCGGAGTGATCAGCGAGATCGACATCCAGGCCGCCCTGCGCGAAAAGATCGGGGTCGATTTTCGACGCTACACCATCCTCGGTGCGTGCAACCCCGCGTTGGCGTACGAAGCACTCCAGATCGACGACAAGGTCGGGACGATGCTGCCGTGCAATGTCATCGTGCAGCAGGGAGCGGGCATGATCGAGGTCGCGGCGATCGATCCGGTCGCCTCGATGCAGGCGATCGCCAATGACGAACTCAGTGCCAAGGCCGCGATCGTCGCCGGGAAATTGAAATCGGCGATCGAAACGCTTCGACTCGACGCGCAAGCCGTCGGCTCGCCGGCGTCCTAGCGTCGCTGCGCCCGCAGCGTCGCGACTTCCGCCGGGGTCAGCTTGCGATTCGATCGCACCGGGCAATAGGTCGTGCCAAGCGCATCGGGGATGTAGATTTCCGCATCATAGCCCGAGCAGATGAACGCGCCCGAGCGCGACCTCAAGGCAATGCGATGCTCGAAATCGAGCCGCGCGGCGCAATAGCCGAGCGTCCGCAGCTCATAATAATCGCGCGCGTTGGTGTTGACGTAGATGATGTCGCCCGGCCCCTGGCGGAAGCCGGTGACGTTGGCGGCGAAGAAGCATTGCCGGCCCGAATTTGCCGCCGACGATTGCGCCGAGCTCGTTCCTGCCGGCTGGGCATAAGCATTGCATCCAGCAAGCAACACCAAAGCGATGGTCGGCAACAAGGCTCTCATCGTCGGTTCCTTCGATGATCGTGTGACGTGGCAACGCGCGACGACGCGCTGCGGTTGCCGCGCTCGCTACTCAATAACCCGCGCGGCGCCGCTCGTGGGCGGCGATCACCGCCTTGGTCACCGCCTGCATCAGCCCCTGCGCCTGGCCGTTCGACTTGTTGGGGACGGTCATCAGCGCCATCGCATAGACCGTCCCGTCGGGCGCGGTGAGCAGGCCGATGTCGTTGATCCCGCCGATTCGCCCGCCGAGCGCCTGCCCCGTCCCGGTCTTGTGGCTCCACCGCCACCCGGTCGCCAGCGCCGCGCGCACCCGCGCCTTGCCGGTCCGCGTCTGGCCCATGATGCTGAGCAGCCGCGCGGTCGATGCCGGCGACAGCAGATCGCCGCGCTTGAGCCGGGTCAGCGCCGTCGCCACCGATCGCGGCGCGGCGCCGTCATAGGGGTCGGACAGATAGCGCTCGAACGACGCGCGCCGGATCGGCATCGGCAGCGCCGATCGCGCCTTGTAGAAGGCATCGCCGATCGAATAGCTCTGGCTCCACGTCAGCCCGGCAATCCGCGACTGGAGCGAGCGTTCGCCGTCGAAGAAGCGCACCGCGCCGAGTCCCTTGCGCTGGATCATGTCGCGCACCGCAGCGGGCCCGCCGATCGAGCGCATCAGACTGTCGTTGGCGGTATTGTCGCTCCCGGTGATCGCGGTGAACAGCAGCGCGCCGACGGTGGTCGTATGGCCGCCACCGCGGATCCGGGCGGCGATCGGCTGGTGGAACAATGTCAGATCGTCGCGCGCGATCGTCACCCGGTCGCTGAGGCTCACCACCCCGCGATCGATCGCGTCGAGCGCGGTGATCGCGACCCATAGTTTGGAACAGCTTTGCTGCGGGAACAGGCTGGTCGACGCAAAATCGACCGCCCAGCCATCGCGCAGACTGACCACCGCAATCCCCGCCTTGCCGTCGAAGCCGCGACCGAGGCGGTTGATGTCGTCGCGCAAGGCGGACGGCGCCACCCCGGTGGCGAAGGTCGCTGGCGGCGCTTGCGGCGGCACGTGCATCGGCGGCGAGACCGGCAGCGGCGCCAGCGGATCGCGCTGCGCCGCACCCGCGCTCCCGCAGGCAATCACCCCAAGCCCCAACAGTAACCGACGAATCAATGACGTCATGACCCCAACCCCAAACCAAGCCGATGCACTGATGATGCCTCAACCGAGCTGAACGGAAGCTTCACGCGACGAGCCGAGTCGCAAAAGCGACGAACCGATTCAAGATGTTGCTTCAGCGCGCCCCGGCGAGCAACGCCGAGCTCTCGACCTCGTCGAGCGCGCGGTGCGCCGCGACGTAGCGCCGCGCGTTGGCGATCCACGGCCCCGCCCGGTTCGCGCCCGGTAGCCGCATGGTTTCGGCCAGAGCGACATCGACCTGCCCCTGCTCGAGCCGCGCCATTGCCCGGTCATAGCGCGCCTGGGGGTGAGGCGAGGGCGCCGACGCCCGCCGGATCGCCACCAGCGAGCCGAGTTCGCGCTTCACCCCCTGCCACAGTCCCTCGTCGGGGGCGCCGCGGGCCAGCTCGCCTTGCAGCTGGTCATAATCGTTGGTCAGTTCGGTCAGCGTCACCGGGGTGCGCGAGGCGGTGATGATCGTCGCCACCGCAACCGGATGCTGCGCCCCGAAGCGCTCGGCCAGCAAGGTCTCGAGATAGCCCAATTGGACCCCGCGATCGATTGCCCGACGGCTGGCGAAGGCGACCAGCAGGGCATCGGCCCGGCCGACCGACCCGGCATTGCGCTGGGTGGCGCTCTCGACGTTGCGCAGCCGCGCCTCGAGCATTGCCAGCCGGTCGGCCGCTGCCGCATCGGGCGCAGCCTCGGCGGTCGGCATCGGCTGCGGCGCTGGTCGCACCGGCTGCAGCGACAGCGCCGGCGCGGGCGCGACCCCGAGGAATCGCGCGCCCGAATCCCACCGCGACAGACCCCACACCGCCAGTCCTGCGCCGACCAGGACGAGCAGGATGACCCACGCCAGCGTCGCCGCCCACTTGCCCGACCGGCGATATGCTGGATTATTCATGGCAGCGTTTCTGGCACAGCGCGGCGGCGAGGGCCAGAAGCGCGCCGTCGCCGGGCGCCGCAATCGCCGCCACTTCGCGCCAGCCGCCGCCGCACGCCGCCGCCGCCGCCTCGCTGATCGCCGCGATCCCGATGGCCCCGCGCTCCTCGACCAGCTCGGCCAGCCGCGCGCCGGCTCGCGGGCTGTGGACCATCGCCACTCCGCCGGTGAGCGCGTCGAGCGACGGCGGCGGGTCGATCACCGCGCTGTCATAGACGATGATCGCGGTGACCCCGGCCAGCGCGCGATGATCGCGCCCCGCCAGATGCAGCAGCCGCAGCCCGTGCGGCACCCGCTCCATCAAGGCGACGGCATCGCCCGCCCCGGTTCCCGCCACCGCAAACCCCGCGTCGCGCGCCGCCACCGCCGTCGCGTCACCGACGCAATAGGTCGGCAAGGCGCGCAACCCCGCCAGCTGCTCCCCGCCGTGCCGCACCGCATTGGCGCTGGTCAGCAGCAGCGCATCATAAGCTTCCGCATTCGGCGCGACCCACCCGACCGGCGCCAGCTCGAACAACGGAATCGCCACCGCGTCGATCCCCGCCGCCGTCGCCCGCGCCAGCGTCGCGCTGGCCCCCGGCTCGGGGCGCAGGATCACCACGTGGCTCATTTGTCGAACAACGCCCGCGTCGCGGCACTGGCGCGGCCGAGCATCTCGCGGGCCAGCGCCTCGGCCTCGGCCTCCTCCTCGATCAGTCGCTCTTCGCTGATCCGCTCAGCGCCATCGCCGCTCAATATCTCGGCTCGAAACCGCACCCCGGCTGGCGTCAGTTCGGCCAGTGCCGCGACCGGCGAATGGCAGGTCCCGCCGAGCGCCCGGGTGAACGCCCGCTCGATCGCCACCGCGCGGTGGGTCGGCTGATGATCGATCGCCAGCAGCAGCGCCCGCACCTCGCGGTCGTCGGCGCGGCATTCGATCCCGATCGCCGCCTGGCCGGGCGCGGGCAGCATCGCCTCGGTCGGCACCGGCGACCCCGCCTCGATCCCCAGCCGGTCGAGCCCCGCCGCCGCCAGCATCGTCGCATCGGCCTCGCCGCGCGCTATCTTGTCGAGCCGGGTCTGGACGTTGCCGCGGATCGGCTCGATCCGCAGGTCGGGGCGCCAGTGGCGCAGTTGCGCGGCGCGGCGCGGCGACGATGTCCCGACCAGCCCGCCGTGCGGCAGTGCTTCGATCGACCGCGCCCCGATCAACCGGTCGCGGACATCGGCGCGCTCCATCATCGCCGCGATCACCAGCGCCGCAGGCCGCTCGCTCTCGACGTCCTTCATCGAATGGACCGACAAATCGCTCTCGCCGCTGAGCAGTGCCAGGTCGAGTTCCTTGGTCCACAGCGCCTTGCCCCCGACCTCGGCCAGCGGCCGGTCCTGGATCCTGTCGCCGCTGGTGCGAATGGTGCGGATCACCACCGTTTCCGGCGCCCAGCCATGCGCCGCTTCCAACGCCGCCGCGACACTGCGCGCCTGCACCACCGCCAACGGCGACCCCCGCGTCCCAAGGGTGATCACGCGAAGGTTAGTCATGACGGCAACGCGACTCCTCCCCCTTGATGGGGGAGGTTGGGTGGGGGTGAGTTCGTTGCAGCGCGGCCTCGATCAAAGTCCAGACGCCATCCGGATTGCCAAGCACATCATCATTCCAGAATCGCAGCACGCGATACCCCTCGTCTTCGATTATCCGCGTCCGCTCCGCGTCTACCGTCTCATTGTGCTGCCCGCCGTCGACTTCGATAACCAGTCGCGCCGGATGCGATGCGAAGTCCACGATAAAATGCCGGATCGGCACCTGTCGCCGAAACCGCGGCTCGGGGAAGGAAGTCCGAAGCAGCTTCCACATCGCC
>Ga0105044_10011638_pt1 | contig 11977 bp, 4 predicted proteins | sample MAT01_FD_78092 | JGI IMG/M metagenome (GOLD analysis project Ga0105044, IMG submission 78092) | Freshwater microbial communities from Lake Fryxell liftoff mats and glacier meltwater in Antarctica - MAT-01 | ecosystem: Environmental > Aquatic > Freshwater > Ice > Liftoff microbial mat | place...
GTAGCCGAAGAACGCCAAGACGATAGCCTCATCGGTGAGTTGGGAAATCTCTTCTCCGATGTTGCAGACGAAGCCCTAGAGTCCTCCTTGCTGGGCGAGGAGACGGGCGATGCTGGAGACCTAAGCTTCTTGCTTGACGAAAATTCCAACTCAGCAGATCCTTTCGCAGACCTCGCCTCTCTAGACTTTTCTGCCCCCGAAGAGGGTGATCGTAATTCCATGGCAGAGTTGCTCGGGTTGGGGCTAGAGCCTGAGGCTGTCCCTACGGAGCCAGATCGTGCAGAATCCGAGGAATCGTTTGATCTTGGAGATTTAGGTCTGGGATTAGGGGAGGACTCCTCGGCAGACACTAGCGACCCGTTTGGCCTTGGGGATTTAGATCTCGACTTCAGTGAAGCCTCTTCTGCAGAGCCTACGGAACCCTTTGATCTAGGCGATCTGGGCTTGGGTGGAGACCCATTTGCCGAGATGAATGAGCCCTTTGACTTCGAAGATTTAGATCTTGACCTAGGAGAGGAGCGTTCCTTTGAGAGTGATCAGCCCTCTGACCTCAGCGATATGGGTCTCGGTGAGGCAGCATCGACTGGCCTCGATGCATCCTTTGATCCGGGTGACGTAGATCTGACATTTGATGACCTAGCTAGCCCTGATACCTCAGGGTTGGAAGAACTGGATAGCCTTTCTGAGCATCCTGATAATAGTCTGGGGCTAGAAGATATTGAGGCTTTTGACGTTGAGCAGCCTCAAGCGAATCTGTTTGAGGAATCTGCTGGGGAATCTAGCTCAGAAACGTTAGAAGCTGAATCAGAATTCTCCTTCGAGGCCGACTTAGGATCAGAGACCTCAGGTGAGTTTGCAGACTTTGCTGACGCACTGATGGAGGAAGACACCTCAGAGACTGGGTTAGAAGAGATTGGGTTAGAAGATGCGGTGGCGGATAACACTCCCCGCTCTTGGCTAGATGCCTTAGATTCTGAGGATGGCCTTGAGGATTTACCAGCCGCTCCAGCTCAGTGGGATCCGACCAGCACTGATGTGACTTCAGACCTTTGGGCAGACCATGAAGCCGCTCAAGCCTGGGGCAATTTCGGTTCCTTGGCAGAGACGAGTCCGGCGGCAGATTTGGCTCAGCTAGATGACGACGCCCTTGACGACGCCCCCTTTGACCTTAGCCCTGTAGTGCCTGTCTCTGAAGAACTTGCCGATGGGTCTGACAGGGATGCGATCGCAGAGGATCTATCCTTAGATTTCAATAACCTCAATCTAGATTTAGAGTCCCCTGCTGACCTTTCTGAAGATAGTCTGGCAGGACTCGACCTCGATCTCGATAATATTGACCTTGACAGTCTTGAATTGCCGACTGAATCAACGGCGGGAGGGGATGCGTCGCTATTGGAGCTAGGGCTGAGTGACATCAATGACCTGTCTGATGAACCTACCCCAAGCTTGAACGATAACTTCTTAGAGTTTGAGCCTTCTACCGTTATGGCGGATGTAGGCTTATCTCCGTTTTCTGCAATGGATGAAACGGATCCCTTTGGGTTTGATCAGGCGACGACGGATACTGATGAAGCGGGAGGATTGGATCTAGAGGAACTGCTGGGGCAGGATGCCAGCTCCGCAGAATCTGATCTAGATGCGCTCTTGGGTAATAATTTTGCCGAAACGGGGGATTTGGGAGACTTGCTGGGTTTAGATGATCCTGGGCAAGAGGGTACTGAGTCTCTGGGCGATGCCGATCTTTTGGATCTGAATGATGAGTTCTCCTTCGAGAATTTGACGGGGGATGCCATTCCTTTGACAGATGGTGCTGCGACGGATGCCGCTGAGGATGATTTTGCTGAGCTAGACCTCGATATATTTGGGGATCAGACAGACGGCATAGCCTCAACGGAAGAGGCAGATGATCTGGCTGAGCTAGACCTCGATATGTTTGGGGATCAGACAGACGGCACAGCCTCAACGGGAGAGGCAGATGATCTGGCTGAGCTAGACCTCGATATATTTGGGGATCAGACAGACGGCACAGCCTCAACGGGAGAGGCAGATGATCTGGCTGAACTAGACCTCGATATGTTTGGGGATCAGGCAGATGTTACTGGGAGCACTGGAGCCGAGGCTGATTTTGCTGAGCTAGATCTTGATCTCGATAACTTAGAGGAGTTGGCGGATCTTGCCGTGGCCGATGGAGCCGAAGGGAGTCTGGGTGAGTTAGACCTCGATATCTTTGGGGATCAGGCAGAATTGGCGATCGCCCCCGACTCTGATGCGGGTGAAGCTGACTTTAGCGATCTGGATGCCCTTTTGGAGCAAGCTGAGGCTGATTCAGGGTTTCCAGACAGCCTAACCGATGCCGATGCCGGAGATGACTTTGCCGATTTAGATGCCCTGCTGGATCAGCCGGGTGAACCCAGCCCTCCTCTAGCTGACGAAGACGGAGGCACCGGGGACGATGATTTTGCCGACCTCGAAGCCCTCCTAACCCCTGAAGTCCCTTCTAAACTGCCACTCCCCATCTCCCCACTGACAGGGGGATTGGAGAGCTTAGACAGCCGTGCCGGGGATGAATTTGATGATCTAGAGCGCTTATTGGAGGCGGCTGACAGCGCCCTTGGCGGTTCCCCAACTGTGTGGGGAGTCCGTAGCCCTGCGATCGCCAACCGTCGCCCAACGCGCACGTCAGGGATGCTCGGTGACCAAACCATGAGGGTTTCGGTCAAAAACCTAGATAATCTCAACAACCTGATCGGAGAATTGGTCGTCAACCGCAACAGCCTAGAGCAGGCTGAAGAGCGATTGCGGCAATTTCTCGATAATCTGCAGTATCAAGTGCAGCAACTGAGTGATGTGGGGCAGCGGATGCGCGACTTGTATGAGCGATCGCTCCTTGAAAGCTCTCTGATGTCTAGCCGCAAGAGCTACCAAATGGCTCAGAGCAACCCACAGGCCAGCGCAGCTGTTAGTAGTCATGCGACAGGCATGAGCTTTGATGCCCTAGAGATGGATCGCTTCACCGGCTTCCATACCCTCTCCCAAGAAATGATCGAACTGATCGTGAGGGTGCGAGAGTCTGCGTCTGACATCGACTTTGTGGTGGGTGAAACAGACCAGGTTACCCGTAACTTCCGGCAAATTACGAGCCAACTCCAAGAAAGCCTCACGCGGGCCCGCATGGTGCCGTTTGCTCAAACCGCAGATCGGCTACCCCGCGCTGTGCGAGATATTTCGTTACGGTGTGGCAAGCAGGCTGAGCTAACCATCGAAGGGCGCGAAACGCTCATCGATAAGATGATTTTGGAGCAGTTGTATGACCCCATGACCCACTTGGTCAACAATGCGATTACCCATGGGATCGAGACCCCCAATGAACGGGCGTCTCAAGGGAAAGGCGCAACGGGGCGAATTACGGTGCGCGCCTTCCACCAAGGGAATCAAACCGTGATTTCGGTCAGTGATGATGGGGCTGGGATCGACCCCGATCGGGTGAAGCAAAAGGCCGTTGAGCGGGGGTTGATCACGAAAGAACAGGCCGGAATGATGAGCCGCCTAGATGTCTATGACCTGTTGTTCCACCATGGATTTAGTACGCGCGATCGCGCCGATGACTTTGCTGGGCGAGGGGTGGGGATGGATGTCGTCCGTACTAGCCTGACTGATATTCGTGGCGTCATCAACATCGATTCTACGATCGGTCGTGGCACCACCTTTACGATCCGCTTGCCCCTAACCCTGAGTGTTTCTAAGGCACTATGCTGCATCAGCAACCGAGCCCGCATCGCCTTCCCGATGGATGGCGTCGAAGATATGCTCGATGTGCCCAGGGAGCAAATTCAGACCAATGAATCGGGAGAATCCTGCATTCAATGGCGCGATCAGCTACTCCCCTTCCAATCGCTCTCTGACTTGCTCAAGTTTAACCGCAGCCTTGGTCGCGGCAGTGTCTACGGTGGGAACCAAGAAGAAGATATTGTGTCGGTGGTCGTATTGCGGAGCAATGCAGGTAGCTACTTGGCTTTGCAAGTCGATCAGGTGCTCGGCGAGCAGGAGATTGTAATTAAACAACTGGAAGGGCCAGCACCCAAACCCGTTGGGATCGCCGGGGCAACGGTACTTGGGGATGGGCGCATCATGCCTATCGCTGATGTATTAGAGCTGATCGATCTATCTGAAGGTCGCATTCGCCGGGAAGCCGGGAGTTCTCTCTGGGAGAAAACCCCCGATCAAATTCCGGCAGATCCCGAACCCGACTTCAAGACAGAGCCGACGGTGCTGATTGTGGATGACTCCATCACCGTGCGAGAGCTATTGTCGATGACCTTTAGCAAGGTCGGCTATCGGGTGGAACAAGCCCGCGATGGCCAAGAAGCCTGGGAAAAACTGCGGTCTGGCTTACCCTGTGACCTAGTCTTCTGCGATATTGAGATGCCCCGGATGGATGGTTTAGAGTTGCTGTCGCGGCTCCAAAAAGACCCACAGCTTAACCTGATCCCGATTGCGATGCTGACCTCTCGGGGTGCCGATCGCCATCGCCAAATGGCCGTCACCTTGGGCGCGAAGGGTTACTTTACCAAGCCCTACCTAGAAGAAGTTCTGCTAGATGCTGCTCAACGCATGTTGAAGGGCGAAGTCTTGGTGGAAGGGGCTGCTGAGGGCAACAGCAAATAGTTCTTCGTAGGTCAATTGCTTCAAAGCAACCCAGAGTCCGCAGATTCTTCGGTCTAGGCCACTGCGGCCAACCAGAAGATTGTTGTAGCTCTATACAAGTGCGTCGAGTGAGAACCCTGTATGCAGGGAGACTTTCTTATTCAAGGGCTGCGGTTCAGGGTTGTGCTGACAGACCAATTGCTGGCACGCGCAACCGATCGGTTGTGAGTGCCAGCAATTGCACTTTTAGAGTACGAGCCTAGGAACTGGTTACGCTGCTTTTTCGATGGTTAGGTTGAAGGATTGATCCTCATGGTGACCTCGGTTGCTGGTGCGGCGAATGGTAACGGTTTTATTGACGCGGCCACCGTAGCGATCCAACCGACTTTTGAGCACCCGCAATTCATTGCCATACAAGACAAATAAATCTTCGGCCCAATCTACAAGGGAATAGTGGAAGGTTTCTTCATTGAGGTCTGTGGCGGTTTCGGGAAGTACAGCCACCACTTGCTCGTCATGATGACGGGCATCATCGGCCTCACTAAAATTGTCGAATAACTGAATGAGGGGTTCGAGATGTTCTGTTTCGGCAAAGGGAATTGGGAGTGCTTCCGGGGCTAGAACGGCGGCTAGTGCCAGGTTCTCCGGACTTCCCACGACCGCTTGGGGTTCCTCTAGAGGCAGCGCCGCTGATTGAGGCTGCTTGGATTGTGGAGCATTGCTGTTGGGGACACATTGGATCATTGGAACTGGGCTTGAGAGGACTTGGGGCGATCGCCCCTCCCTCTCTCCAGCAACCTCCCTCTCTCCAGCAACCTCCCTCTCTCCAGCAACCTCAGCGGGTTGGGGCTGGGAGGATGTGGCCTGAGGGGTTGCCCGCCGCTGCATGGGTGTTCCAGACCCAGAATTGGCTGGTATCCCTCTCTGGGTCTGCAATCCGCTGCGAATAATCCAGCCCCAACCGCTGCCGTAGAAGATGAGCCACCCCAGCATCACCACCCACAGCACCGGTTGGGGTGCTGGTTCTAAAAGGGTTGGTGGATTAGCAGCCTCTAATCGGTCTACATCAGCCATTGCGGGGGATGTGGTCGGAGGATCTGCGGTAAAGTCTGTTCCATCCGGTTCTGCCGAATCGATTGAGGTGTCATTATTTCTTGCAGCGAGAGCCGTCTCTGCTGAAGCTTCTCCTGTTTTGGAGGCAATGGTATGGGGGCGATCGCCATCCCTTGGCGGTTGCTCGATCCCATCAGCGGTTGTGAAACCCCTAGAGTCAAACCCTGAGTTTGTGGACGGTGCGCTGAGGGCAGCCCAAGTAGCTGGCCCTGCGATCCCGTCTACGGCTAGGCCTCGGTCACGCTGCAAGGTTCTGATGGCGGCCTGGGTGCGCCGTCCATAAACCCCGTCGATGCCATCGGTTGAGTAGCCCTGTTGGTGTAACTGACTTTGGAGTTGCCTAACGGCTGAGCCACGGCTACCCAATTTGAGTAAGGGGCGAGGCGGGGCTGTTGCCCACTCAGTGCTAAGGTTGCGCTCTGGTGCTTCAGGGGTGGTTAAAGGAGGGGCGTTTGGGCGATCGCGCACGCTTCCTTCGACCCTCCCTAGGGTTTCGGGCGTGGGCTGGCAGGAAGGGGCGATCGCCCCTCCTGCTGTTGTCTGAAATGCGGCTGAGTCTGTGGCGATCGCACAGTTCTCTGGCAAGGCTAACGGAGTTGGAGGCGCGGTATCAAGGGTTATCAGAAGCATAGGAAACTCCCATCACAAGGGTATGGAGTTGTGGTCAAAACGGGGTTGGCAATCAGGCTTGAGACTCCCCCCAATGCTGGGGTGGCACTGGGAGAAGTCAACATTCGCCGAGAGAGGAGCTTTTAAGAAAGAGTTCCAGCCAAGGTGGCTTCGACGGGCGTGCCGGTAGGAATCCAGCGACTGGCCTCAGAGACCCCACAGAGGGCATGGCTCATACTGGCTGGGGTTAAGGGCTGCTCGCTGACGGCAGCATTGAGTGCCTCCGCAGAGAGGGTTTGTTTTTGGAGATCGGGGCTTTCACCAATGGCCAGGGGTTGCCAGGGTGAGGCGGTTTGATCGCCAATGTTGGGGGTATTCCCCATGACCACCGCTTCAGACGGGGTGCCCGTGGGGTTGCTTAACTCATCGGTCGGGGTAGAAATCGTGGGGATAGCGTCAGCTGGTGTAGCCACCGCTGTGACCGTTACCCGCGAGGAGACTGGTTCTAGGCGGAAGGCCACAGTGGAGCCTGTCTGGGGCGCTGGAGTTTTGCTAGAGAGATCGGCGTCTGTGTCGAGGGGGTTGCGCTGTCCTGCGGAGGGGCTTGTCTGCAATGCACTGGGATCAGAGGCACTGGGATCGGATGCACTCAGATCGGACGCGCTGAGATCAGATGCATTGATTTTGGCGGTGCCCGCATCTGAGATAGCGAGGGGGGCGACGGTCTCTGCTGTGCGGAGGGCACTGCTGCCGAGGGGCGAATTGCTAGGGGCGATCGCATCTAAGCGCGATTGCAGCACCTCTTGCAAAGCCTCCCATTTAGCAGAACTCGTCTGGTAGAGGCTGTCGCGCACTCCCCAACTGCCCCATTTACTAGCCGTCCCGACATCAGAGAAATTGACAAATAGATCGCCCCCGGCGGTCTGCCAGCCTTGGAGGTATTCGCGGTACAGTTGCCCCATGCGCGGGTCTTTGTTGGCGGCGATAAACAGGTTGGTGATGGCGTTATTGTTCACCACATTGTTCACGCCGACTAGGTGCTGGCCACCTTCGTAGGCTGTGAGGGTGAGCCCTCCCTGCTGGGCTAAATTCGCAAAGCTTTGAATCCAGCGGCCAGCGGCGGCTAAGCCTCCCCCAGCGGGGCCATTGCTCACAACCCCTCCTCGGCTCAATTCTTGAAACAGTTTATTCAGCCCGCCGTCAGCATCGCGCGTCCAACTGGTGAGGGTGGCTTCATGTTGGCTGCTGCCTAGATAGCCACCAAAGTAAGGGGCGATCGCAATTGTATCAATGCCCGCCTCTTCATAGGACCATCCTTGGGAGCGGATGTAATTTAATGCTGTAGAAGCCGTCCAGGTATTTGCGGCCTGTGCGCCGAGTACGCCAATAACCCGTTCCTTGTCTGCCCCAAACACCTGATCCCAAGTCCGGGTAATATCGGTGGTGCGCTTGGCATAAAATCGACGATTTTGTTCAAAGTCAGACCCTCCCTGGCTACCAAACAATGCCCGCCCTTGCTCTTGGGCATAGCGGTATTGCTCAAACTGCCCATTCCAAACCTCGTTGGAATATTCGACGTACACCTTGAGGTTGGGGTCGAGGTTGTTTTTGACATACTGGGCAAAATTGCGGACGTAGTCATCGGTAGCGGCATGGGGAATGGTAAACCACGGATCAACCCCCGCCTGGTTGGCAAGATCGACCATGACTTCCAGCGGCACCCCATCTTTGGTATAGATGGCATCGCTGGCTTGGGGGCGATCGCTCCAATTGCTCTGGGTGGAGTCGTTTGTTCCTATCCAATCCATAAAGCGCAGGGTTTCCATGCCCTTCACACTTTCTAGAAAGTCTGGGTTGAAGCGTTGGGTTTGCGCCGTATTCAAAAGTGACTCGGGGATCACCTGAATGTTGCGGATGTAGTTCCCCGTCCGGCTTGGGTCGGTGCTGGCAATACTCAGCAACATGGCTGCACTGCCAGTGGTGGTGATGACATCTCGCCCAGGGCGTGACGCTGCCGCATCTCGTCGGGCATTGCCGCCATATTGCAACGTGCCTGCGCCTTCGTAGAGGATGACATACCGATTAAAGGCTGGGGCAACCGGCACCAACGTGGTGACCTTGTTAAATTGTAAACCCGAACCCGCCGTGGGGAGCGATCGCACCCACCCTTGGCCATCTAAATCAATGCGGCTGGCTTCGCCTGTATTCCAAGTGCTAGAGCTATTAGGCACCCAAGCTCGCGCACTCTTGAAGAAGTCAGTAAAGGGATATTGGGTAGACCAGTCTTTAACGCTATCTAGGTTGGTACCGACATTGGTATCAGGAGCCGCTGAGTCATTGGGTGTCCCACCGCCGCCTGTCCCACCGCCCGTAGATCCACCGCCTGTGGATCCACCGCCCGTACCACCGCCTGTGGATCCGCCGCCTGTACCACCGCCTGTGGATCCGCCGCCTGTACCGCCGCCTGTAGATCCGCCGCCTGTACCACCGCCCGTAGATCCGCCGCCTGTACCACCGCCTGTGGATCCGCCGCCTGTGGATCCACCGCCCGTGGATCCACCGCCTGCTGGAGGAGAGGTCGGGGTGGCTGGGATAAACTCGATATAGTCGATGCGGGCGTATTCTCCGCCGTTTTCCTTGCCAATGAGTTCAATGCGATCGCCCTTTTGGATGGTCACATTAGACGCCACCACCTTTCGCACGTTATTGTTTGCGCCGATGTAATTGTTGTTGAAATCTTGGTCAAAAACCGTAGTGGCAAGGGTGCGATCGCCAATGCGAGTTTGCACTTGTGCCGCCCCGTCATCCTCATCAAAGTAACTCAGCACCACATTGTAGGTGCCAGAGGTGCCTTGAAAGGTATCAGTCAACCGTCCGGTTTCGTTATTAGCCCCACCATTGAGTGACACTAAGCGGTTTCCCGATGCTAAAGGGGTTGATTCTAGCCGATATCCTGAGCGATTCATCGCCTCTGCTTCGATGCGAATTGGGGTGGGGCTAGGGGTTTGTGGCGCTGGGGCACTGGCTAGCGGCCTGAATTCAATATAGTCAAAGCGGGCATATTCTCCCTGATTTTGGCGGCCTTGCAATTGAAAGCGATCGCCCGGTTTGAGACTCATCGTAGCGTGCGTAACCCGGCTGGTAGCTGCCTGCGAACTGGCCCAATTACTCGGCAAGTTTTGGTTGAAGGTAAAGCTTTTTGCTTCGCTGTTAACGGTTACCGAGGCAGCACTGACTCCATCATTTTCATCGTAGTAGCCTACCACCACTTCATAGAGACCGGCGGGGCCATTAAAAATACCAGAAGCACTACCTGTCGTTGCAGATGAGCCATTCAAGGAAATTTGTCGGCCACCCGATGCACCTGAACCAGCGTTGGCTTCTGAGCGGTAGCCAATCAGGTTCAAATCTTCGGCTTCATAGCGAATAGCTGTCATTCATCTATCCTCTTTAATCAGGGTTTGCATGAGATGAACAGGTAACCCTGCCCTCTCTTGGTAGATGCAAACGGAGGAATTGTGTTGTCAAGCGATAGGCAATGCTTGAAGGGCAACCCCTTCAAAAACTGCTGAATTGCACGCCCAACTCTGTCACATTCCATGGGATGAAAAACAACGAAAAAGTCAGTCAATAGCATCCTGTACTAGATAACGCCCGATAGATTTAGACTCACTGGTCTGATTTAGAGACAAATCAACCTAGACGCTTAACCGTGTGATCAAGAACCTCTGCACCAATAGTCATTAGGAAGGCACATGTAGCTCTAGGCTGATTAATGCTCATATCACGTAAATAAAGCTATCTGAGAGAACCTAGTAGAGAATGATCTGCTGGTAGAAGATTTGGAAAATTAAAATCTTGTCAGCAACCTCACAAAGACTAACCCGATCTTCATCAAATCGACAACTAAAATATGAAGAATCTGTAATCTATAGCTAAATTCTAGCAATGCAGATAGAGCCATAAAAGCACCTTGCAGAAGCTATCTCAGGGATTTTGTAGATGATTTTTTAGAATGATTTATATTCTTTTTTAAACTGATTTGGATCTGAATTTCTGAGGCTTTTCCGCATAATTACATATCTACTTGAGGCTAATTTAAAGCTACCTAAGAGTGAATAGAATACCGATAGTTTCTATTAAAAATAAGCCTCCGTGTTTTTCCTGGCTTAGCAGGGTAAAGCTTAGATAGCTGAATCTGATCTATCGGTTTTTACTGGAATTATCGGGGGTAGTGTGGCAAAACTTGGGCAGCGACCAGTTGCCATGGATTTTCTAGAAAGGCCGTGTTTCTACGGATAAGTCCAGATTCTTCACCAAGGTAATGCGTTAGGGTGCCTTGCTAAAGCTGGGTTTAACCCGCTCCCAACAGTTCTACCCAATTTTCTAATGCCGCTCTCGATGCAAACGTTAGAGGATGCAAACGTTAGCAGGCTAAGCAGCGTTAACGCCTAAAATTTGGGTCACGACGCTTGTGTGATCCTGTGGAGCATGGCTACAAAAAGACGGGGGTTAGAGGGTTTTGAGGGTGCGTTCAATCTCGCGTTTGGCTTGCTTTTGTTTGAGGTCTTCGCGTTTGTCATAGACCTTCTTGCCGCGCACGAGGGCGATCGCCACCTTCACCCGCCCGCCTTTGAGGTACAGGCGCAGTGGCACTAGGGTTAGCCCTTTTTGCTGAACCTTGCCAATGAGACGGCGAATTTCGGCTTTGTGGAGGAGTAAGCGACGGGGGCGGCGGGGATCATGGTTAAAAACTTGGCTGGCGGTTTCATGGGGGGAAATATGGACATTTTGTAGCCAAATTTCTGCATCGCGAATGTTGGCATAGCCATCTTTTAGGTTAGCCTTGCCTTGGCGCACAGACTTAACCTCGGTTCCCTTTAGCTCAAGCCCGGCTTCTAGGGTTTCTAGGATTTCATAGAGATAACGAGCCTGTCGATTGTCGGCTACTACTTTAATGCCGCCACCATTGTCTGCCATCGTGATTCTTTGTTCCTTCGTGTCTGCGATAAAAGCTTTTGCTGGGCGCTATTTCAGCCCCTTATCCCCATATCTCCCATGGCGATGTGCCATTGATGGAGTTCGTAATGAACGCAGCCATGTTGCACTAGGGGGTCGCGCTCTACGATGACCTGAGCCTGCTCTAATGAATCTGCCCAAAACAGCAGCATTCCGCCGCCTCTTTCTTCCCAGTAGCCTGTTTTGGCCTGATGCCCAGTGGCAATCAACTCGTTGACATAGGCCAGATGATCTGACACATGCTGATCAAAAATTGATTTTTCAACCAGCCCTTTTTCAATTTTGACAAACCACGGCATGGTGCAGGAGATTTTGATAACAGATGCAATACAAGGTGTAATGAATCTAGACCTTCATGCTAAGCCTTTGCTCAAGCTCCGTATCGTGCTTAAGCCCCGTATCGTTAAGGCACGCATCTAGAAACAGCACAGATTCTTAAGCATACCGCACTCAATTTTAGAATTGCGCGGTGTGATTTTGGGTGTGCCTGATTCAGCGGCTGAGGCCAAGCCTCAATCAATGCCTGGAAGCCTGAGAATGGGTCAATCCTGCCGCAGATCCAGCTCTATCTATCTATTCAGATCTATTCAGA
>Ga0105044_10011639_pt1 | contig 11977 bp, 9 predicted proteins | sample MAT01_FD_78092 | JGI IMG/M metagenome (GOLD analysis project Ga0105044, IMG submission 78092) | Freshwater microbial communities from Lake Fryxell liftoff mats and glacier meltwater in Antarctica - MAT-01 | ecosystem: Environmental > Aquatic > Freshwater > Ice > Liftoff microbial mat | place...
GAATCCCTTGCCAGCCGTGGGAGACATGTCGCCGTTTGTCGCTGGGGAGGCCGTGGAAGACTTACCCATTTACGTGGTGATGAGAGCGAAAAACAGAATTTTGAGATGGGGGAAGGCAAAATTGGAAGAGGGGGATTCACCACAAGGACGCAAAGACCACAAAGAGCGGGCTGATCGAGGCCCGTTTTGGGGTGGCCCACTGTGGTCGGTTTTTTGAAGAAGTTTAGACAGGATTCACAGGATTTGCAGGATTAACAGGATTGGGCTGCGCAGAGGGCAGGAGGGAATACGATGTTTGGATCGTGTCATCGGCGAGTCCCCGTCTATGGATCGTGTCTAAATGCCGTGTTTGGGCTGGTTTGGACTTTGTAAAGTCTGACGTTCCACCTGCGAGCTTCTTACTAGTCTCTCAGGAATTCTGTGAAAAAGCCGTTTGGGGGGCTGAATAGCCACTGGATAGAACCCCGTTGGGGTTTGCTGGTTTTGTTTGCGATACCCAAGGTAGCTCGTTCCTCGCGACCTTGGGCTTACGCTAGTTTCCCCTTTTGGGGAACTTCCAGAAGATTTGCGATCTGCACCCTTCGATCTTTCGCAGCTCTTTCCTCTGCGCCCCTGCGCCTCTGCGCCTCTGGGCGAGACGCGGAATATCGAGCCAGAAATTCCCCTTCTATCTACCGTGCGTTCAACCAAGGCGCGTCGCTTTGGTTGGCTTTGAGGGAATTCATGACGATGTAGAGAAGGCCTTCGAGCATTTCTGGGGTGGTGCGAAAGACATCGGTTGTCTCTGGGGGGACCGTCCATGTGGAGGCGGGCAGGGAGGGCGAATAGACGAGGTCACGAATCTCTACGACGACAGAAAAGTCGTTGCGTTTGATTTCCACGCGTCTTGGCAAGTAACCGGCGGCCACCCATATGCGGGCGACCATGTCTTCGGCCTTGGTTGCCTTTGCCAGTTCGGGCATGAGGCGGGCCGTGAGCACGCGACAATCTTCTCCATTGATGTTTTCGACTTCTGCCACGTCGGCCTGTGCGATGGAAAAGAGGGCTGGAAGAAAGATGGCTTGTTGGGCGGAGATGGGGAGGAAGATCGGGGTATTCAGTGCCTTCATTTTCTTCGGCTGAACGCGAAATTGTTTTACCAAAAACTCCATCTTGCTTCCGGGTGTCGCCCAGACTTCGCTGCCATTGCGACAAATCACGAATTGCTCGCCAAGCACTGGCGCTTCCAAGCGGACTTTGTCGGGAAACTGCACGGCGGCCCGAAGTGTGGCTCCCTGCATCTGCGAAGGAAGGCGTCCGGAAACCTCAGTCATCACAATGGTGAGTGAGGCCGCGCGATTGGGGTTTTTCGTGTCCGCGAGGAGCACACTCCACAAAGGCTGGAAAATTTTCCCAATAACATCATACGGATTATCACGAGGCGGGCCCTGCTGTGCGAGGAGGGGACTCAAGGAGAGAAAGAAACAGAGGCTGATGCTGCGGAACATGACTTGTTCTAATCGCGAATCGGGTTCGTGGCAAAAGAAGATTCCGGGAGAAAAGCGCTTTGACAGGATGGTATTGCGCTCACGCAAAGTGGGAACCTGTCTGAAGGCTGTTTTTGGCGATGCGGGCTTGAAGTCCGCTCCCCCGGGGGATGAGGGAACTTGCGGTCACGCTTTTCTGAATCTTGTGAATCGTATTCATCCTGTCAAAAATTCTTCCATCTCTGGTGCAGGGGCGGCAAATGGCTTGCTATGCTGGGGTTTCCCGTTCATTTTCCCCGTCCCTCAAAATCCTGATTCCTCTATTTCATGCTCGCCTTTTCGCTTCTCTCCGACGGTCTCTTGCTGACTATGGTTCTCGCTGTGCTGGGTCTTGCCTACGCAGCTTATCTGATTGGTTGGATCTTAAAATCCGCGCCCGGCAACGAGCGAATGCGGGAGGTCGCGGGCGCAATCCAGCAGGGCGCACGGGCGTATTTGAACCGCCAGTTGGTGAGCATAAGCGGGATTGCTGTTCTCGTCTTCGCCTTGGTCTGGGTCGGGAGAGGGCTTGAGTCTGGGGTTGGGTTTCTCGTTGGGGCAATTTGTTCGCTGGCGGCTGGCTATATCGGCATGAATCTCGCGGTGCGGGCAAACGTTCGCACGACTCAGGCAGCGACCCACTCGGCCCATGCTGCCCTGCGGGTCGCCTTCAACGGGGGGGCTGTCACCGGCTTGCTTGTTGTGGGCCTGGCCCTCTTGTCCGTTGGGTTTATGTTTCTTGGAGTGCAGCATTTTTCCAGCCATCTCGGTGCTGCCGCAGCCACGCAAGCAGCACTTGATGCGCTTGTGGGAACGGCACTCGGTAGTTCGTTGATCTCTGTCTTTGCGCGACTTGGCGGAGGAATTTACACGAAGGCAGCGGATGTGGGGGCTGACCTCGTGGGCAAGATCGAAAGCCAACTTGATGAAGACGATCCCAAGAATCCGGCGACGATTGCGGATAACGTGGGAGACAATGTCGGGGATTGCGCAGGGATGGCGGCGGATGTTTTTGAAACCTATGCGGTGGCTCTCATTGGCTCGGTTTTGATCGCATCCCTCACGGTTGCGAGCGAGCAGGTGAATGCCGCCGTGGTCTATCCGTTCCTTATGGGAGGAGTTTCGGTGGTGACGGCTGTGATTGGCATTCTTTTTGTGAATGTGGCCAAGCTATCCCCCACGCACTCGCTGCAAGGCGGCGTGCTCATTAGCGCAATTCTTTCTGCTATCGCTTTCTGGCCGATCACACAGAATTTGTTCCCGGAGGGCCTGCGCATGACCGAATCGGGAACCAGCTCGCTTGAGGGGATCTACTTTTCGGCGCTCATCGGCCTCGTGATGACCTATGTCGTCTTGCTGATCACGAACTACTACACCTCGACCGATCACCGTCCTGTGCGGAGGATTGCCTTGGCGTCCGAGACGGGTCACGCGACAAATATCATCGCGGGCATCGCGACGGGACTCCATGCCACGGCACTGCCGATGGTTTTTATTGGAGCAGCCATCCTCCTCTCCCACCACTTTGCGGGTCTCTACGGCATCTCCGTAGCCGTCATGGCCATGCTCTCGATGTCGGGCATCATTATCGCGCTTGATGCCTTCGGCCCGATTACCGACAACGCTGGGGGAATTGCCGTAATGGCCGGTCTGGACAAAGAAGTGCGTGAAATCACCGATGATCTCGACGCAGTGGGAAACACCATGAAGGCCGTCACCAAGGGGTACGCGATCGCTTCCGCCGGCCTCGCGGCGCTCGTGCTCTTCGGAAGCTATGTGGAAGAACTCAAGCTCGCTTATCTCAAAATTGGAATGTCCGTGAGCCATGCGTTTGACCTCCAAGATCCCAAGGTCATCATCGGCCTCTTCATTGGCGGTTGCCTACCCTTTGTCTTTTCGGCTTATAGCATGGACGCCGTCGGGCGGGCAGCCGGAGCGGTCGTGAAGGAAGTGCGGAGGCAGTTGGCCGCCAAGCCAGGTATCCTTGAGGGGCGCGATACCCCGGACTACGGCGCGTGCGTGGATATCGTGACGAAGGCTGCTCTGCGGGAGATGATCGTTCCTGCGTTGCTTCCCATTGTCGTCGTGCTCGGCGTTGCGGCACTGCCATTTTTTGGTCCCATCGTGCTCGGCGGCGTTCTTGTCGGAACCATTGTCACGGGACTTTTTATGGGCATTTCTATGACGTCCAGCGGTGGCGCATGGGACAATGCCAAAAAATACATTGAGCTCGGCAACCACGGCGGCAAGCATTCCCCAGCGCACGCCGCGAGCATTACCGGAGATACCGTTGGTGATCCTTACAAGGACACAGCAGGGCCGGCTGTGAATCCGATGATCAAGGTGGTGAACATCGTCGCGATCCTCATTATTCCCATCTTCATCAAGTATTGGGCGCAACAGTAGTCGAGAGATCGCGCGACGACAATTGCGGCTTAGGCGTCAGCGAGGGTTGACCTCTTAAGTTTTCTGCAACCTGTGCCGCTAGGAGTGTATGACCGCGCTCATAGTGGAAGCGGTAGACTGGCTTGCCGGTGTGATGGGTGATTTCTAGGGTATCGGCGAGAAAGCCCTGCGTGTGGGCGATCGTCGCGTCGTGGGTATCCAATGCGAGGGTGACGTGCCCACCAAGCTTCCGTGCGATGAAGAAAACTTTGCCGCCTTCGAGTTGGATAAGATAACCGCCGAGATTTGCGGGGATATTTGGGCCGGAATTACTCAGGCAGAATGTTGCCCACAAGATGGGTTCTGCACCGGCATGAGCTTGGCGAAGCCATTTTTCGATGGGCCGAGGGATGCCGTTTTCGAGCTGCGTTACTTTTTTCCCCTCGGGTAAAGCGCTGAGCTTCCTCCAGGCAAGCCACAAATGCGCTCGAACACCGCGAAGCATCCGGGGAAGGAATGTGACAATGAGACCACTTGCGACAAACGCGACGACCAAGGCGACAATGGGATTCCAAGCAATGAGGCCAAGGCCGGCTAAGACAATGACATCCTCCCCTACGCTCAACGCGATGTTTGAGACAGGTTCCGGCGACCCATTTGCGACGAGGCGCGTGCTTGCTTTCGCCGCATGCGTCGTGAGTGCCATGCTCCCTGCAAGGAGTGCTGCGACAATCTCGAAGACTGGATTTGCTGAACCTAGAGCGGCTACGGCAATGGCAGCGGCGCCGACCGGACGAATAAATGTGTGCACGCTATCCCACGCCGTGTCCACCCACGGGATCTTATCCGCAACAAACTCGATAAGGTAAAGCACGCCGGCCACCCCGATGATAATGGGATCGCCCAACACCGAGAGATCAGCCATCTGCGCAGGAAGGGTCACCCACTCCATACGAAGCGCCAACCCCGTAACAAAAACCGTCAGGTACAGATTCAGGCCGGCAAGACTCGCAAGCCCGAGAGCAACGCCCAACATTTTCAGCTCATCCATGCTTGGAATATCTGCGAGGCTCCGAGAATGTCACGCGCAGATTAGGGCAGGAACGACCATGCACGGTGCGTTCGTAAATGATTTGGTTCCCGAGAGCATCCGCGCCAGCCAATCGTGTTAATCGTGTCAAAGATCATCAACGGCGAGATCTGCAATTACGTCTCCGTGACTTTTGCGTCGCGTCCCTCACGTCCGCGAAGCGTGATAAGAATCGGGAGTCCGGGATATTCCCACTTGTCGCGAATGCGCGCAGTGAGGTAGTTCACGTAGCTCTCCGGCAGGAGACGGGGGTCATTTACGAAGAGGACAAAATGCGGCGGGCGTATGGCGGAAATCCGCGTGTCGTTCGCTTGAGTGGCATAGAGGAGCTTGAAGCGACGATTGGATTTTGTTGGAGGAGCCTGACGTTCCATCGCGGCTTTGAGCACACGGTTCAGTTCCCCCGTGCCTGCGCGACGAGTGGAATGCTCGCGAATTTTTTCCACCATCGTAAAAACGCGTCGCATATTTTCGCCAGTAAGCGCGGAGAGCACAACAACCGGCGCATAGTCGAGGAAGAAGAGTTCGCGCTGAGCTGTCTCCACATGTTCCCGAAAAAGATCCGCTTCACTCCCCTCCCCTTTCTCGACGAGATCCCATTTGTTGAGAACAATCAACGCAGGCTTTTTCGCTTTTTGGATGAGCCCAGCAATTTTTTTATCTTGGGCGGTCACGCCGATCGTGGCATCCACGACGAGGATATTCAGATCGGCCCGCTGAATCGTTTTTTCCGACCGCATGACGCTGAAGACCTCGACGGAGGTATTGTGCCGTGAGCGATGGCGAATACCTGCCGTGTCGCAAAGAATGTAAGGACGACCCTCGCGCACGGTGTGGATATCAATGGGATCCCGCGTAGTCCCGGGAATCGGGCTTACGGTCGTTCGCTTGTCGTCCAGAATGGAATTGACGATTGAGGACTTCCCGACGTTTGGGCGTCCGACAAAAGCCAGCTTCGGCGGCATGGCCATGCGCTCCTCACCGGCATCTACGGGTTCCGGCAGCAAGGACTCTACGACTTCTATAAGCTCGCCGATCCCACGTCCATGAGCAGCACTCACGGCAAGGGTGTGCGCAAATCCGAAACGTGAGAACTCCGCAGCGCGATTCTCATGCGCTTCGACATCCACTTTATTGACGACCAGAACCACTGGCCTTGCACACCCACGAATGAGTGAGGCCAGTTCTCCATCCAATGGCGTGGCGCCATCCTGAGCATCCACAACGAAGAGAAGAACATCCGCAGATTCCATGGCAATCATGGCCCCTTCGCGCGTGGACTCCGCGAAGTCGGGGTCAGGATCATCGCCGATGCCGCCGGTGTCCACGATTTCAAAGGGCGCCCGACCAAGCTTGCAGATCGCGACGATGCGATCTCGCGTGACGCCAGGCTGGTCATGGACGATGGAGATCATCCGATTGGCAAGGCGATTAAAAAGAGCGGACTTCCCGACATTCGGGCGACCTACGATGGCGACGTTGCGCATAAGAAAAACAATTTTAGTGAACTTCGGAATGTTGCCGGAGCTTCCATAAGCCACGACCAATGTATTCCAATCCGCTCCAGAGGGTGAGAACTCCGGCAATGCTGATGGAAATGAGAGGATGAGGAAGCTGAAGCATCATCCATGTAAGAGCAAGCATTTGCGCAACAGTCGCCGATTTTCCAGACCACGTCGGCCGAATCTCTAGGTTTCGATCAACGCGATGCAACACGGCACACCCGGCAAGGATAGTCAGATCCCGCGCGATGACGAGTGCAGGAAACCAGAGCGGAAATGCATACGTCCACCCACTGAGGCTAAGCGTGATAATTGCGGTAATAAGCAAGCCTTTGTCCGCGATGGGATCAAGAATGGCACCGAGGCGAGTTCCTTGATTCCATCGCCGCGCAACCCACCCATCAATACCATCCGTTAACGACGCAAGAAGAAATGTGGCGATGGCGGCGGCGCGCTGCCACTCGTGAGGTTGGCCCTCCGCGACGCTGCGTCCGTAAGCCACCGAGAACCCCACGAAGACGGGAATCAGCAAGATTCGGCTGATCGTGATGCGATTAGCGAGGTTCATTCCTGCGATTCAATGCCTTGCCATGCCACCTGATTGCAAGCCGAAGTTTGTAGAGTGCCTACGGATCGAACGGAATAAATGGGAGTGCGATTGGAAATGCAGACAGACTCGTAACAGGATCCCCGACCGATCATGAGGCCGTGTAGCATGCGCTTGTAGCTGATGGAGCGGACGCGCTGTTCGCAGAGTTGCGTCTCTCGCGCCAGTGGCTGGAAGCCAATGCCACGGTCGCTGGCAATAAATCCACATTTTTCGGAAAACGACCATCCACCTTGCCAATTTTCGATAGCCCACAATGCGGATAGGTCGCCTGCACGCCAATCTCTATGCGCCTTTGAGGGCTTCTGTCTCCAGCACCTCGCGACGAACGCTCTTCCCACGAAGACGGCTCCACCAAAGCACGACCGGTGCAGCGACGAAGATTGAGGAATACGTTCCAACCGCGATGCCGATAAGGATCGCAAAAGAAAAGTCCCGCAAGACGGCTCCTCCCATGATATAGAGAGCCCCCACCGACAAAATTGTCGAGCCGCCGGTTAGGATCGTTCTGCCCAATGTCTCGTTGATGCTCGTGTTCATGAGCGATTGGATCGTGCCTCGCTCGCGTTGCTTGAGGCCCTCGCGGATTCGGTCAAAGACCACGATGGTGTCGTTGATGGAATACCCCGCAACTGTGAGAATAGCACCGACCATCACGAGGCTCAACTCACCGCCGATGAGGGAAAAGATACCAATCGTGATGATCACATCGTGCAGCAGCGCCACGACAGCACCGAGTGCAAAGGAGAACTCAAAGCGTAGGGTGACGTAGATCAGAATACCCAACATCCCTAGGCCGAGCGCGAGGAGAGCGCGCTTGGCAAACTCCGCCCCGATCTGTGCGCCAACAGCGTCCTGTCCGACCGGAACAATCCCGCGACCTGGATAGGCGGCTTTCAGCTTCTCGAGGATTTCCCCAGAGGTTCCTTGCGGGCTTCGTAGCGTGAGCATTTCGCTGGTGCCTTCACGTTGATACTGAATCACGATATCTGGGTCGCTCAGCGTCGCACGAGCATCGGCAACACTCAGTGGTTGGCTTGAACTAATGGTGAGAAGATCACCACCACGGAAATCTATACCGAAGTTCTTCTCCCCACGCATCGCAAAGATGGCGATAGAACCGCCAATGAGAACCGTAGAAACAACGAGGGCGAAGCGACGCTTCCCAAGAAAGTCGAATTTCTTTTTGGGAATCAAATCTAACATCGTGAGATTCTTCAGCATGCCCTTATCAACAAGCCAGCGGAAGGCCGTGCGGGTGAAGAGCATTGCCGAAAACATCGAGGCAATGATGCCGAGCGTGAGCGTCACTGCGAAGCCCTTCACAGAGCCTGTTGCTTGCCAGAAGAGAATGATCGCCGTGATGAGCGTGGTCGCATTTGCATCGAAGATGGCACTGAAGGCCTTGTCGTAGGCGCCATTCAGCGCGGCTGGTAGTGACTTACCCGCAGCCATTTCTTCACGCAATCGCTCGTAAATAAGAACGTTGGCATCTACAGCCATGCCGATCGTGAGGATAATACCCGCGATGCCTGGCAGAGTCAGCGTGAAGTTAAACATGGCCATCGTGCCGAAGAGAATGGTGATGTTGATGAGGAGGCCCACGATCGCGATGAAACCGGCGAAGCGGTAATACACGAACACAAAGGCCATCACGAGGACCAAGCCCACGAGGCCTGCGGCCACGCCACTCCGCACGGAATCCGCTCCTAGCGTGGCTGAGACACTCCGCGTTTCTTCGATTTGCACCGGCACGCGAAGGGGATTTTCCAAGGCACTCGACAAATCGCGCGCTTCTTTGTCCGTAAAGTTTCCCGTGATCTGCGCGCGTCCACCGTAGTGATCCGTCTGTAGCGTTGGAGCAGAAATCACCTCACCATCAAGCAAGATCGCCATCTGACGTCCCTTATTCTGGGACGCCACATCATCAAAAATCTTTGCGCCCTCTCCATCGAGTTCCAGCGAAACGCCATAGCCCTGCTCATCAAAGAAAGCGAATGCGCGCGTCACATGCTCGCCTGTGAGTGCCGGACGGCGCTCCACCAGTAAGGCAATCGTTTCTGCCTTGTCCTTGGTCGGCTTGTATTCCTTCAACAACAAACCCGGAGGCATGACTTCTTCGCCTGCTTGAATCCTTGAGATCCTGCCAGTCCCACCGTCAGATACGATGGCAAATTCCAACTTCGCCACACGCTGCAACTGCGACTTTGCCTCGTCAATCTGCTTGGTATCAAGCCCGGCGATCTGCACAAGAATACGGTCGGTGCCTTGTGGAGTAATGACAGGCTCGCTCACCCCAAATTGATCCACGCGCTTGCGAATGACCTCGACGGCTTGATCTAGCAAGGCCGGAGTAATGCCGTCTTCGGTTTGCGGAATCAAACGAATCAAAAACGAAGTCCCACCCTGGAGGTCTAGACCCAGCCGGATTTTCTTGTCCATCGGCATGACTTGCTCAAGACAAAACGCCACAAGAAATACCGTCAGCACGAGCCCCACCCACCGCTTCCGTGCAGGAATTTCTGTGACAAAATACCACGCAAAAAGCGCAAGAAGCGCGATGCCGATAACGAAGGTAGCGACGGGAGACATAAGTTGAGGGGAAAGAACCGAAAACTAAACGACCGGCACTACTTCAGACGACTTCTCAATGCTCACAATGGCTGAACGATCAAATTCCACCTTCACGTTGTCTGCAATTTTCACCAAGACCGTATGCTCTTTCATATTCGCAACCACGCCGTGAATTCCCGAATTCGTCACCACGCGATCACCAGTCTTCACCGCAGAGACTAGCTTCGCATGTTCCTTCTGGCGCTTCTGCTGCGGACGGATCAGCACGAAGTAGAAAATGACTAACGTAAATACCAGCATGGGCACCATGGCAAAGCCACTAGGCTGGGCGGGTGCAGGAGCGGCTTGGGCAAAAACAAGGAGATCTGTAAAATTCATAAAGAGCGCGTCACCATAGGCACCCAGTCTTACTTGGCAAGAGTAGACTGCGTGGTTTCATCAATCAGGTTGAGATTAAAAGTGGGTGGGGTTAAGGAATGCGGCCAGGCTTCGAACACATTCCCCCCGATTGATCGTAGATCCCCGCATGTTTTTCTAAGGCCTGGTAATCCAACCAATCCTGGTAATCCTGTCAAAAATTCTTCGTCACAGCCCATCACTCCGCGATCGCAGAGAACAGGAGTCCAGAGGCCGTGCAATACGCTTCAAATTCTTTTTGATGACCTGAGATTACAGAGGCGACGACCGCATTGTCGTCTGTGTAGCCCACATCGGGAAGACTGTCTGGAATGATATCTATGCCCTTCGCGAGGTATTTTACGGCAAAGATCGCTTCGGGAAGTGCGGCAAAATCCGTCGGATCATACTCCCCATCAAGCACGTCTTCGACGAACCGAATGAGAAAACTTGCGCGTTCTCGCAGCACGCTCTGGCCGATGCCTTCCAACAATTCGATCTTCAGTTTATAAGCCGCAAAGTGCCGGCGAAAGGCGTCCACTTCTCCTGCTGTCACGGCTTGCCCGCCAGAGACCACGTATTCTTGGATGGTTGTCATAATATCGCGCTTTAGACAATATGCTAAAGACTCCGTTCAATTTGTTATTTCCAGCATTTCGAGCAGTTTCGGATAGGTGATATCCGTGACGGCTCCCACGGCGAGGGGGTCAATCATGTCGTGGGGCACTTTGAGGTCTTCGGGAAAATTAAAGACAGTGACTTGGGCGGGCCCGCGCGCTGCCCACGTGTTGGCCATGCTTTTCGTGAGTGCATTATTGACGGCTTGGTCAGCGCCGGAGGTGAGGATGTTGAGGGTCTTTACCCGTAGTGGGCGCGTGGGCAGGTGGCGGCGCACATCGGCTGAGAGCCGAATTGTGAAGGCCAGAGTTCGCGTGCTGATGCGTGGGTATGCGTAGGGCGGACCCGGCAGGTCTTCGCGTTTGTCGGGATCCCACCATTTGAAGAAGATAGGACTCCGGGAAAGCACTCGCGCGAAAAGATCCGTAGAGCCGACACGACGACCATGGACACCGAAAAATGGAGCAATGAGGGTCGCGGAAGAAATGCCATCGCGATTTTGGGCCATCCATGCGGCCGCTACGGCACTCCCTGAGAGTCCTACGACGTGCACGCTATTGCCCAGGCCTGCGGCAATATCGAGGCCAAGAGCGGCTTGATCAATAAGGTCTTGTCCATCTTGTCGGCCTTGCTCGACATTCATCACATCTGCAAACCCTCCATAGCGTGCGCGTGGGATCACGACATTCGCGCCGGAATCGAAGAGAAGCTTGGCAAATCGAAGAAATTGCTCCGGGGCATTGGTGAGGCCATGCAGCAGCACAAATACGCGCTCGGTTTTTCCTCCATGTGTGAGCAATCGGCTCCGGCCTGCCTGTGAGAGGGGGAGCGTCGCCTCGGTGGCTTCTAAGGCCGCAAAGCGAGCTAGAGAATCTTCATAAGAAGTCGCTGGATTCGGCGTGGATGTGAAGCTTGGCAAGAGAGCGAAGGCCGCGAGAAGGGCGAACATATTAGTGTCGAAATTTCGGTGCCCACGAGGGCTTGATTCGTGCGGAAACAAGAAATATCACACCGATGAGAACCAGAAAGAGCGAAAGAAACTGGCCGCGCGTGAGCAGCGCAATGAGTGGTGCGTCGGGCTCACGAAATTGCTCGCAAAAAATTCGGAGCACCGCGTAGCTGATGAAAAATACCCCCGTAAGAACTCCATCGGCCAGTCGAGCCCGCGTGCGGAGGATCCAAAGAATCACGAAGAGGAGCGCACCCTCAAGAAGCGCTTCGTAGACTTGGGAAGGATGCCGCGGAGACAAGAGTCCGGCCAGCATGTCTTGGAGTGCGGGGGATGCCCGCACGTTATCTA
>Ga0105044_10011640_pt1 | contig 11976 bp, 9 predicted proteins | sample MAT01_FD_78092 | JGI IMG/M metagenome (GOLD analysis project Ga0105044, IMG submission 78092) | Freshwater microbial communities from Lake Fryxell liftoff mats and glacier meltwater in Antarctica - MAT-01 | ecosystem: Environmental > Aquatic > Freshwater > Ice > Liftoff microbial mat | place...
CCGGCGACCGGGAGTCGATGCTGCAGTTCCTCGTCGACAACGGCATCGACGACTGCGTGTTCGTCGCAGGCGACGCCCACGGTGCGTTCGTGGCCGATCTTCCCGTGGATCAGGGCCCAGCAGGATACGACCCCGTCACCGGGACCGGAAGCGCAGCGGTCGAGATCCTGGCCAACAGCGTGAGCAGGGGTGGGGCCGACGAGACCATCGCCGACTCGCTGTACCGCAACCTCTACGGAACGAGCCCGAACGCCGACCGCCAACGCTTCGAGGCGCTGCTGCCCCAGGCCCGACAGGTCGCCGAACAGGTCGAGGGCGCGCTCCTGACCGGCAACCCGTCGCTGAAGTCCGCGCAGTGGCGCGACCACGGCTACGGGATCGTGCGACTCACCACCACCGCGGCGACGCTCGAGCAGTGGCACGTCCCGATCCTCGAACCGTCGACCGACGAGTGGCTCGGCGCCCGCTTCTCGGTGACCCGCGGGTCCAACCGCGTCGTTCCCGTGGTCTGATCCTGATGGGGGCCAGGATCGATACCCGATCGGTTCCCGCACGATCGGACGGCGGGCACGGCGCATGCCCGCAGGACGCTGCCGGCCCGATCAGGCGCCCTTGTTGAGCTGATCGATGAGCTGGCGGAGCCGGGCGTAGCTGAACCGGTCGAAGGCGAAGCTCAACCGGGGGAGGTCCACGGCGTCGCTGTCGTCGATCTCGGGCTGCGACGCCTCCGCCCGGTCGATCCGGCCGCTCACCACGATGTCGGCGAAGTCGCGGTTGAGCGCGTCCAGTTCGTCGTCGGTGATCTCGCGCTCCAGGCGCACGACGATGCGCCGACCGACGAAGCGGTAGGAGTGGAACGTCGAGTAGAAGCGGCAGACCTCGTCGACCGCCGCCTCGACGGTGGTGCAGATGCGCGTGAAGGCGAAGTCGCTGGCCGAGATGAGGCCACGCGACGCGAGCTCGGTCTCGACGAACTCCTGCCACTGCAGCCAGTAGGTGCTGCCCTCGGACTCGAGCAGCACCACCGGCGCGACGGGGGACCGACCCGTCTGCATGAGCGTGAGGAGCTCGAAGGCCTCGTCCATGGTGCCGAACCCACCCGGCAGCAGCGCGAACGCGCTCGACTCCTTCATGAACGTCAGCTTGCGGGTGAAGAAGTACCGGTAGTTGATGAGCTTCGGGTCGCCGAGGATCACCGGCGCGGCACTCGACTCGAACGGCAGCACGATGTTGACCCCGAACGCTCGCTCGGCGCCGGCGCCCTCGATGCCGGCTTCCATGATCCCGGGTCCGGCTCCGGTGATGACCATCCAGTCCTGCTCGGTGATGGCCCGCCCGAAGTCGCGGGCCATCACGTAGCCCGGGTCGTCGCGGGTCGTGCGAGCCGACCCGAAGATCGACACCTTGCGCACCGACTCGTACGGCTCGAAGACGAGGAACGAGTAGCGCAGCTCCTTGAGCGTCGAGTTGACGAGCTTGAGGTCCCCTCGGTCGGCCGATTCGCGACCCATGCGCACCGCCGAGACGATCATCTCGAAGATCAGGTCCTCGTCGGCGATGCCGGCCGCGGCCACCAGGTCGGTGATCCGCTCGTCGAGCTCGCTGTTGCCGGTGCGGTACCGCGGCTGACGATCGACCATCGTGTGATGCTACGACCCCGATCCGCGCGCCCGGCCCGGGCGGTCGTCACACCCCGCCCGAGCGCGACCCGCTCCGTTCGGCCGATCAGTGCTCGTCGAGCTGCGCGAGGAGGGTCCTGGGGGCCACTTGGCGGTAGGCGTCGGTGGCGATCTGGTCGATCTCGTCCCAGTCGAGGTCGCGGTCGAACCGGACCCCGAGCCACCCGCGGTGACCGACGTAGGGCGGAACGAAGAAGCGCTCGGGCTCCTCGTCGACCAACTGGCCCTGTACCCCGGGAGCCGCGGCGCACCAGATGCCGAGGATGCCGTCGCCGTGGTGGTCGTCGACGAAGGTGACGAACGTCTTCTTGTCGCGGATGAAGAAGGTCGGTGAGCCGTGGCTCAGCCGCTCGTTGGTCTCCGGCAGCGACAGGCAGATCTGGCGCAGCTCGGGCAGGACGTCCTGGGCCCGCAGATCGCCGGTCGCCGCCTTCTTGGGGGTCATGCCAGCGCCACCCGGCCGTAGAGCGTGGTGCGCTGCTCGAGGGTGCGCCCGAGCGGTTCGACCAGGGCCCGGAAGTCCTGCTCCTCCATCATCTGCCCGTGCGACGCGCCGGCGGCCCGGGAGATGTTCTCGTCGATCAGCGTGCCACCGAGGTCGTTGACACCAGCCTGGAGGGCCTGGGTCACCCCGGCGTTGCCCATCTTCACCCACGACACCTGGATGTTGTCGATCAGCCCGGTGTACGCGATGCGGGGCACGGCGTGCATGAGCATCGCCTCACGGAACGTGGGTCCCCGGCGCGACTTCTTCTGCAGGTAGATCGGCGAGGCCATGTGCACGAAGGGCAGCGGCACGAACTCGGTGAACCCGCCCGTCTCGGCCTGGAGGTCGCGGGTGCGGATGATGTGGCGCGCCCAGTGCTCGGGCTGCTCGACCGAACCGAACATGATCGTGATGTTCGAGTTGAGCCCGACCTGGTGGGCGGTGCGGTGGGCCTCGAGCCACTCCTCGGTGTTGATCTTGTCGGGGCAGAGGACGGCGCGGATGTCGTCGTCGAGGATCTCGGCCGCGGTGCCGGGGAGCGTGCGCAGGCCGGCATCCATGAGCCGGCGCAGGTAGTCGGCCAGCGGCTCGCCGAGGCGTTTGGCGCCCTCGGTGACCTCGAGCGCGGTGAACCCGTGCACGTGCATCTCCGGTGCCGCGTCCTTCACGGCCCGGGTGACGTCGATGTAGTAGTCGCCGTCGAAGTTGGGATGGATGCCGCCCTGGAGGCACACCTCGGTGGCGCCGATCTCGGTGGCCTCGCGCACCCGCCCCGCGATGTCCTCGAGGGTCAGCAGGTACGGCGTGCCGCGGAGGTTGAGCGACAGCGGGCCCTTCGAGAACCCGCAGAACTTGCACTTGAACGTGCAGACGTTGGTGTAGTTGATGTTGCGGTTGCGCACGTAGGTGACGGCATCGCCCACGGTCGCGCGGCGCAGGTCGTCTGCGACCTCGCACACCGCTCGCAGCTCGGGCCCACGGGCGCCGAAGAGCGTGACGATCTCGTCGTGGCCCACCTGCTGGCCGAGGGCGACGCCGGCGAGGACCTCGTGCACCGGACCCCGGGGGGCCGGGGTGTCGGCGACGATGGTGAGCGAGGTCGCCACCGTCGGACCGGACGCACCGGCGCCGACCAGGAGGGGAGCGGCACCGGTTCCGCCCGAGTACCACTGGGTGCTGCGCTGGCCGACGTGGAGGATCTCGATGCCGTCGTCGACCTGCTCGGGCGTGGGTGGCTTCAGCCGCTGCACGAAGACCGCTCCGGGGTCGTCGCGGGCGAGGCCCTCGGCATCCATGCGGTCGAGCACCGGGAACCGCAGCGCGTCGTCGAGCCAGGTGCCGGGATCGAGGGCGTACTCGGGGTAGATCGTGAGCCGGGGCGCCAACGTGAACCCGGCGCGCTCGGTGACGGTGCGAAGCAGGTCGAGCGCCGGCCACGGCCGTTCGGGGTTCACGTGGTCGGCGGTGACGGGGGAGACGCCGCCCCAGTCGTCGATGCCGGCGTCGAGGAGCACGCCGAAGTCGTCGGAGAGGTTCGGTGGCGCCTGCAGGTGGATGCCGGGCGGCAGGATCAGGCGGGCGAGGGCGATGGCATCGAGGTACTCGTCGAGCGGGCACGGTGGCGCGCCGTGCATCGAGGTGCCGTCCTTGGGGAGGAAGTTCTGGACGATCACCTCCTGGACGTGGCCGGAGCGGCGATGGGACTCGGCGATCGCCACCAGCGCGTCGATGCGGTCCTGGCGGGACTCGCCGAAGCCCACCAGGATCCCGGTGGTGAACGCGATCGCCAGCTCACCCGCGGCGTCGAGGGTGTCGAGGCGGCGCTGGGGGACCTTGTCGGGCGAGCCGCGGTGGGCGACGAGATCGGCGTTGAGCGACTCGAGCATCATCCCCTGCGACGGCGACACCGCCCGCAGGAGGGCGAGCTCGTCGAGGTACAGCGCGCCGGCGTTGGCGTGGGGGAGCAGGCCCACCTCGTCGAGCACGAGCTTCGCCATGGCGGCGAGGTAGTCGATGGTGGAGGCGTAGCCGTTGGTGTCGAGCCACCGGCGCGCCACCGGATACCGCTCCTCGGGCCGCTCACCGAGGGTGAACAGAGCCTCGTGGCAGCCCTGGCGGGCGCCCGCCCGAGCGATGCGGAGCACCTCGTCCGCGGTGAGGTACGGCGCATCGAGCCGCGCGGGTGGCTGGGCGAAGGTGCAGTAGCCGCACTTGTCCCGGCAGAGCATCGTGAGCGGGATGAAGACCTTGGGGGAGTAGGTCACCCGGGTGCCGAAGGACCCGTCGCGCACCGATCGGGCCCGAGCCAGGAGGTCGGGCAGCCCAAGCGCAGCGATCGCCTCGACGTCGGGGATCGGAGCGGCACTCGATGGTCCGGACATGGAGGCGCACCCTAGCGGCGACCGGCGCGGTTCCCCGCACTTGCTCGCCGCGAATCTTGCATCCGACGAGAATCTGTGCACCGCGGGGCCACACCGATCCGAGGCCATGTCCGGACCGGGCTGTCAACCCGCTCCGGGTCGGTCCCGCCGGACGGGTCAACCGTGAGGGAGGTCGCCGGCGGCGGCGGGATCGGCCAGCCAGATGACCCGCTCGCCGTGGATCCTCGACGCGGGGGCCGACGTATCGTCCTCGATGACCCGACGGAGCGCATCGTGCTTGTCGGCGCCCATGACGGTGACGATGATCAGGCGCGCTCGGGCGAGGCCGCCGTAGGTGAGGGTCATGCGAGGGTGCGGGTTGTCCCCCACGGGATCGTCGTTCATCACGACGAGACGGCCGGGATCGGCGTTCAGCGCCGCTGACCCGGGGAACAGCGACGCGGTGTGGCCGTCGGGGCCGAGACCGAGGTGGACGAGGTCGAACTTGCCCAACTCGCCGATGCGGAGCTGGTACGGGTCGGGACCCTCCTCGCAGCGCATCGGGAAGTGGGCGTTGGCGGCACCGACCCGGTCGAGCAGCGCCTCGCGCCCGAGGCGGTAGTTGGATGCCTCGTCGTCGAGCGGGACGCAGCGCTCGTCACCCCAGTAGACGTCGACCTTCCACCAGTCGATCTGGGTCCCCCCGTCGGCGGCCAGGCGCTCGTAGCAGCGACGAGCCGTCTCCCCGCCGGAGAGGGCGAGCGAGAACGTGTCGGCGGGACGGCTGTGGAAGGTCTCGATGACCCGCTCCGCGAACTCACCGGGGACGTCGTCGACGATGACGAGCGATCCGTGCATGGGGACTCAGCCTTTCCTCGGGAAGCGGGCCGCCGGGCGGCGCGGGCGCGGGCATCAGTCGTCGAAGGTCTGCGCCTTGGCCGACAGCGACCCGAGGAGCTCGTCGAAGGACTTGGAGAACGACGCCACGCCCTCGGCCTCGAGCTGGATGGTCACGTCGTCGAGGTCGACACCCACCGCCCGGAGGGCGGCGAGGGTCGCGTGGGCCGAGGGGAGGTCGGCGTCGACGGTGCGGGCGACCGTGCCGTGGTCGTCATACGCCTCGAGGGTGGCATCGGGCATGGTGTTGACGGTGTGCGGGCCGATGAGCGTGTCCACGTAGAGCGTGTCGGGCAGCGACGGGTCCTTGACCGACGTCGAGGCCCAGAGCGGGCGCTGCACCCGGGCGCCCCTGGCGGCCAACGCGTCCCAGCGAGGTCCGCTGAATCGCTCGAGGAACAGCTCGTAGGCGAGCTGGGCGTTGGCGACGGCCGCCTTGCCCCTGAGCGCGAGGGCCTCGTCGGTCCCGATGGCCTCCAGGCGGCGGTCGACCTCGGTGTCGACCCGGCTCACGAAGAACGACGCCACCGACGACACCCTCGAGAGGTCGCCCTCGGCGGCCTCGAGGCCCGAGAGGTACGCCTCGATGACCTCCGCGTAGCGCTCGAGCGAGAAGAGGAGGGTGACGTTGATGCTGCGCTTCTCGGCGATCATCTGCTGGATCGCCGGCAGGCCCTCGGCGGTGCCGGGGATCTTCACGTAGAGGTTCGGCTGGGCGATGAGCTCGGAGAGGTGGCGGGCCGCGACGATGGTGCCATCGGTGTCGTTGGCCAGCTGCGGAGCGACCTCGACCGACACGTAGCCGTCGACGCCATCGCTGGCGTCGTACACCGGGCGCAGGATCGCCAGGGCCTTGCCGATGTCGTTGGTGACGAGGTCCCAGTACGAGTCGACGACCGAGCTGCCGGCGCGGTGCAGCCGCTGGAAGTCGTCGTCGTACTCGTGGCCGGACTCGATCGCCTTCTGGAAGATCGTCGGGTTCGACGTGATGCCCCGGACGCCGCGCTCGACCCAACGCTCGAGCTCGCCATCCTGGATCCAACCGCGCTTGAGGTTGTCGAGCCACGGACTCTGGTCCTGGTCGTCGTGCAGCGCCTGGAGCTTTCCCATCACGTTCACCTCTCGGAGCGGGTCGTCCGCTCAGTCTGCCGCGTCCGGGGACCGGTCGCGGTGCCCGCCGCGTCCGCCGCGGGGCTTGGGTTCAGACACGGTTCAGGACCGGTTCAGCACCTGCTGCACGTGGGTCACGACGTTGGCGACGTTGATCCCCAGCTCGTCGAGCACCACCGCACCGGGTGCGCTGGCGCCGAAGCGGTCGATGCCGACCGAGGCATCGGCCCAGCGGGCCCAGCCGAAGGTCGAGCCCGCCTCGATCGACACGCGGGGCACCCCAGGGGTCAGGACCTCGTCGCGGTAGGTGGCGTCCTGGGCCTCGAACAGGTCCCAGCTCGGCATGGAGACCACTCGGGTGCCGATGCCGTCCGCGTGGAGCACCTCGGCGGCCTCGAGCGCGAGGGCGACCTCGCTCCCGGTCCCGATGAGGATCACCTGGTTCTCGCCCGGCGTGTCCCGGAGGACGTAGGCGCCCTTGAGCACGCCCTCGTTGCCCCCGGTGCCCTCGAGGATGGGGAGGTTCTGGCGCGAGAGGATCAGCGCGGTTGCGCCCTCGCCGTCGATCGCCGCCCGCCAGGCCATGGCCGTCTCGTTGGCGTCGGCCGGCCGGATGACCCGCAGCTGGGGCATCGCCCGCAGGGACGCGATGTGCTCGATGGGCTGGTGCGTGGGACCGTCCTCGCCGAGACCGACCGAATCGTGGGTGAACGAGAAGATCACCTTCGACTCCGACATGGCGGCGAGGCGGACCGCTCCGCGCATGTAGTCGCTGAAGACGAGGAACGTGCCACCGATCGGGATGGTGCCGCCGTGGTGGGCCATGCCGTTCATGACCGCACCCATGCCGTGCTCGCGCACCCCGAAGTGGATCTGTCGGGCCGCGGGGTCGAGCTTGGAGAAGGGTTGCTCGCTCGGCATGAGCGTGCCCGTGTTGCCGGTGAGGTCGGCGCCGCCGCCGACGAGGCCCGGTACGACCTCGAGGATCGCATCGAGGCAGGACTTCGAGGCGTTGCGGGTGGCGACCTTGTCGCCGCCGGCCTCCCAGACCGGGAGCTTCGCCTCCCATCCGGGCAGGCCCCGCTGGGCGAGGCAGGCCGCCAGCTCGTCCTTGTGGTTCGGCCAGCTGGCGTAGAGCTGGTCCCAGGCCTCGCGCTCGGCGCGGCCTCGCTCGCCCGCCCGTCGGTAGCGGTCGACGACGTCGGTGGGCTCCCAGAACGGCTCGTCGGGGATGCCGAGGATGCCCTTGGTGATCGCGATCTCGGTGGCGCCGAGCGGGTCGCCGTGGGCCTTGGCCGTGTCGGTGACCTTGGGTGAGGGGTAGCCGATGTGGCTGCGCAGGATGATCATCGCCGGCTTGCCCTCGACGGCCATGGCCCGCCGGATGGCGGCCTCGAGCGCGTCCACGTCGTTGGCGATCTCACCGACGCGCTCGACGTGCCAGCCGTAGGACTCGAAACGAGCGCCGGCGTCGTCGTTGAGCGCCAGCTCGGTGGGGCCGTCGATCGTGATGTGGTTGTCGTCGTAGATCAGCACGAGCTTGTCGAGCCCGAGGTGACCGGCGAGCGACGCCGCCTCGTGGCTGACGCCCTCCATGAGGCAGCCGTCGCCGGCGATCACGAATGTGTGGTGGTTGAAGAGCTGCTCGCCGAAGCGAGCGCGCAGGTGGTGTTCGGCCAACGCCATCCCGACCGCGTTGCCGACGCCCTGGCCGAGGGGACCGGTGGTGACCTCGACCCCCTCGGTGTGGTGCACCTCAGGGTGACCCGGGGTCTTGCTGCCCCACTGACGAAAGTCCTCGAGGTCCTCCTTGGTGAGGTCGTACCCGGTGAGGTGGAGCATCGAGTAGAGCAGGATCGAGGCGTGTCCCGCGGACAGCACGAAGCGGTCGCGGTTCGGCCAGTCCGGCGCAGTTGGGTCGTACCGCATGATCCGCGTCCACAACGTGTACGCGAGCGGCGCCAGCGCCATCGCCGTGCCCGGGTGCCCCGAGTTCGCCTTCTGGGGTCCGTCCATGGCGAAGCCGCGGACGACATCGATGCACCGTTGCTCCAGGTCCGGTTCGCTCACCGTTTGCTCTCCTCTGCGCGACAGGCGACTCACCCTAGTGGAGCGTCCTGATGCCCCCGGCGGGCGATCCACGCAGGATCCGGGCCGGCGACGGCAAGCGGCGACTCAACGATCGTGGAACAGGACGACGACCGCGCTCGAGGCGCCGTCGACCGCAGGAGAGCCCGACGAGGCCACCACCGCCGTGCAGAACGCCCCGGCCGCCGCTCCTCGATCGACCACCACGCTGATGAGCTCGGCGTCTCGGTCCGCCTCGCCGGAGAGGCGCATGCCGCGGCCGCTGCCGGCGAAGACCAGCGCCCCGGCACCGGCCTTCCCGGCGAGGCGGGCCCGCAGGTCCTGGTCCGCGGCGGCCGCGTCACGGACCTGGAACTGGACCGTGGCCCCGACCTCGATGGGCTCGGCCACCACGATCGACCGTCCGGGGCGGTCGACGTCGATGACGGGGCGCATGACGAAGTCGCCGGGACCGAACTCGGCGCGGTGCTCGTCGATGACCCGTCCCAGATGCAGTCCGTCGGCGACGACGCCCTGCTCGTGCTCGTCGAGCGCCAGCAGGACCTCGTCGAGGCGGTCGAGAACCGGGCGGCCGGCGAGCTCGAAGATCGTTGCTCCCTCGGCCCGGGTGACCACCAGCGGCGTGCCGATCGGCCGGCAGCCGGGGGACACCACGATCGATACCGGACGAGGCGGGTCGAGCAGCACCCCGACCGCACCCGTGGTGACGATGCGGTCATCGCACACCAGTTGGTCGTCGCCCGGTCGGACTCCGGCCGAGACCAACCCGCCGACCACGTCCAGATCGCCGAAGCGCTCGGCGATCACGGCCAGCGCGTCCTCGATCGGGAACGCGGCGCCGCCCAGGAGGACGAGCACGGACGCGCTCGACGGCGGGTCCTCGGGGAGCCCGGCGAGCGTCGGGCCCTCGGGCCCCGCACCCGGCTCGAGGCGGACGGCCGTTGCGCCCACTCCGGACCCCGCCCAGAGGGCGATCGAGGCGTGGTCGGTGACCTCACGGTCTCCGGCGAGGACGCCGATGCTCGTGGCCCCGACAAGCGCACCGGGTGCCAGCGTGGACCGGACGGCGGCGGCGATCTGAGCGAACTGGCGGACGTGGCCGCCCGACACGACGAGCACCGCGACGTCGGGTGGCCCGTCGAGGGCCTCGAGCAGGCGCCCCACCACCTCACCGGTGGCGTGGGCCGCGAGCGGGTGCTCGGACAGCGCGGCGGCGAACGGCACCGACCCGGGGCCGATCAGTCCGCCGGGGGCGGGAGGATGCGGTAGGGCACGACGGTGACCGGTCCCATGTCGAGGCGGCAGTGGGCCTCGATGGCGTCGTAGTCGTCGAACTCGAGCTCCGCCCGGACCAGCCGGTAGTTGAACTTGCCCGGCTCGACCTCGAGCGGCTGCACGTTGCGGGCGATCTGCTCCCCGCCGCGGGTGTAGAGGACCTCGAGCGCCGCGGTGGGCCGCCCGTCGGGCGGGCAGTGGACGATCACGACGAGGTGGGGTTCGACCGTGAACGGCGGCGCCGAGGGGGCAACGGCCGAGAACTGGATGCCGGTGAGGTCGATCCGGGTCGACGGGCCGGGTACCTGGCGGATGTCGATGCTCTCGATGAACAGGGCGGCGAGGATGTCCATGACGAGGCACCCTACCGCCCGTCGATGGGCCTCGGATCGGTGCGGGCCCACCGGGTCCACCGGGTCGACCCTGGTCGGATCGCGACCCGGCAGGGCCCAATCGGTACGCTGGCGCGCGTGGCGGACCTGGAGCCGATGACGACGAGGGCGATGATCCTGGCCGAGGCCAGCCACCTCTTCGCGGAGCAGGGGTTCGAGGGCACCTCGCTGAACGACATCGCCGCGGGTGTGGGGATCAAGCGGGCCAGCGTGCTGCACCACTTCCCGTCCAAGGACGCCATCTACCAGGAGGTGTTCAACACCGCACTGGCCGAGTGGGTCGGGCGGGTGATGGAGGCCTCCCAGCAGGAGCGGCCCGACCGGGGGTGGTCCTACGTCGACGACATCCTCACCACCGCGTTCTGGTACTTCACCGACAACCCGAACTTCGTGGCCATCCTGCGCCGGGAGCTGCTGAGCCGCGACAGCAAGCTCGGGATCGACCTCGCCGAGGGCATCCGACCGATGTTCCACCAGGCGTGCAACTACTTCCAGCGCGAGATGGACGCGGGGACGTTCCGCCAGTTCGACCCCGAGCAGCTCATGCTCACCGGCTACGGCGCCCTCATGAGCTACTTCAGCGACCTCTCCTTCATGGAGAAGCTGCTCGAGCGGGACCCGCGCGACCCCGAGATGCTCGAGCGGCGGCTCGAGAACGTCCGGATCTTCTTCCGCGCCGCGCTCCTGCCCGACGCCTGACCACGTCCCAGCCTCCTACGACCTCGTCGGCGCGTCGGCGGTGGCCACATCCAGGGCGTGGCGCACCAGCCGGTCGATGGCGTTGCCGTCGAGGTCGAACAGCCCCGGGAGCAGCCGCCAGCTCCCGTCGGATCGGTGGTCGAGCGTCGGGCGGAACGAGCAGCGCGGGCCCATCACCGACGGGACGCCACGGCGGGCGGCGGGCCAGAGGGCCGCCACGGCCATCGCCTGGGCCACGACCGCCTCGGGGTCGACCACCCGGGCATCGATCCCGCCGGTCCGGTCACCCCCGTCCGCCGTCGGGGCAGCGGCCTCGAGCAACCGAAGGGCCGCGCGACCGACGCGGGCCTCGGCCCGCATCTGGTCGACCCACGGCTCGACCTCGGCCGGCGGAAGGGCAACGGGGTCCTTCGCCGCAGCCCGCAACCAGGTCGAGAGCTCGGCCAGCGCGGCCGACCGGTCGCCCGGGCCGTCGGCGAGCAGCAGTCGGTCCACGAGCTCGTTCGGACGGGCACCGTCGCACGCCTCGGCGAAGACCCGCACGTGCAGGTCGTCGACCGCCGCGGACCACGCCGCATGCGGGTCCTCGCCGGCGAGGTACCCGGCGATCGACGCCAGCGCCGGACGCGACGAGGACGGCTGCACCATCGGGTTGCTCGCGTAGCCCGAGCACACCTCGCCGAGGTCCGGCGCGCGGCCGCGCAGCGGTCCCAGGAACAGCCGATCGGCCATCAGCGCGTCGTTGACGGGGTAGTTGTCCCAGAGGAACGGGGCCCGGCCGCCCAGGGCCGCAGCCCGGTCCTCGGCGTCGGCCCGGGTGATCTGGTCGCACACCACCGCCGGGCCGGTCCAGCCGATCGGCACCTCGGTCGGTACCCCCGCAGCGAGCGCGTCGAGGTAGGGCGACGACCCCGTCCCGGCGTACTCGGTCGGCACCAGCAGCAGCCGGGCCCGCTCGCCGAGGTGGTCCGCCAGCCACGTGCAGACCG
>Ga0105044_10011644_pt1 | contig 11975 bp, 13 predicted proteins | sample MAT01_FD_78092 | JGI IMG/M metagenome (GOLD analysis project Ga0105044, IMG submission 78092) | Freshwater microbial communities from Lake Fryxell liftoff mats and glacier meltwater in Antarctica - MAT-01 | ecosystem: Environmental > Aquatic > Freshwater > Ice > Liftoff microbial mat | place...
CGCTGGCGCTGGCCGCCGGAGAGCTGGCTCGGCAGGTTGCCGGCCCGGTCGCTGAGCCCCAGCTCCTCGAGGAGCGTGTCGGCCCGTCCGGCCGCCTCGCGACGCCGGCGCCTCCGGCCGGCCAGCTCGTCCACCACCAGGAGGTTCTCCCGAGCGGTCAGGAACGGCACCAGGTTGACGGCCTGGAACACGAAGCCCACGGAGGTGCGGCGGAAGTCGGTGAGCTGGCGCGACGAGTACCCGGTGATGTCCCGGCCGCCGACCTCCACGGAGCCCGCGGTGGGGGCCAGGAGGCCACCGGCGATCGAGCACAGCGTGGTCTTCCCGGATCCCGAGGGTCCCACCAGCGCCACGATCTCGTCGGCGGCCACCTCGAGGGTGGCGTCGTCGAGGGCGACGATCTCATCGCCGCCCACCTGGTAGGTCTTTCGAACGCCGTCCATTCGCAGGGCGAGAGCCGCAGGCTCCACGTTGGTCTCCGGAGGGGTCGGGGCGCTCATGACGCCGTTCCGATGGCTGATGCCGGGTCGATGCGGAGCACCCGCCGCAACGAGAAGGCGCACCCGGCGATGGCGGCGACGAGCATCAGCCCCACGCTGCTGGCCAGCCGAGCGGGCGTGGGGTCGAAGGGGATGCCGCCCGGGGGGATGAGCGCGTCCAGCGCGAGCGCCCCGGCCACGCCGACGCCCGCAGCGATCAGCGACACGACGACGGCCTGCGTCACGACTCCGGCGAACAGCGTCGCCCCGGACGCGCCGACCGCCTTGAGGATCCCGTAGAGGGCCGTGCGCTCGACCGTGATGAGGGCGAAGAACAGCGCCACCACGACCAGTGCGATCAGCACGGTGACGCCGATGATCTGGTTGAACGTCGCCCGCTGCTGGGCCACACCCGGCAGGGCCTCGATGGCGGCGGCAATGGTCAAGGTCACCGTGCGCTGCCCGGTAGCGGCGTCGATCGCGTCGGCCACCGCCTTCGTGCCCGTGCCGTCGGTCTGCACCACGAGTGCCTGCACCGTGTCACCAACCGCCTGATCGGGCCGGTTCTCCGAGACGACGGCTCGCCACGTGTCGAGCGACCCCCAGAGGCTCGACTGGCCGGAGTACCGGGTGTCGTCGACGAACCCCACGACCTCGACCGGAGAGCGCTGGGGCCCGAGCAGGAGCGTGTCGCCCTCGCGGACGCCGTCGGCTCGCAAGGCCGAATCGGCCACCACGGTGCCCGCCGCGGGGGGTGTGGTCGGCAGCCCCGTGGGCGCCAGCTCGTAGCCGAACAGTGCCGTCGGGAGCAGGTCCCGTGTGGTGGGCTCGTCGCCGGGTCGGGCCCCGAGCTGCACGCTGCCGAGACCACCGACGGCCGCGACGCCAGGGGTCGACTCGACCTCGGCCCGGACCTCGGGGGTGATCCGACTGCGCACCAGGGACTCGCGAGCCGACGGCGAGTACGCGATCAGCTCGGCCCGCTGGGCCCGGTAGGCGCCGGTCGACGATCCCAGCAGCCCGTCGATCAGCCCCCCCAGGAACATGAGCAGCAGTGCGATGAGGGTGAGGATCACCGTGGCCACCGCGAAGCGGCTCGGCCGGCGGCGCAGCTCCCGCAGCGCGAGCCTCACGCGACGCCCGCCCCGGTAGTCGCCTCGATGGGGTCGATGCGCAGGACACGCCGGAGGGACACGACGGCGCTGAGGAGCCCGAGGCCCAGGAGCAGCGCCGACCAGACCACCACGACACCGACGTCGAAGCGCAGTGCGAGCCCACCGACGCGGGCTTGCGACAGCGGGAAGTACAGGGCGATCCCCACGGCCAGCCCCAAGCAGATCACCACCGCCACCTGGAGGAGCAGGGACCGGGCCAGCCAGCCGGGGCGGGCACCGATCGCTCGCAGCAGGGTGAGCGGGCCGGCCTTCTGCAAGGTGACGATCAGGAAGAACAGCCCGGTCACCAAGGGCACCACCAGCCCGTAGAGCAAGAAGATCACCTGGAAGGACTGCCGCACCTGGTCGACGCCGGGCGTCTTGTCCGCCGCGTCCTCGCGGGTCAGCGCCTCGGCATCGGGCACCGCCTGATTGATCTGGTCGACCACCGCCGCGTCGCTCACCCCGGGCGCCGGGCGCACGGCGAGGGCGTTCGGGAGCACACCCTCGGCATCCGGGTTGGCCGCCATCGTGGCGACCGTGAAGGTGGCGAGATCCGTGAACAGGGTCGGTATGACGTTCAGCTGGACGTCGCGGGCGGTCCCTACCACCGTCACGGTGACCGGCGCCGAGCCCTCGGCCGCCACGACCTCGACGGTGTCCCCCACGCCGAAGTCCACGTCGCTGCCCACCGCCTCGCCGGCCGCGCTCGGCCGGCGACCGCCGCTGATGTCCACGGGGCTGAACAGCTCGGCGTCATCGGTGCCGAGGATGGCGGCGTCGCTGTCATCGGCGTCGTCGTTGACCCGCACGGTGAAGGTGCCCTGCACGACCACCGCGGCGGACCCGACACCGGGCACGCGGCGCACGGCCCCCTCGAGGGGCGGGGGGATCACGCTGCCCTGCAGCGTCCGCTGCCCGTCGACGCTGTACACGAGCACCGGCGCCGACTGGTTCCGCGCGGCACCCACGAACGCGGTGATCAAGCCGTCCTGCAGCGCCTGCTGGAACAGGATCAAGAAGACGAGCATCCCGATCGCCACGACCAGGAGCCCAAAGCGAACGACGGCGCGGCGCATCTCCTTGAAGGCGAGGAACACCTCGCCATAGTGGCATCCACTGCCCGGCGGTCAGGCTCATCCCGGCCCGCGGACCACGATCTACGTCGCCGGCTGGGCGCCCTCGATGTTCGACGACTTCCTGGCCGGAGCGCTGGCGGCCCGCGAGCGGCACCCATTCCCCGACGCCCCGCTCACGCTCATCGGCGTGCAGAGCCTCTTCGACCCCAGCCACCTCATCGAGATCGAAGCCGTGGCCGTGATCTGCGCATCGACTCGTGATCATCGTCGATGACCGCCTCAGCCTCGACGCGCTGGCCGGCCGCCGCGAACGCTTCGCGGCGACCTCGGAGGACACCGTCGCGACCACCTGGTCGTTCCACTTACGTCTCGTGCGCGCCCTCACCGACACGTCGCGGGTCGGTGCGCTCACCGATCCCGAGCAGGGGGCTGCGCTGCTGGAGGTGGCCATCGCCGCGCCCGCCCATCAGCTGCAGGTGCTCGATCCTCGCGAGCTGACGGCCGCCGCCGCGATGCTGGCGGTGCGGCACGGTCTCAACCTCCTCGCCGCCGAGCTGGTTGCCGCGGCAACGCACCACGGAGCCACCGTTGCCCTCTCGTCCTCGAACGTCGGGCGCACGTGGCCTCAGGTGTTCGAGATCGAGGGCATCGACCTCCGCGTCGTCGACTGACGCGCTGGCCGCACGACGTCCCAGAGATCGCGAGAGAACCGGCGCGCCGCCGGTTGCGCAGGCCGCAGCGCGCGCCGTGATGGTGGTGCATCAGATGCATGTGGCGCTAGCATCTGATGCATGCGCACTACGCTCGATCTCGACCCCGCCGTGCTCGACGAGCTGAAGCGGCGGCGCCAGACCGAGGGCAAGCCGCTCGGCGTCATCGCCTCCGAGCTCCTCCGGCAGGCCCTCTCGGCTCGGCCGGAGCGCCGGCCCGACTTCGTGTGGGCAAGCCAGTCGCTCGAGATCCGGATCGACATCGAGGACAAGGACGCGCTGTGGCGGGCGCTCGACGAGCGATGACCACCACCGTCGACACCAACGTGCTCGTCTACGCCTCCGACACCGGCGCACCGGAGCACGCTCGGGCCGGCGCTCTGCTGGAGCACCTCGCCGCCGGCCCCGACCTCGTCGTCGTGCTCTGGCCCGCGCTCCTGGGGTACCTGCGCATCGTCACCCATCCGTCGATCTGCGCCTCGCCGCTGCCGTTCGACGTGGCCCGGGCCAACGTCGACGCCCTCCTCGCTCTCCCCCACGTGCGGGCGGCCGCCGAGACCGACGAGTTCTGGTCTGCCTTCACCACCGTGGCCGCCGACGTTCCCGTGCGCGGCAACCTCGTGCCCGACGCACAGCTCGTTGCGCTCATGCGCACCCACGGCGTGCGCCACATCTGGAGCCGCGATCGCGACCTGCGCCGGTTCGACGCGATCACCGTCACCGACCCCTTCGACGACCGCTTCGCCGGGGGCTTCCCCCACCGCTGACCCACTACCACCGATCAGGGGAAGACCTTCATGACCGTCTCGCCGCGAGATCGCCTGGCGGTCGACACCCATCTACGTCGCTGACGCCGATCGAGACCTTTCGAGTGACAACCGGGGTCGGCACGATCAACCCCGATGACCGTCCCGGAAGCGCGCTCGAAGGAGTACCTCGAGGCGCTGCTTCGCGACCCGGACTTCCTCCTGGTTCTCGACGCCGACATCGCTGCCGAGGGACTCGACCCCCACATCACCCAGCGCAGGGTCCGTTCCCCGGGCCGACATGCAGATTTGCATGATATCATGCGCTTATGTCTAAGACAGTGCAAATTCGCGACATCGATGACGACATCTACGCGGCACTCTCCCGGCGGGCCGCCGACGCGGGGCTCACCGTGCCCGAGTTGCTCCGGCGGGAGGTCGCCCGCCTCGCCAGTCGGCCATCGGTGGACGAGTGGCTGGAGCGCACCCGTCGGCGTCCGTCGACGATCAGTCGCGCCGAGGTCGTCGAGGCACTCGAGGAGATCCGCGGCGAGTGGCCCGATGCTCGTCCTTGATGCCTCGGCCCTCTTCGAAGTGCTCGCCGACACCCCCGAGGCCGAGTCGGTCCGAGCGCTCCTCGCCGCCGACCCCGACCACGCCGCCCCCCACCTCATCGATGCCGAGGTGCTGTCAGTCATCCAGACCCAGCACCGCTCGGGCAGGCTTGATCGCACGGCGGCCAGCCAAGCGATCGACGACCTGCGGTCGTGGCCAGGCGAGCGCTGGTCACACCGACCGTTGCTCGAGCGCGCATGGGATCTGCGCGACAACGTGCGGGGTTACGACGCGCTCTACGTCGCCCTTGCCGAAGGGCTCGAGGCCACGCTGCTCACGCTCGACGCTCGCCTCGCCCGCGCACCGGGCCCGCGATGCCGCATCGTCGTGCCCGCCTGAGACGACCGGTCGCCCTCGGCCACGCTCGGCGGCGTGTCACAGGCCGTCGCTACCCTGTTCCCCTATCGAGCTCGCGCCGGCTCGTCCCTCCCGGCGCCGACCACTTGCCAGACCGACCACCGGGGACGACCATGACGATCACCGAACACCAGCGCCATCGGCTGCTCAGCTGGTTCGAGCAGCAGATGGGCCCCGACCTCGGAGCCACGATGATGGAGCTCCTTCCCCCCACCGACCGATCCGAGCTGGCGACGAAGGGCGACCTCGCCCTCCTCAAGGCCGATCTCGCCGAGCTCCGCGGCGAGCTGAAGACCGACATCGCCGAGCTCCGCGCCGAGGTGAAGAGCGACATCGGCGCCCTGCGCGGCGACCTGCAGCGCAGCTTCGTCACCTGGTTGTTCGCCAGCCAAGGCGCCGTGATCACCGTGCTCGGGCTGCTCATCGCCACCCGCTGAGCGCGGATGCCGCCGTGACAAACGCCGCTACGGCGCGTCGGCGGCGTGGATGATGTCGTAGGCGTAGCCCTGTCCGGCGAGGAAGCGCTGGCGGCGGGCGACAAACTCCTGCTCGTTCGTGTCCCGGGGGCACCGCGCTCAGCCAGGAGCGGGTGCGGTGGCGGCCTCAGTCAGCTCCGCGAGGCGGTCGAGCGTGCCGAGCATGCTGGCCCGCATCTCGCCTTGGCGGTCCTTCAGGCCGTACAGCGTGCCGATGATGAACCAGCCCATCAGTCGCAGCGGCTTGGTGACCTCGTAGGTCTCGGTCACCCGGGTGCCGGTGCCTTCGGGCTCGAACCGGTAGCGCCACTCCACCGTGCCCGCGAAGGGTTCGGTGCGCGCCCACGAGATCGCTCGGCCCGGCTCGAGCGCGGTGATCACCGGCTTGTTGCTCCAGTTGGGGCCGCGGCCCTGGTGGTTGATGGCCTTGAAGCGGGCGCCGACCGCCGGCCCGGTGGCCCCGTCGAGCCAATCGACCGACACGATGTCGGGGGTGATCTCCGGCGCGCGGGTGACGTCGGCCACCAGCGCGTACAGCGCCTCGGGCGACGCGTCGATGTAGCGATCGACCGTGTCGGTCGTGAGGTCCTGGCGCATCAGCTCGCCCCTGCCATCTCGAGCGAGGCGGTGAAGCGGGCCTCGTAGGCGTCGGCCAGGTCGAGCAGCGCCTGTCGCCCGTCGCCGGCGAACGCGGGTCCATGCATGAGCGCCAGGGTACGAGGCTCGAGCGCCGCGAGCCGGCGGATCGTCGGCGCCGTGCTGGCGGTGAGCGCGGTGGCCCCGAACATGTCCTCGGCGTCCAGGGCCGGCTGCACGAGGTCAACGTCGGCAACGATGGCGGGCCCCTCGCCGACCTGCGTGAACAGGTCGCCGCAGAACAGCGTGCGGGTGGTCTCGTCGAAGAGCACCTGTGCCTCCCATCCGTGGGGCACATGGGGCGTCGGCAGGCAGCGCATCACGTGGCCGCCGAGCTCGTGGCCCTGCTCGTCGGTCACGAGCGGGAGCGGCGGGCGGTCGCACAGATCGTTGAGCGACACCATGCAGCCGAGCGGGTTGAACACCACCTCGGCGCTCGGCGCGGCGGCCAGCCACTGGTTCATGGCGCCGCACTCGTCGGACTCGACGTGGCCGAAGCTGATCCAGCGGAGCGCGGCGACGTCGATGACCTTGGCCACCGCCTCGGACACCAGCGGGAACAGCTGGCGGGCCCCCGTGTGGAAGAGCATCGGCTCGTCGCCGTCGAGAAGGTACTGGTTGAAGGTGAAGCCACCGGGGGCGGCCTCGGGGACGACCGTCGAGAGGCGGTAGATGCCCTCGGCGATCTCGTGGATGTTGGTCTGCATGCCCGCATCGTGCGCCCCGAACCGGTTGGGGTCATCGGGGGCGCGACCCCCAATTAAGGCTCGGACGCCCCCAGGTGGGGTCGGGCCCGGTCGACCAGGTCTCGCCGGTTGGTCACGTCGAGCCGGCTGAACAGGCTCGAGAGGTGCCGCTCGACGGTCTTGGGCGACAGGAAGAGCTCCTCAGCCACCTCTTTGTTGGTCCGGCCCGCCGCCACCAGCTTGAGGACGTCCACCTCCCGGCTGGTGACGCCGTGCCCCCGCAGGCCCGGCGGCACCTCGGAGTCGCCCCGGCCGCGACGCGGCACGGGCGCACCGGCGGCGCCGAGCATCGTGCGGCAACGACGGGCCAACCGCCCGTAGCCACGACCGCCGAAGAACGCCTCGGCCTCGCGGAGCCAGCGCACGGGCTCACCCCAGCCGTCGCGCAGGGCGGGCTCGGCCGCCAGCATGGCGCTGCTGAAGACGATGGCCGAGCCGAACGGGTGCGTGCTGAACCGGTCGTAGGCCGGCGTGAACCGAGCCGTCGCGGCCTCGGCCTGACCCTGCCGGCCCAGCACGACCGCCTCGATCAGATCCCCGCAGCCGGCGAAGACGGGGATCCCGAGGCGCTCGAAGACGTGCGTGAACTCGGCCCGGGGGGCCGCACCGAGATCATCGTCGTGGACCGTGTGCCACATGGCCCACAGGATCCGGCCCGGGTAGACCGACGTCGTGGCGGGCGCCACCCGCACGTGCTCGATCATGGTGTCGAGCAGGCTGGGGAGCCGATCGAGGTCGTCGTCCACGAACGCCGCGGTGGGCAGCACGCGCCCGTAGAGGTCGCCGAGGAGGCGCGGGTCGTCCGGATCCGGGGCGAGGGCGTCGGCGATGGCGGCGTGCATGGCGTCGGGGTCACCCGCCAGCGCGTGGGCGCCGGCGAGCCAGAGGTGGGCGACGGGCTCGGCGGCCAGGCCGTAGCGGCGGCTGGCCTCGACGCAGCGCACCGCGGCCTCGAGGCAGGCGTCTCGGTCGTAGCTCGACAGCGCCATGTCGGCGAGCGTCAGATCGACCACCGCGACGCTGACCAGTGCGCCGTACCGCACGGCCAGCGTGCGCACCTCGTGGAGCGGCTGCGCGTTGCCGTCCGACCAGGAAACCAGCGCCTGCTCCTGCAGGGCCCGCAGATGGAGCGGGGCGAGCCCGGCCGCCGCCGCCACCTCCCCCGCCCGCCGGTAGGACGACAGCGCGACCTCCATCCCCTCGGCCGCGCGGGTCACGTGCCCGAGCACGATCCACGCCTCACCTTCCACCGCCGGCTGGCCGCTCGCAGAGGCGCCCTCGACTGCGGCGCGCGCGAGTCGGGCCGCGACATCGAGGTCAGCCTGGTCCAGAGCGACCTCCGCCGCCACTACGTCGAGTCGCGCGAGGATGCCGGGATCGGGCTCCTCCCCCGCGGCGGATCTTGCGGCGTCCGCGGCGCGGGCGGCGCCGACGCCGTCCCCCGCCGCGAGGGCGGCACGGGCGGTCACGATCAGCAGATCGGCCTGCCGCTCAGGCTCGCTGGCGTGGTCCAGCCGAGCGGCCAGCTCGCGGCCGAGCGCAAGCGCGTCGCCGGGCTTGCCTGCCGCGACGAGCACGCGCAGGAGCACCTCGTCAGCGTCGAGTGCAACGGCGGGATCGTCCTGGGCCAGGCGGGTCGCCCGGCGAGCCGTCGCCTCAGCGGTGGTGAGGGCGCCGTTGCTCATGGCCCGGCGCGCGCTCTCGATCAGGTGACGCGCCGCCGCCACCGAATCGCCGGCCGCCTCCGCCAGGTCGGCGGCCAGCTCGAGGGTCGGGCCGGGCAGGTCCGGGTTGGCGCGCTCGTGGGCCGGCCACGCCCGGGTGGCCAGGTCGCGGCGCTCCGGCGGGAGCAGCTCGGCCAGCACGGCCTCCCGGGTGAGGGCGTGGCGAAACGTGAACGCGGTGCCGTCCACCTCGATGAGCTGCTCGCCGACGGCCGCCCGCAACCCCTCGACCGCGGCGGCGCCATCGACCTCCGCGACGCCAGGGAGCAGCTCCCAGGCAAAGCTCCGCCCCAGGAGGGCGGCGGCGCCGAGCACTCGGCGCGCGCTGGGGTCGAGGGTGGTCAGGCGCCGGTGGATCGAGTCCCGGAGGCTGGCGGGGACCGTGGGCGTCAGCGCGCCGGTGGTCCTCCAACCGCCCGCGTCGAGCTGCAGCGCGCCCGAGGACGCCAGGCCGGCCAGCAGCTCCTCGATCAGGAACGGGTTGCCGTCGCTGTGGGTGCGCACGAACGCGCTCAGGTCGCCCGCTGGCGTTGCCCCGCTGAGGCAGGCGGCCAGCATCCGGTCCACCTCCGTCTCGCTGAGGGCATCGACCGAGACCACGGCCGTCGGGTCGCGACGCCCGAGGCGGGCGAGCACCTCGTCGGCGGCGCCACCGGGTCGGCTGGTCACGAGGCACAGCACCGGCTCGGAGCGCAGGGCATCAGCCAGGTAGTCGAGCACCGCGATGGTTTCGGCGTCGGCCCAGTGCAGGTCCTCGAGCAGCAGCACCGTCCCCTCCTCCTGGCCGTGGACGGCGAGGAGGCGCACCACGGCCTCACCGAGCAGGACCGGCGACTCCTCGGCGGCCGTGCGCGTGTCATCGCGCCATGCCGGCACGAGACGACCTAGGTGGGTCCCAAAGCCGCCCAGCGAGCGATCGTCGGGCGGCGCCTCCGTGCGGAAGGCGGCCAAGAACGCCTCGGTCAGCGGACGGAACGGCAGCGGGCTGGCGCCCGGAACGGCGCGGCCTTCCAGCACCCGCAACCCCGCAGCCGACGCTCCGTCGGTCGCCTGTCGAGCCAGGAGCGACTTGCCCGCACCGGCCTCGCCCACGAGCGCGACCACGCCGCCCCGGCCTTCAGCGAGGCCGTCCACCCGACCCCGCAGCAGGTCCTGCTCGCGGTCGCGGCCCACCACCTCCGGACACAGCACGCCGGGATCCTATGGCTCCACGCTCTCGACCTCGTTCGGATCGAGAGGGCCTGGGCGGACCGCGGGCCGAGGGCGCCGCATGCCGATACGGTCGGCCGGATGACCTCCTCCCTCGCGATCGGGCGCTCCTGATGCGCTTTGGCCTCGATGTTGCCCAGCAGCGGATGCCCTGGAGCGAGGTGGTGTCGCGTGTGCAGCTCGCCGAGGAGCTCGGCTTCGATGGTGCCTGGGGGTTCGACCACTTCCAGCCGATGTACGGCGACGGTCCGGGTGAGGCGTTCGACGGCGTCACCACGTTGGCGGCGCTGAGCGGCGTCACGTCGCGCATCCGCCTCGGCCTCCTTGTCACCGGCGTCACCTACCGACACCCGTCGGTGTTCGCCACGCAGATGATGACGATCGATCACGCGTCGAACGGCCGGCTCGAGCTGTCGCTGGGCGCCGCGTGGGCGGAGAAGGAGCACACCGAGCTCGGCATCCCGTTCCCGTCGACCAGCGAGCGCTTCGACCTGCTCGAGGACGCACTGGAGATCATCACGCGGCTGTCGACCGGCGACGTCGTGTCCTACGACGGGCACATGGTCTCGCTACAGAACGCCCAAGTGCTCCCCCGCCCGGTGCAGACGCCCCACCCGCCCATCTGGATCGGCGGCAACGGGCCCACCCGCACGCTGCCGCTCGTCGCCCGCTACGCCGACGCCTGGCACGGCTTCGGCACGCCCAACAGCCTGCGCGAGTCGTCGGAGCGGATCGACGAGCTGGCCACCGCCGCCGGGCGCGATCCCGCGTCGATCATGCGAGCCGGCTCCTTGTCGCTCGACGACCTCGACACCGCTCGCAAGCACGCCACCAAGTGGCGCGACGCCGGCTACGGCTACCTCGTGTGCGGCTGGCCCGCCGCCGGCCGAGCGCAGATCGAAGCGTTCGCCGCCGACGTCATGCCCGAGCTCACCTGATGGCGCTCGCCGGGGAGTGGCGGGGCGTCGACGAGGGCTGGGGGCGGGAGGCCGTCGCCTTTGCCACGCTGATCGAGCCCAGCAGCTGCCGCGAGTACGTGGCGCTGCACCAGCACCTCGGCGTGGCGGCCGGTGACCGGCTGCTCGACATCGCCTGCGGCTCCGGATTGGCCGTCGAGCTCGCCGAGGCGCGGGGTGCTCGCGGCGCCGGCATCGACGCGTCCGCCCGCCTGATCGCCGTCGCCCAGGATCGCTGCCCCTCGGCCGACGTCCAGGTCGGCGACATGCACGCCCTGCCCTGGGCCGACGGCTCGTTCGACGTCGTCACCAGCTTCCGCGGCATCTGGGGCACCACGCCCGACGCGCTCGCCGAGGTCTACCGCGTGCTCGCCCCCGGCGGGCGCGTGGGCATCACGGTGTGGGGCCACATCAAGGCATCGCCGGGCGCGTGGGCCCTGAGTCCGTTCACCCTGGCCGAGGCCCCCAAGGTCGCCAACCAAGCGGCCATGGTCGCCCTCGGCCGGCCCGGCGTTGGCGAGGGGCTGCTGGCCTCGTTCGGGTTCGAGGCGATCGAGCGGGTGGCGATCCCGTTCGTCTGGGAGTTCGCCGACCCGGAGGGCTACGCCCGAGCGCTGGCCTCGACCGGTCCCGCCTACGAGGCGATCCAGGCCGTCGGCGAAGACGCCTTCCGCCAGGCCGCCATCGACCTCGCCACCGAGCGCGTGCGCGAGGGGCTACCGCTGCGGGCGCCGATCGACGTGGTCGGGTACATCGCTCGCAAGCCGGTGGCGGCGCTGCCGCCGGTGAGCTTCCTCGGTGCCGCTCCCTCGACGCCTGAGGCCCAGGAGATGTTCGACGAGGACCGGTCCGACAGCGGCTACGTCATGAACGTCTCCCACCTCTGGGCGTTCCAGCCCGAGTCGCAGGCCGGGCTCTTCGACCTGATGGGCCAGTCCATGCGAGCCGGGGCGCTCTCGTTCCGCCAGCGCGCGATCCTCGTCGCCGCATGCGCATCGGCGATGGGCGACGCCTACTGCGCGCTCGCCTGGGGCGGAAAGCTGGCGACCGAAGCGGGCGACGACGTCGCCGTCAGCGTGCTGCGCGGC
>Ga0105044_10011645_pt1 | contig 11974 bp, 17 predicted proteins | sample MAT01_FD_78092 | JGI IMG/M metagenome (GOLD analysis project Ga0105044, IMG submission 78092) | Freshwater microbial communities from Lake Fryxell liftoff mats and glacier meltwater in Antarctica - MAT-01 | ecosystem: Environmental > Aquatic > Freshwater > Ice > Liftoff microbial mat | place...
GGTTAAGAACAAACGACTTAAGGCTGGATGGGATGATAAATATCTCAAAAGTGTTCTGACCGCTTTGAACATTGTCACTACATAGTTTCCTCCTTTGTTAAGAAACGTGTGCGGTTGCCCTGACCGATCAACCCCTGAAAATATCCAGAGAATTAGCAGGGGACAAAGGAATTCAGGACTATAATCTTAAAAGCACTACTTCAAAATTCCTGATCCAAACTTTCCTAAAACCCCGCAATGGTCATTCAATTTCCAGCCACCCAAAATCAATCTACCCAAAATCAATCTACCCAAGATAATTTTGCGATTACCTTTGCGCCCTTGTCCTTAGGAGAAGTTTATCAACTGGCAGACGATCCGGCAAATGGGGCGATCGTGGTGATGAGCGGCACGGTGAGAAATCAAACCGATGGTAAGCCTGTAGTTTCCTTGGAGTATCAAGCCTATGAACCCATGGCGCTGAATGTGTTTCGTAGCATTGCCCAAGAACTCCACCAACAATACCTAGAGGTGAACCGAGTTGTGATTCATCACCGGACTGGACATCTGAAGATTGGGGAAGTTAGTGTGATCGTCGCTGTGGGTTGCCCCCATCGTGGAGAGGCTTTTGCGGCTTGCCAGTATGCGATCGACACCCTCAAGCACAAGGCCCCCATCTGGAAAAAAGAACACTGGGCAGATGGTTCTAGTAGCTGGGTAAGTATCGGGGCGTGCGAGACAGAATAGTTTGCTTTTTGTCCAAAAAAATATGTCTCAAGGAAAACGCAGTCTTTCTAATACTATTAACTAATTTCGATCCCAAGGGCATTGTTTGTTGCAGGTTTGAGAGCAGGGAGTTGTGGCGCTGGTGGCGGGTTCGTAGTCAGCACAGGCGATCGCTTCTTCCGTTAAGGCTCGGCTAGGATGGACAGTACATTTGAGGCAGTAATTATTGGTGAAGTAGGTACAACTATGGCAGGGAATTTCGTGTAAGCGTTTGAGATAAAGGATTCCTTGCCTTAAAGTTCTTAAAAAAGAAAGGACAGTTACAGTTAAAATACTGCCTACAAAAAATGTGTAGGATACTGAAACAGGAGAGCTAACTTGCAAAATTAGAGTGGTTAACATTGTGAGTATTTGTTGAGTTTAGAGAGAGCCAAAAACTAAGAATTTGCCGAGCGACTTTTTGGGGATAAAAATATTGAAAAAAATGCTTTCCCCCCGGACATTGCCAAATCTGATCACCCTCCCCTAATTTCTGCTGCCAGCCCTGTAACTCGTGGGAGGAGATGATCGCATCATCGCTACCCCCACAAAATAGAGTCGGCACGCCCACCACGCCCTCAGGCACAGAAGCTAAATGCCACAAGCTATGAGGAGAAGGGGAACTAAATAAATCTTGCTCCAAAATTTCCATGAAGGTCGGGGTCATTACCTTGGGATGATAGCCAAAGAGGTGATCTGCCATCTGGCGGAGAATAGTCTGACGGCTACAGGGCAGGAGCTTGAGGTGAGCATAATAAAAAGATTGCCAATCTAGTCCGGGATGACAGCCCACGGATAGCAGGGTTAGGGATTTGACTCGATCGGGATAGCGGCGAGCATAGAGCAAACCGATTAAGCCACTTACGCCATGACCAATGAGATGTACGGCATAACCACGATCGAGATCATCGCTGGATTCTAGGTATTCATGGAGGAGATTAACTGCAATTTCTAGATCGCTGGGTTCATCGGGGGTTTGATAGTATTCCCAACGGGCGATCGACACCTGCCAAGACAAGTAGCGCATTAGGGGTCGATCGAACTCCTGAAAACTAGGACTAGCATTTAATAACAAGGCTTTCGGTAATTTGGAAGTTTGGTTTGTAGCAGCTAAATAAGATGCTGGGGAAGAGTTAGAAAAACTAGAAGAACTAGAAAAATTAGAAGAACTAGACATTTTTTCTATACTCCGAAATCACGCTTTAGCTGACTAACCCAAGCTTTAATCCGACCACTAGTTAGTTCTGATTGATTATCTTCATCGATCGCCAAACCCACAAATTTGCCATTTTTCACTCCCTTAGATTCACTAAAATCGTAGCCTTCTGTTGACCAATAACCGACGGTAGTTCCCCCTAGCTCCGTGATTTTTTCTTCAAGAATTCCTAGGGCATCCTGAAAATTATCCGCATAACCAATCTGATCTCCTGCCCCAAAATAAGCAACTTTCTTATTTGCAAAACGTACACTTTCTAAATCATCATCATAAAAACCAGCCCAATCACTCTGCAATTCCCCCACATTCCATGTTGGGCAGCCCATAATTAGACAATCATATTCACTAAAATCATCCACACTAGCCTGAGCAATATCATGAATACTCACCACACTATCACCCCCAAATTCCTTCTGAATAGCTTCGGCAATAGTTTCTGTGTTGCCAGTTTGAGTGCCAAAAAATAGTCCAATCTTCATCATATTTACCCCTAAATTAATTGATTTATTGATTACTTAATTGATTCCTTGTAGGGCAAAGCCCACCTTGATAACTGATTACTTGTAAGATAATACCTACCTTACTAACTGATTGCTTGTAGAAAAATACCAATTTTACCTATTAGCAAGAGAAATTATTGAGAGAAATAAATTATCGATTTTTCGTAATGACTATTAGTAACCAGATGAGTTAGAACTAATTCCTGTCTAGCCTTCCACGCTCGATCGATTCATTTTCTCAAAATAAATTCCCTAAAGACAAATTTCCTAAATTAGAGCCAAGAACCAGTTATAAATTACCGAAGTCAAACATGAGCCAGATTCTAGTTTTCTACTAAATTCAGAGCCTTTCCTACCCGTCGGAAGTCAAAACCCATAGCTCTGAGGGCGTGCCACAGGTGTCCTTGTAAGAAAAAGAAACCCAAGAAAAAGTGAGCACTTCCCGCCCACCAGTCGTATTTAACCTCGGGATTATCGTAGGTCTGCATAATTTTCCATGATTAATTTCGAGTGATTTTGTGTGATTTTGACCAATTACAGCCAATTATATTAGACAGCTATTGAGAACTATCTTCAATAAAATAAATCATATATGGGTAATCAATTGCAACTCTTTTTCAATAAGATTATATTAAGTTTTATGTATTACCTTACTCAAAACTAAGTCAAATTCCCTCTGAATAAAGACCTTGGCTCTTGGCAATTAATGGTCTACTCCCAGCGATAGGAAAATAAATCCCTTAAAATAAATTTACTATCTACTTTAATTCTCAGTTCTTGCTTTTATTTCTTGATAACCTGTTCAAAATCAGACAAAACCCTAGGAAACCATGCAAAAATTAGTAAAAGGCTAAGTTTAAGTAGGTAAAAGTCTAGATGAAAGGCGTATAGCGGATTAGATCACAAAAAAAATTGTGGAAGATCACACTTTGCATGAGGGGGAAATCACTTAGCTTTCAAGCAATATCTCTATACTAAAACCAGTACAAAGAAACATCTAGAATCCTACCTATGCGTCATTTTATGGTTCCTAATACGTTTCCTCAAGTTCGTTTAATCCCTGGAGCGGTTTCTGACCTATTTGCCCAAGCTAGTAGTTCTGGAAAAGTCACGATCGCCGATCGCTACGGGCTAATGGCTGCGGTTTTAGAAGAAGAATTATCAGACGATGAGCGGATGTCGATTGATCGGATTCTCTATGCTCTCAACCGGGGCAGAGTACAAGTAGTCGATGAAATTTCCTGTGTAGGTTTTGGACTAAGAAACCTGAGCTAAGAATTTTAATTAAGAACTTAAGCTCCCTAAAATTTTTCAACTTTTAAGGTTTGATAAATATTTTCTGTGATTAGCTCTTGGTGATGTTCTCCTTGGGCTAATCTTTTGTAGGGAATAAATATTTATTTTTATTCGGATTTTATTCAAGTTCATTCTAAATACTTTATGCCCTCAGAACTAAAACCGGGGACTCTCTACGTGGTGGCTACCCCGATCGGGAATCTTGACGATATGACCTTTCGAGCCGTACAGGTTTTGCAGGGAGTCGATCGCATTGCCGCCGAAGATACTCGACACACGGGCAGATTGTTACAACACTTTCAAATTACTACGCCCCAGATTAGTTACCATGAGCATAACTATAGCCAGCGAGGTGGACAGATTATTGAAAAACTACGGCAAGGGGAGGCGATCGCCCTAGTGACTGATGCGGGGATGCCGGGGATTTCTGATCCCGGTTATGAGCTAATTACTGCCTGCCTGCAAGCTGCGATCCCGATCGTACCAATTCCGGGCTGTACTGCGGTGACTACGGCTTTGAGTGCTGGGGGGCTGCCGACCGATCGATTTGTATTTGAGGGATTTATACCCCCAAAAGGACAGGAGCGAGCCACAAGATTGGATAGTTTAGCTACCGAAGAGCGGACAATTGTGCTGTATGAATCTCCCCATCGTCTCCGGCAGACTCTCCAAGATTTGGCTAATACCCTCGGCGCAGATAGACTAGTAGTTTTAGCACGGGAGTTGACTAAACTTTATGAGGAATTTTGGCGGGGAACCTTGGGGGGAGCGATCGAGCATTATCAGCATCAAGAACCACGGGGAGAGTTTACGATTTTGCTCCAAGGAAGTACGGCAGAACCAAAAATGCTGTCATCGGCGGTAATCAAAGCAGAACTGAGGGACTTAATTGTGAATGGTATGTCTCGATCGCAAGCCAGCCGTCATCTTGCAAAACTTACCCCCATGCCCAGACAACAGCTATACCAAATTGCTCTAGAGATTAATCTAGAATCTAATTTAGATATTAATCTAGAGACTGACCTAGAGACCAAATCAGAAACTAATTTATAGCCTGATTTAGAGACTAGTAATAAGCAATAATAACTAACAGAAATCACCTAGAGAAACCTATGGATCACCAAGTACCCTCTGTTGCCCAACGGGCAGTTATTGATGAAGACGACGACAATCTATTTGAGCTTTTTTATGATGATCAAGGCAGTATTCCCGGCACTCTCAAAATCGAGCCCGATGCCACTCCTTCGACTATTGAACTAATTGACTACAATACAAATAATAGAGTTTTGATCAAGCTACTTATGCCAGAGGAATGTATTCCTTATTTAGATACAGAATCTGTTTCTTGGGTAGACGTTTCCGGTTTGGGCAGTGAAGATATTCTGCAAAGAATGGCGAAGGTTTTTAATTTACATCCAATTTTAATTGAAGATGTTGTCAATGTACCCCAACGCCCTAAGGTAGATGAGTATGAAGAACATTTGCTAATTATTTCTCAAATGGTGATGCCAAAGCCAAATTATTCGGGATTTTGGATTGAGCAAGTAAGCTTAATCTTGGGGAAACATTATCTATTAACAGTGCAGGAAGAACCAGAAAGAGATTGTTTTGATCAGGTACGCGATCGAATTCGTACTAACAAAGGGAATATTTGTAAGCAAGGTGCAGATTATCTGACTTATACTCTGTTAGATGCCATTATTGATGGATTTTTTCCAGTCCTAGAAGCCTACGGTGAACGCATCGAAGAACTAGAGGATGAAGTAGTTACTAACCCCAGCAAAAGTACCCTAGAAAAAATTTATCGCCTCCGTCGGGAACTTCTTGCTCTCCGGCGTTGCATCTGGCCGCAAAGAGATGCCATTAATATCTTAATTCGGGATGGTAGTTCCCTGATTTCTGATGAAGTAAAAATCTATATGCGAGATTGCTATGACCATACAGTTCAAGTAATGGATATGGTAGAAACCTATCGAGAATTGACTTCAGGATTGATGGATGTGTATTTATCTTCGGTGAGTAATAAAATGAATGAAATCATGAAGCTACTAACCGTGATTTCCTCAATCTTTATCCCTCTTACGTTCATTGCTGGAGTTTATGGAATGAACTTCAATACTGCTCGATCGCCGCTCAATATGCCGGAATTAGATTGGTATTGGGGCTATCCGCTCTGTTGGTTATTAATGATTGGAGTGAGTGGGTCTTTGATATATTTCTTTTGGAAAAGAGGGTGGTTTAATGATCATTCTACCTTAAAAGAATAGCTAAATAATCAAATATTAAATTAGTTGCTTCGCTAAGAAAATATCTAAAAAAGTGAATTTTAAGTAAGTAAAGCCTAGTTGTTGTATGACTGAACAAGACCTATTAATTTTAGTAATTTATATATTGTCTGTAGTTTTTGTTTATAACAATGCTTTAGATTCTTTGAAGGATATTATTTCTGTGGAATTTGACTCGGCATTTTTGCAGCAACAAATTGCAACTCAAGAGTTGGGGAATTTATTAAGTATTAAGGGGGAGATTAGTGGGAAGTCAATTAAAGCTTTGAAGGAGGTGTCTTTAACTGTAGAAAATAAATCTCAGGAGCGTTTTTTGTATGTGGTGTGGGATCAGAGTGTGATTAGTGATTTTAATAAGCGATCGAGGCGATTGATTCGTCTAACTCCGGGGGGAACTCTAGATCTAATCCAATCTCAAGCCTATAGTTCGATCGCTCCCGGACAAACCCTCAAAGAAAAAGTTACAGCGGAAGATATTCTTAATCGCAACAAGGAAACTCAAACTCTAGAAATAAATAAAGCTTTATTTGAGGATAAAGATTTACAAAAAGCATGGGTTAATGGAGAAGCAAAGTTTTCCTTAGTTTTAGTTCTGCAAAGTAACAGTCCCGGTCTGAGTTTAGATCCTCCGCATCTTCTAGTCTGCCAATTTCGTATTATCAAAACCTCTTGGATCAAGGCTATTACTTGGAAACCCAAGCCTATTAAAAAATAGTTGAGTTTGGGATTTTAACTTAAGATTTTCATTAATTTAATAATCGAATAAACTCTAGAGGTAAGCCATCACTATCGGCGAGGAAGGTAACTTCATAAATGGCCTTGCCAATTTGTTGCTGAGTGGGAGGGAGGAGAACTTTCAAGGGAGATAAATCGGCATTAGTTTGGGTAGCTTGGTGGAACTTTTCTGTGAGATTTTCTAACCATTGGGGCAGATTGTCAGTGTAATTTGCCAAATCAAAGGAAAGGTGATAGTAGCCTGTGTAGTGTTCATCCCCAAAGGCATCGGCGGTGGGGGCGGGTTCGGGAATTTGGATCAGTTCGAGGCGGCTATCTAAACCTTCTAGCCAGCAGGCCAGGGTGTAGCCAGTGGTGAATCTTTCGGTGACTTGGAAGCCAAGGATCTCGTAAAAAGAGATCGATCGATGAATATTGGCAGTCCGAATCGAAGCATGGTGCATAGCAAATTAATTATAAATTAACTATAAATTAACTATTTAAGAGCTGTTTCTAGTAAGTATCTAGTAAGCTTTGGAGTTATTCAAATAACCGAAAATAGGGATAACGAACGGGGACTCCCTGCTCTTTTTCGAGGTCAAAATTGATCACTTCCCAACAGGGTTCTTCCGTAGATTCGGGGCTGAATTCCACCGGGAGACCGTAGAGCCGGGGCTTGGTTTCGTTTTGTCCCCGCCATGGGGTGCTGCGTTCGAGGTAGGAACTAACTAATTCCCTGTAACGGCTGGCGATAATAACTCTGGTAGCTCGGTAACCTTGGGTGTAGAGGCGATCGAGGGCTTCATGAATTTCAAAGCGAATTCCATCCGGGTGAGTATGTTGGCGATACCACTCATCATTCCACCTGCGCCAGTGCCGACTAGACTGTAAATGAACTAAATCCCCTGTTTCTGGATTCACCTCAAACGCCCCATGGCGAGGACAGAGATAGGTATCAGTCAAGGTCAGAGCCGGAATTAGTTGCCGACAGTGAGGACACTGAATTTCAGCGCCGAATATGGGGTACTGTAAAAGGGGATTAATCATTACTCTTGATCACCATCATTTAATCACCATCAATATTAAATAACTACACCAGTACCTGTGGAATATTATAACGATTAAGGATATCTACAGGTTAAGAGATTTCCAGAAGATTAGGAACCAGCAGATTAAGGTCAAGGAGGCGGTAGAGTTTGGCAAGTCAGGATCAAGCATCTATTTTAGCTAGTTATTGGCAGGCTGTAGATACTTCTAGGGCAGCTTTTGTGGCGGCGAATGCGACGGTGATGGGGATGGTGGAGTTGGGATGGGGGTGTAGTATTTGGTACAACGCCGTGGTGCGGGGGGATGTGGAGCGGATTGTGATTGGCGATCGCACCAATATCCAAGACGGGGCAATTCTCCACGGTGATCCCGGCAAAGTTACAACTCTAGAGGCAGATGTCACTATTGGTCACGGGGCGGTGGTGCATGGAGCGCACATTGAACGGGGTTGTTTAATTGGCATCAAAGCTGTAATTCTGGATGGGGTACGTATTGGGGCAGGAAGTATTATCGGGGCGGGGGCGGTGGTGAATAAAGATGTGCCGGAGCGATCGCTGGTAGTAGGTATTCCCGGCAAAAGAATCAGGGAAATCTCCGACCCAGAAGCAGAGGAGTTAATTCACCATGCCCACCGTTACGAACAATTAGCTCTAGTCCACGCTGGTAAAGGCACTAACCTTGGTTTTATCTAATTCCCTCCAAATATAGTGGCGATCATTTGTACTATAAAATGAGTTAGGATTAACTAGTTGAGTTACCTAAAAATATGTGTGGACGATTTACCTAGTTTGCAGTCACCAAGGCAGCCGAGGCTTTGCAAGTAGAAGTTATTGATCTCCCGCCCCGCTACAATGTCGCTCCTTCTCAGACAGTGGCGGCGATCGCTCAGTTTCTTGAGAATAATCAACGGCAATGGCTCCCGTTGCGTTGGGGTTTAATTCCCTCTTGGGCAAAGGATATGGCGATCGGCTACAAGTTAATTAATGCTCGATCGGAGACCGTAGCAGAAAAGCCTTCCTTTCGTTCTGCCTTTAAGCACAGGCGCTGTCTGATTCCCACCAATGGCTTCTATGAGTGGCAACCCCTAGTCGGGAGTAAAAAAAAGCAGCCCTATTTTATTGGTTTGCAAAATGATGATCCCTTTGCCTTGGCTGGATTGTGGGAACGATGGGAAAGTCTGGAAGGGGATATCCTCGAAACCTGTACGATTTTAACTACCACAGCCAATGAGCTAGTTAGCCCTATTCACGATCGAATGCCCGTAATCCTTCAACCTCAAGATTATGACCAGTGGCTAGACCCCAATTTTAAGCAAGCTGACAAATTAAAAGGATTACTAAAACCCTACCCAGCCACAGCCATGCAAGCCTACCCCGTTAGTATTAAGGTTAATAGCCCCAAAAATGATAGCCCTGAATGTAGTCAGCGATTAGATGACTTAATCTAGTTATCTGGTTAGTGGGGTGTAGTATCTAGTATAAAGCTGTGGTGTGAGGAGATTAGGGTTTCTCTAATTCCCCTATTTTTTGCATCGTAGCTTGATCGACCATTAACAGTGTGTATTATTAATAGGTAGTTACTAATATTTATCTCTAAAAATTTGCTTATGTATCAACGTCTTAATATCACCTTGCCTACAGAAACAATAGAGTTGCTACAACAAAATGTCTCTAAAGGAGAACGAAGTAAATTCATCAATGAAGCAGTTAAGCATTACATTACTACAACAAGTAGGGAAAAATTGCGGCTAGCCTTGAAGGAAGGAGCTACTAAGTATGCTGCTAGAGACTTAGGAGTTGCTAATGAATGGCTGAACCTAGATGAAGAAGCATGGCAAAACAGCAAAAAGCAGCTTATCCCAAAAACAGAGAGGTTGTGGGATAATTAAAGAAATATTTTGGCTCCTCTTATAATTTCCTATGGCTATTTTTCGGCAGTATATCCTTCCTGTTTTGATTGTTTTAGTATTTTTGGTTTCCCTGGTGGCTGTGAGTGCTAGGGCCTTTTTACCCGGTGATATGGCGGCTCCGGCTCCTGTGGAAGAAATTGCTCCAGTTAAATCTGTGGTTAAACCTCCGGCAGTTTCGGCTAATTTAGTTAACTTTCCTTTCCTCGGCTAAATGTTACCCCCCGGTTATACTCTACGGCGGGGTGGCTGGGCCGATCGATCCCTCCTACGACAATTTTTGCAGCTAACCTATCAAGAATTATTCCCCGATTTGCAGAACTTTGCCCCTTTGGGAGAAACTGTGGAGCGGATGTTTTCCAATGCTACGCCCCTGTGGTGGGTAGAGACTTTGACGGCAGCAGTTCCCAGAGAATTAATTGCTAGAGAATTAAGCATAAAAGAATCAAATACCAAAAAATTAAATACAGAAACCTCGATCGCCTGTCTGTGGTTAGGAACAGCCTTGGATCAATCCCTAGGGGAACGCTACAGCCAAATATTTTTGCTCTACGTCGCTCCAGAACATCGGCGGTTAGGGCTTGGCAAGGCTCTAATTCAGCACGCAGAAACTTGGGCAAAGGCAAGGGGCGACAGGCAAATTGGTTTACAAGTCTTTATAAATAATCAAAAAGCCGTTAATTTGTACCAAGATTTAGGTTATAAGACCCAATCTTTGCTTATGATTAAATATTTAGCTTAGATATTTAGATCAAGTATTTAGCTTCTCCAGAAAAGTAGGCTATCGTAATCCCTATGCAACAAGACCACTCTAGTACCTTAAATACAAAAAATATTGATGGAAATATTGACCTAGATGATCCCTTGGCGATCCTAGATATGATGGAAGAGACTCCACCGCCTCCAGATCCAGAGGAAATGTTGCTGTTGTTAGATTCCCCAGAAACTCCCCAAAGGATGTTGGCAGCAAGGGCTTTTTGTGAACTAGAGGACGATCGAGCTATTCCTGCTTTGATTAGTTTGCTCACGGATACGTGTCCCCTGGTGCGAGTCAGCGCTGCCTACGGTTTGGGGCGAAATCTGAGTCCGGTAGCAGTAGAGCCTTTGATCCGGCAGTTGGAGAAGGATTGGAACGGCTATGTCCGCAAAGGGATTGTCTGGGCGTTGGGGAATAACAAAGATCGGCGAGTTTTATCACCTTTAATTAAAGCCCTGAAAACAGATATTTCTGCGGTACGTCTCTGGGCTGCTAGTGGTTTGGCGCAGATGGTGGAGTTGAGCTATACGGAAATCGTGACAGCGATCCCTCCTTTAATTGAGGCATTACGTCTGGATGAGGTGGCGGCGGTGCGGAGTAACTGTGCGTGGGCGATCGGGCAACTCTGTCGAGAAATGCCAGCGAATGCGGTCTATGCGGGGGCGATCGATGGTTTGCTCTATGCCCTAGAAGAAGATTTAGATTTGGGAGTTCAAGCTGATGCCAAGGCTGCCCTACTACGGGTTGGGGATCCTAGAGGTTTACAAATTATTGAAACCATGGAATTAGAGGGCTTAGTTTAAGGACGATTTCAGGATAATTTCGGGGTAGTTTTAGAGTAATTTTAGGATAATTTTAGGATAATTTTAGTTGATCTTTCAAGATTTGATAGTTAATTTTCCCTTGGGTATTGCGGGGTAGTTTTGATCTAGAGAACCAAATTTTAGGAATTTTATATTTGGCTAAATGGGGAGCGATCGATCTTTGAATAACTTCTGAAATACTTTCTGAATTAACTGGCACATAAACTACTGCCACAATTTCTCCCCAATATTTATCTGGTATTCCCAATACACAAACATCTCGGACTAGCTTCGTGGCTAAAATTGCTGCCTCTACTTCTGGAGGAAATACCTTTTCGCCCCCGGTGATAATTTGTAAACTCTGACGACCGACGATCGACAAATAACCTACTTCATGAAAAACTCCTAAATCATCAGTTATAAAAGTGTTATTTCTCCATAATTCTGGATAGTAACCCAAGGCGAGGGAAGCAGCTTGAATTGTAATTGTACCAAGGGAAGATAAACTTAGTTGAGCATGGGGCAGAACTTGACCACAGGTATTATGAATTATGCTATTTTTTCCTAGGAAATCTTGGGGTTTGAGGGTTGCAATTTGGGAAGCAGTTTCCGTCATGCCGTAGGTAAGAGCAAGGGGAATTTGGAACTCCCTAGCTTGGGTAAGTAGTTCCTGCCATGCTGCTCCGCCACCGAGAAATATAGCTAA
>Ga0105044_10011647_pt1 | contig 11973 bp, 8 predicted proteins | sample MAT01_FD_78092 | JGI IMG/M metagenome (GOLD analysis project Ga0105044, IMG submission 78092) | Freshwater microbial communities from Lake Fryxell liftoff mats and glacier meltwater in Antarctica - MAT-01 | ecosystem: Environmental > Aquatic > Freshwater > Ice > Liftoff microbial mat | place...
CTCATCGGTATAGGCAGTGTGACCGGCATCGGCAGTTCAGCGGGTGGCAACACAGCGAACAGCGAACAGCAAACATCCGTGTTCCGGCTGTTCGCGGTTGCGGTTGCCGCTGCGGCCCGACGGGTAGCCTACCGCAGCGTGATTCTGTAAGTAGCATTCCTGATAGCACGCGATCCCCGCCCCTTTCTCACCGGACCAATGCCCGCTTCCAGTCTCCTTGTCCTGATTGATGACATCTCGACGCTGCTCGATGACGTGGCGGTGTTCACCAAGGTAGCGGCCACGAAAACGGCTGGCGTGATGGGCGATGACCTGGCCTTGAATGCGGAGCAGGTGTCGGGGGTGAGTGTGCAACGTGAGCTGCCCGTGGTGTGGGCCGTGGCGAAGGGCTCGTTCATCAACAAGCTCATTCTGGTGCCGGCGGCGCTGCTGATCAGCGCTTTCGTGCCCGTCGCGATCCTGCCGCTGATGATTCTGGGTGGCCTGTTCCTGTGCTTCGAGGGCGTGGAGAAACTCGCGCACAAGTTCCTGCATCGCGATGACGAGGCCAAGGCCGGCGAGCGCATCAAAGCCGTGGTTGATCCGAGCGTGGACCCCGTCGCCTTCGAGAAGGACAAGGTGAAGGGCGCGGTGCGCACCGACTTCGTGCTGTCGGCCGAAATCATTGTGATCACCCTTGGCACGATGGCCACCGCGACGCTGATGCAGCAGGTGGGTACGCTGAGTGTCGTAGCGATCGGGGCCACGGTGTTGGTGTACGGGCTGGTGGCCGGCATCGTCAAGCTCGACGACCTCGGACTCGCGCTGCACCGTCAGAAGGACGCGACGTCCCGCAAGCTCGGCGCGTTCATCCTGCGCGCGGCGCCGATTCTCATGAAAAGCCTCTCCGTGATCGGCACGGCGGCCATGTTCACGGTCGGTGGCAGCATCATCGCGCACGGGGTGCCGTTCATCGAGCATTTCGTGCAAGGGGTCGGTCACTCGCTCTCGGAACGTAGTGCTGTGCTTGCCTTTATCGGCACCACAGTGATCGATGCCTTGGTCGGTATCGTGTGCGGAGTGATTGCGGTGATCCTGTTCACACTCGGCAAGAAGGTCATCGGCAAAGGGAAGTAGCGCGCGTGGGTTCGCGGCTGCACGTTCCACCGCATGCGACTCCCACACCTGTACCATTTCGTGCTCGCGTCGACGCTGTTCGCGACGACACGTGCGACGTCTCTCGCCGCACAGCAAGCGCCCCTTGGCGGATGGCCGCAGCATTCGCGCGCCCGCCCAACACCCACAGTCGTCACACCCGGCGCCGGCCCGTTTACGCCGCCGCCGTCCGATGCCATCGTACTGTTCAACGGCACGTCGCTCGCGCGCTGGACACAGAGTGACGGCACGCCGGTCAAGTGGCGGGTGGTCGACGGCGCGTTTGAAGTGGCGTCGGGTAGCGGTGGGCTCGTGTCACGTGATTCCGTGGGCGACGTGCAGCTGCACATCGAGTGGATGTCACCGCTACCGGCGCGTGGCAGCGATCAGGATCGCGGAAACAGCGGCGTATTCTTCGGCGGTGGACGCTACGAAGTGCAGGTGCTCGACTCGTACCGCAATCCCACCTACGCCGACGGCCAAGCGGCGTCGTTGTACGGGCAGTATCCGCCGCTCGTGAACGCCAGTCGCGCGCCCGGCGAGTGGCAGAGTTACGACATCACGTATCGTCGCCCGCGCTTCTCCACCACGAAAAAAGTGCTCACGCCCGCCGTCCTCACCGTGCTCCACAACGGCGTTCTGGTGCAGGATCATCGCGAACTGGTCGGCCCCACCGCCAACGGCTCGAGGCCGCCGTACGAAGCGCACGAAGACCGTCTACCGATCTCCCTGCAGGATCACGAACATCCGGTGCGCTTCCGCAACGTGTGGTATCGTCAGCTCGAGCCGTTGCCGGGTACGACGGTGCAGTACCGGTCGCCGGAAGGCGAGGTGTATCGCGCCATGCCCGCTACGCCCGACGTGCTGGCGGCGCAGGAACAGCTTGAAGGGGACCGCGCGCACATGCCGCGCTATATCACGCTCGGGGTGGCGCAGTCAGGCGTACGACAGTTCCGCGAAGCGATTGCGACCTTTACTCGCGGACTGGCGGCGATTCCCAACAACGGCACGGCGCAGTCAAAGCGCGATCGCGCGATGCGGCTGCGCTGGCGTGGGCATCGGTATCTGTCGGTGCGCGAGTTCGCCAAGGCCGACGCCGATCTCACCGCCGGTTATGCGCTCGACAGCACCAACTACGGCATTCTCTTTCACCTCGGCGTGCTGCGCTATCTGCAAGGCAACTTCGCGCAGGCGGCCACACTGTTTGCCAAAGCGCAGCCGCGCGCACCCGACGGTGGTGAACTGACCGGTAGCACCGACTGGTTGTGGCTCTCGCTGTCGCGCGCCGGTCGTACCGCCCAAGCAACCGCCATGCTGGCGAGGAAGCCCGACTCACTCGCCGCGCCGCCGGGTTACGCGTATGCGTCGCGACTCGAGCTGTATCGTGGAATCGTTGCGCCCGATCAACTCTTCACGCCCGCCGACACGGCCGATGTGCAGATCGCAACGCTCAGCTACGGACTTGGCGCTTGGTATCTCGTGAGAGGCGATACCGTGCGCGCGCGAGGATCGTTCGAGCGGGCCATGCAGGGCGGTGGATGGCCCGGCTTCGCCTTCATGGCCTCGGAAGTAGAACTCCGCCGTCTTCGGACCCGTCTCAGGACGAAGTAGAACCGCGCGCCGGCTTCGGAGGCGTGGGAGGCAGGGGATCTTCTCGATCCACTGCTCCCCAGTCGCGTTTCGGGGCGCCGCGTTTTGGTCCGTCATGTGGCTTCTCCTTCATGACCGGCTTAGCTGGAAGTCGCTTGCGTCCCTGCCCACCTTTCCCGCCTTTCATCGCTTACTGCTTCGCGATGATGCGATCTTTGATCTTCGCGTACAGCACGGCGGAGAGGATGTTCTTCGACACCAGATCGTTCTTCGCCTTGTACGGACGCCCACCGATCATCTTGGCGGCGTACGCCTCCCCGATGCCCGGGATGCCCTTCAGTACGGCGGCGCTGGCGCTGTTGATGTCGATCAGTGCTGTGGCAGCTGAAGCGGCGGTGGCAGGCGGGACGGGGAGCTTGGGTTTGCCGGCCTGCGCGTGAGCGACCAACGGCGTAGCGAGAGCGAAGGCGATGCAGAGTGTGCGGAGCAGGCGCATAGACGAATCCGACCGGAAGGTGAGCGTGTCAACTGTGTGAATTCTAGCGATCGCCGGTTCGTCCGGAAAAGGTGCCACTGCATGCAGTACACCAGAGTGAACGATCGGTCACCGCGCGCGTGGTGGCAACGCCATCTGCAGCGCCTCACGAATCGCCGCCTCCGCCAGTGGCGCCATGGTGCGGTAACCGATCATGTTCGGATGCACTCCGTCATCGCATTGAGTGCCATGATCTTCGGCGCTGGCTCGAGTCCAGGCTTCCACGGATAGTCGAACACCGGCAACACAGACGACAGCACCACGCGAATACCGTTCGCCTGCGCGATCTCCGCCATCGACGCGATGTTGTCCTCGATCATTCCGAGCGACGACGGCCCCGTGTTGCCGGCAATGTCATTCGTGCCGCCAAGGATCACGACCACCGCGGGCTTCAGCGCCACGACGTCCTGACGAAAGCGCACCAGCATCTGCGGTGTGGTCTGCCCGCTGATGCCGCGCCCGATGTACGGCTTGCCCGGAAACATCACCGCAAAGTGCGGAGCCCACCCCTCGGTGATCGAGTTGCCCATGAACACCACGCGCTGCTCACCGGTCTTGGGCAGCCCCAAGCGCGCGTTGTCGGCGTGATAGCGCGCCAGATTGGCCCAATCAGGATTCGGCGGCTGTGCCTGCATCGTGGAGACGCTCAAGGTTGTTGCCGCCAGCACGGTTAAGCACAAAAAACTCCAACGGGACATGGATCGCTCGGTGAATGGTGAAGCCAACGGTGCAGTTCTTGCTCGACGGTACTGCTGCAGTTGTCCTTCTCTCCTTTCCTCCTTGTCTCTGTGTGATCAGTTCGCCACCGCATGCCGTAAGGCCGCAGAATTGATCGCACAGAGACAAGAAGAAAAAGAGGACAAGAGAAAACGAATGTCTGGTGATCCGAGAATGTCCCTGCACTGGAGCGACCCGCCCATGTTTTTACTGATCTCGCGTGTATCCCAAAAAACCGCCGTCGTCGCCGCCACGGTCGCGCTCGCCGGCGCCTGCAGTGCCCCCGACCGCTCGCCGTCCGACTCCACGCGGGCGATCGCCACGATCGGCGACAGCTCGGCCAGTGCCTGCCCTGATAACAATGCGGGTCTCACGCTTCCCGCCGGATTCTGCGCCTCGGTGTTCGCCGAAGGCGTCGCCCACGGGCGTCATGTGGCCGTGGCCGCCAACGGCGATGTCTACATCGCGATCGAAGGCACGAATCCCACGCCCAAGGCGCTGCCCGCGGGCACCCGGCCAGTGCCGCCGACCTCGTTCGTCGCGCTGCGCGACACCAACCGCGACGGTCGGGCCGATCTCATGCGGCGCATCGGGACGCTCGGCAATACCGGCATCGCCATTGCCAACGGCTTCGTCTACGTGGACGAAGGCACCGCGATCGTGCGCTATGCCCGCGCCGACACGGCGCTGGTGCCGGCTGGCAATCGTGAAGTCGTCGTCGATGGGTTCCCACTCACGCCCGGTCACCGTGCGCGCAACTTCGCCATCGATACCACTGGGTCGCTGTTCGTAAACGTCGGGTCCGCCACCAACAGCTGTCAGGCGAAAGACCGCACGCTGGGTTCGCCAGGCCTCGAACCGTGCACCGAGTTGCTCACCCGCGCTGGCATTTGGCGTTTCGACGCGAATCGACTGGGGCAGCACTTCAACGAAGCGGCGCGCTACGCGACGGGAATACGCAATGGCATGGGTCTGGCTATCGCTCAGGACGGCACGCTGTACGGCACGGATCACGGTCGCGACCAGCTGCATGACAGCTGGCCCGACGTGTTTCCGGATGTGGCGTATCAGGCCGAGAATCCCGGTGAAGAGCTGATTCAGATCAATCAGGGCGACGACTTTGGCTGGCCGCATTGCTATTACTCGATCGTCGAGCGCCATCTGGTCGATGCGCCCGAGTACGGCGGCGACGGCAAAGCGACCTCGCGTTGCACGAGCAAGAAAGAGCCGCGCGCCGTGTACCCTGCGCACTGGGCGCCGATGTCGCTGTTCATCTACCCGACCACCGGCCAATTCCCCGACAAGTACCGCGCTGGCGCGTTCATCGCGTTCCATGGCTCGTGGAATCGCGCGCCCGCGCCGCAGGCCGGCTATCGCGTAGTGTTTCAGCCGCTCGCGGGCGGTGAGTACATCACCTTTGCCGACGGATTCGCGGGGCTCCCAGCGGATCAGATCCAGCCGGATCGTGCCAAGCATCGGCCGGTCGGTATCGCCGCCATGCCCGATGGTTCCCTCATCATCACCGATGACGCTGGTGGTCGCGTGTATCGCGTGGAGTACAAGGGACCCGCCAAGCCCTAGCCCTCGCTTCATTGTCCGGGCCGCGCGCGGGCGCTTTCTTTTCGAGTATGGTGACTGCGCCACTCCCGAAATTTGACCCTGAACGTTTCAGCCCGCTTCGCGCTTTCCTGCGCTGGTCGTCGCGGCGCGCGCTCCGCTGGGTGTATCGGGAAACGGCGGTGGTGCAGCTGGGCGTGGTCCCAGCCGCGGGGCCGGTGCTATTCATCGGCAACCACCCCAACGACCTCCCTGATGTGCTGCTGGGCCTGCAAGCATGCCCTCGGCATGTGCGATACCTCGCCACGATCGCCGCCGGGGCTGGGGGCGCGGCGGGGAAGGGCTACAAGGCCATGGGGGTCATCCCGGTCACCCGCGTCCGTGATGCGCGGAAGATGCGCGCCATGGGGGTGGATATGGCCGCCGTGAACGCCGAAGCCGGACGGCGCGTGGCGCAGGCGTTCTCCAGTGGCCATGTGGTCGGGGTGTTTCCGCAGGGCGGTGTGCACGACGCACCGCTAATCGGGAGATTGCGCACCGGTGCTGCCATGATGTCTCTCGAGGCGCTTGATAATGGCTCTGTATTCGATGTCACCGTGGTGCCGTTCGGTGTGCAATACGAAGCCGCGCGCACTCCTCGCAGCGACGCCATGGCTGTAGTTGGCCGCGGCTGGTCGCTGCGAGGGTGGCGTGACGAGCGACTGGCCGCCGGACTCGAGGCCGGCGTGTCGGCGCTTACTGACCAGCTCCGTACAAGTTTGCTGGACGTCACCCGGAACGCCCCCGACTGGGAGTCGGCACAGGAGCGCGACGAACTCGTGGCCGCCGTAGCCGCCATCCAGCCGCCGGTCGTCAACGCCACGCAGCCGCCATTGCTTGAGCTGGCGGCCCGCCTCGTGCCAGTGGCCGAGCCGCTGGTCGCGGACCACCGCTCCGATGGCGCTACCCCGCACGCGGCGCGCGTACACACGTTCGTGTCCGAACTATCTCAGATCGTGCAGGAAGCTGGCGGCATTCGCACCTCGGCTCGCGACCATGCCCGTGTCCTCACCGGCGCCGGCGTCGAGGCCGATTCGCGCCTGATGCCCATCTGGGCGCTGTTGCTCATGACGCCGGCCGCTGTGATCGGCTGGCTCGTGCACGCGCCGATCTTCTGGCTGGTGTGGCGCTTGGCGCACCGGGTCGCGAAGGCACGTTCCGACGTGATCGCCCGAGCGTGCGTGCCCGGGCTACAGGTGGTGGCGGCGTGGTACCTCGTGCTGGCGTTCGTGGCGGTGTCCACGCTGGTGGCGACCGCGCAGGCCACTTGGATGACGCTGCTGCTCCTCCTGCTGATCACCATCCAGCTGCCAACGGCGGCCGATATGGCGGTCGATTGGCGTGATGGTTGGCGTGGGCAAGCCCTCGTCTGGCGGGTACGGCGCTGGCCGGCTGCTCGGCGCGCCGAAGTCGTGCGCCTCGCCGAAGCGCTTCGCGCAGAGTGGAAATCCGGTTACTCTCACCAATGAACGTATTCGCACATCTTCGGCAGGCGCAGGCATGACGCTTATTTCGATCGGTAACGCGCGGGTGGATTTCGGCGCGACCGAAATCTTTCGTGACATCTCGCTGACTGTCGGTTCAAGCGACCGCTGGGCCGTGGTCGGACGCAACGGCACCGGCAAAACCACGCTCATTCGGCTGATCACCGGCGACCTGCAGCCCACCAGCGGATCCGTGGCGCGCATGCCCGGGCTGCGCGTGGCGCTCATGGACCAGCATCGCCACTTCCCCGACGGCATGACGCTCTGGGAGATCGTGGCTGACGCTTTCGGCGATCTGCGCCTGCTCGAGCAATCGCTGGCCACGCAGGCGGCGAATCTCGAGCACGATCACGGCGAAGAGGCGATGGAGAAGTACGGCCGCGACCTCGAACGTTTTGAACGCGAGGGCGGCTATCAGATGGCGGCCAAGGTCGACGCCGTCCTTATGGGCGTCGGCTTCGATCCCGAAGCGGCCAAGGCCACCAGCATCGGTACGCTCAGCGGTGGTGAGCGTGGACGCGTGGCATTGGCCCGTCAGTTGGCCACGCCGGCAGAAATTCTGCTGCTCGACGAACCGACGAACCATCTCGATCTCGAAACGACCGCGTGGCTCGAGCAGTATCTGCGCGACACCGATCGCACCGTGATCTGCATCAGCCACGATCGCGCCTTCCTCGCGGTGATGGCCAATCACGTGTTGCACTTCGAGGGCGGTACCGCGTTCGCCTACGACGGCGGTTACGAATCGTTCCTCGTGCAACGTGAAGAGCGACGGCTCACGCAGCAGCGTCAATTCGACAAGCAGCAAACGAAGATCGCGTCGGAATCGGACTACATCGCACGCAACCTGGCCGGGCAGAACACGAAGCAGGCCAAGGGACGTCGCAAGTTGTTGGCGCGCATGCCGCGACTGTCGGCGCCGATCGGCGGTGACGGCGTGATGGCGCTGCGACTCAGCGCGGGTAACCGCAGCGGTGATCGCGTGGTCGAGGCCGAGCATGTGACCGTGGCGGTGGAAACGCCGGGCGGCACACGTGAACTGCTGCGCGACGTGAACGTGGTGCTCGAGCGCAACGAAGTGGTGGCGCTGGTCGGCCCCAACGGCGCCGGTAAGAGCACGCTGATCAAGACACTCGTGGAAGAGCATCCGGCATTCGCGGGTCGCGTGAAGATGGGCCCCAGTACCACGGTGGCGTACTACCGTCAGGACGTGGGACACCTGCCGCTCGAAAGCACGATCTACGAGGCGATTGCCACTGAACGTCCGCTCTGGGAACGCCGACAGGTGCAGGGTCACCTGGGTCGTTTCGGTTTCAGCGGCGACGAAGTGCAGCGCACCGTGGGCACGCTGTCGGGTGGTGAGCGCGCGCGCGTGGCGTTGGCGCTGCTCACGCTGTCCACCAACAACCTGCTCATTCTCGACGAGCCCACGAACCATCTCGACGTCGAAAGCATCGAAGCGCTGGAAGATGCAATCGAGGAATACGACGGCAGCTGCCTGATCGTGAGCCATGATCGTGCCGTGCTGCGCGGTCTGGTCACGCAGGTGTGGGAAGTGAAGGATCAGAAGCTCGTCGTCTTTCCCGGTAGCTTCGTGGAGTGGGAAGCGCTACGGGCCGAGAACAAGATCAAGGCCGAGAAAGACGCGCGCGCGATTTCACAGCGTGAGTCGGAAAAGAACGCGAAAGTGCGCGATCGGGAACGCGAGCTGCAACGCGAGCGCGAGCGCGCCGACAAAGCCAAGGAACAGGCATACGACAAGTCGCAAGCGAAGAGCCATGGTCATGCTTCTGGCCATGCGGGTGCGAAGCCGGGCGCGAAGCCTGCGGCACCGACGTCGAACGATGCGCGCAAGTCGCAGCGTGCCGCCGACAAGGCGCTCTCTGACGCCGAGCTGCGGGTGTCGATGCTGGAAGCGAAGATTGCCGGCATCACCGACGAATTGGACGATGCCACGCTCTACGACACGCCGGCCGGTGTGCAGAAAGCGGCCACGTTGGGCAAGGCGCTCGACGATGCTCGGGACGACCTCGATGACGCGGTGCATGATTGGACCGCGTCCGCCGAGCGGGTGCAGCAGCTCAAGGGCTGATCACGCACTGACCACGAACGGACGGGAAAACCCAGGGGTGCAACTTTCGTTGTACCCGTGCGTATACGAGGTCATGCGTATCGCTTCCCTTCTCGTTGCCGCTGGCGCGCTCGCCTTGCTCGTCGCGCCGAAGTTTGTCTCCGCTCAGACGGACAGCACCAGAGCCACCGCACCGCGTGCGCTCCTCGACCTGTTGGCGGATGCCAGTAAACGGAATGCTCTGCCGCGATCGCTGATCAGCTTTACGTCGCAAGTGGAGACCGAGATCTCTGTGTTGCTGCGGCGCGAAGAGGGGAATGAAGCGGTGGCGGCGGTGGAGCAGGTGGCGAGTACGCTCAAATGGAATCGCACCGGGTTCTACGATCAGCACATCGTTGGCTACCGCGCGCAGCAGATGGGCGCGAATGTCTCCATGCTGTCGGTTTTTCAGACCGGCTGGCTCAATCCCGTGTTGTACGGCAACCGGTTGCGCGTGCGATCGAGTTCGCAACAGACCACGCCGCGTGGTCGCGCCCGCCCTTCCACGCGCTCTGATGGTGCCGATACCCTGCCGGCCATTCATCCCTTGGCGGCCGATCGCGAGCAATACTATCGCTACTCCGGTGGTGATACCATCGTCACGATGCGCGCTGGCGATCGCTCGATCCCCATCGCCCACGTGCGCGTGCAGCCGCGTACCGACATCACGGGTTCCGTGGTGCTGTTCGACGGCGAAATGGATCTCGACGCGTCACGCGGTACGCTGGTGCGGTTGCGTGGCTACTTCGTACGCGCCAATCCGCCGAAGCGCGGCCTGATCGGTTCTCTCGGCGATGCCGTTGCTTTTGTGGAATACGAAAACGGCGAGCGTAACGGCGAGTTCTGGCTGCCGGCCAAGCAGCGCATCGAACTGCAGGCCACCTTTCCCGGTCTGGGCGATGGGCGCGCGGTGATTCGCATCGTGTCGCGCTTTTCGCAGATGAACGTGAACGACACGGTGCTCGATGCGCGCACGCTGGCCGTGGCCGATTCGCTGCGCGCCATTTCGCGCCGCAAGCTGAGCTATGCGGCCTCCGACTCCCTGGCACGCTTTGGCGCTTGGCAAACGGATGTCGGCGCCCTCTCCGTGGGTATGCACTCCGATGATTTCAACGACATCGGTCCTGATCGCTGGCGACCCACCGGCGCAGCGCGCCTCGACTACACGGTGCCGCGCGCCAGTGATGCGTTCCATTTCAATCGGGTAGAAGGTGTGTACACGGGCACGGGCATCAAGTGGTCACTGCGCGATCTCGCACCGGGGGTGGTCGTGCGCGCCAACGCCGGCTGGGCCTGGAACGAAGGCACCGCACGCGGCCGTCTCTCGGTGGAACGCAAGCGCGGCAACACATTGATGGAAGTGCGCGGCGGACGCTCGCTCGACAACACCAACGATTTCCGAGTGCCGCTCGATTCGGGCAACAGCATCGGCGCGCTGTTCGCGTCGCAGGACCCGTACGACTATGTCGATCGCCGCAGCGCCACGGTGGCCGCCGTCCGCACACTCGGTGCTCGTCGTCTCCTCTCGCGCGTGGAGTTCGGCGTCGCCGACGATCGCTATCGCCCCGCGACGTACGTGCGTAGTCCGTTGGGTGGCGCTGCTTATCGTGAGAATCGCCGGGTGGACGAAGGCAGCTACCTGCGCAGTGCAGCCCTGATCGAATGGCATCCCGATTTCAGCGCCGAGTTCGCGAAGCCCGGTGTCGGTGCACGACTGTCGTATGAACGCGGTGACGGCACGCTGGCGTGGCAGCGGGCCGAGGCGCGGTTCACGGCACGCCAGCCCTTCGGCCCATTCGTCGCCTTGGCGCGAGGTGATGTGGGCACGGTATTCGGCTCGCGCATTCCGCCGCAACAGCTGTTCGAACTGGGCCGATTCCAGAATCTTCCCGGCTACGAAGACAAGGAGTTTGCCGGCTCACGCGCCGCCGTGCTGCGGGCCACACTGCAATACACCAGTGCGTTCTATCGCCAGCCAATTCGAGCCGGTCGCTTCTTCTTACCCGCGTTGGCCCCGGGCTTGAGCGTGGGTGTGCAGAGCGGGTGGGCCGATGCACCCACGGACGCTGCTCGCACCAGCATAACCCGACTCGGCCCGCCCATCGACAACACGCGGCTCGAGTTCCGCCCACCGGTGGCGCGACCCACCGACGGCATTCGTGCGTCGGTCACGGCCGGACTCCGTTTGTTCTCCGGCGGCATGTTTCTCGGGGCCACGCGAAAGGTCGATCAAGCGGCGCCCTGGAAGGCGTTGATCACCTTAGGGCAGCAGTGGTAGCGGGGACCGGGGGTTCGCGCGACTTCGCCTGCACAGCGACCGATGGAACACGGAAAAGGCGGATTGCACCGAACGGCACGGATAAACAAACGGCATGATAAAGGGATCGTGATCGTTGCGGTTGGCTTATCTGTGCGGTTCCGCGTAATCCGTTGATTCCGTGTTCCAGCAGTTGCGGAGCGTGCCGCACGCGGCATTAGCTTTCGCGAATGCGCACTCAACTCCTCGACTCGCGCCAGGGGTTCGCTGGCGACGATCTGATCTTCACGCTCAACGCCGCGGCGCAGCAACGGGCGGCCACGGGGGCGGCGGTCATCAACGCCACCGTCGGCGCCTTGCTCGACGACGACGGCAAACTCGTGGTGCTCGACAGCGTGATGGCGCTCTGGCGCGAACTCACGCCATTCGAGATCGCGCCGTACGCACCGATCGCGGGCGATCCGGCCTTCCTGCTGGCGCTCACACAGCGGCATTGGCCATCGCTCACGAGCCCCGGCGTGGCCGTGGCGACGCCCGGTGGATCGGGCGC
>Ga0105044_10011649_pt1 | contig 11973 bp, 9 predicted proteins | sample MAT01_FD_78092 | JGI IMG/M metagenome (GOLD analysis project Ga0105044, IMG submission 78092) | Freshwater microbial communities from Lake Fryxell liftoff mats and glacier meltwater in Antarctica - MAT-01 | ecosystem: Environmental > Aquatic > Freshwater > Ice > Liftoff microbial mat | place...
ATTAACTCCTATAATAAGGATTAACCTAACCTTAAGCCATTTTGTCCGAGACCCAAAGCGATTTTGTCGTTTCAATCAAGTTGAATTAAACAAGCAACATTTTTTTATGAAATTTCAATTTTTGATCAAAACATTGCCCGCAACGGTGATTGCGTTTTTGCTTGCCTTCAGCCTCAGCGCACAAAGTGATCCGGGCGCCGTGAGCAAAATGAAGCCTTTAAGTCAGGATGCAATTGAAGCATCTGATGATGTAAAAGAATCAGAATATGCCACGGGATTGAACCTGACACCTGAGCAAAAGGTGGCGTTCAAAAAAGCCAACAAGGAATACAAGGCAAAATCAAAGGCAGTAAAAAATGCCAAAAAAGAAGAGCTGCAAAAACTTCGTCAAGAACGCATCCGGGCGCACAAAGCAACGCTTACGCCCGAACAGCTGAAAAAATATGACGAAATGCTGGCTAAAAAAGAAGCCAAGCGCAAAGAGAAAGCGGCTAAAAAACAGGAGCAAAAAGCGACTCAGAAGGCCGAGAAAAAAAAGAAGGGAGAATAGAATCTAGCCCTAGGGAATAAAAAAAGCGGTGATGGAGTATCCATCGCCGCTTTTTATGTTGGGTCACAAGGACTCGAACCCTGAATAACAGAACCAAAATCTGCTGTGTTACCATTACACCATGACCCAATTACGCCTAAAACTGCTTCTTTTGAGATAGCCTATGTTGGTTGAAAACTCAGGCGAGGCCTCAAAATCGGGTGCAAAGGTAGGCTTACTATTTTTTGTGTGCAAGGCAGGCCGAAAATTTTTTCTAAATTCCTTCAATCTTTGTTTTCAGCGAACTTTCGGACGGCGCCTCGGTAGTCACCCATGACCACGAAAACGTTATAAAGCCTTGGTGCAGCACCGTAATTTGTGCAAGACCAAAATAGGTTGACGTCTAAAATAGTAAATCACTCACACCCTGTACCAATACTGCGTCCGGTAAAACGGCCCAATGAAACCGCGTACGACGAGTGTGTTGGGGTCGCCGCTTTTGAGCCATATTTTGCAGGAGTACCACTTCCCTTTTTCCGGGTCAAGAATGTTTCCAGACTGCCACAGGCCCTCTTTCTCTTTCATGTCCGTAAGGAGGATCATGCCAAGGACGGGTTGGTTTTTCCGCTCCCCTGGGCATTTGTCACACAATTTGTCAGGAGAAGTTTTGAGAAGTTTTGTTACCTTTCCATACAGTTTCCCGTCGCTAACAAAAAGCTCCAAGTGGCTTTTGGCCTCATTGGTTTCATCGTCAATGGTTTTCCAAGTACCCGTGATGGATTGGGAGTGGAGTGTGCCGAGCACTAGAAAGGAAAATACGAATGGGAGGCTGTTTTTCATACAAGTTGGGCGTTTTTGCACCGAAAAAATGAGCACTACGGAGCTGTGGTAGAAGAGGGTACCGGTTACAAGAAAATGAAAAGCCTTGTTCGGCAGGTATGCTACGAACAAGGCTTTTAGCGCATTAGGCTGTTGTCTTTTTTAGAGCAGCCCGCATTTTGCGTGGATTGGGGCGGCTTTTGCCATTGGAACCCCGACGAATTTTACCGCGCTTCGATTTGAAATCTCCTTTGCCCATGAGTGGTGGTGCGTTGTTTTTGTTAAATGAGGGGCAAATATACGCAAAGGAGCTGGATTTTCAAGTACCTGTTATTGACAGGACCTTTTACCTTTGGCCGTTCACAATTTCAGATTGCTCCATCTCGCATGAAATCATTCCTACCCATTCTTTTGCGCACGGTCTTGGTATTCGCCGTAGCCTGCGGAATTCAGTATTTTATCCCTTGGTATATCCTTGCGCCAGTAGGAGTACTAGCGGGGGTTTTTATGCTTAAAACCAGCGATGATCGTCCCTCCGCGCTCGGTATGCTTATCGGAAGTATAACTTTTGGCGTTTTTGCATATACTATGGCGCAAATTTTTCCGGTAGCTGGATAGGACGGACGTGCGGGATGGAACACGGATGAAACACGGATTTTTCATGTTTTGTAAAAAGTAAGTTTGCGAAGCAAACAAAAATCCGTGTCCCATCCGTGTAATCCGTGTTCCATCCCCGCTTACTCAGTTTCCATCCCCGCTTACTCACTTGCAAAGCCTCCTAAATGAATCTCCTAGTCGAAAAAATCCACACCTGCACCGGCCACAACGCCGCGCTCTACGCCCTCGCTCCGGGGCAATCGGATCGGCATTTCCTGTCGGCGGGCGGCGACGGCTGGGTGGTGGAATGGGATCTGGACGATCCCGAGACGGGCAAACTCGTGGCTTCTGTCGAGACACAGTGCTTTTCCTTGTGTTCATTGCTCGACCGCAACCACATTGTGGCAGGGAACATGAACGGAGGCATTCACTGGATTGACCGTGAATTCCCTGACCAAACGCGAAATGTTCAGCATCATAAAAAGGGCGTTTATGACTTGTTGCATATTGGACAGTGGCTTTTCAGCGCAGGCGGCGATGGCATTATTACAAGATGGGATGCCCTCCATGGTCGTAGCGTTGAAAGCCTGCAACTTTCTCATCAATCCCTGCGGGCCATTTCTTTTTCCGAAAAACGGGGCGAAATTGCCGTAGGTGCCAGCGATCAATGTATTTACTTTTTGGATTTTGAAACACTCGCGGTCAAACGAGTTTTGAAAAACGCACACGCCCATTCTGTTTTCACGCTGGCTTATTCTCCTGACGGGAACGGCCTTCTAAGCGGGGGGCGTGATGCCATGCTGCGCGTGTGGGATTTGGAAAATGATTGTGCCCTTCGTTCGGAACAGCCCGCACATTGGTACACGATCAACCACCTCGTTTTTTCACCCGATGGCTTGCTGTTTGCCACGGCCAGCCGCGACCGCACCATAAAAATCTGGGACGCCCAATCTTATGAACTGCTTAAAGTGTTAGACACGTTGCGCTTCGGAGCGCACACACGCTCGGTGAACCGACTGCTTTGGTTGCCGGATTGCCTCGTTTCTTGTGGCGACGACCGACTGGCAATGTTGTGGAAAATTACTGCACAATGAAAAATCCATCGGAGCCTTTGGCCTGATAGAGTGGCATGAGAATCAAGCCATTATCAGGTGAAAGCACAGGGCCGTGAACATCATCGGCGAGGTGCTCGCCTTGAAGGATGGGTTGAAAATTGACGTATCCTGGCCGCATCTTGAACCCTGCTTCTGCTTCGATATGGTGTGCATAGCGAAAACGAACTATTGGCGGGATATTAGCTAAAAAGGGGAGGGTAAGGTTTGCCTCAAAATACAGCACGTCCTTTAGGGCAATAGATTTCATAGCCCGCAAGCAGCGCACAATGGCAATAGCGGAACGGGTGGTGGCTTGGGGTGATTCGTGTTGGCCAGCTTCGAAGGCTACGCAAATAGGGTGGAGGGTGGAAGGTGGAGGGTGGCTGGAAAAGCCTCCTTTTATGGCAAAACCCAACAGGGTGCCGGGTATGCTTGCTTGCAAACCGACAATGGCGGGTGCTCCGAGGTGCTGGGCGAGCAGCAGGCTTTCTTCTTCGTCGGTTGGGATGCTGAAAACGCCACCCTCGGCGGAAGTCGTGTGAAGGTCGAGAAAGACCGTGGTTGCTGTATTAGAAGACTCACATTCAGCAGCAATACAATCAAAAAGGTGCTGGACTTCGCGGCTTTCTTTCGTTAAATTTTCCTGATTGGAAGCCTTTATTCCTTCCAAAAAATCCTCCGTCCACATCCGATTGAGGTCTTGCTCCAAAAACCGTTGACGGGTTCGGAATGCTTGTAAATTGCCGATCAAGCCCACCAGTCTTCCCCGAAATTGAAAGTTGGGATTGTCACGACGCTCCTGTTCCAAAGCCGCCAATACCATTTCCATTGCCCTTACACCTGCGGGTTCGTTGCCATGTAAAGCCGCGATCACGAGGATGAGGGGGCCTGGCGTTTCGCCTTCGAAGGTTCCGATAATTCTTTCTGTAGGTAGCTGCGACATTGGGCGGCAAAAGTAGGATTTGATTTACGATTTTGGATTTACAAATCGTAAATCGTAAATCCAAAATCGCAAATTCTACGGGTTTACCCCTAAAAACCCGCCCGTAGAAAGCCTGATTTTAAGGTCTTGTTAGCATTTCTGCCCGCCTTCGCCCACCAATTTTCTCTAATAAGTCGTTAACTTGGCCTTCACAATCACTCATCTTAATACCTGTTTTTCATGCATAATTTGAAATTCTTACTGCCCTTTGTGTTACTCGCCAGTGTCTTTGTAGCCTGCAACAAAGACGGTTTTTTTTCCAGTAGTCCATCCGTCAACGCCGCATTTGCTGGTCGGGTCATTGACGAGAACGGCCAAGCCGTCAGCGGAGCGCAAATCCGTGTGGAAGGCGAACTTACTACCACGGACGAAAACGGTGTTTTCCGCCTCAGCCCTATGCGCGTCCCTTCTGATAATGCCAAATTGATGGTAAGCAAAATCGGCTATTTTGAGTTCAGCCGTGCCTACTATGTTGAAGACGACGCGCTCCAAATCGTCACGATTCAATTGCTTTCCAAGAACCAAACCGGGACCGTAAATGCCGCATCGGGTGGCACGATCCAGTTGCCAGGTGGCGCCACGCTTTTGTTCCCGGCGGGCGCGTTCGTGGATGAACAAAACAATGCCTACAACGGTACGGTGCGTGTCTTCGCCCGTCGCCTCGACCCATCTTCCCCAGATATTGCGCTGAATATGCCCGGCGATTTGCGCGGCATCAACCAGGCAGGCGAACAACAATCCCTTGGCAATTACGGCATGGTTGGCGTAGAACTGCAAGGCCAATCGGGACAGGATTTGCGCATCCGAGAAGGCAAGGAGGTGGAAATCCACCTGCCCATCGCCGCCGCACAATATTCCGCTGCACCCTCAGAAATCACACTTTGGCACTATGATGTGCTACAAGCTCGTTGGATAGAAGAAGGCAAGGCACAGCGTGTTGGCAATGAATACGTTGGCTATGTTAAGCACTTTTCATTTTGGAGCTTCAGTACTGCCTTCAACCTTGTGCAATTGGAGGGTAAAGTAATATTGTCGTACAACATGCAACCGATGAAAGGTGCGGTGATTCGCCTCACGATGACTTCCGATTCCACGAAGGGATATGCGTCTTCGAATGCAAATGGCGTGTTCAAAGGGGGTGTCCCCATGGGTGAAACCTTTATCATGGATATCCTGAATGAATGTGGCGAAGTCCTTTTTACCCAAAATGTAGGCCCATTTGATCAGTCAACCACGATCCCGGATGTGCTTGTCCCGACCACGGGCACACAAACGGTAGAACTTACCGGTCGTTTGCTCGACTGTTCGGGTGCTCCTATCAAAAATGGTTACGCACAAGTGCTTTTGGGCAATTTTAAGTGGGTAGGTTTTACGGGTACCGATGGCAGCTTTTCTATCAGCAAAATTCGTTGCGACACGAGTGTGGGAACTGGCGTGGTCATCGGTTTTGACTTGCAGAACCAAAAACAGAGCGCACCCGACACCATCTCCGTACCACCCAACGCAGCGGTCGTGGGCGATCTCGCAGTCTGCGATTCACTCGGCGAATACATCATTTTCAGCCTTGACTATAACGATTATGTGATTGCAGTCCCCGTGGGTGGAGTAAAAGACAACGGTGGCACGCGCACCTTTTTAAACGGCTATAGCACGGTTCAGCAGGACGTGGGTATTTCAATGGAATTTGCCAATGACGGCCAGCCGGGCACATTCTCTCTGACAAATCTGTATGTGAACACCTTGACCTGGAATTCCGGCGTGAGCGGCGTGAATATCGAAGTGGTCGAACCCGGATACGCTGTGGGCGACCCGATCATCGGCACCTTCGACGGAACGTTTGTGGACCAATTGGGGGTTACACACACGATTTCTGGAAAATATCAGGTAAAACGAGACTATTGACATCCAATAGTTTTTTTAACATACCGTAGAGAACATACCTGTGCATTGAATGCGGCATGGCGAAAAGCTGTGTCGCATTTTTTTTGCCAAACCTTGTAGTTTTTAAAAACCAACATGCTCTAAAAACTTTCTCCACGAAGCCATTTACCTTCGCCTTCTACAAACCTGTTCAGGTACATGAAAAACGCTGTTCTCCTCCTGCTCCTTTTCGTTTGGAGCTGCGCCCAAAAACCTTCTCAATCCGTTGATATTAAGCCTATTGTGCCAATTTCTGCGCCCCAGAGTGGTAACGCGGCTCTGCAAAATGGCCCGATGCTCGGATATATCGAAATGAAGGAAGCACTCGTGTGGGTGCAGACCAGGAACTTCGCAGGGGTGCAGGTAGAATATTGGGCGACGGGGAAACCCGAGCAAAAATGGCGAACAGAAATCGTTCAGACCTATAAGTACAGTGCCTTCACCGCCAAATGTATTGCCAGCGATTTGGAGCCGGGAACCACTTACGAGTACCGTTTAGAAATAAATGGCGACTCGGTGCTGCTGCCTTATCCCACCACTTTCAAGACCCAAGCCCTCTGGCAATGGCGGGTGGATCCTCCCACGTTCACACTCGCTACCGGGAGCTGTGCCTATTTCAATGAGCCTGAGTACGACCGACCTGGCAAACCCTACGGCTCTAATTATCAGACTTTTACGCAGATCGCCAGCCAAAAGCCCGACTTGATGCTTTGGCTTGGCGACAATGTGTATTTCCGCGAAGTGGACTGGTTTACCCGCTCCGGGATGCAGCATCGCTATTCCCACGACCGCGCCACGCCTGAACTTCAACCTTTGCTTGCTTCCACTCCGCAGTATGCCATCTGGGACGATCACGACTTTGGCCCCGATGATTCGGATGGCACCTGGATCCACAAAGAAACCGCTTGGGAGGTATTCCGTGATTTTTGGGGAAACCCAACGTTTGGGGTGGGCGACCAAAAGGGTTGCACGACCAAGTTTCAATACGCTGACATTGATTTTTTCTTGCTGGACAACCGCTATTTCCGTACCCCGAACTATTGCAAAACCTGCCCTGAACGTACGTTGTTGGGAAAGGAACAATTGCGGTGGTTTCTTGAATCGCTGACTGCAAGCCGCGCGCCCTTCAAATTAGTGGCCATTGGCGGCCAGGTGCTGACTTCTAGTCCAAACAACGAAACTGCGTTCCATTTCTTTCCGGCAGAGCGCGACACGATTTTGAAGTTTATCGAAAGAGAAAACATCAAAGGGGTAATATTCCTGACCGGCGACCGGCATTTCAGCGAACTCAGCGCAATGAAAAACGGCGCTGGAAACTGGGTGTACGATCTCACTGCCTCGCCCTTCACTTCGGGAGCTTATACAGATGCACCCACCAAAGAAGTCAATGAATACCGTGTGCCAGGCACGGCAGTAGGCGAGCACAATTTTGGTCTGCTACGCTTCTCCGGCCCGCGCAAACAGCGCGAGGTGGAGGTGAAAATTGTCAATTCGGAGGGCAAGGAAATGTGGTCGAAGGTGCTGACACAGGAGGGGGTGAAGTAGGGGTTATTCCCTAAGTCGTGGCAAGTGATTATTCACCCGTTCCTAATTCTACTTTGTCACATCAGCCCAATAGGGCAATGTAATTGACTTAAGACCCTGAAAGGGTCAAACATGAATAGCCCCGAATGAAATTCGGGGAGGGTGTGTAACAACCCCGAATGGGGTTGAATGTGCGTTTAATATTCCCCCCGATTGCATCGGAGGCTATTCATGTTTGACCCTTTCAGGGTCTTAAGTCAATTACATTGCCCTACGGGGCTGATTTGACAAAGTAGACCCAAAGGCATCGTAGGTGTAAAGCCTTGATTTGCCCAGTGCCTTTTGAAGCCCTCAATCACCAATCACCAATCCACCAATCACCAATCCACCAATCACCAATCACCAATCACCAATCACCATGACATCCACCGTTACCTACCTGGGCGAACTCCGCACCGAAGCCACCCACCTCTTCTCCGGCACCAAAATCATCACCGATGCACCGCTGGACAACCAGGGGAAGGCCGAAGCTTTTTCGCCCACCGATCTTTGTGCCACATCGCTGGCTTCTTGTGCCCTTACGATTATGGGCATCAGTGCGCGAAACCATGAATTCGACCTGAACGGCGCAACCGCCGAGGTCACCAAAATCATGGCTTCGGATCCACGGCGAATCGCAAAAGTGGTCATTCGCTTTGTGATGCCGCAAAAGGACTATACCGAAACACAGAAGTTGATTCTGGAAAAAGCAGCTAAGACTTGCCCGGTGTCGTTTAGTCTGGCGGATGGAGTGGAGCAGGTTATGGAGTTTGTGTGGTGAAGGTAGCATGGCCTTTAGGCCGTCGGTATGAGAGCCGTTTACGGCCATGATTATACGACAGCGGCCTGAAGGCCATACCACCGTTTGGCGCGAACTTTCCGAAAATTATAAAATTTCGGGAAGTTGAGATTTAGCAAACGCTACTTTTGGGCAACAAAAAAGCCCACTCCATGCGCATCTTTTTCTTTGTTTTCCTCGCAACCCTTTCGTTATCAACAGTCAACGGCCAACAGTCAAAAGTCAATAGTTACGTCAACCCCTTCATCGGCACCGGCGGACACGGACATACCTACCCAGGGGCAACGGCTCCATTTGGCATGGTGCAACTAAGTCCCGACACACGCATTTCAATGCTCGATTGGGATGGTTGCTCCGGCTACCATTATTCCGACTCCCTGATTTATGGCTTCTCGCATACCCACTTGAGCGGTACGGGCGTGGCAGATTATTGCGATATTCTGTTCATGCCATTTGTGAACGGTGCACGTCTCGAGCCATCAGAATATGCCGCTCCCTTCAAGAAAAAAAAGGAACGGGCCGAGCCGGGTTACTACTCGGTTGTCCTCGAACGCGACCGGATCAAGTGCGAGCTCACGGCCACGGAGCGCGTCGGTGTACACCGTTATACTTTTCCGGAAAATGCTGAAAAATGGGAGCTTTTGGTGGATTTGCGCCACCGCGATGAGGTGCTAGATGCGCAGTTGAGCATTATAAACAACCATGAAATAGCAGGTTACCGCATCTCCAAAGCTTGGGCCAAGGAGCAGCACGTCTATTTTGTAGCGCGGTTTTCCAAGCCGATTTTTACCAGCGTTTTGCTCGATATGGCAAAAAGCCCACGCGAAGCAACCCCCACGGTCAATAGCAAAGCCATTCTTGGTCTGCTTGATTTTTACAACGATGGAACTCCTCTGGTCGTCTCGGTCGGTATTTCGGGTACCAGCATCGAAGCTGCACGAAAGAACCTGGAAACGGAATGTCCCCACTTTGATTTTGAAAAAGTGAAATCCGAAACACAGGCCAAGTGGACGCAGCAACTTTCCAAAGTCGAAGTTGAAGGCGGCTCTGACGAGCAAAAAACGTCTTTCTACACGGCGCTCTACCACACCATGGTCGTGCCCAACCTTTGGAGCGATGTGGATGGTCAGTATCGTGGGCGCGACCATAAAATACATGCCATGCCAAAAGGAGCGGGGCAGGGTGGGGTATACACGGTGTTTTCCCTTTGGGATACCTACCGGGCCTGTAATCCACTGTACACTATTCTGGAACCAAAACGGGTCAACGATTTTATACAAAGCTTTCTAAATCAATATAATGAAAGCGGGTTGCTGCCTGTGTGGGAACTTGCGGCCAACGAAACCGACTGCATGGTCGGCAACCATGCCATTCCAGTCATTGCCGATGCCTGGGCGAAAGGTATCCGTGGCTACGACGGCAAATTGGCTTTAGAGGCCATGTTGAAAAACGCCAACTCCGACCGCTATGGCCTTCGCTGGTATCGGGAAATGGGCTTTGTGCCCAGCGACAAAGAAGCCGAGTCTGTGTCAAAAACCCTTGAATACGCTTACGATGATTGGTGTATCAGCCAAACAGCGCGGAGCATGGGCCAGAACGACATTGCCCAAGAATTTGCCCGGCGGGCACAGTCATACAAAAACCTGTTCGACCCCCAAAGCGGCTTTTTCCGTGCCCGTCGTGGGGCTTCCTGGCACACACCATTCGACCCTTTTGAGGTGAATTTTAATTACACGGAAGCCAATGCCTGGCAATACCGTTTTGCGGCGCCGCAAGATGTGAATGGTATGATGAAACTCCTCGGCGGGCGCGAAGCCTTTGCGAATCAATTAGATAGCTTGTTTACCGCCCACGCTAAAACCACCGGGCGCGAACAAGCCGATATCACGGGGCTCATTGGCCAATATGTACACGGCAACGAACCCAGCCATCATATAGCCTACCTCTACAACTATGCCGGACAACCCTGGAAAACCCAGCAACGCGTTCGGCAGATTATGGATTCGATGTACACCGACGAGCCCGACGGACTGAGCGGCAACGAGGACTGTGGGCAAATGTCGGCTTGGCTCGTGCTTTCGGCCATGGGCATTTATCCCGTAGTGCCTGGGGGCGACCCGACCTATACCATTGGGACGCCTTGGTTTGAAAAAACGACGATTCACTTGGACAATGGAAAGACTATGGTGCTGAAAGCTCCGCGCGTTTCCTCCAAGAATTTTTATGTCAAAGGCTTGATGTTCAATGGGAAAGCATGGTCAAAATCCTGGTTAAGCCACGAAATGTTCACGAATGGAGGCACCTTGGAATTTGACATGGACAATAAGCCCGGCACTTGGGGTTCCGCCGAAAGTGATTGCCCCGTTTCGGCTATCAATACTCGAGCTATCATACCCGTGCCGTATATAAAATCCGGTGCGACGATCTTCAAAGACCGTACGGAAGTGGCGCTTGGTTGCGCAGACCCCGAAGCCAAAATCCGTTACATGTTTGCCGACATTACGGGCAAGGTGCAGTGGCGCGATTACACAGGACCCTTCAAGGTAGATCGCAGCCAAAGGATGTTCGTAACCGCCGAACGCGGCAACGAAAAAAGCAATACGGTGATGGTCGAATTTCGCCGCATCCGCAGCAACATGAAAGTGTTGGGGTATAAAAACCCATACTCCCCGCAATACACCGCAGGTGGCGACGACGGGCTGGTGGACGGTGTGCGGGGTGGAACCGATTTCCGCACAGGCGGCTGGCAAGGTTTTGAGGGCGTAAACCTTGATATGGTGATTGACCTGGGTAAACAACAGAAAGTCAACCGGGTACGCGCCAATTTCCTGCAAGACGAGAACTCCTGGATATTCTTCCCGACCAAGTTGCAGGTGGAAATTTCGGAGGATGGGAAAACCTTTGTTCCTGCCGGGGAAGCCCTGTGTGACATTTCGCCCTCGGCACAGGGCATATTGCAAAAAGAACTCAGTGTTGAAATGAGCGGGAAGAAAGCGCGATACGTCCGTGTGGTGGGCGCTTCGCTGGGGCAGTGCCCGGCAACGCATAAGGGAGCAGGGCATGCTTGTTGGGTTTTTGCGGATGAGGTGGGGGTGGAGTGAGGAATACTCGGCACCCGATGTGAGCAATGGTTTTTACCTGCGACATATCCAGGAGATTCTTGGCCACGAAAGCAGTAAAACAACGGATATTTACGCTAAAATCACAAATAAAGGTTGGAGCAAGATAAAACCGCCCTTAGATGATTTGGAGATTTGAAATTAAACGCTACATTTGCCCACCTAAATTTCAGCCGCATGAACCACAGCCTCCCATACCTTTTACGATGTCGCCAGTTGCGTGAAACCAACCCATGTGGTTGGATTCACGCAACTGGTACTATTAGGGTATGTGATGACAAAGCGGGTTTTCACGCAATGGAGGCTATGGAGGGAGTTGCGTGAAACAATAGTTGTAGTTAATTTAACAGATAAACGAACCATGACTAAAAAGTATAAATGGCTTGAAGAAAGTGGTGGATATTTGGCAATAGGCGGTCGTCCAAGTATGCAATTAATAGAGTTGTTAAAAAAAGAAAACTGCTCTACTATCATTACTCTTTTAAGAGAAAGTGAACGAAAAACTGTGGAAGAGATAGGTAAAAAAGTCCATAATATGGACATGAATTGGG
>Ga0105044_10011650_pt1 | contig 11971 bp, 7 predicted proteins | sample MAT01_FD_78092 | JGI IMG/M metagenome (GOLD analysis project Ga0105044, IMG submission 78092) | Freshwater microbial communities from Lake Fryxell liftoff mats and glacier meltwater in Antarctica - MAT-01 | ecosystem: Environmental > Aquatic > Freshwater > Ice > Liftoff microbial mat | place...
GATCGGTGCACTCGACCGTCAACAGGTCGGTCCCGAGCTGCACCTCGCCCTCCCACCCTGCGGTCGGCAACGTGACGGTCGACGAACCCGCCGGCGGGGCCATGTCGGTCCGCAACCGCAGGGCGACGGTGTGGGCCGGGTCGGTGGCGGCGAAGCCCCAGCCGCAGCTGAACGGCTCGGTGAGCTGCGCCTGCGCAACGGACCGCACCGCCGGCGGCTGGCTCGTGCCCGTGGTGACGACTGACGGTTCAGGCTTGGCGGTCCCGGGGGCGGTCGTGCCGCCGGACCCGGAGGTCAACGGCCCGTCATCGGCACCGCAGGACGCCAGCAGCAGCCCGAGCCCGAACACCAGCACCGGCAGGACCGTCAGTCGCGTGTTCGATGTTGTCATGGCGGTTCGACGGCAACGAGCAGCGGGCGGTTCCCGAGCACCGGAAAAGGGTCGCCGCCTGCCCGGCGACCGACCCGGCCTCCCAGCGACGAGCTATCGGCTGCGGTACTGGGCGCGGGCGCCGATGGCTTCCTTGTTGAGGCGCTTGGAGAGGTGGAGGCCCTCGAGGACGAGCTCGACGGCGCTGGCGACCGAGGCCGGTGAGTCATCGCCGTCGGTGAGGATGGTGACGGGCTCGCGCAGAGCGGGCACGTTCTCGAGGAGCTGCACGTAGTCGGCGGAGACGACGTCCTCGCCGGCGTTGACCACGACCTCGCCGTCGAACGCCTCGATCACGGCGCGGAGGTCCTCGATGGGGAGGCGCGACCGGAACGTGGAGAGCACCGCGGCCCGCAGGAGGTGATCGACGATCTGCTCGTCGCGACCCTCCTCGATCGACTCGATCTCGACCTTGCCCGCGGTGGACGAGGCCAGCGCCTCGAGGTCGGTGACGCGGGGGACGACCTCGGACTCGCCGTGGATGAGCGCTCGGCGCATGGCGTTGGCGACGAGGGTCTCGAGGTTCGAGACCGTGAGGCGGACCGAGACGCCGGAGCGCTGGTTGATGTGCGGGCTGTTGCGGGCCTGGTGGCTGAGTTCGGCGACGATCTGGGCCATGTACTCGGGGATGTGCACCGTGACGCCCGGCGCGTCGAGCGGCCGGGCCTCCTGCATCGCGATCTCGACCTCGGTCTCGACCTCGAGCGGGTAGTGGGTGCGGATCTGGGCGCCGAAGCGGTCCTTCAGCGGCGTGATGATGCGGCCGCGGTTGGTGTAGTCCTCGGGGTTGGCCGACCCGAACAGCAGCACGTCGATGGGGAGGCGGATCTTGTAGCCGCGCACCTGGACGTCGCGCTCCTCGAGCACGTTGAGCAGACCGACCTGGATGCGCTCGGCGAGGTCCGGGAGCTCGTTGATGGCGAAGATGCCGCGGTTGGTGCGGGGGACGAGGCCGTAGTGCAGGGTGAGCTCGTCGGAGAGGTAGCGACCCTCGGCCACCTTGATGGGGTCGACCTCACCGATCAGGTCGGCGATCGAGGTGTCAGGGGTGGCCAGCTTCTCGCCGTAGCGGTCGTCCTGGTGGACCCAGGAGATGGGCGTGTCGTCGCCCTGCTCGGCGACGAGGTCACGCGCGTGCTTGGACACGGGGGCGTACGGATCGTCGTTGATCTCCGAACCCGCGACGATCGGCATCCACTCGTCGAGCAGGCCGGTGATGGAGCGGATCATGCGGGTCTTGGCCTGGCCCCGCTCGCCCAGGAAGATCACGTCGTGGCCGGCGAGCAGCGCGTTCTCGAGCTGCGGGAGCACGGTGTCCTCGTAGCCGAGCACGCCCTCGAACATGGGCTCGCCGGCGCGGATCTTGGCGATCGCGTTCTCGCGGACCTCGTCCTTCACCGAACGCGACACCCACCCCGAAGCTCGAAGCTGGCCCAGCGTCATCGGTCGGTCACTCATCGGTGCAGTCCCCCAGAACGGCGATCGGATCGCCCGGTTAGCGGTTCGGCTCAACCTACCGTGGGCCGGCAGATCGCGTCGCTCCGGGACCGTGGCGACGGGCGATAGCCTCCGGATTCTTCGCGACGATGCGCCGCGAGGAGCCGGTGGGGAGGAGGCTCGTCGATGGCGGGGACCCGAACGAGCGACCCACCCTGCCACGAGTGGATCTCCCGCGGCGCCAGCACGATGCCGGCCGCGCGAGCTCGCGAACGCGCGCGGATCCGGCGCTAACTTCACGGCGACGAACGAACGGCCTACCGCCGCGTGTGACTCATCGTCAGCCACGACCGCACCCTCCCAGAACGGACAACCCCATGAGCGCCACTGACGTCGCCCGTTCCATCACCCGCAAGCTCGGCTTCGAGGTCGTGCGCCACCAGGACGTCCCGCCGGACTTCCAGCCGGCCGATGTCGCGCTGCTCAAGCAGGTGCGCCCGTACACGATGACCAGCGCCGAGCGGGTCTTCGCCGCGGCCTCGGCGGCCCGGTACATCGCCGACGCGGCGATCCCCGGCGCGATCGTCGAATGCGGCGTGTGGCGGGGCGGCAGCAGCATGGCCATAGCGCTGTCGCTCCTCGGTGCCGGCGTCGACGACCGCGACCTCTACCTCTTCGACACCTACGAGGGCATGTCGGCGCCGACCGAGGTCGACAAGGACTTCCGCGACGAACCGGCGCAGATCAAGTTCGACCTCGCCCGAACCGCCGCCGACGCGTCGGGATGGTGCGCGGCCGACATCGACGACGTTCGGGCCAACATGACCAGCACCCGCTACCCGATGGACCGGGTCCACCTCGTCCCGGGAAAGGTCGAGGACACGCTGCCCGCACACGCCCCGGAGCAGATCGCGCTGCTGCGTCTCGACACCGATTGGTACGAGTCGACCAAGCACGAGCTCATCCACCTCTGGCCGAGGTTGGTCCCCGGGCGGGATCTGCATCATCGACGACTACGGGCACTGGGCGGGTTGTCGCAAGGCAGTCGACGAGTACTTCGCGGACCTGGGCATCACGGTGCTGCTGAGCCGCGTCGACCACACCGCCCGCACCATCGTGAAGCCCTGAGCTTCGCCGCCGCGGGCGGGTTCGCGTGTCACTCCGCGGGCGGGTCGACCGGGTACGGGTCGGGCATCGCCCAGACCGCGTCGGGCACGCCGGGGCGGGCGAACAGGAACCCCTGGGCGTGGTCGCACCCCAGCCGGCGGAGCTCGGCAAGCTGGCACGGGGTCTCGACGCCCTCGGCGACGACCCGCAACCCGAGCGAGCGGGCCAGCGAGATGATGGCGGTGACGATGGCGGTGTCGTCGGGGTCCTTGCCCAACCCGTCGACGAACGACCGGTCGATCTTGAGCACATCGACGGGGAAGCGCTTGAGGTACGAGAGCGAGGAGTAGCCGGTGCCGAAGTCGTCGATCGCCAGTTCGACCCCAAGGGCACGCAGGTCGTTGAGGACGCGCAACCCCATGGCCGGGTCGGCCATCAGCGCCGTTTCGGTGATCTCGAGGCAGAGCGACGACGCTGGGACGTCACCCTCCTCCAGGGCCTGCACCACCTGCCGGACCAGATCGACCTGGGCGAACTGGCGACCGGACAGGTTCACCCGGATGGTGAGGTCACGGTCGGGGTGATCGCGACGCCAGCGACCCGCCTGGCGGCAGGCTTCGCCGAGCACCCACGCGCCGACGTCGAGGATGAGCCCGGTCTCCTCGGCCAGCTCGATGAACGCCCAGGCCTCGAGCTGCCCGTCGGCCGGGTGGTTCCACCGCACGAGCGCCTCCGCACCCACCAGGGCTCCCGACGCGAGGTCGATCTCGGGCTGGTAGTGGACCTCGAGCCCGCCGTGCTCGAGCGCGCGCCGCAGTGCGTTCTCCATGCGGAGCTTCTCGGTGGCCTGGGTGCGGAGCTGGGCGTCGAAGATCTCGTAGCGGTTCCGGCCGTTGGACTTGGCGAGGTACATGGCCGCGTCGGCGTCGCCGAGGAGACCGTCGGCGTCGGAGTGGGCCGTGGCCACGGCGATGCCGATCGACCCCGCGGTGACGACCTCCGTGCCCTCGATCTCGACCGGGATGGCGAGCTCGGACCGGATGCGGCCGGCGATGCTGATCGGGTCGCGCCGGTCCTCGACCGAATCGAGCACGACCACGAACTCGTCGCCACCGAGACGGGCGACGAGGTCGGTCGGCCGCACGAGACCCTCGAGCCGCTCCCCGATCGCGATGAGCAGGGCGTCGCCGGCCCGGTGGCCGAGCGAGTCGTTCACCAGCTTGAACCGGTCGAGGTCGATGAAGAGCACCGCGACGCTCGGGTCGGGCGCGTCCCGACGGGCGAGCGCGCGCTCGAGGAAGTCGTTGAGCAGCGCCCGGTTGGCCAGACCGGTGAGCGGGTCGTGGAGCGCCTGGTGGGCCAGCTCATCCTCGCTCTGGCGCAGAGCGGTGATGTCCTCGACGTGGCTGACCGTGTAGCGCAGCGACGAGTCGGCCTCGCGCACCGCCGCGCTGTGGACCCGACACCAGACGATGCGATCACCAGCCCGGGCGAAGCGCAGGACCATCGAGATCTGGTCGGTCTCACCGTCGAGGATCCGTTGGTGGTGCCCGATCAACTCGTCACGGTCCTCGTCGATGACGAGGTCGAGCACGGACGTGCCCAGCAAGTCGGACTCGTCCCGACCGAGGAGCTCGCAAAAGGCGGGGTTCACCTGGATGTGGTGCCCGTCGGGGCTGTGCAGCGCCATCCCGAGGGGAGCCCGATCGAACGCCATCCCGAAGCGCTGCTCGGCGTCGCGCCGGCTCAGCGCCTGGGAGATGATGCCCGCCGTCGAGGACAGGACCCGCAGGTGGTCGTCGGACCAGAGCTGCTCTCGGCCGACGAGGTCGAAGCCGATGAAGCCGATCAGCCGGCTGTTGCCCGAGATCGGGACCGCCAGCGCGGCGCGGGCGCCGACGGACTCGAGCACGGTGCGTTCACCGGACCAGTCCCCGTCGAGGTCCGAGACGCGCGGGATGAAGACCGGGTCGTGGGCGCGGAGCGATTCGATCCACCTCGGGATCGACACCAGCGACAGCTGCCGGCGGTGGTCGCCCCGCGACTCGACACCCGGCGCCAGCCACTCGTGGGCCAGCTCGGCGATGGCCCGTGACTCGTGCAACAGGTACACGTAGCCCCGGTCCACCGACGAGAACGCCGCGATGAGCGCCAGCGCGTCGTCGATGCACTCGCCGACCTCGTGGGCGGGCCGGTGGATGAAGATCGAGGCGACGCTGGTGAGCAGGTCCTCGAAGGCGAGGCGGTGCCGCAGCGCGTCGATGTTGGAGGGACCCTGCTCGGCCGGGCGGAGCAGGACCGACACCTGCGCCCCGGACCGGTGGGCCACCGCCGGACCCGAGATGGCGAGCAGCGCACGCCAGCTGCCGTCGGCGTGACGCAACCGCACCCGGCGGCCCGTGGCGGGCCGGTCGTCGAGCAGCGGCCCGAGCTCGACCAGGACTCCGAAGGTGTCGGTGGCGTCGTCCGGGTGGAGCAGCTCGAGCACGTGCTGCCCGTTGAGCGATTTCGGGTCGTAGCCGAGGAGGCGCCGCACGCCCGCGCTCGCGTAGGCGATGGTGCCGCCGGTGCCGATGATCACGAGGGTGTCCGACAGGGGCGCGAGCAGCTCGTCGAGATCCTGGCGGGACCACGCGTTGGCCTCGTCCCACTCCATGGTCACGGGGATCGCGAACGGCGCGAGGAGGGGCGTACGGACGTCGGAGGTCCCCGATCCTTCCGCCGTTGCCACGTTCGCTGACCTCCCCGTTCGAGCGACGGCGAATCCTATGCGGGTTGCGTTCCGCCTCGATGGCCAGGTCGCTGCTCCACCACCGACCGCAGTCGGTCGCGTAGGAGTGGGAGAAACTTCGCGGGCGACTCCCGGCCGGAACAAACCGGCGTTCGAACGGCCGGCCGAACGCCGGGCGCGAGCCGCGGGTTCGGAACCTCGACCGGGCTATCGTCCGGCCACTGTGGCCGCCTCCCCCGATCCGTCGTCGCACCCTGGTGCCACCCCGACCCCGACCCCGCCGTCGTCGGTCGTGCTCGACGGGACCTGGCGAGCGGCCGTGGCCGACGAGGAGCTGCGCCGGGCCTACCCCGAGCCCGACTTCGCCGACGACGACTGGGAGCGCCTCGAGATCCCCTGCCACTGGCGGTCGTCACCGGTGTTCTCGGACACCGACGGCCCCCTCCTGCACCGCACGCGCTTCGACGCCCCGGGGGTGTTCGGTCCGGGCGCCGACCACGCCGACGAGGCCGACGAGCCGCGTCGGAGCTGGCTGGTGCTCGACGGTGTCTTCTACACGAGCGACGTCTGGCTCGACGGCGCCTACCTCGGCGACACCGAGGGCTACTTCTTCCCGCACGCGTTCGAGATCACCGACGCCCTCGCCGCGCAGTCCGAGCACCTGCTCGCGCTCGAGGTGAGCTGCCGGCCCGAGACCGACAAGGCGGCCAAGCGCAACCTGACCGGCGTTTTCCAGCACTGGGACCTGCTCGACCAGGACTGGAACCCGGGCGGCATCTGGCAGCCGGTGCGCATCGAGCAGAGCGGGCCGGTTCGCATCCGGCACTTCCGTGCCGTGTGCCGCGACGCCACCACCGCCGTGGCGACCATCGCGCTCCGTGCCGTGCTCGACACGATCGCGGCGCGGACCGTCGAGCTGGTCACGACCATCGACGGGGTCGAGCACCGGCGCACCCAGCCGCTGGCGCTCGGCGAGAACCGCGTCGAGTGGACGGTGCCAGTGGTTGCGCCCCGCCTGTGGTGGCCCCACACGTTGGGTGACCCCGAGCTCGCCGACCTGTCGGTGTCGGTCCAGACCGATGGCGGGCTGGTCAGCGACGAGCGCCACCGACGGATCGGGCTGCGATCGGTCGAGATGCACGACTGGATCACCTTCGTGAACGGCGAGCGGCTGTTCCTCAAGGGCTCGAACCAGGGCCCGACGAAGATGGCGCTCGCCGAAGCGACGCCCGAGGACCTGGCCCGGGACATCGCGCTGGCCAAGGCCGCCAACCTCGACTTCCTGCGGGTCCACGCCCACGTCTCCAAGCCCGAGCTGTACGACGCCGCCGACGAGGCCGGGATGCTGCTCTGGCAGGACATGCCCCTGCAGTGGGGCTACCACCGCAGCGTCCGCGCCCAGGCCCGCCGCCAGGCGCGCGAACTGGTCGATCTGCTCGGGCACCACCCGAGCGTGTTCGTCTGGTGCGGCCACAACGAACCCATGGCGCTCGACGTCGAGCCCGCCACCATGACCGATCCGCGGTCGCGCGCCGGGCTCGTCGCCCGCGCCGTCGCGGCCCAGGTGCTCCCGACCTGGAACAAGAGCGTGCTCGACCACTCGATCCGCAAGGTGCTCGACACCACCGACGGGTCACGGCCGGTCGTGCCCCATTCGGGCGTGTTCCCCCATCCGCCGCTGTTCGCCGGCACCGACACCCACACGTACTTCGGCTGGTACTACGGCGACGAGTCCCAGTTCGCCACCGCGATGCGCTGGTGGCCCCGCTTGGCCCGCTTCGTCACCGAGTTCGGCGCGCAGGCGGTACCGGCCGACGCGGAGTTCCTCGAGCCCGAGCGCTGGCCCGATCTCGACTGGGAGCGGGCCTACCGCCGTCACGCCCTGCAGAAGCCGTTCATGGACAGGGCGGTCCCGCCGGCCGACCACGCCACGTTCGACGAGTGGCGGGCGGCGACCCAGCGCTATCAGGCGATCCTCATCCGCCACCACGTCGAGACCCTGCGCCGACTCAAGTACCGCCCGTGCGGGGGTTTCGCCCAGTTCAACTTCGCCGACGGCTTCCCCTCGGTCACGTGGTCGGTGCTCGGGCACGACCGGCAGGCCAAGGCGGGGTACGCCGCGCTCGCCGACGCCTGCTCGCCCGTGCTGCTGGTGAGCGACCCCCTCCCCGCCGCGGCACGTCCCGGCGACCGATTGGTCGCAGATCTTCATGTCGTCAACGACCTCCGTATCGCTCTTGACGATATGATCCTCTCTGTCCATCTCTTGTTGGGAGAGGAGGAGGTCGCCCGTGGCAGATCGTGGACCGGCTCGGTGCCGGCTGATTCCTGCGTGCGTGTGGGGCGCCTCGATCTCCTGGTCCCCGCCGCCACCGGCGAGCTCGCGGTGGAGCTGGTCCTGCGACCGGCCGACCCCGACCATCCGCCCGTCACGCCGGCCTTCGGCCCCAGCGTCCAGTTCCCGCTCCGCCGTCGCACCACCATCGCGGTGGGGTGACCCACCCCCGCTGCGGTTGGCCGCTGACGAGGCGTCAGGGCTAGCGTCGGCCGCGGCATCGGCCCTGCGTGCGGGCCCGATCGCGCTGATCTCCATCCCGGCCGGTTCCCACCGGCCCACCGGTCCGGCATCCCCGGAGGCCCGTTCGTGACTGCAACCCAGGAAACGCCCGTGAGCGCCGACATCACGGTCAAACCCGTGAGCCGGCGACCCAAGCAGCTGCCGTACCCGCTGAGCATCTACCAGTCGGCGGTCGGCAAGAAGTGGGTCATGGCCATCACCGGCATCATGATGATGGGCTTCGTGTTCGCCCACATGGTGGGCAACCTGAAGATGTACCAGGGCCCGGCCGACTTCGACACCTACTCCGAGGGGCTGCGCACCCTTCTCTACCCGATCCTGCCCAAGTCGGGCGCCCTGTGGCTCCTGCGTTCGGTGCTGCTCGTGGCGCTGGTGCTGCACCTCCACTCCGCCTACTCGCTGACGGTCATGAACCGCCGCTCGCGCCCGGTGGCCTACCAGTCCCGCCGCGACTACCTCGCCGCCAACTTCGCGTCACGCACCATGCGCTACAGCGGGCTCATCGTGCTCGCCTTCATCGGCTTCCACATCCTCAACCTCACGACCGGCACCGTCGCCGCACCGAACTTCGTCTACGGCGAGGTGTACGCCAACCTCGTGCACGCCCTCGAGCAGCCGTGGGTGGCGTTCATCTACATCGTCGCGAACCTGGCCCTCGGCGTGCACCTCTACCACGGTGCCTGGTCGCTCTTCCAGAGCCTCGGCGCCAACAACCCCCGTCTCAACGCCGCCCGCAAGTACTTCGCCATCGGCTTCACCGCCGTGGTCATCGGGCTCAACCTCACGTTCCCCATCGCCGTGCTCGCCGGCGTGGTGAGCCTTCCCAGCACGTGATCCCGTCGCCTGACCGAGCGCCCGTCCCGGCCCCCACCGGTTCGGTCCGCCCCCCACTGGAGCAGCCATGAGCAACATCACGCTCGATTCGAAGACGCCCTCGGGGCCCATCGAGACTCGCTGGCAGAACCACAAGTTCTCCATGAACCTGGTGAACCCCAACAACAAGCGCAAGTTCGACGTGATCGTGGTCGGTACCGGCCTCGCGGGGGCCTCCGCGGCGGCGTCGCTGGCCCAGCTCGGGTACAAGGTGAAGGCGTTCACCTTCCACGACTCCCCGCGACGCGCCCACTCCATCGCCGCGCAGGGCGGCATCAACGGCGCCAAGAACTACAAGAACGACGGCGACTCGGTCTACCGACTCTTCTACGACACCGTGAAGGGCGGGGACTTCCGGTCCCGCGAGTCCAACGTGTACCGCCTCGCGGAGGCGTCGGTCGACATCATCGACCAGTGCGTGGCCCAGGGCGTGCCCTTCGCCCGCGAGTACGGCGGCGGCCTCGACAACCGCTCCTTCGGTGGCTCCCAGGTGTCGCGCACCTTCTACGCCCGGGGCCAGACGGGCCAGCAGCTCCTTCTCGGCGCCTACCAGGCGCTCATGGAGCAGGTCGCCAAGCGCACGGTCGAACTGCACACCAAGACCGAGATGCTCGACGTCGTGCTGAAGGACGGGGTGGCCTGCGGCATCGTCACCCGCGACCTCAGCACCGGCGAGGTCACCTCCCACGGCGCCCACGCCGTGCTGCTGTGCACCGGCGGGTACTCCAACGCCTTCTACCTGTCCACCAACGCGATGAACTGCAACGTCACCGCGGCGTGGCGAGCGCACCGCAAGGGCGCCCTGTTCGCCAACCCCTGCTACACGCAGATCCACCCGACCTGCATCCCGGCCAGCGACGAGTTCCAGTCGAAGCTCACGCTCATGTCCGAGTCGCTGCGCAACGACGGCCGCATCTGGGCGCCGAAGAACTTCGACGAGAGCCGCCCGGCCGGCCAGATCCCCGAGGACGACCGCGACTACTTCCTCGAGCGCAAGTACCCGGCGTTCGGCAACCTCGTCCCGCGCGACGTCGCCTCCCGCAACGCCAAGACCGTCGTCGACGAGGGCAAGGGGGTCGGTCCGCTGAAGAACGGCGTCAACCTCGACTTCTCCGACGCGATCAACCGCCTCGGCGAGAGCACCGTGCGCGAGCGCTACGGGAACCTCTTCGACATGTACGAGCGCATCACCGGCGAGAACCCGTACCAGACGCCCATGCGCATCTACCCCGCCACCCACTACACGATGGGCGGGCTGTGGGTGGACTACAACCTCATGACCAACGTCCCGGGCCTGTACGCCCTGGGTGAGGCCAACTTCTCCGACCACGGCGCCAACCGCCTCGGCGCCTCGGCGCTGATGCAGGGCCTGGCCGACGGCTACTTCGTGGCGCCGTACACCATCGGCGACTACCTCTCCGGGCTGCTCGGTCAGCCCGCGGTCAGCACCGACGACCCCGTCTTCACCCAGGCCGAGGCCGAGGTGAACGACGACATCAAGCGCTGGACCTCGGTCAACGGCACCAAGTCGTGCGACTACTACCACCGTGAGCTCGGCAAGATCGTCTGGGACCAGATCGGCATGGCACGCGACAAGGTCGGTCTCGAGAAGGCGATCTCGGAGATCCCCGCCCTGCGCGAGGAGTTCCGCGCCAACGTCCGGGTGCTCGGCACCCCCGACGGCATCAACCAGTCGCTCGAGAAGGTCGGGCGGGTCGACGACTTCTTCGAGCTCGCCGAGCTCATGGCGCGCGACGCCCTCGCTCGCGAGGAGTCCTGCGGCGGCCACTTCCGGGTCGAGCACCAGACCGACGAGGGCGAGGCCAAGCGCGACGACGAGAACTTCGCCTACGTCGCCGCCTGGCAGTGGCAGGGCGGGTCGACCCCGCAGACCGTGGTCAAAGAGCCCCTCGAGTTCGAGTACGTCCACCTCACCCAGAGGAGCTACAAGTAATGGACCTCACGCTGAAGGTCTGGCGCCAGGAGAGCGCGACCTCGACCGGTCGCTTCGAGACCTACAAGGTCCCGGGCATCAAGGAGGACATGTCGTTCCTCGAGATGCTCGACATCCTCAACGAGCGCCTGATCGAAGAGGGGCACGAGCCACTCGCGTTCGACAGCGACTGCCGCGAGGGCATCTGCGGCACGTGCGGGATCATGATCAACGGTCAGGCCCACGGTCCCGAGAAGGGCACCGCCACCTGCCAGCTCCACATGCGGAAGTTCCACGACGGCGACGAGATCACCCTCGAGCCGTGGCGGGCCGCCGGCTTCCCCGTGATGAAGGACCTGATCGTCGACCGCAGCCCGTTCGACGCCATCATCGAGGCCGGGGGCTTCATCAGCGCCGACACCGGCTCGGCCGTCGACGCCAACATCATCCCGATCCCCAAGGCCGTCGCCGACTCGTCCATGGACGCGGCGGCGTGCATCGGCTGCGGCGCCTGCGTGGCGGCGTGCCCCAACAGCGCCGCCCAGCTGTTCACCAGCGCCAAGCTGAACTCGCTGAACCTGCTCCCCCAAGGTCAGGCCCAGCGGTGGGACCGCACGGTCAACATGGTGCACCGCATGGAGGAGTTCTTCGGCACCTGCACCAACCACGGCGAGTGCGAGGAGGCGTGCCCGAAGGAGATCTCCATCGACTTCATCGCCTACATGAACCGCGACTACGTCAAGGCGCTCCGCAAGAACCGCAAGCTCGCCGGCCAGGTGTTCCCGTAGTCCCCGGCGCTGCCGTTCACGGTCGACGAGCTCGGCATCCCGACCATCGAAGGCGGTGCGCGGCACCGTCAGGGTGAGGTGCGCGCCTCGAACC
>Ga0105044_10011651_pt1 | contig 11970 bp, 8 predicted proteins | sample MAT01_FD_78092 | JGI IMG/M metagenome (GOLD analysis project Ga0105044, IMG submission 78092) | Freshwater microbial communities from Lake Fryxell liftoff mats and glacier meltwater in Antarctica - MAT-01 | ecosystem: Environmental > Aquatic > Freshwater > Ice > Liftoff microbial mat | place...
CCACGACCACGACCGCAGCCGACGGCGAGTCCACCACCACCACAGCGGCCGATGGCACTACCACCACCGTGCCGGGCGACACCACGACCACCGCCGTCGGTGGCGAAGGCGAGACCGGTGCTGGCGCCGCGGGCCTGAGCGAGGGCGAGGGTGCCCTCGGGGGGCAGTTCGCCCCTACCACCACGACCACCGAGCCACCGAGCACCACCACCGTGCCCGAGCAGACCACCACCACGGCGCCCGTCGAGACGACCACCACCGTTCCGGGCGACACCACGACGACCACGCCAGCCGCCGGTGGGTCGGCGGCCGGCTGCGACTCCGGAACGCCGCTCAGCGACGAGGCCATTGCCTCGGCCACTGCGGCACCTGAGGGTGGGGTCATCGTGCCCTCCGAGGATGGCAGCACCATCTACACGCTGGGCCCGGTCGGCTTCACCGGCGACGCTCTCTCGTCTGCAGATGCCGCGCTGCAGGAGTCGTGGGCGGTCAATGTCTCGGTTCGCGGCAGCAATCGAACCGAGGCCAACGTCGCATTCAACGCCTGCTTCAACGGCGAGCCGACGTGTCCTCCTCAGAGCTCAGATGGCCGGGGGGCGATCGCTATCGCCCTCGACGGTGAAGTGCTGTCAGCGCCAGCGGTCAACGGTCCCGACCTGGCGGCGGACAACTTCACCATCAGCGGCAACTTCAGCGAGTCCGAGGCCAAGGACCTGGCCCTGATCCTGCGCTACGGGTCGCTCCCGGTCGAGTTCGACCAGGTGGCCCTCCAGCAGGTTTCGGCCACCCTCGGCACAGACTCGTTGCGCGCTGGCCTCCTCGCCGGTGGCCTTGGGATCGCGGCCGTCGCCCTCTACATGCTGCTGTACTACCGGGGCCTTGGGCTCGTCGTCATCACCGGTCTCACGGTGTGGGGCGGCTTGATGTACGGCGTGGTCTGCTGGCTGTCAGCCAACCAAGGGCTGGCCCTCACCCTCTCGGGCATCATCGGCATCGTGGTCTCGGTGGGTACGACCGTCGACTCCTAAGACGTGTACTTCGAGCGGCTGAAGGATGAGGTCCGCCAGGGGCGGAGCGTGCGGAGTTCCACCGAGCGAGGGTTCAATAGTGCGATCCGAACCATCATCACCGCCGATGTGGCTTCGTTCCTAGGAGCGTTCCTGCTGTGGTGGCTGACCGTGGGGCCGGTCCGCGGCTTCGCCTTCTTCCTCGGTATCTCCGTGGTGCTCGACCTCATCGTCGCCTACTTCTTCACTCGTCCGGTCGTTGCCCTTCTCAGTCGATCGGAGCGCTTGACCAGCACCCGGTTCCTGGGCCTGAACAGTTCCCGTGAACGGGCGCTCGAGCAGTCAGGAGCGCCATCGTGACCAGCCCGATCGAACCCATCAAGAGTCGGAGCGTGTTCTCGCGGCTCTCCCACGGCGAGACCAACGTGGACATCGTCGGCCGATGGAAGCTCTGGTTCGCAATCTCGGGCACCCTCGTCTTGGTGGGCGTGGCGGCGCTCGTCGGCAACGGACTCAAGCTCGGCATCGACTTCACCGGCGGAACCGTCTGGGAGGTGCCGGCAGGCGATGCCGACGTCGCCGATGTCGAGACTGCGGTTCGAGACCTCGGCTATGAGGATGTCCAGGTGCAAGAGGTCACCGTGGCCACGGGTGAGCGCACCGGACGCCTCCTGCGGATCGAGGCCGAGGCCGCAGCATCGCCCACCGCGCGCGCCACCGAGGCGCTCCAGAAGGCGTCCGATGAACTCGGCACCATCGCCGACGACACGAAGGGCGGTTCCCGCAGCCGGGTCCTGCGGGTGCAGGGCGGTCTCGACGGCATCGAAGGCCCGTTCGAAGAAGACGTGCCCGCAGAACTCGTCGACCTCCAGAAGCAGATCGACGAGCTTGCATCCGGCCTGCCCGACGCCGACAATGCCACCCGCCTGGTCACCAACGCCACGAACGTGATGGGCGACACCATCGCCAACCTGGTCGATCTCGAGCAGGCGGAGCGCGAGCGGGTTGGCCAAGCCGTCTCCGATGAGCTCTCCTCACTGACGGGCTCCGATGTGTCCGAGGTCACGGTCGATACGGTTGGCCCGTCTTGGGGCAAGCAGATCTCCGACAAGGCGCAGACCGCACTCGTCGTGTTCTTGCTCGCCATCACGCTGTACATCACCCTGCGCTTCGAATTCCGAATGGCCGTGGCCACGCTGGCCGCGTTGCTCCATGACCTCGTGATCGTGGTGGGGCTGTACGCCGTCTTCCAGTTCCCCGTCACCCCGGCCACCGTGATCGCCGTACTGACGATCCTCGGCTTCTCGATCTACGACGGCATCGTGGTCTTCGACCGCGTCGACGAGAACACGAAGCTGCTCGGGCGCAAGTCGAAGATGGCGTACTCCGAGATGGCCAACCTGTCGCTCAACCAGGTCTTGATGCGATCGCTCAACACGTCCATCACCGCGGTGCTCCCGGTCCTGAGTATCTTGATCCTGGGCTCGTTCGTGCTGGGTGCCGCGACGCTCCAGGAGTTCGGCTTGGCCTTGCTGTTGGGCGTGGTGTCCGGCGCGTACTCGTCGCTGTTCATCGCCACGCCCTTGCTCGCGTTGTTGAAGGAGCGCGAGCCCCGCTATCAAGAACTGCGGGAACGGCTCGAAGGCCGATCGACAAGTCTGGAAGAGTCGATTTTGGTGCCCGCAGGCGCCCCTGCGGGGTCGGCGACGGGTGACGGTTCCACGGCAACGATCACTCCTCGTCCCCGCAAGCAGGGCAAGACGCGCTGATGGCCTCGCTCGAGCTCATCGATTACGTCCGAGACATCGCCGACTTCCCCAAGCCCGGCATCATCTTCAAGGACATCACGCCGTTGCTAGCGCACCCTCCCGCTCCCGCGGCGGTGGTCGATCGCTTGTCTGCGCCGTTTGCCGGCCACGGCATCACCAAGGTCGTTGGCATCGAGGCGCGGGGGTTCATCGTCGCCACGCCGGTGGCCGTAGCCCTGGGGGCGGGGTTCGTCCCGGTCCGCAAGGCGGGCAAGCTCCCCTCGGCCATCAACCGCCAGGAGTACGACCTCGAGTACGGCACCGACCTGCTCGAGATCCACCAAGACGCCGTCTCGGCCGACGACGTGATCTTGGTTCTCGACGACGTCTTGGCCACCGGGGGAACCGCAGCAGCCACCATCGCCCTCATCTCGCAGAGCGGCGCGTCGGTCGCTGCGATGGGGTTCCTCATCGAGCTGGGTTTCTTGGGCGGACGGGCCTCGCTCGGATCCACGCCAATCACGTCGCTCATCACCTACCCCTGACGGGTTGTCGCCGCCCGTAGGGTGGGCACCATGTCCACCGTGAGCCGGGTGCTGCCCTGGCGCCGATCGAGCGCCCCTGCTTCGGTCGAGCTGGCGCCCTTGCTCGCGTCGTTCCGCCAGCACCACCCCAAGACCTCGACGGTGCTCATCGCCCAGGCCTACGAGATGGCGGCATCGGCCCACAGGGGTCAGTCGCGCCAGAGCGGTGAGCCCTACATCCACCACCCCCTGTCGGTGGCGAGGATCGTGGCCGATTTCGGCCTGGATGACGTGACCGTGGCCTCGGCGCTGCTGCACGACTCGGTCGAGGACACCGGCGTCACCCTCGATCAGGTCGTAACCAGGTTCGGCCCCGATGTGGCCCAGATCGTCGATGGGGTCACGAAGCTCGATCGCGTGCAGTTCGACTCGAAGGCAGCCCAACAAGCGGCCTCGATGCGCAAGATGCTCGTGGCCATGGCCAAGGACCTCCGGGTCCTCATGATCAAGCTCGCGGACCGCCTCCACAACATGCGCACCCTGGGGGCGATGTCGCACGAGAAGCAGATGCGCATCGCTCGGGAGACCCTCGATGTCTACGCACCCCTCGCGCACCGCCTCGGCATGCAAGATCTCAAGCAGCAACTCGAAGACCTGAGCTTCGCCACCTTGCACCCGAAGCAGTACGCCGAAATCGATCACATGGTGGCCACCCGGGCCCCCGAGCGTGAGCTCTACCTCGAGCAGGTGCTCGAGGAGGTACGCGTGCGCTTGGCCGAACTCGGTGTCGAGGCCGATGTGAGCGGTCGGCCCAAGCACCTGTGGAGCATCTACGAGAAGATGGTGGTCAAAGGGCGCCAGTTCGATGACATCTACGATCTGGTGGGCATCCGGGTCCAGGTCGAGTCGGTGCGCGATTGCTACGCGGCGCTCGGCTCCATCCACGCCACCTGGCGACCGGTGCAAGGCCGGTTCAAGGACTACGTCGCCATGCCCAAGTTCAACCTGTACCAGTCGTTGCACACCACGGTGATCGGGCCCCAGGGCAAGCCGCTCGAGGTGCAGCTGCGGACCACCGAAATGCACCAGCGGGCCGAGTTCGGCGTGGCCGCGCACTTCGCCTACAAGCGGGGGACGCCATCGGACGAGCTGGCGTGGCTCAACCGAATCGTGGACTGGGAGAAGGAGACCCAGGACCCCGAGCAGTTCATGGAGACCCTCAAGGTCGACTTGGAGTACGACGAGGTCTACGTCTTCACGCCAAAGGGCCGCGTCGTCACGATGGTGAAGGGCGCCACCCCCATCGACTTCGCCTATGCCGTCCACACCGAGGTGGGCCATGCGTGCGTGGGGGCACGGGTGAACGGCCGGTTGGTCTCGCTCAGCCATCAGCTCACCTCGGGTGACACGTGCGAGATCTTCACGTCGAAGGTCGAGGGGTCAGGTCCGAGCCGAGACTGGTTGCAGATCGTCCAAACGCCACGCGCGGCCAACAAGATCCGGCAGTGGTTCTCTCGCGAGCGTCGTGAAGACGCCCGCGAGACCGGGCGAGAGGAACTGCAGAAGCAGCTGCGCAAGGAGAACTTGCCGACCCAGAAGCTGCCGTCCGGACTGTTGGCAGAGGCGGCCACGGACCTCAACTACCTCGACGTCGACGCGCTGTACACGTCCATCGGCGAGCACCACGTGTCGCCAGAGGCGGTCGTGGCCCGGATCAACCGGCTGCTGCACTCAGGCGACCCTGAGCGCGAGGAGCAACTCCCCACTTCGGTGACCCGACCAGGGTCGATGCGGTCCAATCGCACCGGCGCCGGCGTCCACGTCGAGGGCCTCGACGACGTGATGGTCCGGTTGTCGAGGTGCTGCACGCCCGTTCCGGGCGACGAGATCATCGGCTTCGTCACCCGGGGGCGCGGCGTTTCGGTGCACCGGGCCGACTGCGCGAACGCCGCCTCGCTGCAGGCTGGTCAGCGCGATCGGCTCATGGAGGTCGAATGGGACACGGACCTTTCTGGCGGGATCTTCGTTGCCTCGATCGAGGTGCGTTCGCTCGATCGCCCGGGGCTGCTCGGCGATGTGTCCGGGGTACTGGCTGAGCACAAAGTCAACATCATCGCTTGCGCCATGAAGACGGATCGCGATCGCATGGCACTCATGCGCTTCGATTGCGAGTTGGGCGACCCTTCCCATCTCGACGCCGTCCTCGGACGCATTCGCGGCATCGACGGCGTGTACGAGTCCTATCGGGTTCTTCCCGGGGCCGGCGCCCGCAACTGATGGTGGCCACTGCCGACACCCTGATCGCCGACGATGCTCCGGGCTGGTTCCGAAGCGCGCTTCAGATCCCCTTCACCGATGAGCACGTCGCTGTCGACGGTGCCCGGATCCACTACCTGGCATGGGGCGAACCGGGAAGACGGGGTCTGGTCTTCGTGCACGGCGGGGCGGCCCATGCCCATTGGTGGACCCACATCGCGGCCCCGTTCTCTCGTCAGTATCGGGTCGTCGCCATCGACCTCTCGGGCCATGGCGATAGTGATCACCGCGCCACGTACTCGCTGGAGCAGTGGGCCGACGAGGTCATGGCGGTGGCCGACGACGCTGGGATCGACGGCCCTCCGGTCATCGTGGGCCACTCGATGGGCGGGTTCGTGACCATCGCCACCGCAGCGCTGCACTCCGAGCGCCTTGCGGGAGTGATCGTGCTCGACTCGCCGGTGGCCGAGCCCGATCTCGAGGTCGGCGCGGCCCGAGCCGGGCAGGCGTTCGGGGTCCCGAGGATCTACCCCTCTGTCGCCGAGGCGCTGGCCCGGTTTCGGACGGTCCCACCCCAGGACCGCTACGAGTCCTACGTGATGCACCATGTTGCGCGGCGGTCGGTCCGGTCCGTCGAGGGCGGCTGGAGCTGGAAGTTCGACCACAACCTGTTCAGCGCATTTCCAACCTCGATTCGCGCCGTGGCCCTGCCGTATCTGCCCGAGGTGTCGTGCCGTTTCGCGCTGCTGCGCGCTGAGCTGGGCCTGGTCACCCCCGACATCGGCGACTCCATGTACGAGAAGCTCGGTCGGGTGGCTCCCGTTGTCGAGCTTCCCGAGACCGGCCACCACGGCATGCTCGACCAACTCCTCTTGGTCACCACCGCCATCCGGACGCTCCTCGCCGATTGGGATCACTCCACCCCTCAGCGGCGCTGACCGACCCCCGGCGCAGCGTGGTTGCGAACCAAGTTCGGGCGGTCGGAGGGGCGCGGGTAGCCTCGCCGGTCCATGGCACGAGCGAAGTTCCAGGCCCCGAAGGGGACCCAAGACGTCTTGCCGCCGGTGTCGGGGCGGTGGGAGCAGCTCCTCGCCACCTACGCCGCCACCGTCGAACGGGCCGGATACGGCTTGCTCCAGAGCCCCATGTTCGAAGACATCGGGGTCTTCCAGCGTGAGTCCGAGGGCGCCGATGCGGTGCGCAAGGAAATGTACGACTTCGACGACAAGGGGGGCCGCCGCATCGCCTTGAGGCCCGAGGGCACGGCCTCGGTCGCTCGGGCGTTCGTCCAGCACCAGCCCGCGGCGCCCTGGAAGGTCTGGTACGCCACGCCGGCGTTCCGCTACGAGAACGTGCAGGCCGGGCGGTTCCGCCAGCACCACCAGGTCGGGCTCGAAGTGATCGGGTCAGCGGACCCCGACGTCGACGTCGAGGTCATCACCCTTGGATGGGAGTTCCTCTCAGCCTTGGGTCTGCGCAAGGTGGAGCTGCTCCTCAACACGATGGGCACGGCGCAGGACCGCCTTCGCTATGTCGAGGTGCTGCGAGAGTTCCTGCGGGCGCGGATCGACCAGCTTGCCGAAGACGACCGTGACAAGGTGGAATCCCATCCCATGCGGGTGCTCGACTCCAAGCGGACCGAGACCCGACGCGCCACAGCCGATGCGCCCGCCATCGCCGATCACCTCGCCCCAGAGAGCCAGACGCACTTCGACCGGGTCCGTGCCGGGCTCGCCGCCGCTCAGATCCCGTTCGTCGTGGCGCCGCGGCTGGTGCGGGGCTTCGACTACTACACCCACACGACGTTCGAGTTCGTTCCGTCGCTGGTCGACAACGCCCAGTCGACCATCCTCGGCGGTGGCCGCTACGACGGCCTGGTCGAGGAGCTGGGCGGTCCGCCCACGCCTGGCATCGGCTTCGGTTCGGGAATCGAGCGCTTGCTCATCGCCTGCGATGCCGAGGGCACCTTCCCCGGCCCCACCTGCCGCGTCGAGATCTTCGTTGTCGACGTCACCGGCGGGACCCACGCGCAGGCGATCACCGCCGAGCTGCGAGCCGTAGGCATCCGCTGCGACCGCGCGTTTGACGGCAAGGGCATGCGGGCCCAAATGAAGGCTGCCGATCGCTCCGGCGCCAGCCACGCGGTCATCATCGGCGACCACGAAGTCGAGGCGGGCTCGGCCACCGTTCGCCCGCTGCGATCCGAATTCGGCGAGCACCAAGATGGCGTCGCCCGGGCTGATCTCGCCACCCACCTCACGTCGCTCCTCGCCACGCTGTCCCCAAGGAACCCCCATGACTGAAGCTGTCGGACTGCGCACCCACTACTGCGGCGAGCTGCGAGCGGCCGATATCGGCCAGACCGTCTCGGTCTGCGGGTGGGTCGCCAAACGTCGAGAGCACGGTGAGCACCTGGCCTTCGTCGATCTGCGTGACCACACTGGCGTACTGCAGTGCGTGGTGCACGACGACACCGATGTTCGGAGCGAGTACGTGCTGCGCATCACCGGCACCGTGGCGCCGCGGCCCGACGGCACGGTCAACGACAAGCTCCCCACCGGCAGTGTCGAGCTGCAGAACTGCACCGTCGAGGTGCTGTCGGTGGCCGAGCCGCCACCGTTCCCGCTAGACGCCCGCGCCGACGACGTCGACGAGATGGTCCGGCTGCGCTATCGCTATCTCGATCTCCGACGAGAGCGCATGCAAAAGAACCTGCGCGTGCGCGCCAAGGTGAACTCGGCCATCCGGCGGGCCATGGAGGACCAGGGTTTCATCGAGATCGAGACCCCGATGCTCATGCCGTCCACCCCCGAAGGGGCCCGGGAGTTCCTGGTTCCCAGTCGCCAGAAGCCCGGGGAGTTCTACGCCTTGCCGCAGAGCCCCCAGCTCTACAAGCAGTTGCTCATGGTGGGTGGCACCGACCGGTACTTCCAGATCGCTCGCTGCTTGCGCGACGAGGACCTGCGCGCCGACCGGCAGTACGAGTTCATGCAGCTCGACGCCGAGGCCAGCTTCGTGACCCAGGACGACGTGCTGGCGTTCATCTCCGAAGCGGTGATCGCCGCCGCCGAGGCGGCAACAGGCGAGCGTCCTCCCGAGATCGAGCAGATCACCTGGCACGACGCCATGGATCGGTTCGGCATCGACAAGCCCGACCTGCGGTTCGGCATGGAACTCACCGAACTCACCTCGGTCTTCGCCGAGACCGGGTTCAACGCCTTCAAGGCGCCGAGCATCAAGGGCATCAACGTGGTTGGCGCGGCGGCGGACTACGGCCGCAACAAGCTCGACGGGCTCACCGATCGCGCCAAGGCACTCGGGGCCAAGGGATTGGTGTGGCTCAAGGTCGACGAGGGGGGAACCACGGTCACCTCCCCGGTCGCCAAGTTCCTGTCCGAGGTCGAGGTGGCCGCCATCATCGAGGCGTTCTCCGCGAGCGCGGGCGATCTCCTGCTCATCGTGGCCGACGAGTGGCATCAGACGTGTGAGGTGCTGGGCACGCTGCGCAACGACCTCGGTCGACCACCCGTGCACGAGGGTCCCTATCGCTACGTGTGGGTGGTGGACTTCCCGATGTTCGTGGGCCGTGACGATGCCGGGAACCCCAAGCCGGGGCATCATCCCTTCACCCACCCACACCCCGACGACATGGACAAGCTCGAGTCCGATCCCATGGCGGTGCGCTCGCTGGCCTACGACCTCGTACTGAATGGATGGGAGCTGGGTTCGGGTTCGGTCCGGATCCACGAGCCCGACCTGCAGAGCCGGATCTTCCACTTGCTGGGGATCTCCGCGGATGACGCGGACAAGCGCTTCGGATTCTTCCTGACCCCGTTTCGCTACGGCGCGCCACCCCACGCCGGGTTCGCGTTCGGCATCGACCGGCTCACCGCGATCCTCGCCGGCGAGGACAACATCCGCGAGGTCATCGCTTTCCCGAAACCGCAATCGGGCACCGATCCAATGACGGGTGCACCGACGGTCGTCGATGCGACGCAGCTCGCTGACCTGGGTTTGCGCCTGCTTCCGCCCGCGACCTGACCCCTCGCCTCGGGCGTTGGGGCTCGACATCGCGTGTAGCGTGGCCCGCCATGCCTGCCCTTTTCTGGCCCTTGCGACGACGACGCCGGACCGGAACCAAGGCCCAGTACGAGGTCTTCGGGGTCGCACCTCCACCTCGGCGGATCCGTTGGTTGAAGGGTGCGTACGAGTGGCTCTCGGTTCCGCTCGCGGTGACCTTCTTGCTGAGCGGTCCCATCCACCCCGACTATGCGATGACTTGGCGACGCAAGCTGCGCCTCGGGTACAGGATGTACCGCAACACGCAGGCGCTGCCCACCATGACCTCGTATCGGGCCCACCTCGCGATGGCCGCCAAGATCCTTGAGACCTCCCCCAAGATCAAGGGTGCCGTCGTCGAGTGCGGCTGCTACTTGGGGGGCGCTACCGCGAACCTCTCGCTGGTGTGCCACATCGTTGGTCGGGATTTGCTGGTGTACGACTCCTTCGAAGGGCTGCCGAAGGCGGAGCCGACCGATCGGTACGCAAGTGAGGTGGGGGAGGGCTTCTTGAAAGCCGACCTCGACCTGGTGAAGGAGAACGTTGCCAGCCATGGGGTGATCGAGCGCTGCACGTTTCGCAAGGGGTGGTTCGAACAGACATTGCCGGCCCACGAAGAACCCGTGGTCTTTGCGTTCCTCGACGTGGACTACCAGGCGAGCCTCCACACCTGCGTCAAGGAACTCTGGCCCCACCTCACCCCCACCGGTCACGTCTTCATCGACGAGTACGTCTACGTCGACTACTGCGCGCTGTTCTTTTCCGAGTCGTGGTGGCGCACCCACCTCGACCTCGATCCACCAGGGATCATGGGCGTGGGGACCGGCGTGGCCGTAGGGCACTACTACCTCGGACCGTTTCCCGGATCCCCGCTTCAGGCGGCGAACAGCGTCGCCTACACCCGCAAGGACTTTCGGGGGGCCTGGACCTACGTCGCGCCTGGGCCGTCTTCGCCCTCCTGAGTGTTCGTTGCGGTTCGTACCCGGTATCTAAATCGGGCCAACCCAACGACCGGTAGATGGTCACCGATGAATATGTATTGGCGTGTTAAAAATTCCTCAAGTCTTTACGTTAGGCGCCGATGGGAGACAGTCCGAGGGCAGACCGCTATCGGACTGCGAGCAAAAGGGTGGGGAAGACATGCGACGGAACAGCACCGAAAACAGGCGGGTACAAGGGTTGGGGCTCAAGCCCAGGCGTCAGGGAGGTAGGGGCGTCGTTGGTTCCGGGCGTGGAGCAAGGTCGGTTGCCGGCGCGCTAGCGGCGGCTCTGCTTGTTGCAGCCGGCTTGGTCCTCCCTGCCGGCGTGCGTCCTGCGGGCGCTGCGGTTGTCTCGTCTGGTGTCGTTGTTGCAAACGACGGAACCGGTCACGGTACGGGGTCGGGATGTCAGTTGCCCGACGGGGCATCTCCACTGCCGCTGGCCGATGTTGCTCCCGATGACGGCGTCGTGTGCACCAACGATACGGTGACCTTCGGCTGGAGCTTCAACATGGACGAGGGCGGTGCGCAAGACGCCACGTTCACCCAGACCCTGCCGGTGGGCTGGTCGTGGGACGCGATCTCAGTCACGGCCTGTGAGGGCAACGGCGTCGACTACTCCGGCACCGCCACGATCTCGCCTGACGGCCGGACCTTGACCTGCGTGATCAACCAGCCGGCAAGCAACAGCACTTCGTCACTGCAGATCCCGGTCGTCGCACGGGTTGGCGCAACAGCGCAGAACCTCACCTCGTACGCAGCCCAGCTCACCGTCACCGAGGGAGCGAACGCTCCGCAGGTGAGCACGGCGACCGCGGTCACGGTTCGGGCCGCGCCCCGTTTCGAGCTGGGGAAGGTGCCGAGCGGAGGCCAGGGTGCCGGTCCGCTGACCGATTTCGGCAACGGTCCCGAAGCCTCCTACGTCGCGGAATTCATCTCCTTTATCTACATCCCGCAGGCGTCAAACGTGAAGGGGCTCGAGCCTCTCGCCTCCCCGTTCACCTTCGTGGACCACGTCGATCAGATCTCGCCGAATGCGATATTCGGCGGGTTGAAGCCGGATTCGTTGTTCGGGTTCTTCGGGCCCACTTCGGGCTCCTTGGTGGGCGATCAGCCAGGCGGTCCGGGGACTCCGATCACGTTCACCGTCACCGGAGCCAACACGAGCGGCTTCGCCGGGGCCGGTCTCACGCCGAGCACCGTCTGGTTCGCAGGGTTCCGCATCATCGTTCCCGCCAGTGAGGTCCCCCCAGCCCCGGTGGGCAAGGACGTCATCAACCGGTTCGACAACTTCTTCCCGACGGGCATCTACGGCACTCAGAACCTCAACGGAGTGCCAGAAGAGGGCAGCGAAGCTGGAGCCAACTGTGGCTACCTCACCGATCCCAACGCTCCG
>Ga0105044_10011654_pt1 | contig 11969 bp, 11 predicted proteins | sample MAT01_FD_78092 | JGI IMG/M metagenome (GOLD analysis project Ga0105044, IMG submission 78092) | Freshwater microbial communities from Lake Fryxell liftoff mats and glacier meltwater in Antarctica - MAT-01 | ecosystem: Environmental > Aquatic > Freshwater > Ice > Liftoff microbial mat | place...
ACCCCCCTATCGCAACTGCGCCAGCAGGTCGAGCGTGGCGACCCCGGTCACAGCCAGCCCCTGCGCCGCCTGCCAGGCGCTGATCGCGGCAATGCTGCGGGTGCCGATCACCCCGTCCGGCGTGCCGATGTCATAGCCCAGAGCGGCCAGACGCCGTTGCAGCGTGATCCGGTCGGCTTGCGTCATCCCGTTGGCATCGGCGCCGAACGGGGTGCGGAACGGCCCGGCCCCGCGCAGACGGTCTGACAGATGACCCACCCCGATCACATAGTTGATCGCGTTGTTGTACCGGCTGATGGCGATGAAATTACGGAACGCCAGGATGGCCGGACCCTGCCCTGCCGCCAGGATCAGTGCCGCCGCGCCATGGTCGGGCAATGCGCCGCCATCCATGCCTCGCACGCCCAGGGCCGCCCAATCTGCCACACTGCGCCGCTGGTCGCGCCCGGCCAGCCCGCTGTCGAACCCCGGTGGCAGCGCCACCTCGACCCCCCAGGGCGCGCCGGTCCGCCAGCCTGCATTGGCCAGATAGGCGGCGGTGGATGCCAGGGCGTCGGTCGGATCATCGCCCCAGATATCGCGCCGCCCGTCGCCGCGAAAATCGACCGCCAGCGCCTGATAGGACGTCGGCATGAACTGGGTATGCCCCATCGCGCCCGCCCAAGACCCGGTCATCCGGGCCGGTGTGATATCGCCGTTCTGCAGGATGCGCAGGGCCGCGACCAGTTCATCTTCGAAGAACGCCGCCCGCCGCCCGTCATAGGCCAGGGTGGACACCGACGAGATCACGCCCGTCGCGCCGCGCCTGATGCCATAGCTGCTTTCCATCCCCCAGACGGCGGTGACGACATGGGGTTCCACCCCATAGCGGGCGGCGATTTCGGCCAGCACCGGGCCCCATTGCTCCAGCTTGGCGCGGCCGTTGGCGATCCGCTCGGCGCTGGCGGCGATGGCCAGATAATCCTCCAGGCTGCGGCGAAATTCGGTCTGGTTGCGGTCGCGTTCCACCACCCCGGGGATGAAACCGGCATCGCGCAAGGCCAGGTCGTAACCTGCGCCATCGACCCCGCGCGCCATCGCCCGGGATCTGAACGCCGCCACCCAGGCATCCCAGCCGGGGTTGGGCACGGCGGGCAGGGGCTGTTCGGCCACCTGGGCCGAGGCGGGGCGGGGTTGCGGCACGCCACCACACGCGGTCAGGCCCGCCGCTGCCGCCCCCACTATCGCCGCCCGTCGTGTCAGCCGCATCGCCCGTAACCTCCCCCTGTTGCGCACCAGCCTAGCCTGTGCGCGGCGCGGGTAAAGCCGCAACTGCGTGACCGGGCGCAATCCTGCCCGCAGGCGGACAGTATCGGTTGCACGGTCCGCTTGATGCGGCCTAGGCTAAGGCTGCCATTTCGACTGAAAGCCAGGCCGCCATGCGCCAGATCGACATCGACTTTGACATCCATCGCCTGATTCAGATGGAACGGACCAGTTTTGACGAACCCGAACATATCGTGCTGCGTCGGCTGCTGAAACTGGGCCCGCCCGCCGAAACGCCCCCCGCCCCGCCCGCCGAGGGCGCGCGTCGCCCCTGGTCGAAAGGTGGCGTGACGCTGCCGCACGGGACCGAGGTTCGGATGGAATACAACGGCGTGCTGCATGTGGGCCGCATCGTCGATGCGGCCTGGGAGGTCGAGGGCCACCGCGAGAAAAGCCCCTCGGGTGCGGCCGGGGCCGTCGCCCGGTCAAAAGACGGCGCAGCGGTGAACATCAACGGCAAGGCCTATTGGCATGTGCGCCGCCCCGGCGATGCCGAATGGACCCCCTTCGCCGCGCTGAAGCGCAAACGTTGACCGCCGGGGCGTCGGCCCGGAATGTCGCGCACATCCGGGCGCTATCGTCTCAGGCCAGCAGCGCCCGCGCCTGATCGGGCGACAGTGCTGCGGGCCGGTCGCAGGTGGTGGCCAGCGTGATGAACCGCCTTGCTGCGCCCGACCGCAGGATGGATGTCATCACATCGACCGCATGTACCGCCAGATCCAGGTTGCAGCGATGCGCGCGGCCCTGATCGATGGCCTGCGCCATGTCGGCCAATCCGGCGGCGCGGTAATTCGCCCGCCGCGCGCCTTCGGCCCCCTGATTGTCGACATAGAACGGGTGGTCGGTCACCGGCAGCGCCGTCACGACCCCGTCGGTGCCCGCCAGTTCCACCGTGCCGCCGAAAAAGTTGGGGTCGGGCACGAACAACGACCCGGTTTCGCCATACAGTTCCATATTGGCATGGCGGTGCGTCCAGACATCCCAGCTGGCCCCCAGCGTCACCGTGGCACCATTGGCAAACTCCAGCAGGGCATGGATGTTGGTCGGCGTGTCAACCGGCACCGTCTGGCCGTTGCGCGCGCCATTGGTGATGGTGCGGGTGGCAAAGCTGGCATTGGCCAGCGCCGCCACCGACCGCACCGGACCCAGAAGCTGGATCAGGTTGGACAGATAGTAAGGCCCCAGATCCAGGATCGGCCCGCCGCCGGGTTGAAAGAAGAAATCCGGGTTCGGGTGCCAATGCTCCATCCCGTGGCTCATCACATGGGCGGTGCCGCCGATGATGCGGCCCAGCCGCCCGTCGTCGATCGCAGCGCGCGCCAGTTGATGCGCCCCGCCCAGGAACGTGTCAGGCGCCGACCCGACCCGCAGCCCGCGCGCTGCGGCGATGTCGATCAGGCTTTGCCCCTCCTCCAGGTTCAGCACCACCGGCTTTTCCGAATAGGCGTGCTTGCCCGCCAGAAGGATCGCCTTTGTCACCTGATAGTGCACCGCAGGCACTGTCAGGTTGACAACCACATCCACGTCTGTCGCGGCCAGCAGCCCATCCACCGTGTCGGCCCGCAGCCCGTATTCGGCCGCCCGCGCCTGCGCGGCACTGGCGTTGATATCCGCCACCGCCACCAGTTTCAGCGACCCAAACAGGGGGGACAGCGACAGATACGTGGTCGAAATATTGCCGCATCCGATGATGCCGACGCCCAGTTGTGCCATGATGTCAGCCCCTTACCATGCCTTGATCGATGCAAGCGACCGCGCTGCCAGGCGCGCGTGGTCCTTTGGATTGTCATGTTCGACGACATAGTGGGTGATCCCCGCCGCCGCCAGCGCGGCATGGATCCCGGCCCAGTCCATGATGCCGTGGCCGACATCGGCCCAGCCATCTTCGTCAACGCCCGTCCCTGCGCGGGCAATGTCCTTGATATGGACCGATGTGATGCGGCCGGCATATTTCTGGATCCAGGCCACCGGATCATGCCCCGCAACCCGGACCCAGCCCAGATCAAGCTCCAGCGCCATGTCCGCCTCGGCGATCAGGTCCAGCGGCGTGACCCCGCCCAGATCGGCCAGTTCGAAATCGTGGTTGTGCCAGCCGAACACCAGCCCCGCATCGCGAAACGGCCGCCCCGCCGCCTGCAGCCGCTGGCCAAAGGCGCGCCAGCCGGCGATGTCCCTCGGCCGCTGATCCGCGCCGATATGCGGGCAATAGACCCGGGTCATCCCGGTCGCCGTTGCCACAGCCAGCGCGCGGGCCGGTTCCTGTTCCAGCATGTCCAGCCCGAAATGGCCCGAACTCATCGTCAGCCCGTTCGCCTGAAGGCCGGCCACCAGCCCGTCCAGATCGGCATAAAGGCCGCCGTAACCCTCGACCCGGGCATAGCCGGTGCGGGCCAGCATGGCGAGGGTATCGGCCAGGGGCGGGAATTTGCGCGAACAATAGAGTTGATACGAGATTTCCGGCATGGCGTGGTCCTTTCAGGCGCAGGCTCGCAAGGTGCAGGTGGCCCAGGGTGCACTGCGGGGCGGGTCCGCCCGGATCGGCGGGGTTAGCGGTGATGTAGGCGGGTTGACCGGGGAATAGCAACATTGCCCCGACGCTGAACCGGTCGGGCTGATCCGCCCCGACGGTGGCCACCGGCCATGGGGCATCGCGCTGCGCAGTAACCTGCCACAGCGCGCCGTTCCGGTGCGGCGTCCTTCCTGCCGCCCCGTCCTTCCTGCCGCCCCGTCCTTCGTGCTGCCCCGTCCTTCGTGCTGCCCGTCCTGCTGCCCCGTCCTGCTGCGGCTTGAGGCGCAGTTGCTGGGCCGGGCCACATGCGGGCAGGTGTTGCGGATCGCGCCGTCGCGCCTGAAGGCCAAGCCCGGAACATCCTGGCCGGGGCCATTGGCGCGCCGGGTGATATCGGGGTCAGGCTGCATCTGATGAACCGGGCCACCGGCGCTTCGGCCGGCGCCGAGTTGCGGGCGGCTGTCTGCACGCATCTGGCCGCCATGCCCGGGATCGACCCCAGCAGATATTCGTCGACCTTGGCCACGACTGCGGCTATGGGCCAGCTCATATCAGTCGGGCAAAGGTCCGGTGTCGATGTTCAGGTCCAGGTCAAGCAGGGGATCCCGTTCATGACCCTGTTGCACCCCGGCATCGTCGCGGTGCAACCGGATGGCAGCCGCGCGGGGGCGTTTCGGGCCTGCGCCGCGTTCCGGGCCGGACCGGAATGCGACCTGCCGCCAATACAGGGGCTTGACGTGCCCGACAGCAGTGCGTGAGCGTGCGGCGCACAGACGACCATTCCTGAAAGGCGATACCGATGGCGACTCAGATCAAGGGCCCGGCAATTTTTCTTGCGCAATTCGCGGGCGATGCCGCGCCGTTCAACAGCCTGCCGGCGATCGCCCGCTGGGCGGCGGACCTGGGTTACAAGGGCGTGCAGATCCCGACCTGGGATGCCCGCCTGATCGACCTGGCCCGCGCGGCCGAAAGCCAGACCTATGCGGACGAGGTCAAGGGCATCTGCGCCGAGGCGGGCGTGGTCATCACCGAATTGTCCACCCACCTGCAAGGCCATCTGGTGGCGGTGAACCCGGTTTATGACCCGGCCGTCGATGCCTTTGCCCCGCCTGCGGCGCGCGGCAATCCGGTGGCGCGGCAGGCCTGGGCGGTGGAACAGATGAAACTGGCCGCCATGGCCAGCCAGCGGCTGGGCCTGACCACATCGGTCAGCTTTACCGGGTCGCTGGCGTTTCCGTTCCTGTATCCCTGGCCCGGCCGCCCGGCCGGGTTGATCGAGGAGGCGTTCAGCGAGTTGGGCCGCCGCTGGACCCCGATCCTGGATTTCTACGCCGATCATGGCGTGTCGATCGGCTACGAGATTCACCCCGGCGAGGATGTGTTCGACGGCGCCACCTTCGAGATGTTTCTGGAGGCGTGCGGCGGCCATGTCGCGGCGATGATCAACTATGATCCCAGCCATTTCGTGCTGCAGCAACTGGATTATCTGGCCTTCATCGACATCTATCACGACCGCATCAACGCGTTCCACGTCAAGGACGCCGAGTTCAATCCCGATGGGCGGCAGGGCGTCTATTCCGGCTATCAGCCCTGGGTCAACCGGGCCGGGCGGTTTCGCAGCCTGGGTGATGGGCAGGTCGATTTCGCCGGGATTTTCAGCAAGCTGACGCAATATGGCTATGACAGCTGGGCGGTGCTGGAATGGGAATGCTGCATCAAGTCGCCCGAACAGGGCGCGGCGGAAGGCGCGCCCTTCATCGCGGGCCACCTGATCGAGGTGACGGACAAGGCGTTCGACGACTTTGCCGCAGGCAGCCGGGACGAGGCGTCGATCAAGAAGATGCTGGGGTTGTAAGGACATGCCCGTCGGGTTCAACCTGCTGCTCTGGACCACCCATGTCACCCCCGACCATGCCGGATTGCTGGCTGATCTTAATGCGGCGGGCTATGACGGGGTCGAGATCCCGATTTTCGAAGGCGATCCGGCGCATTTCGCCATGCTGGGCCGGCTGTGCGACGATCTGGGCCTGCGCCGGACCGCTGTGGGCGTGGTGCCCGACGCGGCCCGCAACCCGATGGAGGCGGGCACCCACCAGTCCGGGATCGACCATCTGCGCTGGCTGGTGGATTGCGCCGTGGCGCTGGGGGCCGAGGTGCTGTGCGGGCCGTTCACGCAACCGCTGGGCCAGTTCAGCGGCACCGGGGCGACCGGGGGGGAATGGGCGCTGCTGGTCGCGGCGCATCGGGCGATGGCCGATCATGCGGCGGGCCGCGTCGTGCTGGCGGTCGAACCTCTGAACCGGTTCGAATGCTATGCCTTGAACACCGCCGCGCAGGCGGCAGCGCTGGTCGCCGCTGTCGGGCGGCCCGGCTATGGCTATCTGTATGACACATTCCACGCCAATATCGAGGAGCGCGACCCTGTGGGCGTCATCGCCCGCACGGCCCATGCCATCGCCCATGTCCACCTGTCCGAAAACGACCGCGGCACGCCGGGTCGGGGGCATGTGGATTTTGCAGGCACCATCGCGGCGCTGCGGGCGGCGGGCTATGGCGGCTGGATGACGGTCGAGGCGTTTGGCCAGGCTTTGCCCGCGCTGGCCGCCGCCACCCGGGTCTGGCGGCCGCTGTTCGGCAGCGAGGCCGAGGTTTATCAGCAGGCAATCGCCCTGATCCGCAGGGACGGGCACAAGGGAGGCAAGGATGACTGACAAGCGGCGGGTGCGGCTGGGCATGGTGGGTGGCGGGCAAGGGGCCTTTATCGGCGCGGTGCACCGCATCGCCAGCCGGATCGACGACCGGTTCGAACTGGTCGCGGGGGCGCTGTCATCGGATGGAGCGCGCGCGGCGGCATCGGCGGCGGATCTGGGGATCGCGGCGGATCGCAGCTATGCCAGTTACGCCGCGATGGCGGTGGCCGAGGCGGCGCGCGCCGACGGCATCGACGCGGTAGCCATCGTGACGCCGAACCATGTCCATGCCGGGCCCGCGATTGCGTTTCTGAATGCCGGGATCCATGTGATCTGCGACAAGCCGCTGGCCGCGACCCAGGCCGATGGCGCGGCCATCGCGGCGGCGGTGGCGGCGTCGAAGGCGCACTTCATCCTGACGCATAACTACACCGGCTATCCGCTGATGCGGCAGGCGCGGCAGATGGTGGCGGATGGCAAGCTGGGGGCCTTGCGCGTCGTGCAGGCCGAATATGCGCAGGATTGGCTGACCGAAACCATCGAGACCACCGGCCAGAAGCAGGCGGCCTGGCGCACCGATCCGGGGCAGTCCGGCGCCGGGGCGATCGGCGACATCGGCACCCATGCGTTCAATCTGCTGTCCTTTGTCACCGGCCTGCGGGCCGACGCCTTGGCCGCCGACCTGCATTCGTTCGGCGCGGGGCGCCGGGTGGACGACAACGCCCATATCATGCTGCGGTTTCAGGGCGGTGCGCGGGGCATGGTCTGGGCGTCGCAGGTGGCACCGGGCAATGAAAACGGGTTGCGGCTGCGCGTCTATGGCGACAAGGGCGGCATCGAATGGGGCCAGGAGAACCCCAACCTGATGACCTATGCGCCATTCGGCCAGCCCAAGCAGCTTTTGACGCGCGGCGGGGCGGGCCTGGGTGGCAATGGTGGCCAGTGGACCCGCATTCCGCCCGGCCATCCCGAGGGCTATCTGGAAGGGTTCGCCACGCTTTACAACGATGCCGCCGACCTGATCCTGGGCCTGGGCGACGGCGCGCTGTTGCCGGGGATCGCGGCGGGACTGGACGGGATGTGGTTCATCGACGCCTGCCAGCGCAGTTCGGCGGCGGACGGGGCCTGGATCAGGCGATAGGGCCGCCGTCACCAGCCGGAGCGCCTGCGGCGCGTTGTTTTTTGCGCAGACAGAAAAGGGGGGCTTTGCCCCCCGCCTGCGGCTCCCCCCAGGGTATTTGGACAAAAATGAATGCCAAGGGGCTCAGCGGCCCGGCAGCGTGTGGCGTTTGACGTCAGGGTCGGGCCAGGTGTCGATGGCGGCCAGCGCCTGTTCCGCCGTATCGACAAAGCGGAACAGGTTCAGATCCTGCGGACTGATCACCCCGGCCTCGGCCAGGGCGGCGAAGTTCACCACCTTGTCCCAGAACGCCCGGCCGAACAGCAGGAACGGGACCTGCGCCATGCGGCCGGTCTGGATCAGGGTCAGCGATTCGAACATTTCGTCCAGGGTGCCAAAGCCGCCGGGAAACACGCAGATCGCCCGGGCGCGCATCAGGAAATGCATCTTGCGCAGGGCGAAGTAGTGGAAGTTGAAGCTGAGTTCCGGCGTGACATAGGGGTTGGGCGCCTGTTCGTGCGGCAACACGATGTTCAGCCCGATCGAACGGCCGCCCGCATCGGCGGCTCCGCGATTGCCCGCCTCCATCACGCCGGGGCCGCCGCCGGTGATGATGACATCCCCGGTGCCGCCTGTCGCCAGGCTGCGCGCGGTCACCAGCCGGGCGAAGCGGCGCGCCTCGGCATAATGCGGCGACAGGGCGTCGAGTGTCGGGTTGACGCCCTGCGGCGTCTCGCGGACGCGCGCGCCACCGAACAGCACGATGGTCGAGGTGATGCCGGCCTCGTCCAGCGCCAGTTGCGGCTTGAGCAGTTCCAGCTGCAGGCGGACCGGGCGCAGTTCCTCGCGCAGCAGGAAGTCGGGGTCGGCAAAGGCCAGCCGATAGCTGGGCGATTGCGTCTGCGGGGTGGCGGGGACAGCCTCGGCGGTCTGGCTATCGGCGACCGAGTCGCGGAACGGATGACGGCGGTCGTCGTGCATGGGCGGTCCTTGTGGCGGGCAGGCGCGTCATGGCATTGACGGGGCGCAATGTCCAATCGCAAGGCAGGCCAGATGATCCCCGACCGTGACGCCATCACGCAGGCCCGCGCCCGGATTGCGGGCCATGTGCGCCAGACGCCGGTGCTGCAGACCGACCTGCCCGGCCTGCCGGCCATGGCGTTCAAGCTGGAAAACACGCAGGTAACCGGCAGCTTCAAGCCGCGCGGGGCGTTCAATACGCTGCTGTCGGGGCCGGTGCCGGGGGCGGGGGTGGTTGCGGCCAGCGGCGGCAACCACGGCGCGGCGGTGGCCTATGCGGCCCGCGCGCTGGGCCATCCGGCGCATATCTTTGTGCCCGAATATGCCGGCCCCGCCAAGATCGCGCTGATCGCGGCGACCGGAGCCAGGTTGACCGTCAGCCCGGGCAGTTATCAGGATTCGCTGGACCTGGCGCTGGCCTATGGCGCGGCGACGGGGGCGATGCAGATCCATGCCTATGACGCGCCCGCAACGGTCGCCGGGCAGGGCACCCTGTTCGCCGAGTGGGACGATCAGGGGCTGCAGGCGGACACGGTTCTGATCGCCGTCGGCGGCGGCGGGCTGATCGCGGGGGCGCTGGCCTGGTGGGGCCAGCCTGACGCAGCGGGGCGGCGGGTGGTGGCGGTCGAGCCGGAACTGGCCCCGACGTTGCACATGGCGCTGCGCCACGGGCCCGCGACCGAGGTCGAGGTGGGCGGGATCGCCGCCAACGCGCTGGGAGCGCGGCGGATCGGGGCGATGTGCCATGATCTGGCCCGCGCGCAGGCCATCACGTCGCTGCTGGTGCCCGATGCCGCCATCGCCGCCGCGCAGCGGCTGCTGTGGGATGGGTTGCGACAATGGGTCGAACCGGCGGGCGCAACTGCGCTGGCTGCGCTGACCAGCGGCGCTTATGTGCCGGCCAGGGACGAGCGGGTGGCGGTGCTGATCTGCGGGGCGAACCCCGCGCCGGACCCGTTCGGGTGACCCTTCGCGCTGCACCACTGTCGTGCTCCACCAAGGATGCATTTGCCGGTCTGGTGGCGTGTCAACGTCATGGCGGCGTCTTGGGCGGCATCTGGAGCGGGTGTCTTTGGCGGCGTCTTGGGCGGCATCTGGAGCGGGTGTCTTGGGCGGCGGCTGGGGCGGCGGCTGGGGCGGCGGCTGGTGCTTGGCGTTTGACGCCGAAGGCGGCGACAACAGCCTGAACCCAGCGGACCGCCGCGCGGCAAAGCCGGCCCCGCGGTCGATCATCCGGTGTCACGCGACCTCGCCACAGCTTTGGACGCGGCGCAGATGCCTGATACGGCAGCTTTGCCGGTGCGGCCGGTCGCCTCGGCCGGGACCGATAACGTGCTGTATCGGCTGGATGATACACTGTGCCTGCGCTTTCCCCGCACGCCATCCGCTGCCGATCTGATCGCCAGGGAGGCGCGCTGGCTGCCAGTGCGGGCCCCCCTGCTGTCGATGCCGATCACCATGCCGCTGCGGGTGGGGTCGGCGGATCTGGCCTATCCTTATGGCTGGTCGGCAACGCAGCGGTTGCCCGGGCCGGACGCGTTGGCTGCCCCGCCCGGCGATCAGGCCGCCTTGGCCCAAGACCTTGCCAACTTTATCCGCGCGCTTTGGATCGCTGATCCCGGCCTGGCGCGACACGACCCGCCAGCAGGACGGGGTGGGCCCTTGGCCAACCGTGACCCTTTCATTCGCCAGATGATCGTGCAGGTCACTGACGAGGGCAACCCGGCGGAATGGACGGCGTTCTGGAATGCAGGGCTGGCCTTGCCCCGCCATGACGGCCAGCCCCGCTGGCTGCACGGCAATCTGCATGTCGCCGATATCTTGCTGGCGGATAGCCGACCAAGCGCGGTGATCGACTGGGGCTGTCCGGGTTTGGGCGACCCCGCCGATGATGTGGCTGCCGTCTGGTACCTGTTCGACCCACCGGCCCGCGCGGTGTTTCGCGCGATGCTTGCCCCCGACGCAGCCACGTGCCCGGGCGATTGCGGGCTCGGGCGCAATGGCCGCGATCCCTTGCTGTCGCAACTGCAACCCCGGGGCTCTTGTCGATTGCGACGGCAACGCTGGCGCGCGTGCTGGCCGATTGGCGCGGCTGAGGTGCCATGGCTTTGTACCAACCCTTGCAGGGACGGACTCACGCTGGGGATGGGTAGCGGCCGGACCGGCCCGATGGGCGAGGCCGGGGCCGGTACGATCGTGCCGCTGTTCGGCGGTGGCGCTGGCGGCGGGGTTCAGGCCGTGCTGCCCGACGGATCGACGGGGATCGTGTCGCTGATCCGCGGCCCGGGCGGGATCCTGTTGGTGGCGCTGCCCAGCGCCCATGGGGCGGGCGGCATGATCGGCGGCAGCCGGGCGGATTTCGGTGTCCGCCTGCCATCGCGCTGGAAGCAGGGCGGCCCGCCGTCGCAAGAGCGGGGGCGGGGGCGGTGTGGTGACCAGCATCGTTGACAAGTTCGCCGCGGCGCAGACCCGCACCAAAGCGCGGGCGAAAGGTGGCCAGCGCATTGTTGATGTCTTTGTCGAGCAGGTCAAAGGCGCGCTGATGTCGGATGTCGCGACTGGCGGGCGGTTCGGGCAGCAGATTGCCGGGACCTTTGGCATGTCGCGGCAGGGGCGATATCCGCCGGGTGGCAGACGATCTGCGCAGCAGGCCTGCGGATCTGCGGCCCCGATTGCGGCAACGATGGATGCGGTGTCTGAACTCAGTTCCGCCACCGATTTTCCGCCATATTGGGTGCCTTTGAAAGCGGTGTTCAACGCCCCCTTCAAGCCCATGCTGCGTCTGCATCGTTGAAAACCGCTCTGATGCAACATCGACTTTTTCTCAATGCAACATCGACTGTCCCGCTACGGTAATTGATAGGGGACGGTGAAATCTGCATTGGGGCCGGGTTTGGTGGAAGGCGGTAAGAAGGGGCTCTGTTGCACAAATAGTCAGGGATGCCCCGCGTGGCTCCAGGGTGGCAGTCGGGTGGCACATGAGCAAACCCACACCCCCGGCCTGCCGCACGACGAACTGGCGGTCCTGTCGAGCCATGCAGGCGCCATTGGTTCGAGCCAAATGGCGAGGGCCACCCTGAAGCAGCGTGGTTCGCTGCGGATGTGGCGTGGCCACGAGACGGTCTGGTTGGCTGAGCCCGGTGGAAATCCGGGCCGTCCTGCAAAGATTGCCGACGCGGCGATCCAGGCGTGTCTGACGTTGCAGGCGCGGTGCGGGCTGCCATTGCGGCAGACTGCCGGGCTGGTGGCAAGCCTGTTGCAGCTTGCCGGACCCGATCGGTCAGTGCCGGACTTCGGCACGTTGTCGCGCCGTCCGAGCGGTGTG
>Ga0105044_10011657_pt1 | contig 11968 bp, 7 predicted proteins | sample MAT01_FD_78092 | JGI IMG/M metagenome (GOLD analysis project Ga0105044, IMG submission 78092) | Freshwater microbial communities from Lake Fryxell liftoff mats and glacier meltwater in Antarctica - MAT-01 | ecosystem: Environmental > Aquatic > Freshwater > Ice > Liftoff microbial mat | place...
GCTTTAGCGGTTTAACTCAGTTTGAAAAATAGCTGGGGTAATTTATGATGCCTAGTTTTCCTATTGCGTGATATATACGCGAACACTCCTTTTTGTCCAAAGTCCAAATCATAAGGGTAACTGGCGCGATCGCCAGCCTCATTGTTTAGCTCAGTTATTCACTAAACCTCAACCCAAGGCAGTGACTGCCTAGAAATTTTCAGGGGGGTAAATTTACCCCCCTGTCACAGACAAACAGTAATCTCGAAATATTACCTATAGCGTGCTTTGCTCTCCTTCATCTTGCTGCCAAGATGAAGTTTGTATTTATCTCTTGTGTTAGATAACACAACTAAGTGTTCAACTTTTGGCAGAAATTGTTTGTTTTTTTGGCGTAAATTCTTGGTTTTTTTTGTGTAACTTTTTGTATCGTTGGGAAGACGAGGATTCTGTAAAGTTTTTTTAAGATGGGGGACAAGATAGATAAAGTACAAACACTCTTCTCAAAAAGGCAAGGAATCATGCAAGAAATAAAAGAAGCAAAAGGAAGTCAGGATTTACTCCCAGAAATTAAAGAGCCTTACTATTACGCTGGTACGCGTTGGAGATGGGGTTTCCAACCAAGTGCTGAGATTTGGAACGGACGCTTGGCTATGATTGGCTTCTTTGCAACCGCATTGTTTGAAATATTTGATAAAAGTGGGCTTCTTGGAGGACTGTTCTGGGGATTTTTCTCATAAAAAATAATGTTGTTCTTTAGTAGAGTATTGCAGAGCAACAAAAATCTCCATCTTTGTGAGAATTGGGTTTAGACAAGTATGCAGGATAATGCGCTCCATTCAAGATACTTAATATCATGAATGGAGCGTAATAATTTTGGTTATGTGTCCTCATCTGGATATTCCTGCACACTGTTTTGACACTAGATTGTAAGTTTATCAAATGGATTGTCCAGATTGAAAATTTGAACTCACTTTAGGGATATACCTGTGAACTATTCCTAACCCTTTCTGATAACCACTTATACCAACTCTCTAACCCAGTTCCAGTCAGCGCTGAAACTTGAAAAACCTGAATTTGAGGATTAACCTGCTGGGCGTATTCTATGCAACGCTGAACGTCAAACTGCACATGAGTCAGCAAATCAATTTTGGTGAGAATCATCATCTCACTAGCGCGGAATATATGAGGGTATTTTATCGGCTTATCTTCTCCCTCAGTGACAGACAGAATTACCACTTTGAGGTGTTCTCCCAAATCAAATAGGGCGGGACAAACAAGATTGCCCACATTCTCAATCATTACGACTGAGTTCAAAGGTGGATTTAATTGTTGCAAACCCTGTTCTACCATTACTGCATCTAAATGACAGCCTGTACCTGTGTTAATTTGTACTACTTTACAGCCTGTTTCTTGAATTTTCTTAGCATCATTAATCGTTTCTTGGTCTCCCTCAATAACGCTGATAGACAACTGATGCTTTAAATCATTAATAGTGCGAGTTAATAGTGTTGTTTTCCCTGAACCAGGAGAACTCATTAGATTTAAAGCAACGATATTGCGACCTTTAAACCATCCCCGATTTTGGGCTGCTATCAAATTATTTTTTGCTAAAATATCTTGTTCTAAAGATATAGTTGTACTATGTACTTGAGCATGAATCTGAGATGCTTCAGAGATGGAATCATGACTGTGAGAATGGCTGACTACAGTGCCATCTGATAATGTGTGGGTGTGGATATGATGAGAATCATGATTGTGAGAATGGCTGATTACTGTATCTTCTGGTGAAGTATGAGCATGGTGATGATGCTCATTTTGGGAGCTAATTACTGCTACTTCATTTGTTTCAGTGTTGATGATTTTGACTTCAGCATCATCAGAACAACCGCAGGTTACACACATAATTTTTTCTTCAATTCTCATGCTTTCAAAGAGCGTACCAATTGTCTGATAATGAAAAAGTTTATTAAATACAGATAAAGTAGCAAGATTCAAGGAGCAAGGGAATTCCTTTTGCTCCCTATTCCTCCATCTAAGAAGAAGCTGATGTGTAACTTACCATTATTTGGGTCAGTTTCTATTGTTGAACCCACACCGAAAACTTCACGGATTAAAGCAGGCTGTAGTAAATCTTGGGGTGTTCCTACTGCTTTAATTGTTCCATTATTGACAACATAAATGCGATCGCAATAACTAGCAGCCAAATTCAAATCATGCAACGCTGCAATAGTAGTCACACCCAACCCCTTCACCAGTTCCAAAAGTTCTAACTGATAGCGAATATCAAGGTGATTAGTCGGCTCATCAAGAATTAAAAAGCGTGCTTGTTGGGCTATGGCGCGTGCAATCAACACCCGTTGTTTTTCTCCACCAGAAAGGGAAATGAAACTACGTTCTGCAAAGTCATTCATTCCCACCTGCACCAAAGCATCGAAGACTATGGAGTGGTCTTTTTCTGTTTCGCGGTCAAATAACCCTTGATGGGCATTACGCCCCATCAATACCATCTCTGCAACAGTAAAGTCAAAGTCAGTAGATGCTTCCTGCAAAACAACTGCGGTAGCTTGTGCCATTTCACGGGCACTCAAATGCCAGATATTCTTACCATTGAGGATTATCAACCCACTATCTGGCTTAAGAACACGATACATACATCTGAGCAAAGTTGACTTACCACTGCCATTAGGGCCAATCAGCCCTACAAACTCACCCGACAACACTTGCAGATTGATGTCATGCAAAATCTGCTTTCCCTCAATACTCCAGGATAGTTGTTTCACCTCTAACTTCATTTCCCACCCCCTTTAGCTTGCATCAACCAAATGAAAAAAGGAGCGCCGAAAAGTGCCGTAATAATCCCAATGGGCAGTTCCTCTGGGGCGACAATGGTACGTGCTAGGACATCTGCCCAAATTAAGAAGATTCCGCCCAGGAGCAGACTCACAGGTAACACGCGGCGATGGTCTGAGCCGACGAGGAAACGGACGCTGTGAGGAATCATTAGCCCCACGAAGCCAATGACACCACTGACAGCAACTATTACACCTGTCAACAGTGAGGTAACAAAGAATAACTGCTTGCGGAAGCGATCGGTGTCAGTTCCCAGAGTCCTAGCTGTTTCTTCACCGATAAGGAGTGCGTTTAGCGATCGCGTCTGGAGTAACAAATACCCGATTCCCAAGAACAAAGCCAGCACCGGCAGGATTAAGTCTGTCCACGTTGTTCCCGAAAGTCCTCCCAATAACCAGAACAATACTCGTCGTGTGGCTTCACCACTTCCAGCCTTGATAGCCAAGAAACTCGTTACCGCCTCAAACAGAGACGATACTGCTACACCAATTAAAATTAAGCGGGTGGAGGAGAGATGTCCTTGTCGTCGTGCTAAAAAGAAAACAACAAAAAATGCTAACAGCGCACCGAGGAAAGCCCCAAAAGACAGGGCATACACACCAAAAAATGAGAAAATACCAAATAGGATAACTAAAACAGCACCCACCGATGCGCCAGAGGAAATACCGAGAATAAATGGGTCAGCTAGGGGATTTCGCACCAGTGCTTGCATGATGACACCAACCACTGATAGTCCAGCACCCACAAAAAAAGCCAATAGCACACGTGGAAAGCGGATGAGCCAGACAATTTGAACTTGTGCTTGCGTCCAGTCTCCTGTAACATTTGGAAACACTTGGGATAAAGCTATCTGCCATACTCTCAAAGGAGGAATAAGCACTGGCCCAATCATCACCGCTAACGTCAGAGAAACCAACAATATGACAACCATTGCTACCATTAGCAGCTTGTAGCGTTGCTGCTTATTTTTTCTCAATTGCTTTGGTATTAGATTAGTCATTTGTCATTTGTCATTTGTCATTTGTCATTGGGCATTTATCATTTGTCATTTGTTTCTTCCTCATCACCCTCATCACTTAAACCTCTCTGGATATAAAGCCTCTGCTAACTGCCTCACCCCTGCGACATTCCTAATTCCTGGCATCGTGTAACTAAAACCGATGACAATAAATTTATCTTGTTGCACTGCTTTTAACTGAGAGTAAGCAGGGTTAGATTTAAGTAATCGACGCTTCTCTTCGGCAGATGACCAGTTAGCATCAATAAGCACAATCACATCTGGTTGACGTGCAATCACATCTTCCCAATTAACTGTTACCCATGCTTTTTTTTCTTGGATATCTTTGAATATATTTTCTCCACCGGCCAATTCAATAATATGATTGGGTATTCCCCAGTTAGAAGCAGTTACGGGAGGGTCTTTAGAATCATACCAAAAAATGCGCTTTTTGGTTGTCACTTTACCTAGCTTTTGTTGGGTTACTTGGAGTTGCGATCGCAGTTGCACAATTAAGTTTTCTGCTCGTTGTTCTACTGCAAAAATCTGCCCTATTTCTCGGATTTCTTGATATAAATTCTCCATCGTCACGCGCTCAGGTCTAAGTTCTGGGCGATCGCATTCAATGGGCAACAAATAAGAAGAAATACCTAGTTTTAGCAACTCTGACTGTGATCCAAGTGCTTCTTTGGCAAAAGCGCTTTAAAAATGGCTTTGATTTAGCTCAACCACCCTTAATGCGGCTGGCTTTAATTCAGACAGAGGTGGATACTTACCAATTTATTTGGAGCATTTGTCACCTAGTCTTAGATGCGTGGTGTGTGAACACAATCCTCAAAGAATTTTTGTCTTGCTACGAGGCACTTTGTCAAGGCCGGATTTTCCAGTTGCAACCAAGCCGTCCTTATCGGGATTACATCAGTTGGCTGAAACAGCAAGATTTATTAGAGGCTGAGGTCTTTTGGCGAAAATATCTTCAGGGCTTCACAACACCAACTTCTTTGATAGCAGATTGGAAAAGTCAACAAGAAGGTTTCAATCAACAACAAGTCCAACTTTCGCTAGCAACCACAGAAGCACTTAAGTCTTTAGCGCAACAACATCATTTGACCTTGAACACCTTATTACAAGGGGTTTGGGCATTGCTGTTAAGTTATTACAGCCATGAAGCAGATGTGGTGTACGGAACCGTTGTATCTGGACGACCACCAACATTATTAGGGGTTTCCTCTATGGTGGGGCTTTTTATCAACACCCTACCAGTGCGCGTACTCGTGTCTGGTGAAACTTCGCTTTTATCTTGGCTAAAAGAACTCCATTCCCAGCAGCTTAGTATACTTAGATACGAATGTACCCCTCTAGTTCAAATCCAGAATTGGAGTCAAGTACCTCCAGGGATACCTTTGTTTCAGAGCATTTTGGTATTTGAAAACTCCTCAGCTAATATTTCTAGTTTACCTACAGGAAACTTGAGAATTGATCATGTCCGCTCTTTTATCAACTCTAACTATCCTCTTGTTCTTTTAGTTAAACCTTGGTCGCAGTTATCATTGAATATATTTTATGACTTACGTTACTTCAATAAAATGACGGTAACTAGAATGTTGAGTCATTTAGAAGTGCTGCTAAACAATATAGTTGCAAATCCCGACACTACACTGGGAACTTTGATCCATAGCATTGTCGATATTGAGCGACATCAACTACTCGTTGAATTCAACAATACAAGAAGAGATTATGTCAATGACAAGTGTATCCACCAATTAATTGAGTCACAGGTAGAACGGACTCCAGAAAATGTAGCGGTGGTGTTTAAAAATGAGCAATTAACTTACCGAGAACTGAACACCAGAGCCAATCAACTAGCACACCGTCTTCAAGCTTTGGGAGTTGAACCCGATGTATTAGTGGGGATTTGCGTAGAACGCTCTTGGGAAATGCTGGTAGGTATACTAGGCATTCTCAAAGCTGGAGGAGCATACGTACCAATCGATCCAATGTATCCCAACCAGCGATTGAGTTATATGCTGGAAGATTCTCAGGTATCAATAATATTGACCCAAGAACGGTTGGTGAAAAATTTACCTGATATTGGAGCGCAAGTGCTTTGCTTAGATACTCTTTGGGATGAAATTGCTCAAGAAGGTGATGAAAATCTCAAAAGTGAAGTGAAGACTGATAACCTGGCTTACTTAATTTATACTTCTGGATCTACAGGACAACCGAAAGGAGTGCAGGTTACTCATCAGAACTTAGTTCACTCGACAACTGCTCGGATTTGTTATTATGAGCAACCTGTGACAGGCTTTCTCTTAACTTCACCTTTTGCTTTTGATAGCTCTGTTGCAGTGATTTTTTTGACACTTTGTCAAGGGGGTTTTGTCTCTGTTTTACCGGAAAATTGGCAATTAGATATTAAACAGATGATAGAGGCGATTGCTCAACAACAAATTTCCCATTTATTATGTCTACCATCTCTCTACAAGCTGATTTTAGATCAATCCAAATCACAGCAAGTAGTTAGCCAATCAAAGTTTACGGAATTAGATAACGAACCGCAGAGGCACAGAGAACACAGAGGAAGAGAAGGAGAGAGTTGGTTTACTCAGCAAAGTTGCTGTGATGCACTAGTTAGTCTAAAAACTGTAATTGTCGCTGGGGAATCATGTCCCAAGGAGCTTGTTAAGCAACATCGTGAATTATTACCACAAGTCAGCTTATTTAATGAGTATGGCCCCACAGAAGCCACCGTTTGGAGCAGTGTATACAATTGTCAAAATCATGATTTAAATCATTCTGTTCCTATTGGTCGCCCGATTGCGAATACTCAGATTTATTTACTAGATTCCCAACTCCAACCAGTACCAATTGGTGTATCTGGAGAAATATATATTGGTGGTTTAGGTGTAGCGAAAGGTTATCTGAATCGTCCAGAACTAACTGCTCAAAAGTTTATTCCCAATCCATTTAGCGATGAACCAAATGCACATCTTTATAAAACTGGAGATTTAGGGCGTTATCTTGCAGACGGTAACATTGAATTTCTTGGTCGTCTCGATCAGCAAGTAAAGATTCGCGGGTATCGGATTGAGCTACCTGAAATTGAAGCCGTTCTGAATCAATACCCAGATGTACAAGAAGCGATCGCGATCGCCCCAGAAGATATCAACGCTCACCGCCGTTTAATAGCATATATTGTCCCCAAACAAGAGCAAGTACCCACAGTTGATAATTTGCGTAGCTTCTTAAAAAATCACTTGCCAGAGTATATGCTTCCTTCGGTGTTCGTAATGCTAAAAACCCTACCACGAACTCCCAATGGTAAAGTAGACCGTCAAGCCCTTCCCATTCCCGATCAAGAAAGACCAAATCTAGAAGCAGTATTTGTCCCACCTAGCACCCCAATCGAAGTAGCACTGGCAGAAATTTGGTCACAAGTTCTTAGTGTCGAACAAGTGGGCATTCATGACAATTTCTTGAAGTTAGGAGGAGACTCTCTTCGCAGCATTCAAGTATTATCTAGAGCTAATGACCGAGGATTAAGTTTCTCTTTACAAGAGTTTATCCAACATCCCACAATTCATGAACTCTCCCAAGTGATAAAGACAAATCAGGAACTGCGGATACCCAGAATACAGCCAGTATCTCGTGACCAATACCGCATTTAAATAATTCGTAATTCGTAATTCGTAATTCGTAATTAAGTTTTGCGTTAGCGAATCCGCGAGCGTCTGGTGATTTTAACCCCACTGCAAAAGTTGTCGCTATTTAGAAGCGAGGGACTTATCCCATTTCTTTGTGAGGCTGCGCCAAACTCTTTTAACTTCTTTCTTTCTTTCTTTCTTTCTTTCTTTCTTCGTGTCCTTTGTGTCCTTTGCGGTTCGTTTCCTCATTCTTTTATTCCTATCTTCAGACAGGATAATAGTAAATTTTAAAATTGGTAGTCAACAAGATAGTTCAAGTCTAAATTCCCAACTAATTCAATTACGAATTACGAATTACGAATTATTTTAATGGTTTCTGAAATTCACAACAACGATTTATGACAGAGCAACTATTTGTTTTTCCTACATCTTTTGCCCAGCAACGACTGTGGTTTTTGCATCAGCTAGAGCCGAATAGCCCAGTGTATAACCTTCCTTATGGGTTGCGAATAGGTGGTAATTTGAAATTGGAGGCTTTGCAACAGGCTTTTGAAGCGATCGTAAATCGCCACGAGATCCTGCGTACTACTTTTACCACGGTGGATGGAAATCCGATGCAAATCATTGCCAAAAGCCGAGCAGTAGTCATACCTGTGGTGAATCTCAGTGAATGGTCGGAAGTAGACCGAGCAGCCCAAGTCCAGCGACTGATTACCAAGGAGGCAGAATATCCCTTTGACCTGGCACACGGTTCGTTACTGCGTGTCACCTTAATACAATTAGGTGATAAAGAATATCTGCTGTTGCTAACGCTACATCACATCATCTTTGATGGTTGGTCGATTGGGGTTTTCATCGGAGAATTAACAGCGCTCTATAAAGCTTTTTCTACTGGGACTGCTTCGCCACTTCCCGAACTGCCCATACAGTACGCTGACTATGCCATCTGGCAACGAGAGTGGTTGCAAGGGATGGCACTTAAAACTCGTTTAGACTACTGGAAACAACAGCTAGCTGGTTCCCTACCCGTTCTGGAATTGCCCACAGACCGTCCAAGATTAGCAGTCCAGAACTTTCAAGGTGCAACTGAGTCTTTTTCAATGTCTTCTGATTTATCGCAGGCACTCAAGCAGATTAGCCAGCAAGCAGGAATCACTTTGTTTATGACTCTGTTGGCAGCATTCAAAACATTACTCTACCGCTATACAGGAGAAGGAGACATTATAGTAGGTTCACCTACTGCTAACCGCAACCGCCCCGAAATTGAAGGATTAATCGGGTTCTTCGTTAACACCCTTGTTTTGCGTACCTATCTTGGGGATAACCCCAGTTTTCGGCAGTTGCTTTTACGAGTACAGGAAGTAACTTCAGGGGCATTTGACCATCAAGACTTGCCTTTTGAGAAGCTGGTAGAAGAAATGCAGCCGGAGCGCAGCCTCAGCCATACGCCACTATTCCAGGTAATGTTTGTCCTGCAAAATGCACCGATGCCACCCTTGGAGTTGCCAGAACTGATCTTGAATCCTGTGATAGTGGACAGCAAGACAGCCAAAGTTGACCTGTCTCTATCTATGACAGATACGCCGCAGGGACTAATTGGGAATCTAGAATACAACACTGACTTGTTTGAAGCAGCCACTATTAAGAGAATGGTGGGGCATTTCCAGACTTTGCTTGAAAGCATTGTGGTTAATCCCGACCAGCGTCTCAGCGATTTGTCAATCTTGACAGAAACAGAACGGCAGACTTTGTTAGTAGAGTGGAGTAGCACAAAAACAGAAAATTTGCAAGACTTGTGTATCCATGAGTTGTTTGAGGCTCAAGTACAACAGACACCGGATGCTGTTGCAGTCGTCTTTGAAGGTCAACAGTTAACATACCGAGAACTGAATGATAAAGCAAATCAGCTAGCGCACCATCTGCGTTCAGCGAAGCTGTCGCCTAGCGATTCGCTTGGTGTCAGACCAGAGGTGCTGGTGGGTATTTGTGTAGAGCGATCGCTTTTAATGATTATAGGTTTGTTGGGCATCCTCAAGGCTGGTGGGGCTTATGTACCGCTAGATCCCGCTTATCCCCAAGAGCGTTTGACCTGGATGTTATCAGATTCACAGGTGTCTGTCATCTTGACTCAGAAGCATTTGCTGGTAGAACAAGAGTTTGATGGACTGTATGTAATTTGTTTGGATACAGACTGGGAAGTAATTTCTCAAGAGAGTCAAGAGAATCTCGTCAGTGGTGCGACACCGGAAAATTTAGCATATATCATCTATACGTCAGGTTCTACAGGCAAACCAAAAGGAGTGATGATTCAACATCAGTCTTTAGTGAATTTCGCTCTTGCGGCAATTGTTGAATATGGGTTTACTCAGTCTGATCGCATTCTACAGTTTGCCTCTATTAGTTTCGATGCGGCAGTCGAAGAAATTTATCCCTGCCTGATCTCTGGTGGCACGCTGGTGCTACGTAATGAACAGATGTTAATTGACATAACGAATTTCCTCAAACAATGTCAAGAGTGGGAAATTACGGTACTAGGTTTGCCAACTGCATACTGGCACCATCTGACTTTTGAATTAACGAGGATACAGATGAGCCTACCTGAATCATTGCGCTTGGTAATAATTGGAGGAGAGCAGGTACTCCCAGAACGAGTAAGAATGTGGCAAAAGTATGTAGGTGATTACCCGCAGCTATTCAACGGATACGGGCCTACAGAGGCAACTGTAGTCACAACAATTTATAAGTTACCAAAAGCTAGCTTTTCATCAGATAGTACATTGTCAGGAGTACCCATTGGTAAGCCTATTGGTAATGTTCAAGTGTATGTGTTAGATAAATACCTACAGCCAGTTCCTATTGGTATTCAGGGAGAACTCTATATTGCTGGTGCTGGTTTAGCACGAGGTTACTTGAATCGCCCAGACTTAACTGAAGAAAAATTTATTCCTAATCCCTTTAGCGATTTGAGATTGGGAGATTGTAGTGAAAATCTAGAAGATTGCGATCGCACACAATTTAGCAATCCAAAATCCAAAATCGTTCGACTGAGCGTAGTCGAAGTCCAAAATCCAAAATTAGATCGCCTTTACAAAACTGGGGATTTAGTGCGTTATCTCCCAGACGGCAACATTGAGTTTCTCGGTCGTATTGATAATCAGGTGAAGGTGCGCGGCTTTCGCATCGAACTTGGAGAAATTGAAGTAGTACTGACTCAACATTCCGAGATTAAGGAAGTTGTAGTCATCGCTCAACAAGATGCTACGGGCAACCAATACTTAGTAGCTTATGTGGTTCCCACTTCAAAGTCTGTTCTGAAGAGCGGTGAACTACGCCGCTTTCTCAGGGATAAGTTGCCTGAATATATGCTGCCAAAAGTCTTTGTGATGTTAGAAGCACTACCACTCACTCCTAACGGGAAAATAGACCGTAAAGCGTTACCAATAGCTGACAAAAACCCTTATGATGATGACACAATTTACGTAGCGCCACGTACATTAACTGAGACTAAATTAACGGCAATTTGGTCTGAATTACTTGTTCGGGAACAAGTTGGTATTAATGATAACTTCTTTGAGTTGGGTGGTCATTCCTTACTGCTGACTCAGATGATTTTTCGAGTGCGTGAAACTTTTCAAGTAGAACTACCCTTGCGTAGTCTATTTGAAATGCCTACGGTAGCTGCCCTAGCCGAAAGTATTGAGATGGTTCAAAACACAGGTTCTAATACTACTGCTCGGAAAACTATTGTGGATCTGCAAGCTGAGGCCGTTCTCGATCCCTCAATTTGTCCTGAAGCTCTCCCAAGAAATTATACAACCGAGCCAGCTAGTATTTTATTAACTGGAGCGACAGGTTTTTTAGGAGCTTTTTTACTTGATGAACTTCTCCAAAAAACTTCAGCAGATATTTATTGTTTAGTACGTTCTACTGATACTGAATCAGGCAAAAATAAGCTCCGCCAAAACCTGGAAATGTATTCACTTTGGAACGAACATTTAAGTTCCAGAATCATCCCGGTTGTAGGAGATTTATCTAGGCCATTTTTTGGACTATCTCAGGAACAGTTTCTGCTATTGGCAAATAATATAGATGTTATTTATCACAATGGTGCTTTAGTTAATTTTATTCATCCATACGAGCAGATGAGGGCGGCTAATGTTCAAGGAACCCAGGAAGTTTTGAGATTAGCAAGCTTAATCAAAGTCAAACCTGTGCATTACGTTTCTACCCTTTCTGTTTTTCCCGCACAAAGCGATTCGGAAGTTCAAGTATTCCGAGAAAAAGACTATTTGGAACACGGTGAAATTCTCGAAAGTGGGTATGCTCAGAGTAAATGGGTGGCAGAAAAGTTAGTAGCGATCGCACTTTCTAGAGGGAGCAACGCGATTTTGTGAGGTGCTAAAAATTAGGGGTATAAATCACCTGTTTAATAGTGCGATCGCAGCGAAATATCTGTTTTTATTGAGAATCTAGCTATGTAACTGAGAATTAAACC
>Ga0105044_10011659_pt1 | contig 11967 bp, 17 predicted proteins | sample MAT01_FD_78092 | JGI IMG/M metagenome (GOLD analysis project Ga0105044, IMG submission 78092) | Freshwater microbial communities from Lake Fryxell liftoff mats and glacier meltwater in Antarctica - MAT-01 | ecosystem: Environmental > Aquatic > Freshwater > Ice > Liftoff microbial mat | place...
CTCGTGTCGCCCGAAACGCTCGACGTGTACGGCCGATCCGCGTGGTGGCTGGTGTTGGAGCGCACGCCGACCTTGGCCGCCGACTGACCCCTCGCCCGCCACAATCCCCGCCCCGCCGTCGTGAGACTGGCGGGGCTTCGGGCGCGTGTACGAAGAGAACCACGACCCTGATTTTCAGCACCCCGGCGGACGCTCGGCGCTCCGAACTGCAAGTTCGCGGAATCCGCGGGATAGACCTTGTCCGTCTTGCAAGGGGCAAGATCTGCTCACTCGGAGGGATTGCGAGCTAGGGTACCAGTGCGATGATTGCGCGGAAGCGTGCGAAGGCGGCTACTGATGAGCGCGCATTTTTTCAGCGCGAAGCCAACAGGCGGCGGCCGCGTGGCTGTCGTATGCACGCATACTAGCGGCGTCGTGGTCGGCCGCTGGGCCGTCTCGGCCGACGGGGCCGTATTCGGCACATCGGCCGCTAGTGCGGACTGGACACTTAGATTCCACGCGGCGGCGCGTCGCGCCGCCGCGTTGCTCCGAAAGGAAACCACCCTTGCTACCGCCGCCGAGGCGCACGCATGGACGCAGGAGCCGCACAGCGACACGGATCGCCGCGTCGCAATCGCGTCCGCGCGCGAGCGCTACGATGGGACCGACGAGGCCGACGGCGGCGCGCGCAAGATAGCGTGCGAGGTTTGCCATGTGCTGACCGATCACGCCGATCTATGCGGCGTCCGCGTTCGGTCTCCGCCCGCAATCGCACACACGCTCGATCCTTCCGGCTTTGTGATCATCGCGGGCAAACGCGTGAAAAACAACGCGCGCGACGGCGTGGACGGTCTCACCCGCCGGCCCATCGTGCACCTGCACTGCTCGCGGTGCCGCGGTAGTTACGCGCCTTTGCTGCGCCTTGCGTGCCGATGGGATGTTGCGGGCGGCGGGGTCGTCTACTGGCACGCGGTCGGGCGGACGGGCTGTCCGGCGTGTGATCGCGACGCGTCGGATCAGGACGCGAGCGGCGACGAGCTGGCGCGGAGGATCTCCGCGGGGGATCGCGCCGCGGCGCTGGCCTGGTTGGATAGATCCGTGTGGCCGTACGACGAAGACGACGTGCGGGCGACGACGCGGGCGGCCCGTGCGATCGTCCGCCGGCGGGGCGATCGCGCTTGAGCGGAACGGCGGCGGGGCCTCGAGGCTCCGTCGCCCGCGCCCGTGCCCGCGATCTCGGATCGCTGGCGTGGGCGCGGGCGATAACCCGCGGAAAGAGAAACGCGAACAATGGGCACAAGAGAACGACTCACAGCACGCGCCGCAAAACGCGACGAATGGGCAGACGGCCGCGCCGCAAAAGCTGCTGCGGCCTGGAACGCTGGCGATCTACGCGAGGAGCGCAGCGGGATCCCGCTAGGGCAACCTGTCCTGGTTGGGCACCACAGCGAGCGCCGGCACCGGCGCGCGATCGACCGGGCGCACGCGAAGTGTGCGGAGGCTGTCGGGCACGCGGCAAAGGCCACGGAGCACACCAGCGCGGCGAAGAGCATCCGCGCCGCGCTCACCCGATCGATATTCTGCGACGACGCAAACGCCGTAGAGGCGCTCGCCGCTAAGGCGGCGGCCCTCGAGGCGACCGCCGAAAAAAACGCGCTGATCAACAAGACGTGGCGCCGTTGCCTAAAAAACAACCGAGGCGACGTCGACGCGACCGCGGCGGACGTCTGCGCCACACACAAATTCAGCGACGCGACGCGCGACCTCATGGCCGCGCAGGCTCGCCAATTCTCGAACCACGCACACAACGGACCCGCGACGTCTACGCACGAGCGCGCCGAGGCCCGCCGATGCCGGCGACGCATCGACGAGATCCGGCGGCGCACCGTGGTCACCGCTGAGGCCGAGGCCGCGGGCGGCGTGACGATCACTGGCGGCGCGCTCGTAGCGGTGTCTTTCGCGGCACGGCCCGAGCGGGAGATCATCGACGCACTCAGGTCCGCCGGGTTCCAATGGAGCGCGCCGAGCTGGTACGGCCGGCGCGACGCGCTACCGTCCGACGTGGTGGCGCTCGTGGCGGCCGGCGGCGACCTTGGCCCCGCGGTCCGATCTCACGAGATCGACCCGGGCAAGATCGCGGCGCTCGCCGCAGTGATGAGGGCGGACGAGGCGCGCAATCCTCCCGTCGAGCTCCGCGGCGGTGGCCCCGGCGGTGTCGTCGAATGGACCGGGACGCTCGCTGATTTCCTCTTGGCGCGCGCCGGCTCGACTCTCTGGAGTAGCGACACGTGGCAGGCTATCGCGGCGCTATCGCGTGGACCGGGATCGGTCTATCTGTGCGACGGGCTGTGCGGGCCTATCGTCTGCTTGCTTCGCGTAGGGTGAGCCGTTTCAACCCGTCTAGACGGACGCTGTCAACGTGAAACAAACAAACAAAGTCGCTCCGCTCACTCTCACCCCAAACCAACTGACAATCGCCAGCGCGAATGCCGGCATCGAGTGCGCCCGACTGCAGATCGAAGATGCGGAGGAGGACGGCGACCGCGAGGCGGGCGCCGCGGCGCTCGCGGCCGAATGGTATTTTTTGGGCGCGTACGACCACCTTTCATGTGCGAGCGGCACAAACCGCAAGCGTAGCCTACGCGATGCGCACGCGGTCGGGTGTGCGGAGTCTTACACGGATGGTGTCGTGGCGGCGATGCTTGGCAAGCGGCGTTAGCCTTGGCCCACCCCCCCGTTAGCGCCGCCCGAAGTGGCGGCGCGACGCGGGCGAAATCTCCCCCCACCCGTAACGCAGCGCGCAGGCGCCGAGCGTGCGGGTTTTGGTGCAACCCAGGACTAACGCAATGAACCGCACAGATTTTCCCCACGATCATCACGCCACGCCAAACGATGAGCCCGCCGCCGCCGAGGTTGACGCGCCGCGCGTCACGAGCTCGGAGCGCGCCGCGCCTGAGGCTGTTGAGGCGCTGCTGCGCGCTTGGTCGCTCGCCGCAGTGATGCGGTCGGACGAGCGCAATCCTCCCGTCGAGCTCCGCGGCGGTGGCCCCGGCGGTGTCGTCGAATGGACCGGGACGCTCGCTGATTTCCTCGTTACGCGCGCCGGCTCGACTCTCTGGAGTAGCGACACGTGGCAGGCTATTGCGGCGCTATCGCATGGACCGGGATCGGTCTATCTGTGCGACGGGCTGTGCGGGCCTATCGTCTGCCTGCTTCGCGTAGCGTGAGCCGTGGCAGCGCGGCGCGGCGGCGATCAATCCGATTGCCGCCGCGCGGCCGAGTGACGCCGCGGCCGAACAATGTTCGGACGGCCCGAACATGCGTTATTAATCACAATGGAAGACGCTTGACGCCGCCCGCGTCATAGTTGTTACAATGAACGCCACCGTGACCGTATCTCACTCCAACGGCTCCCACGACGAAACCCACGACGATCTCGCCGACGCGATCGTGAGCCTCCGCGCAGAGTACGGCGAAGGCGCTGTGATCTACGACGCCGGAGGCTGGCCGGTCGACGACTCGGGCGACGGCGCGGACTACCGCGGCTCGGCGCTGCTCGTGTGGCGGGACGAAGAGTCGTCGACCAACGACTCGGGTGGGGACGCGGTGGCGGCGATCCGCCGCGGATGACCCTCGCCCGCCCCCATCCCCGCCCCGTAGCTCTCCCTGCCCCGCCGTCGAAGGACTGGCGGGGCTTCGGGCGTAAATGGATTTGCGCATACACGATAAGCCAGTGGGCACCTTTCGCGCCGTCGCGACGGTTGCACCATGCGAAGGAGACAAAACCGTCCCCGGGAAAGTGGGGCTTTTCCTGGATTGGATCGACGAGGCGACCGATCGATGCGTGCTTGCCGGCACGCTGCGCCTATCCGCAGTCGAGGCTCGAGAACTGGCGGCGAGGCTCATGCACTCAGCCAACGAGGCCGACGCGTTTGATTCGGTGTGGCGGTCTTCGGTCGGGTGACCGCGGCGAAGACCCCCAGGCCCGAGGTCCGCCGCCGGCCTCGTGGCCCCCTGCTCATCCCCGCCCCGTAGCTCTCACGAGCACGGGGCCTAGGCGGTAAATGGCACCTTTCCGCGACTACCCCGAAAATCGAATCTTGCTCGCCTCGGGCGAGCAAGTGTCACGCCCGAGCCCATGGCACCGCGCCGTCAGGCTGGACGGCTCGCCCGTCTCAGACGCGGAAGATCGCGAGATCTCGGACCGAGACCGCGCGGCGGATCTCGCTGCGCTACTCGCCGAGCCTATCTCGTGGTCCTCGCCCGCGCTCCCCCGCGCAATCGCGATCCGATGCTGGGCCCGTGCGGCCGGAGCGGCCGGCGCGTACGTGCCCGAGGCGCTGGAGGATCTTGCAGACGATCCGCGTGATCTGCCCGCGCTACTTGGCGCTGCGGCCGTAGTCGCGCTCGATCGGCACGACGCGGCTGGCGACCGCGGCCCTTCGCCGCGCGGCCCGTCGTGGTCCGACGCCACGCTGGTGTGGGACACGAGCGTGGCGGTCACGCTGCGCGTGTGCGGATTCGACGGCGCCGAGCTGTGGCGAGTCGAGATCTACGGCGATCACTCCCAACGGCAGTCCGCGGCCGAGTATGCGATCGCGCATCCTGCCGAGCCGTCGGACGACGGCACGGGCGCGGAGGGTGGACGATGATCGGCGACGGCGACGGCGACGGCGACGGCGGGGGAGGTGTAGCCGTGGCTCGCATGGTCCACGCATGGAATCCGATGCGCGCCCCATCGGGCGACGAGTGGGAGCGTCTCCGCGTATCCGCGTTGATTGCGATCGCGGCGTCGTGCGAAATACCGGCGGGCGGCGCTACCGTCGGCCACGAGGTGATCACGATCTTGGGGCTTGGCAGAGGTGAGATTTTTTCGCTGGAGCGCTTGGGCGGATCTTCGGACGTCGACACGCAAGGCGAGCCGTACGATCTCACCGTGCTCGCGATCCTGGTGGTCTCGGAGTGCATCGGTCTCCTGCGAGTCACCGCCACCGACGGATCGCCGCAGCAGTGGCAGCACGCGGTGAGCCTTGCGCGAGCGATCGCGCCCGATCTTCACGTGCGCCACGACTTTGCGGATTGCGGGGTGCTCGGTGCTCACTGACGACGATCGCGAGATCCGCCGCGGCCGCATCACCGGGAGCACGGCGGCCGCGTGCCTCGGCCTGTCGCCGTACGTGACGCCGCTTGCCGCGTGGCTCGAGATCACCGGCCGCAACGCGGAGCACGACGAGGCGACGCGCGCGGTGTTCCGGCGCGGGAGCGTGCTCGGACCCGCGCTGATCCGGTACGGCGCCGAGGAGATCGCGAGTGAGCTGCGGCGCACTGTTGCGATCGATCGACCCGGCACACTTGCGCACCGAGATCTAGCCTGGGCCGCGGTGTCAGCCGATGCCGTCTACCTCGCCCTCGAGGTTCCCGGCGCGCCGCCGGGCGTGGTCGAGCTAGATGATCTCGTTGTTCGAGACGTCGACGCGATCGCCATCTACGTCGGCGAGGCAAAGGTGGTCAACGCTGAGCACGCGGGAGAATGGGGCGCGGAGTGGTCCGATCAGATCCCGGCGTATGTTGGCGTGCAGGCGGAGTGGGAACTTCTGCACTACCCCGAGGCGCGCGCGGTGATCCTGCCCGTGCTACTTGGCGCACAGCAGCAGCTCGCCACGTACGTGTGGCGCGGCGACGCGGCCTTGCGCGCGGGGCTGGTCGACGCGCTGGGCGCGTGGCACCGGCGCCACGTCGTGACAGATACGCCGCCGCCGGCGATGGCACCGCTCGACGCGGCCATCATCGGCAACGTGTGGAAAGCGCGGCGTCGTGCGGTGGACCTTGGGGCCGCGTGACGTGGGACCGACGAGCAGCACGACCGACTGATCACGTGTGCAGTGTACCCGAGCGGGGCGAGATCTCTATACAAGATCTTGTGCCGAGCGGCGCTGCAACCACCAGCGGTTGTGGTGCGAGTTTCGTTCACGCGCTGCATCTTGACGCTGCGCAAGAGCAGCGCGCACGCTGCTTGCCCCGCTCGTGGTGAGCGGCAGAACCAACGGCGAAAAACCGCGCCCCGGGGCCCCGAGTACGAAGGCGAAGACCCCGGAGCGCAGCGAGTGAGAAGCACGAAGATGATCCCATCTACAATCTGGAACGCAAGCGGAATCAGCGCGCAACCTCTTGGATCGGGCCCGCACCGGGTGCTGATGAACCTTTGGGACTACGCTCACAAGTGGCAGCAGGGCGACGCGGAGGCGTTCGTGTGGCCGTCGGTCGACACGCTGGCTGCTAGGATCGGGATCGGCGTCCGCGCCGTCTACGCGAGCCTGGCCACGCTCGAGGCCGAGGGGTGCATCCGGCGAGCTCGCGACGCCGCGCGCGGCGTGATCGGCTGGGTGCTGTCCGCGGTCCGAGCTGCAGCGGTCGCCTGCGTCGAGCTCGAGCATGAGCCTGAGCTCGACGATGCCCAGCTCGCCTTCGCGTGGGCGCTCGACGAGGTCAAACCTGAGCCAAGCAGCACACCTGTGCCCGAGTGCACACCTGTGCACTGCCGACCTGTCGACCTGTGCAATGCTACCTCTACAGAACAAAACTTGAACGTCGTACGGGACGACGACGACGCTGGGCGGATCTGGTCGGGCTATGAGGCGCACCGGATCCGAGCCCTCGCGAGCAGCGGTGCCAGAGCGACACGCACCGGACCCGCACCGAAGGCGCTCCGCAACCTTCACGCGTCGCTCGGAGGAACACCGGATGCCTGGCAGCGGATCGAGGCATACGGGCGCCGATCGATCGAGCTCGCGGCGCTCGCGGTTGCGCAGGGCCGCACCAGCGCCCCGATGCTCGTCGCGTGTCGAGCGGACGGGCGCGAGTGGAGCCGCGATCGCTTCGACGCTGTGATGGCGTGGGGAAACGCGAGGACGTCGGCACCGGCCGCGCCGCCGATGCACCGCGCGCGTCCGGTTGAGCACGTCGTCGACGAGGAGATCGTGGCAGACGAGGAGATCGTGGCTTGGGCCGCGGGTGGAGCCGACGCGGTCCGCACAGTTCGACAGCAACGTCTAACCCTCACGAGCATCGCTCTTCTGATGCCGGCTTGGCTCAGCGCTCCCGCGATCGCTGGATAGGACACGGCATGCAACGCAACGTCCCTCACAACCGCGAAGCCGAGGCCGCGGTGCTCGGCTCCGTCATGCTCCGCAACGAGTCGCTCGACGAGGTCACTTCGATGATCTCCGACGCCGACTTCTACGTCCCGGCCCACCAGGCAGTTTTTCGGGCGATGGTCCGCATCCGCGACAAGGGTGAGCCGATCGACATCGTGACGCTCGAGTCCTCGCTACGCGGCATCGGCGAGCTCAACATCGTCGGCGGCATCGACGGCATCGGCAAGCTTGCCGATCGCTACGCGAGCAGCCACAACGTGGAGTCGTACGCTCGCCTGGTACGCGAGACGGCATCACTCCGCAACCTCGCGATCGCGGCGTGCGAGATCTCGGAGGACTCGCGCGGAGACGTCAGCAACGTCGCCGAGTTCATCGACGACTCCGAGCGCAAGATCCTCGACGTCAACCAGCGCGGTCGAGTCGGCGGATACGAGCGCGTCAGCAAGTTGATCCACGGCGTGTTCGAGGGGATCACCGAGCGCGCGAAGCTCAAGAACCCGATCACAGGAACACCGACCGGCTACACCGGACTCGACGTGCTCACCGGCGGGCTGCAGCCGAGCGACTTGGTCATTCTCGCGGCGCGCCCGTCGATGGGCAAGACAGCACTTGCGCTGAACATCGCCCAGAACGCATGCGTGCGGAAGGCGATGCACACACACCTCAAGGGCGACGAGCAGCCAGTGCTGCACCCGACGCTCGTCTTCTCGCTCGAGATGAGCGCGGCGCAACTGATCGAGCGCGTTCTCTGCTCGGAGGCTCGCGTCGATGCCAGCCGGCTTCGATCTGGGCGGATGATCGGTCCCGAGTTTGCCGAGATGGTGCGCGCTGCCGATCGCCTCAACCAGTCTCCGCTGTTCATCGATGACAGCGCATCGCCATCGATCCTCGAGATCCGCGCCCGTGCGCGGCGCTTCAAGCAGGACCGAAACATCTTTCCGCTCGGACCCGACGGGAAGCCGAAGTCACACGGGCTGATCATCGTCGACTACCTGCAGCTTGCGCGAGGATCGAAGCGAGGCGGTTACGACATCCGCGAGCAAGAGATCTCCGAGATCTCCCGCGGGCTCAAGGCGGTCGCGAAGGAGCTACACGTTCCGATCCTCGCGCTCTCACAGCTCAATCGTGGCGTCGACAACCGCGCGGACCACAGGCCGCAGCTCGGGGATCTTCGCGAGTCTGGAGCGATCGAGCAGGACGCCGACCTCGTCATGTTCATCTACCGGGAGGAGCGCTACCAGACCGACGAGGAGAAGCGCAGGGCCGTCGAGGGCCAAGCCGAGGTGATCATCGGCAAGCAGCGCAACGGTCCGACGGGAACGGTGTTCCTCTCGTTCGTCGGCAAGTACACGCGTTTCGAGACTCAGGCCGGCCGCGAAGGCTGAAACGCGAAGGCCCTCGACGGACTTGAGTCCGACAAGGGCCTTCGGTCCCCGGTGGTCAAGCGGAGACGCCGTGCGGCGGGAGAAACGCGAGAGGTCGCCGCGCGGCGCTTCGACAAGAAATGCCACGCGGCGCGGGTGAGCGCAAGTGTGATTTCATCTACACCGTGCACGCTCGTGGATCTCGCGTTGAAGCGGCGCACCGACGCCACGACGATGTCACTTCACCGATTGCTCAACCACTTGAAGCCGAAGTACCCGACGACCACCACGGCCGCGGCGATCAGCAAACCACCGACGCCGCTCGACACAGCGTCGACGGCGTTCTTCTTCAAGTCCTCGTAGAGTAAATCCCACTGTTGCGCGCGCCACGACTGGCTGACATCGAGCTGATTCGACAAGCTGAACGGCGTAGCGGCGTCGATCGGTTGCTTCGGCAGCTTGCCCTCAGCACCTCCGAAGAACCCGAGCAGCAACGGCGCCGTCACGGTCCACAGCACCGCCTTGCGATCGCCGGGCGCTGCAGCCGAGACCTCGGCCGCGTACATCACGAGCCGGTTTTTCCACTTCGCAAAGTCGCGATCCCAGTCGATGACGCCCTTGTCCGGCAACCAGTCCGACAGCTCAGCGCGCCGCACTTCCATCGCGCGGGTGAGGTCGCCGAGCGAGCCGACGAGCACAGCGAGGTACTCGGGCGTCGCTCGGTTCTCTTCTGTGGGGTCGGGCGTCGTCGCGAAGAGCCCGAACTGGCCCTGGATGTCGCGAGTGATTTTGCCAACGTCGAACATCGATCACATCCCGAGCAGCGCGATGAACTCCGCGGGAGGGTCGAGCTCCGTCGGATCGTCGACGACGATCAAGCGGAGACGCCGGTGCGGCGTGAAAAACGAGAGAGGTCGCCGCGCGGCGCTTCGACAATGGATCCCACGCGGCGCGCGTGAGCGCAAGCGTCTTGACGATCGGATCTGATTCATGCACAACGAGCAAGCGGGGTGGTTCCCGCGGAAGAGGCGAGATGAGCAGAATTCCAGAGTGCAACAGCGATTTAGACGATGAGGACGCGCAGCGCATGGATTCGCTGTGGACCGCGAACTACCGACGCGAGCTCAAGAGCAAGCGCGGGCGCGCGTTTCTCCGCGAAGTGCTCTGCGCGCTCGAGGATCTTCCCGAGAAGGCGCTCGTCGAGGGTGCGGTGTCGCGCGGAGGCATGGTCTGCACGCTCGGGGCTCTTGCGTTGAAGCGGCGCACCGACGCCGGTCAGAAGCGCGGTGTGGTGCTCGCCGATCTTGCGGCGATCGTCGTCAACCCGTTGGACGACGATGGAGAAGAGCCCGAGGACTACGAGCCGATGTTGGACTGGGCCTCTCGGGTGCTCAACGCTCCGAGACGGATCGCGCTTGAGATCATCGACCGCACCGACGATGACGGCACGATGTTGGTGTGTAGCGACGACAAGGAGACCGGCGATGGGATCCTTGTCGAAGTCACGCCGGCGATGCGTTACCAGCGGATGGTTCTGGCCGTGCGATCGATGCTGGAGGTACCATGACCGAGCGCGTGCGCCCGATCTTGTTCGCGGCACCGATGGTTCGCGCGATCATCAGCGGCGCGAAGACTCAGACGCGCCGCGTGATGATGTCGATCGGCGCGGGTAGTCGGATGCCGGCGGCCAACCCGTCGAGGACTGCGACCGACGGGCGATGGTGGACGCATCCTAACGGGTGGGAGCGGTGCCCGTACGGCGTGCCCGGCGATCGTCTGTGGGTCCGCGAGACTTTCGCCGAGTTTCCGTTGCCCGGCGACTTCGTCTATCGCGCCGACCATGACGAGAGGTTCCCCGCGGAACTCACTTGGCGGCCGTCGATCCACATGCCACGCCGAGCGTCGCGCCTCACGTTGGCTGTGACCGGCGTCCGCGTCGAGCGGCTGCAAGAGATCAGCGAACATGATGCGCGAGCAGAAGGCATCCAGCCTCTGCAGATGGACTGCGGTTCCGCCCTGCCTCGATTCGAGGGGCTGTGGGAGTCGATCAACGGCAAGCGCCCACGATGCTCGTGGAGCGACAATCCGTGGGTTTGGGTCATCGATTTTTCGTCCGCCCGCGGGGAGAGAACGCTGCCATGACCGTGCGCCCGATCTTGTTCGCGGCACCGATGGTTCGCGCGATCATCAGCGGCGCGAAGACTCAGACGCGCCGCGTGATCATGTCGATTGGCGCAGACAAACTGTGCCCGTACGGCGCGCCCGGCGATCGTCTGTGGGTCCGCGAGACTTTCGCCGAGTTCCCCGCTCCGGGCGACTTCATCTACCGCGCGGACTTCGAGGAACCCCTTGCCGATCGCCTCAAGTGGGAGCCGTCGAGCCGCATGCCTCACCGAGCGTCGCGCCTCACGTTGGCTGTGACCGGCGTCCGCGTCGAGCGGCTGCAGGAGATCACCGAGGCCGATGCGCGCGCGGAAGGCATATCGCGTGTTCCGTTTCGCCCTGACGACGGGTTTCCGATCTGCGACGGCTACATGGTCGGACAGGATGACGGAGTGTCGACGCTGGGGCCCACCGCCCGCGGTGTATTCGAGGGGCTGTGGGAGTCGATCAACGGCAAGCGCCCACGATGCTCGTGGGGCGACAACCCGTGGGTTTGGGTCGTCGAGTTCCAGCGGGCCGAAGTCACGCCATGATCCGACCGACGCCAGAGCAGCTCGAAGTGCTCGAGTGGTTTGCCCACCGTCCCCCGGTGAGGTGGGCCACCTTGCCGGTGCACTGGAAGAGGTGCGTTCGCAAGATGGTGAACGGGTGGCCGGATGGCGAGCCGCCGTGGATCGTCCGCGAAGACGTCGTGAAGCTTTCGATCACGACGGCTGGGCGGATGCTCGCGGCGGCGTACAGGATCGGGAGAGCAGCGGCCCCGGTGGGGCAGAAAGAAGATGCGGCAGAATGAACGCTTCGTCGAACTATGAACCAGGCGATCCGGCAGACGAGCCCCAGCTCATCGTCGTGCGCGACAGCGACTACTCAGGTTTCCGCGTGGAGTTTTCCGGCGAGTTCTACGCAGACACCGCGGAGATTGCCGAGATCTTCCGGCAGGAGTACGCGCTTTCGATCGCGAACAGCGTGCACGGGGCCGAACTTGCTAGACTGCGCGCGGAGATCAAGCGGCTTGGCGGCGGGGCGGGCGGGCACGGGGCGGCGGGCCTAGAAGGCCCGAAGCAGGCGGTCGGTGACCACCTTGGGTAGCTCGATGGCGGCCTGTGCCGTCACCGCGCGGTCCCAGGCGCGGCCCCGACCGCCAAGGCCGGTGCGCGACAAGGTGACTGCCGCGCGGTCCGAGGCGAGGGCGCGGTCCGATGCGGTGGCAAGGGCGACGAGATCGGCGAGGAGGTCGGCGAGGTCGGCGAGGTCGGTAGCGGCGGTCGGCATAGGTGTAGATATACACCTTGTCGTCCGGGCAAAGC
>Ga0105044_10011660_pt1 | contig 11966 bp, 11 predicted proteins | sample MAT01_FD_78092 | JGI IMG/M metagenome (GOLD analysis project Ga0105044, IMG submission 78092) | Freshwater microbial communities from Lake Fryxell liftoff mats and glacier meltwater in Antarctica - MAT-01 | ecosystem: Environmental > Aquatic > Freshwater > Ice > Liftoff microbial mat | place...
CGCTTCTGCGGCGTCCTCATCGAACACTTCGCCGGCGCCTTCCCCACCTGGCTCAACCCCGAACAGGTCCGCGTCCTCCCCATCAGCGACAAGAGCAACGACTACGCCGCCACCGTCCTCGCCGCCCTCAAAGCCGCCGGCGTCCGCGCCACCGTTGACGACAGCAACGAACGCGTCCAGGCCAAAATCAAAGTCGCCGCCGAATCCAAACTCCCCTACATGCTCATCGTCGGCCCCCGCGATGCCGAACAAAACGCCGTCTCCGTCCGCATCCGCGGCGAAGAAAAAGACGCCGGCGCCATGCCCCTCGACAAGTTCGTCGAAGGCATCAAGACCGAAATCGCCGACCGCAACGCCGTCCTGTCCGTGCGGCCGTGAGCACGTCTCCAAAATACAAGGAAGGCCGATCGGGCATGAAACCCTGACCGGCCCTCTCCCCCATCATCTTGTGAACGCTCGTCCTCTACCGACGAGCGCGCCAGCGATTACTTCTTGTTCACTCGTCGTCGGTGGAACGCGGCCATACAACCAAGGCCCGCCAGCACCGCCGTCGATGGCGTCGGCACGCTCATGAGCGTGAACGTCGCGTCGTTGTAATCCTGGTCACTGCTGAACAGCGGCCGGTCTTCCCAGAACACGGCCCACTCGCGCCCAACCTCCGGGCGACCCAGAATCTGATACGTCACCATCTGGTTCGGGGAGTTGTCGCCCTGGTCAGACGTAAACACCTGCTGGCCCTGGCTGTGATTCTGCAGCGCGAAGCGAAACGCGCCCATGGGCGTAAACGTCGCCGTGCTGTTCAACTCACTCGCCTCGGCGAGCAACCGAAAGGCCGGGTCCGCCGACGCATCGTCGATCCAGCCGATCGCCGTGTGGTCACCCGCATACCGCTGGTGCGACGTCACCGTGACCGGGCCAACGCCGTTCCAGAACCGGTCGCTCGCTTCCTCAGCCGTGCTGGCGCTGATCGTCAGCGCGTTGCCACCGCTATCCGACACCCGCCGGGCCGTCAGCGAACCGTTGCTGTAATCCATCCCCTCAGCCGTCCACGCGCCGCCGTAGATTTGGCCCAGAATGAACCCGTGATCCCGCTCACTCCCCGGAGGGGCGAACACGTTGCTGAAAATCGGGTCAGCCACGGCCGACCCGCAAGCGGCAAGAAGGGTCGAAATGGCGGCAATCTTAAAAGTAATCTTCATGGGCACTCCTTTGTCCAAGTGTCGACGGTCGGTCTCCAAACCGATCCCTGCTTCACTCTCCGACACACCCACACTGTGCATTCACCCCCGCCCCTCCGCCATCAGGGAACCTCCCACCATCGAGTTCTCGCCCCCCACCGCCGGTCCGCACGGCATGCCCCACACCTCGCGTCCGAAAAAATACCTCCAACTGAATAGCCATCTGGTCCTGTTCCTTCTCCCCGGGCTTGACCCCCGCCTACGCCCCGCCCATCATCGCGCACCGACGGGCCTTTCGTGTGTGCCAATCCAACTCAGCCGGTAACCGCCGCGGCCACGGATGTCCGCAGTTGTGGCCGGTGCACAAACGCTCAAGCCCGTTCGGCAGCGCAAAGGCGTGCGCCATGCGATTGCTCTACGAGCACTTCCCGGCCGTCTCTCTTTGGTTCATTGCTCTACTCGCCCTTGGCGTGTATTTCTTCCGCTGGCAACGCGCCCGCGCCCTTCCCCGCCAGCTCTGCCCCGGCCCGCGACCGCGCTGGTTCCACTGGCTCTTGCCCCGTCACTGGCTGCTCCGACCCCTCTGCGGCTACAACCTGTCCGCAGCGCCCGTGAACACCACCGGCCAACTCACCTGCCCCGAATGCGGCCGCACTCACCAAGGCACCTCCCGCCTCCGCCAAACCACCCGCCGCGTCCGGCCCGCCACCGTCTGCCTCGCGCTCACCGCCCTCGCATCCCTCGTGACCGTTGTCAGCCTCACGGCCCCCACCCGCTGGATCGAACTCCTCCCCACCGAAGTCCTCGTCCAAAGCGAAATCCTCCTTGATGCCGACCTCCCACAAGAAATAAAGACCCATCTCTGGGAACGCATCGACGCTCGCCGCCTTTCGCCCCAGCAAAAGACCCGCCTCGCCCGCGCCTGCGTTGCCTTTATTGCGCGCCCCGAGTTTGACGCCCGTCGCTCCTACGCCCACGTCTATCTCCCTCACCTCGGCGCCGCCGGCGATGCCGCGCTCGCCAGCATGCTCCAAAGCCCAAACTGGCGATCCCGCGGCTGGGCCGCCGCCATTCGCCTGCACACCCTCGACCCAAACGCCATGCCCGAGGAGCAACTCACCAGCGACCTGCTCGAAGTCGCCATCGAAGGCCTCCGGCTTGATCGCCCGCTCCACCTCCCGCCCGAAGAGTTCAAACGGATGGTCGATGGCCCCACTCAAACCGCCCTGTTCTTCTCTCTCTTCCGCCGCTTCCCGACCCTCACCGCCCCCCGCGCCGCTCTGCACCTGACCTCCGATGACCCCCAGCAGCGCCTCCTCTGCGCCGCCATCTGCGCCTTCGCGGGCGACCTCACCACCATCCATACCGCCGCCCCCATCCTCATCGAGCACCTCGCCGACAACAAAGTCGAAGGCGATGCCAACCTCGCCGCCGCCGCCCTCGCCAGCTACGGCCCCGCCGCCGGCCCCTATCTTCGAGCCGTCATCAACAGTGCAGACTTCCAGCAAGCCGAAACCGCCGCCGCCCTCGTCCAGCAACTCGATCCCCCCGATGGTGCCGCACTCGCCCCCATCGCCACTGTCCAGCACATCACCAAAACCCGCTCCCTCAACTCCGCCGTAACTCCTCAATACTGGAGCGGTCCTCTCCCCAAGTTTCCCGCGCCGCACGTCCCCCGGCCGCCGACGGCCCAACCTTCCCCCGGCCAGCCCGCCCAACCTTCCCCCGGCCAGCCCGCCGGACAGCCCGCCGGACAGCCCTTCGGACAGCAATGATCATTCCTGTCAGCCGTTCGTCTTCAGGTCATACGCTCGCTCTCCCCCCGCACCCCCGAGATATCCATGCTCACGCCGTTCCTCCTCATCCTTCTTGCGCTTTCCCAAACCCCGGTCCCATCCGCTCCGGCTGCACCCCCCGCCCCCGCTCCCCCCGCGCCCGCCCCGCCCGCGCCTGCCCCGCCCCCTTCGTCCACCCCCGCCCCGACCCCCGCCGCCGATGCCCCAGCCTCGTCTGAAAACTCCACCTTCAACCTTCTCATCGCCGCACCTGGTTCCAAGACCATCAAAGACCTCGTCTACGCCAAAGTCGGCGACATCGAACTCCACCTCGACCTCTTCCTCCCCGAAGTCGCACTCTCCAAAGACGGCGCCACCAAGGAAGAACTCGCCGCCATCAAGCCCGTGCCCCTCGTCATCTGGATTCACGGCGGCGGCTGGAGCGCCGGAAACAAAGACCGCGCCCCCACCGCCGGGCTTACCCGCCGCGGCTTCGCCGGCGCCAGCATCCAGTATCAACTCTCCGGCGCAGCGCCTCACCCCGCGCAGATCCACGACTGCAAAGCCGCCGTCCGCTACCTCCGTGCCAACGCCAGGAAGTTCAATATCGACCCCGACCGCATCGGCGTCTGGGGTGCATCGGCCGGCGGCCATCTGGCAGCGCTGCTGGCAACCAGCGACGGCGACCAAGCCCTCGAAGGCACCGTCGGCACCCATCTGGGCGTCTCCTCGCGTGTCCAATCCTGCTGCAACTTCTTTGGCCCCACCGACCTGGCAGACCTCACGCCCAAGCACGGCAGCCCCGGAATCGCGCGTTTGATGGGTGGCACGCCCGCCGAAATGCCGGCCGCATATGCCGCCGCGAATCCCATCACCTATATCGATAAAACCGATGTGCCATTTCTCATCATGCACGGCGATAAAGACAACATCGTGCCGCTGCGCCAGAGCGAAATGCTCGAAACCGCCCTCAAAGCCGCCGACGTTCCCGTCACCCTTTTCGTCGTCAAAGGTGCCGGCCACGGTTTCGCTGGCCTTGCGGAGGCCAAAATGGTCGTCGAGTTCTTCGAACGAACGCTCGCCATGTCCAATGGCAATGCTCCCAAAGAATCCGCCCAGCCCGCCGGCGATCATGCCCCAAATCCGTCCAAGGCCGTTCCGACCGAGAAAACGCCGGTCCCGAACGGAAAATAACTTCCCAGTTTGCCTTTTGTGGGCCCTTCCCTCACAATCCCGCAATGACGACGGGCCGGGCAGACATTCCAGCACATGAACGCGATGGCGCGCCCCCCGTGCAAGTCGGCACGGGTGGTGGCGCGCTCGGGTCCGTCGTTCGGCTCTCCGCCTCGGAGTTTGCCGAGCGTTTCGAAGCCGCCGCCAAGCCCCTGTGGGCCATTGCGGCGGCCATCGTCCGCAACCGAACGACGGCCCATGACGTCGTTCAGGAGGCCGCCGTGGTCGCGCTGGGCAAGCTCAACGAGTTCGACGCCTCGACCAACTTCACCGCCTGGGCGGGGCAGATTGTTCGTTTCGTCGCCCTCAACGAGTCGCGCCGGCTGCGCCGCGACCCCGCCGCCACCACCGACCCCATCATCCTGCAGGCCGGCGCGCCTGCCGCGCGGGCCACCGCCGCCGACTCCGCCGAGTTCGCCCCGGCCGTGCAAGCCGCGCTTGATTCACTCGACGAACTTCCCCGCACCTGCCTGCTCATGCGCACCACCCTCGACCTTTCGTATAAGCAAATCGCCGATGCGCTCGGGGTTCCTGAAGGCACCGCCATGAGCCACGTCCACCGCGCCCGCGCCACCATGCGCGCCGCCCTCAGTTCAGCCGTCACCGCGTCAGCCGGAGGTGCGCCATGAGCGAACCCGCTCTCGCCAACCTTGATCTGGGCCCCACGTTCCCCGCCGACGAGCACCTCGACTATTACCTTGATGGTCTCCTCTCACCCGCGCAGGCCGCGGCGTTCGAGGCCTTCGCAGCCGCCCGGCCGCACGTGCAGGAGGCCATCGCCCTGCAAGGCAAAGCCGATGCCTCGCTCAAGGCCGCCTACTCGTTCTATCCGGCCCCCTCGGCGACAGCCAACCTCGCGCCCGCTCCGCCAGCACCGGCCCGCACCGCGCCATCGGTCTCACGAGCCCCTCGACCCTCGGCCTCGCGCTGGCGACCAATGTTGCTGGCCGCTTCGCTGTTGCTCGGGGTCGCCGGCGTCTGGTCCGCATACGTTCACTTCACCACCCCCACCTTCGCCAAGTTCATTGAGCCCACCGAGCTCTACGCACAAATCAACGCGGGCGGGTTCACGCCCGAGTTCATCTGCACCGACGATGTCGGCTTCGCCAAAGCCGTGGCCGACCGACTGGGCACGGCCCTGCACATGACGACCTCAGCCACCATCTCACCGCTCGGCTGGGCGTACGGCAATACCTACCAAGGCAAACTCATCGGCGACAACACCTTGGTCATGCTGGCCCGGTCGGGTGATGCCAACGTGCTGGTGCTCATGGATCATCTTGATGCCGACCGCCCGCTCAAGGTCGATCCCGATTCCGGTCTCTCGCTCTTCCGCAGCCAGATCGGCCCGATTGTGCTCTATGAAATCTCACCGCTCAAACAGCCAACCGTGCTCCCCACCCTGCACGAATGAGCCCTCGCGCTGGCCCGCTCCCGCTTGGCCTTCACCAACCACCCTCCACAAATAGGGGCTTCTCCGGGCCGCTTCGCTGGACATCCGCGGCCCAATATGCACAATCTACCCGCGGGCATTCGCCCCAGCCCGCGTCGAATGGAGGCACGGTTATCCGACTTTCGGTCGTCATCCCGGTCTATAACGAGCAAGACACGATCGCCGCCGTGATCGAGCGCGTCCGCGCCGTCGCCATCGACAAAGAGATCATCGTCGTCAACGACGCCTCAACCGACGCCACCCGCGATCGCCTCGCCGCCATTGTCGCAACCTATCCCGATATCCGCGCCCTCCACCACGATCGCAACCAGGGCAAAGGAGCCGCCCTCCGCACCGGCATCGCCGCCGCCACCGGCGACATCGTCGTCATCCAGGATGCCGACCTCGAATACGACCCCAACGAATATCCCAAACTCATCGCCCCCATCCTCGACGGCCGCGCCGATGTCGTCTTCGGCTCCCGCTTCGCCGGCGGCGAAGTCCGCCGCGTGCTCTACTACTGGCACTACCTTGGCAACAAGGCCCTCACCTTTATCTCCAACTGCTTCACCAACCTCAACCTCACCGACATGGAAACCTGCTACAAGGTCTTCCGCCGCGAAATCATCCAGTCCATCACGATCCAGGAAAACCGCTTCGGCTTCGAGCCCGAAATCACCGCCAAGCTCGCCAAGAAGCGCTGCAAAATCTACGAAGTCGGCATCTCCTACGCCGGCCGCACCTACGAAGAAGGCAAAAAAATCGGCTGGAAAGACGGCGTCCGCGCCCTCTGGTGCATCCTCAAATACAACTTCTAAACCGCCCGCCCAGTTCGATCTGATTGATCCGCTCGATCCACTCAATCCGCCCGATCTACCCGATCTGCTCGATGCCAATGCGTTCATCAGAGATTTCAAATCGCTCAAATCTGAAATCACCGAACTCTCGACCCTGAACTTCGTTTTTCTCTCCTCTTCTTCTCCTCCCTCTTCTCTTCTTCCCCTTCCCTTTCTGGGCCTTCTGGGCAATTCTGTGGCTCATCCCCTCCCCCGCTGATCCGTTCCGTGCCTCCTCCCCCCTCCTCTCCCGTCTCCCTCATCACCGGTGCCGGTTCCGGCATCGGCCGCGCCCTCGCCCTCCTCCTCGCCTCCCGTGGCCATCGCCTCATTCTCGCCGCCCGCCGCCAAGCCACCCTCCACGAAACCGCCGCCCTCCTTCCACCCGGATCACACTCCCTCATCGTCCCCACCGATGTCGGCAGCGCCCCCGCCGTCGCCGCCCTCATCGATCGCGCTCACGCCCACTTCGGCGCCATCCACAACCTCATCAACAACGCCGGCCTCGCGCCCCTCATGCCCCTCGAAAGCATGACCCCCGATCTCATCGACGAAGTCTTCCGCGTCAACGCCCTCGGCCCCGCCCTCGCCATCCGCCACTGCTGGCCCATCTTCATCCGCCAGCGCGCCGGCTGCATCGTCAACCTCTCCTCCCTCGCCACCGCCGACCCCTTCCCCGGCTTCTTCGCCTACGCCGCCGCCAAAGCCAGCGTCAATCTCATGGCCCGCTCCGCCGCCCTCGAAGGCGCACCTCACAACATCCGCGCCTTCGCTATCGCCCCCGGCAACGTCGAAACCCCCATGTTCCGCGCCATCGTCTCAACAGACCAAATCCCCCCCTCAGCCACCCTCACGCCCCAATCCGTCGCCACCGTCATCCTCGACTGCCTCGAACACCGCCGCGACGCCGACAACGGCGCCACCATCTTCCTACCCAGCCCCGCCACCCACTGACAGTCCCGCTCCACACCCCGCACCGCCATCCGCCGCCACTCCACGCCCCCCACACCAACGGCGCACCACGAAGCGGAGCCGGGGACCACGCCCCGGAAACCTACGCGTTGTACGACCCCAACGCTGCGAGAAGAAGCTGCACGCTCTCGTCCACGCTGCATCGCGACGTGTCTATCACAACATGCTCTCGCTCCCAAGCCTGATACTCACGCGCCATGACCTCTTGCCAACCAAGCGGTCTGAGGCCGGAAATATCCGTCGCTCGCAGTTCGAGTCGCTTCCTGTGCTCGTTTGCATCTGAACAAACAATCTCAACCTCAAGGGCCCCGACTCCAGCAGGCTTCGCCATTTCCATCCACGTATCGCGTGTGATGCCCAGTGGATTCACAAAGTCAGCAATCACCGTTCTACCCAGCCGAAGATTTTCTTCCGCCACCGCGTAACCAACCCGGTAACCAACATCATCAAGAGGCTCCTCGCCCCATTTCGACCCACGAATCGATTGTTCAATCGAATCGATCCGCCCATAACAGGCCGCGCTGCGCCCTGCCAAGCTCCGTGCAATCGTCGTTTTTCCAACGCCAGGCAAACCCCCGAAGATCATCAACATGTTCATGACTCGCGTAAGACAACCAGTCGGTTCTCCCCATGCACACGGCGAAAGATCTTATCCACCGTACCGATTGCCGTGAGCATCAGTCTGACGGCAGGAACACCCACAATGCAGGGCGGCCGCAGTTGCAGTGCACAGCCCGTCCCAGAAGGCCAAGCCCCGCTGAGCTGAGGTAAACGGCCGATCTTGCAGCGCCCAGAAAACCCCGAACGGATTGTCTTCTCGGTCCTTCGATACGGCTCTGCACACTTGGGATCGGGTGAAACACCAGCTCGATGCCTGTGGGCCGCTCCGCCTCCGCATCCTGCAGCGTGTCCAGCTTCCGAATAGTCTCGTCGACCAGCCGTCCGTCAATGCCTGATTCGCGGACTGCCCCATCAACCTCGGCGACTCCCGCTCGCGATGGTGTTGGGAGCACCAGCAGTCCTAGGAACGACCACAGCGTGAACACCAAGCTCATCTCCACCACGCCCTGAGCACTGCCGATACCGTCGCGACCGACGAGAACCGCAGCGATGGCGATCCCGGTCCAGGTAAAGCCAAGCGCCAGCGCCCGTCCTCGGAACCAGCTCCCCGTGAGCACGGCGAACTGCTGTCGCCGGCGAACTACTTCGAAGGCCGCTGTGCCAAGGAGTCTGGTCCATCGCTCGGGAACGACAACGCTTCTCGGCCTGAAGACGCCCACGATTCCGCCTGTGAATCCCTGATCCTCGCTGGCGACACAGTCGGCATGCAAACCCTTTCCCCGCAATCCGATCGGCTCGCATGCGGTGGCAGTTGACCGGAGCGACGCCATGCACCGCGACAGTGGGCCCCGAACGACAAGCAGCGCGAGTGACGCGAGAATTGCCACGCTGATGGCACCTGGGACGCCATATTCACGCGCAGCCGCAAGAATGCAGAGGCCGATCAATGCCAGTACGAGCGTGTGCACACCCATCCCCCGAAGCAGAATGGCTGCGAATCGCGCGGCGGAAGGATGCGGGCGGCCGAACCGTCGGGGCAGCAGATATCCGCCCAGCACATCAAATGGGGCCTGGATCGCGGCGTAGATCGCAAGGAACCCCGCCAATAGAAGGAGTTCACCCGACAGCGAGGGTGCCACAAGCATGGCCGCCCTTGCAGGGAGCCCAAAGGCCAGCGCCAGCGCTGACGCCGTGACGATCGTTCCCACGGCCGAAATCCCAAGCCAGAGCCTCGCCCGTCCGTATCCGGGCCTGGGCGCGTCGGCGGGTTGAAGCGTACCGGATCGACTGCCTCCGCTGCTTTCCGCAATCCGCTTGATTCCTTTGAGCATGCCGCCGAATACCACGTTGTGAAGCGGAAGCACCGAGTACCAATAAAGAACACCCAGGATGCCCTTTGACCTGAACCGAGCCTTCATGGTGAGTGTCGTTGCCCCTTCTGTCTCAGCAGGCGTGAGCGAAAAGTCGAGTGTGGCTATACCCGGCAGCTTCATTTCGGCGAGCAACGAGAGCGAGCGGTTCCGTTCAAGACCAATCACGCGCCAGAAGTCGAGCGTTTCACCGAACTCGACGCGGTCAGGGTCCCGCCGGCCGCGACGCAGGCCAGGGCCTCCCATCAGCGTGTCCATCCAGCCGCGAATCCGCCACAGCATGTCGCCCGCATACCACCCGTGACCGCCGCCAATGCGCGTCACGGCCTGAAAGACGCTTTCAGCCCCGGCAAATACCACGATCGAACGCTCGTCCCTGTAGACCGCGCCGCCGGCCCAATTCGGATCACCGGGGATTGGCCCGGCAACCGACCACCTGGTGGAAACGTCATTCGCAGCCACTCTCGCCAGCGACAGTCGGATCGCCTCGCGCACACCGATGGCCTGATGGGGCATGAGCTGCTGCGCATCATCGTTGGTCACCACAACGCGGTTGCGCAGGCCCTCAGCAAGCGGACGAGCCATGCGATAGGAAACCGGAGTTACGAGGCTGATCCAGCCCGAGCTCAGCCGTGGCGTGAGTACAGGCAGCGGGATGACGATGCGGCGTTTCAGTCCGCGCTCTTCAGCCATGATCTGCATGAGTTCCCGGTAGGGAAGAACATCAGGGCCGCCGATTTCCAGGATCCGGCCCACTGTCTCCGGCACCGAAAGGCATCGGACCAGCCAGTACAGCACATCTTTAATCGCAATCGGTTGCGACTCGGTCTTCACCCAAGACGGTGTGATCATGATCGGAAGTCGCTCGACTAAGTACTGCAGGATTTCGAACGATACCGAGCCTGAGCCGATGATCATCGCGGCTCTGAACACCGTCACGGGAATGCCAGTTGCCCCAAGGATTTCCTCGACCTCGCGACGCGAACTGAGATGCTCGCTGAGGCCGGCGCCCAGCTCTCCGAGCCCGCCCAAATAGATGATTCTTGCGACCCGAGCTTGCAGAGCGGCTTGCGCGAAGACCTCTGCCAGTTTCCGATCTCGATCCGCGTAGTCCTTCCCACTCGATTCCATCGAGTGGACCAAGTAGTAAGCCGCATCGCACCCAGCAAGAAGCGGTGCCAGCGATTCCGCATCGGACAGATCACTGCGGACGACGGAAACACGTGGATCGCTCCGCCAGTGACGATCATCCAGTTTCCGAGGCTCTCGCGCGATGCACCTGACTCGAAAACCCGCATCGAGTAGCAGCGGCACCAGCCGACCGCCGACGTAGCCGGTGCTCCCAGTCAATGCGATTTCCGCGGGGGCCTTCTCTTCCGTCATGAGCGGCTCGTTGACCGTAAAGCGGGAACAAACAGTCGGGCGATAAAACTGGGACGCGGAAGTATTTCCAGCGCTGGCCAGGAATCGAGTCGCACGCGGACACGACCATCCAGCTTCCCCGCTACCGAGAAGATGCCCGACGGCAGCGATCGCGCTAGTCGGACAGCGGCAATTGCCGATCCAACTCCAGACAATCGTACAATAAGATCAGTACCACTCGCATCGCATGACCACGGCCGGCCGTTGAGTGTGCCCGACAAACGGCCGACCACGATCAGTTTGGGCGTTGCGAGAGGTCCTTGGTGCGGATCTTGAGCGTGCCCGTCAGGATCCATTCGGCATGTTGGGCTTCCGCCCCTGTGCCGCTCGGAACCTTGATGTGCATCTTGTCAAACTCGTACGTGATCTCGGCGTTTCGCCCTGTCAAGCAGTCATAGAGCCCAACCGCAAGTTCGGGCCAGGTCTTGGTTTGATTGGTATCGGCCATGTTCGAGTCGCTTTCTTTTGAGTTGCGCTTCCCGCAATCACAAATTAAATGACCCCAGAAGTTGCCCGAACAACTGACCAGCAGTCAAGTGAGTCTAGGCGCAGTTGGTTCGCGAGGGCTTTTCCTGACAGCGAGCGAGTGAGCCAAGCTTTGATTTAAACCCAACGCAGGCGGCATGTCTCCTGTTCATCTTCTGGAGCGCATGCTGAGGAACCGTTCGGATTCAAGGCAGCGCAGGGGCTGGCTGCGGACGACCCTGCATTGCCCTAACAAATCCGAGCCACCCTGAATGACAGCCACCGGGTCAACTCGACATGAAGGGCTACGAACGCGACCGCGTCGTTCACTATGAGGTGCGGTTCAACTTCGAGAAGGACCGCACCCTCCGCGATCGCGTCTGGTCTCTCAAAGGCACCAAGCGCAAGCTCATGTTCGACGTCCGGCACCAGAAGGTCCAACTGAAGAAAGATTGACCCAAACGGAGGTCGGATCAGCGCAAGTACAGCACCTCCAAGACCACGCGCACTACCGGCATTGCAGGATCGCCCCCCTCCGCTTGGCCCGGCCTCACCTTCACCTCCAAAATCCTTCTTCCTTTCACCTTGACAAACCCCAAACCATCAGTTATGCTCCCATACAAACACTTCCCACACATCCTCGCCCCCAGGAACCCACCATGCTCACTCCCACTCCCACCGCCAACCCCATCCCCATCTCCACCCCCCACATCGTCAACGGC
>Ga0105044_10011662_pt1 | contig 11965 bp, 6 predicted proteins | sample MAT01_FD_78092 | JGI IMG/M metagenome (GOLD analysis project Ga0105044, IMG submission 78092) | Freshwater microbial communities from Lake Fryxell liftoff mats and glacier meltwater in Antarctica - MAT-01 | ecosystem: Environmental > Aquatic > Freshwater > Ice > Liftoff microbial mat | place...
CAGCATAACGACCACGCCGACAACGATCACGCCAATTACCCCCGCCGCAATAGTGGAAAATGCAGTCTCACCAAGGAATGGCAAAGTGTAGTCGGGGATGATGGAATACGGGGCCGATTGACCCGCATTGATAAAGCCGATATCTGTGGCAACGCGTTCAAGTCCATCAGGGTCCGCTGATGCCAAAGGTGAGAACAAAACGACAACAAGAGTGATGAGTCCGCCAACAAATACCCAACCGCGGCTGGCTTTTGCAGATTCAGAATCTTTACCAAGTAAGTCCGGGCGAGTCCGCAGGATAAACGCCAATGCCGAAACAGTGATGAGCGCTTCACCAAGGCCGATCAAGGCATGTACACCGAGCATGGCAGGGATGACAACTTGCAAATCTGAAGTACCACTTAACCAAAGCTCAAGCGATGTAAGTAGAGCGCCTGTCATGACAGAGAGCCAGGCGGCCACACCAGCGATACCAAGTTTTACATTGTTTGATTGAGTTGAAGCAGAACGATAAAGTCCGTAACCGACTGCGGCCGTCAGCAGTCCCATATTAAGTATGTTTGCGCCCATTACAACAAGGCCGCCGTCTTGAAAGAGCAAAGCCTGTACGGCAATAACAGAGGTCATTACGAGCATACCCGCCCAAGGGCCAAGTACGATGGCTGCCAGCGCGCCGCCAAGCAAGTGACCGGATGTGCCGCCTGCCACAGGGAAGTTGATCATCTGCGCGGCGAAAATAAATGCCGCCATCACGCCCATTAAAGGAATTTGTTTTTCGCCAAGCGCTTTATTTGTCTTTGAAATGGCGAGACCGATAATTGAAGCGGAGGCTACCCAGCATATAATGGATACGATCAAACTAAGAAAACCGTCGGGGATGTGCATAAGAACTGGTGAATAGTGCATGTTAATCTCCTTTTTGACAACCTGGACAAAGGCCAAAAAACGTTAAATGGCTATCAGTTAATTGATAGCCGCTTTCAGATTCGAGTTTCCGGTACATGGATTTTAGTAAGGCGTGTTCCACCTCCATTTCATCTCCACAATTGCGGCATTTTAAATGATGATGTTCGTGCCGCGCGATCTCGTAAACAAGATGGCCGTTGCCCATGTGCGCGGGGCGAGCCAGCCCGTTCTCAGCCAGGAATTCCAGTGTGCGGTATACCGTGGTCTCAGTGAGGCCAGGTAACTCCTTATGCGCCTTCTCGTATACATCCGCGGGAGAGAGATGCTTGCCTGAATGATGAAGCACATGCAAGATCGCCATCCGTTGGAGAGTCATGCGGTAACCACGGGCGCGGAGTTGAGGAGCGTAATCTTCTGAGCAGGACATTAAAATTTCCTTATTGCAACTTTTTGCAATAACATAAATATATAATAGCATAGTTGTGTGTTTCTTACCTTAAAAAATTCATCCTGCTTCCCTATGATTAGGGAAGCAGGATGAATGCATCAAATAGTTCGCGCTAGCTGCACTAGGGTTCCCATACGAAGTGAATGAGAGCCGCCAGATATGGTTTGCCCCCCACACTATCCATACCAACAACCCAGGTCTCCCAATCCAATCCGCCGTATTGATCTGTGCCGGGGAAATGCACGGAGTAGTAATTCAAATCTGCATAGGGCCAAATGGGTTGATAGGTTGCGCCGCCGACTTTGATCTGATTGCATACAACAACAGCATTTGAGGTAAACACTTGTTGCAAAGACGGCAGGATAATTTCCTGAAATGAGCCGAGGGTGGGTTCACCGCTTCCAAAGGAAAGTCCCCAGTCTGCTTGAAAGGTGGTTTCAAAGACAAACTTGGCATGTTCCACATCATAGTTAATAACGTTGCCGTCGCGATAAAAACGCACATCCATACCGGAGGCAGGGGAAACAAGGGATGAGAGCAGCGGCCCATCTTTGGATGTGATGGCTGTCCTAAAAGAGTTGATCAATTCGCGGCCACGTGCATCATCGCAGAATGAGAGCGCAGCTGTCGCCACTGGGAGCGCAAGTGTAGCAGTGGGAGGCTGTGTCAGCGCCGGGATGGAAGTAAATATTGGGGCTGCGATCAGAGTCGATTGGGCCGTGGCAGATGGCAGGGCGGTGGGAGGCGGAGGCACATCCACCGGAGCGGAACAGCTTATAAGAGTCAAGAATGTCAGCGCAACGAAAAATGTTTCCAGTTTCATTTTTTATCCTTTCAACAAAAAACTGGCAGAGGGTTCCGCCAGTTCATTTTGCTCTTATCTGTTGGCGTCTTCAGCCATCTTTTTTGAAATCCGTTTGATAACTTCTGTCACGCCGCCCACTGGATTCTTTAGCGTTTCAAATGCGACCTCCACGATTTCTGGAGCCATGCGCTTGAGGTTGCGAAAACGCCGCACGATAAAACTTTCGTCAGGCTTTGGCTCTTCGAGCGCAGCCTGAATCTCCTTAAGTTCTTCCTTTGCATCCTGCTTTTTCCCGGCTTGAAGTTTCGGATGTCTTTCAACAAAACGATAGATCGTCTCAAAGAGAGGCGCGATATTGATGCTTTGATTTGAAACCGTATTATTATTTCCCAAAACAATATTGCTTCGGTCCACGCTTCCACCGATAACAATACTGCCATTGCCTGCGCTCAATCCGTTTTTCTTTTTTTCACCACGCTCAGGGCGACGATTTTTTCCTGCCATGCTTCCTCCTATGAATCTTTTGGCGCAATGACCACGCGAAAACCGAGGTCATCATTGAACATCAACGGGATCGACCAGTTGCAAAACGACGAGCGCGCAAACCATTGATAACCGATCCACGAACCGCCGCGCACGATGCGATATTTCTTCTCTTCATCATACCATGAGCGCGTCCACTCCCAAACGTTGCCGCTCATATCCATTGCGCCGGTTGGGCTTACTCCCTGCGGAAAAGTGCAAACTGCGGTGGTCCCGCCGAGGCCCGACCCTGTCGAGTTGCTATCCCAGGTGTTCGCGGCTGTTTTATCGAAGCCTTCACCCCACGGGTATTCACGCCCATCGGTGCCGCGTGAAGCGCGTTCCCACTCGTCATCGCGCGGCAGGCGAACGGTATATCCATCAGGAACCGCCACGATCTTTTTCGCAAGCCAGCTGCAATAGGCTTCAGCTTCAAACCAGCTCACGCCCACAATCGGCACGATCGGATTGCTCAACTCGATACTGTGCCAATAGTATGGAATGTTTCGTTTTGCAAGCGGACGATGTTCAAGCCAGTCGCGGTTTACATCTTCAAGCGTGCGATCATCATATTTGCCTGTGCGCCATTCCCAGCCATCATCGCTCCAAAATTCACGGCTTTGATATCCATTCTCCTGAACAAAACGCGCATATTGGATATTGGTAACGGGATATTTACAGATCCAATATGTATAGGGGATTCCCTTCGTTTCTTTCTTAACCCCAGCCTGATACACACTAGCAGGCACTTCTGCAAACCGGTCCAGTTCCGCGGGCCGCCAGCCGAGCCGTCCCAACAACAAACTGGCGTGCCTTCTTAACTCAGGCCGAATGGCGCCATCCTGCATGGTTGTGATCAGGGCTTGTACTACATTTTCTTTGCTTTGTATTGGCACTCCGCCCGGCCATGTATCCAACACGGCATCACCTGCAAGGATCACGGCTTCGCCGGGAGGGCCGGGCTGGTTATTAACAAGCGCTTCAACAACCTCACCGGAAACCTTTGGCAATTGCTGGCGGATACCAAGATAACCAATCGTAAGCAACGTCACTTCACGCCAGGCCTGCTCGCCTACATGTGCAGATAATGTTTCTATGATCGGGGCAGAATCTCCCTGCCCATCTAAAGCAAGAGCAACCGCGGCAAGGTATTCTTCAAAAGTTAAGTGAATGAAACCATATTCACCGGGGCCGCGTTCAAGCAAAAGCGCAGCATGTTCGCGTACATCGGTCAGGAATTGGCGCGCGGCCTGATGCGGGGATGAATCGCCTCGTTCCAAAAAAAGTTCTTCCAGTTTGCGGCGCATATCTTCGCGCCCAACCAGCCCAACGCCGGGGCTGACCTCGTGCATCCACAATGCCAGCGGCGCGAGAATGCGTATCGTCTGGATCTCATCCAGGTCGCGGCCGGGCGCGCGTCCGCTAAGGCTGCGCGCGCGATTCCATGTTGAGAGCAAAGTATTTACATATTGATCATAAAGCTGCACGCGGCGTTCAGGCAGGGAAATACCCTGCCTCTTCATCAAAGCAAGGATCGTAAGCAATAAAGGCGTGGAAGCCAGTTGCCGAACACCCGGGTTTTGTTGAATGGAATCAAGCAGTTCGCGGCGGTCAGTCTGCGCATCAGTGCGCGCGACAGCTGTATTGCCCTGGGCCTGTTTTTCGAGGGCGGTTGTCCAGTATGTAATGAATTTTTCGATCTCGTCTTCTTCAAAATCCACGATGGTACATTCAACCAGATCTTCAGCAGACGGACGCACAGCGCGATAACCGACCACGCGGCTGGTTAATACAAATTTATTTCCCACCCGGCGATGAAACGCAAAGAAATCCACCACGCGTTCCACAACCGTATTACGCATGTTAATATCACGTACTTCGTCGAGGCCATCCAATAAGATGAGGGCACGGCCTGCCTTGAGCGCTTCGCTCAGCATGGGGCCAACAGGCAAATCTGCGCCAATGCCGGCAAAGTATTCCGCAATGAAATCGTCGAGACGGATGTCATGTGTTTGGATCGCATTGGCAAACGCAGCCAACGGAAGCAGGATGGGCAAATAATCACTCAGCCCGATCTTCACTCCCTCACCGCGCGCGAGACGTAACGCAACGTATTTCACGAAAGTTGTCTTGCCCGCGCCGGGATCCCCCAGCACGATCATGCCTGAATGTTTTTGCAATACCTGCAGGAGCGGCACAGGCTCACCGAAGTGTAAAAGCTCCTGTTCATCGTTGGTGATTTCACGGCCGGCGAGGCTGAGGTTGCGATTCCATGTGTCGCCTTCAGGTAATTCCATGCGCGCTTTGAGCGGCACATAGAGATCAAGAAGTTTCAGCCTAAGCGGCACACGATCTGATACGCCCATGCCTTTCAGGCTGAGGTAATAGTGACGGTCTGTCAGGTAGACGAGGTAAGCCGCAGTGGCCTCCCGAATCTTTTCGGCCGGCAGAGCAGGCTTGAGGTCACGCCAGAAGCGGTCTGCAAGGACAATCGTCTGCCCATGGATGATGGCGCTATCCGTTACAGCGCCGCCAACGGCAATACTCTGGTCGCCGGCCTGAATTTCCGGTTCCGGCTTCGTCTGCTTTGTTATTTTCTTCGGAGATGTCTTCTTTTCGGTCATGTACTGCCTCGTTGACTTAAGGTCAGTATACAATAAATCCAGTGAATTTGGCAAAAACCGTATTAAAAGGTTTTTCTCCTTAAAACTACGAAACCCGGCTCTTGTGAGCCGGGCTTGGGTTTATTACGTGATTCTAGTTCTGGTTTGCTTCCCCAAAAACCATGACAATGATATGTTGGTTCAGGAACTTCGGTACCGCAGTTTTATTGGATACAATCTGACCTAACGTATAACCGCCTGCAATTGGAATCTTATCTCCCAGAATCTCCTGGACAGCGGCAATCTCTATACCTGGTTGTGCTTTGAGCAACATTTGCCAGGCAACATCCACAAGCACCAGGGCAAAGGCGGGCTTGGCATCACCAAGTTCCAACAAAGCTTGTTGCGCAGCCAGCCTTGCAGCACGCTCACAGGCAACACGGCTTCCCACCAATAAATATGCGTCTATCCCATCTCGAATGGTGGCGTTCATACGGAAACTGCCATCTGCTTCCACGCGGATGGGAGCGCGCACCACCAGGTCTTCACCCTGCTCCATGCCGAGAGGATATAAACGAGCAAGATAATTTAATGGAGGAAAGGCCCAGTCACGCGCGGGGTAACCAAATAACCCGGCATAAGTTTCAGAGGCGGGGCGGCCATCCAGAGTACGGAGCCAAAATCCACGCGACCGCGTAACACGGAATTGACTTCCGACCGGATCCCAACCATGATCGTGTCCCACGCCAATCTTTAGGTTACCGCGCAGGAAGGCAGCCACCAATCCACCGGTACCGGTTTGGCTGCCGGCCATTTGATAGGTGTTCCCTGTGTGCAGGTCGCCGCTGGAGAGAGCCCCGGTAATATGCAGACCCGGCAATATTGCACTGCAAAATTGCTCGGCATCCCCATTGAATCCGTCCGCAAAGAAAAGCACAGATTGATGCTCCGAGCGGGCCTGAGTGTGCTGCATGATCTTTGCAGCTGTTTCGCGTCCGGATTGGGCATACCCCGGAAGCCATAAGGTCTCTGCCTGAAAATCACCGCTGATGAGCGCCACCACTACAGAGTGTGGATGTTGTCCTTCGTGAGTAAGACCGGCCGGCGAGCTAAAACCAATCATCGGCGTATCACCCAAAAGGCTGGAGACACCATTCAACACTTCACGCGCCTGATATTGATGCGAGGAAATTACCACAGCCAGACCCGGCGTATTGACGCCGATACGGTTTAAAGCCTTATGCGCCGCCTGTAAACCGGCTTCGCGTCCATCAAGCGCCTGCGCATGTCCTACCGATGCAGTTACTGTCATATCAACTCATTACTCTTCCGCAACCGGAACGGTGAAGTGGAAGGTTGTGCCTTTGCGGAACTCGCTTTCAAACCAGATCTTGCCGCCCTGCATCTCAACGAGGCTCTTGGTGATGTTCAACCCCAAACCGGTACCCGGTGCTTCACGCGCTTTCGGGTCATCGGAGCGGAAGAATTTCTGGAACATCTTTTGCTGATCCTCCGGGGTCAGGCCGATACCGTTATCTTTCACCCACAGGTGAATAACTCGTGAGGCGCCATCAGGATCCCAATGATTTGCGGTTTCCTCCACGCCTATTTGAAGGATTCCACTTTCTGGTGTGTACTTGTAGGAGTTACTGACTAAATTTGTAAGAACCTGTCCAACGCGGGTGCGGTCTGCCCACATGGGAGATAGTTTTTCCGGCAGTTCAAGTTCAAGTTTTTGCTTCTTATCTTCGATCTGACGTTTAAGGGAACGAACCACTTCATCCACCAGGTCGGCCGCGTTGGTGGCTTTATATTCAAGACGCAGACGGCCTACTTCGATCTTGCCGTTGTCGTTGAGATCTGAAACAAGGGTGGACATACGTTCAACATTCGACTTAATCGTATTCAGGAAGTTGGTCTGCATGTCGTTGATCTGTCCAACGGCTCCCCCAGCCAGTAATTCTGTATATCCTTTAATGGAGGTCATTGGATTCTTTAACTCATGCGCCACAAACGCAACGAAATCGCTCTTGGCAAGGTTGGCTCGTTGAACCTCGGCATACAATTGCGCATTGGAAATAGCGATAGCGGCAAGGTCTGTGAGGCGGGTAAGAAAATCAATATCCACCAGGGAATCGCTTGTACTTTCCAAATGGAGCAAGCCAATCACCGCTGCTTCACGTCGAATCGGAATGATCATCTGCGTATGCGCGCTGATCATTAATTTATCCCGCGAATTTGCAACCGTTAAACGCTGCGGCTGTCCAGTTTCAACAGTAACAAGCATGGCGGGTAATTCCACCTTCATGGTTTGGTCCGGCAGGTTTTCCATACGGTCATCAAAACCCTGCTGTGACATGACATGAAGATTGGTTTCATCCAGCATACCGATCAAGCCGGCTTCCGCGCCGGATTGCCGCAAAGCCCAATCCAATGTGATGCGCATGGCGCGGTCCATTTCAAGGCTGGCATTCAATTCGCGGCTGATACGCTGCATGACCGAAAGCTCTTCCACACGCACAGCAAGTTCCTGGTCTGTCAGCGTGAAGAGACGCGCATTTTCAATGGCGATCGCGGCCTGACCTGCAAACGCGGTCAATAGTGTTTGATCATCTCCCACAAATGGGAGACCATCACGGCGGTTGATGACCTCGATCACGCCGGTCACATGATCCTTAACCTGCAAAGGCACAGCCATCAGTGAGCGGCTGACAAACCCAGTTTGTTGATCAACACCCTTAAATCTTGATGCGGTGCGTTGATCTTCATTTTCGATGACAGGGCCGCGAGTTTGCACGGCACGTCCAACAATCCCTGTACCTGGCGGCAAACGCTGGCCTACCAGGTTCGTAGCCACAGGACCTACTGTCACCCTAAACACCAGTTCATTCGTTTGGTCATCCACGAGAAACAAACTGCCGGCTTCGCAATTCAAAATGCTGACCGCGTTCTCAAGAATATTTTGAAGCAGAGGGCCCAGCTCAAGCGTTGATGTCAACTGTCGTGTGATTTCATTCAAAATGGATAACTGGCGCGCGCGTTGCTGTGTTTCTTCAAGCAGGCGCGCTTTTACAATAGCCCCTGCGGTTTGATCTGCAATAGCCTGCAAAAGTTCAAGCTGGCCGCGCGTATAAACCGTGCCCCCATCACGACTGCCGACGCTAAGTGCGCCGATCGATTGGGCGCCCGCATTGAGAGGCACACCCATCCAGGCAAAGATATTTTCAAGCGCCGGCGTATGACTGCGTGCCTGGCATTCACGGATGTAATCCTGCGTGATGATCGGGCGACTCTTGCGGATCACTTCCGGACCGAGGCCTGTATTCATTGAAAATGGCAGATTCTCACGATCGGGAATTCGCTCACTATTCTCCACGCAGAAGCCGTAGTAATAGTAATCACTATCCTTGTTATAGAGCGTAATATGAAAATGCGAGGTGGGAATGATCTGTGCGGTCTGGGCATAGATCAATTCAAGCACATCGTCAAAAGTCAGTGTAACGTTCACGCCCTGGGAAACACGCGTCAACGCGTTCATTTCCTGGATCTGGCGCTCAAGATGCGCAACGGTTTGCACGCGTTCAATGGCAACGGAGGCTTGATCGCAAATATTCTCCAGGAATCTCAAATCACGAGGCGTGTAGGGTTGGCCGGATAAACGCGCCCCCAAAGCAAGCCAGCCATTTTCACGCTGTTTACCCGGTAGCATAATGAACAAACGCGCGCCAAGCAATGCAAGGCGTGATTGCTCAGACTGCAAAGATTGCGGCAAAGTGACCGTGTTATCCAAATACAATGGCAGGCGCTCTGTCTCAAAATAACGCGCAAATGGACTGGTGGCCGCAAAACGAATATCGCTGGTGGGACGGCGGTCATCGCCGGGCAGGGCGGAGTAATAGTCGTTGAGTGAATCGTACGTGTAAATGTGAACCCGGCTCGGGGTCAGGGTTGATGCGATCTGTTCGCGCAGGACCATGCCGATCGAATTGAGGTCCAATGCCGTGGTGAGTTTATGGGAGAAGCCCTCAAGCTGTTCAGCAAAGGCCCGTTCGCCGCGGAAAAACACAGTATCCAAAAGACGCTGCACGCGTGTACGGATCGGCTCCAGAATAAGGACAACCAGAAAAATATACCCGCCAACCAGGTAGGTGTTATTCGTGGGTAAACTTTGCTGAAAAAGCAAGCCTGCGCCTGTTACGAAAACCGCATAGCCGCCCACCAGAATTACACTCAGCACAAAATACATCAATCCGCGCCGCACAAAATCGTCTGTACGCAGAAAGCGAAAACGCAAAATGGTATAGCCAATCACCAGGGGAAATAAAGCAAGCGGCAGAAATAGATAGGGCGAGAAATTTATATCTGTATTAAAACTTTTGACGGCTGCCCAGATGGCAATGGGAACAAATGAAAAAGCTGCGCCATAAAGGATGGCGCGTGCCTGTATTTTTATGACCGGGGATTGGGCATAAATGGCGTGATAAAGATTGATACCGATATAGAAGAGTACGCTTAAAGCAATGAAGCCATAGATATACTGCCAACTGCGAATATAAGCGGTCGGTTGTTCAAAATTAAATAATTTTGTAAAAGACCCAATGGCCAGCAGGAATCCAACTAAAATACCAACCCATCTCAGGTAGGGGCGATTGATCACAAGGCGGGGTTCCAAAGGAAACGCAAATGCAAGGTCCACTAAAGCGCCGCCGGAGAGGGCGCTTGCAAGCGCCCAAACCATTGTAAACTGGTGGGTGGTGCTGATGTTAAAGTATGCGCCTGTGATAATGGCAAGGGAGGAGGTGAAGAGAGAGAAGGCACGGCCCGCAGGCTCATTGCGGCGCAGACCGAAAATCCACAGGCTTGCTGCGAGAAAGACAAAACTTAATATTGATGGAATAATAAAATAGGTTGTTAAACTGGATGATGGAAAATTATATAAAATAATATCCAAAACACGCTCTTCCCCATTCTCTGAGCGCACAGTGGCTGTTACAGTTTCGCCGGCAAAATGGCCTCGCAAAATGGCGCTGACCTCATCTGAACTGCGCACTGGCACATCGTTGATGGCAATCAGTTGGTCTCCAATCACGACCTTTTCATACAATGCCCACGCAGGGTCAGGTTCGCCGGGTCCCGTTCCATTAAATACCATCGTATGTTCATAGAAAGCCCCGATGAACGGTTGTTGCAGCCAGCCATTTGCCAAAAACAGCCCCGATAAAAAGACAACCACTGCAAGCCACGCGTATGCAAACACGATCCATTGCAGGATCTGACTGGTCAGAGTGTTATAGCGTTGAAAGCCAAGCTGCACATTGCGCTGGACATTTTGAGCCATCATAGTGTTTGAATTTTACTCCACATCCCTGCCATCAGTGTATGGTACTTTCATGACAAAGAAGCAAAATATGGAATAAAAAGAAGCCCACCAGCCGTAAAGCTGATGGGCTTCCAAATTACACTTCAAACTAAATATCCAAATTCCTTACACTCTTTGCATGGGTTTGGATGAACTTCTTGCGCGGATCAACCGCATCACCCATGAGCATATCAAAGGTACGATCGGCTTCGGCTGCATCTTCCACTGTCACAAGAAGAAGCGTACGATTTGCGGGGTTCATCGTCGTTTCCCATAGTTGTTCCGGGTTCATTTCGCCGAGACCCTTGTATCTTTGTATACCCACTTTATCGCTGCCATACTCTTTGACCGACTTATCCTTTTCCTTGTCGCTATAAGCGTATTTGACCTGGTTCTTGTATGCGATACGATACAGCGGCGGCTGCGCAATATAAAGATGGCCGTCATCGATCAAGTGCGGCATGTAGCGGAAGAAGAAGGTTAACAAAAGCGTGCGGATATGGCTGCCATCCACATCTGCATCGGTCATAATGATGATACGTCCGTAGCGTAAACCCTCGAGATCAAAGTTATCGCCAATGCCCGTGCCAAGCGCAGAGATGAGCGACCTGACTTCATTATTACCCAGGATCTTATCGAGGCGGGCGCGCTCGGTATTTAAGATCTTACCGCGCAACGGAAGGATGGCTTGAAAGTGACGGTCACGTCCCTGTTTGGCTGAGCCGCCAGCCGAGTCACCTTCCACAATATAAAGCTCGGTCTTGGATGAATCGCGTTCGGAGCAATCTGCCAGTTTACCGGGCAGTGTCAACGACTCAAGCGCAGACTTGCGGATTACGAGGTCCCGCGCCTTACGAGCGGCATCACGCGCGCGCGCGGAGGTAAGACACTTCGCGATGATCGCCTTTGCGGCCTGTGGATTCTCCTCAAGGAAAGTACTGAAGGCTTCGCCAACCACCTGGGTGACATAGGTCTGCGCTTCGGGGTTCATCAACTTGACTTTGGTTTGCGATTCAAATTGCGGATCGGGATGCTTCACGGAAACAATGGCGGTCAAGCCTTCGCGGGTATCGTCACCGGAGAAGTTCGGGTCTGCATCCTTGAGCAAACCATTCTTACGGGCATAGTCATTAACCACGCGAGTCAACGATGAACGCAGGCCTGTGAGATGCGTGCCGCCGTCAATGGTATTAATGGTATTTGCAAATGAGTAAACCGATTCAGTATAGGAATCTGTATATTGGATGGCAGCTTCAATACCGATGTTGTCCACTTCTTTTTCAACATGCACAACAGGATGAAGCCCTTCACGGTTGCGATTA
>Ga0105044_10011666_pt1 | contig 11963 bp, 12 predicted proteins | sample MAT01_FD_78092 | JGI IMG/M metagenome (GOLD analysis project Ga0105044, IMG submission 78092) | Freshwater microbial communities from Lake Fryxell liftoff mats and glacier meltwater in Antarctica - MAT-01 | ecosystem: Environmental > Aquatic > Freshwater > Ice > Liftoff microbial mat | place...
CGCGCCACCCGCCGGCAGCGGCACGCATGCTGCCACTCGCCGCCGGCGGCGAGCGCGGACACGAGCAGGGCGGTGGCTTCGGGAATCATGACGCGATCACCAGGGTGTGAATCTCAGGCCGAGCATCCCGACCATTTGCAGACCGAGCAGCGCGAGTCCGCCGAGGGCGAAGGGGTGAAAGAAATCCGCGGGCTCGGGCGTGGACGGCACGAGCCGCGCGGGCTTCATCGTGTCGATGCGCTGGAAGACTTCCTGCAGCGCCGCGGGATCGCCGGCGGCGAAGGCCTGCCCGCCGGTGCGCTGCGCGATGGTGAAGGTCTCGTCCTGCGGCTGGCCTTCGGCGACGTGGATGTAAAACAGGGTGATGTCGTCGCCGCTGAATTCCGCCGCGATTTTCTCCGCCACGCCGCCGCCGAGATCGTAGCTCTGGCCATCCGAGATGAGGACGACGACGCGCTCGCCCTCGGGCCGCGCGGCGAGCACCCGGTGGACGGCGCGCAAGGCGTGGCCGATGCGCGTGCCGCTCATGTAGCGCGGCATGCGCTCGGGGCGCAGAAACGGCGCCGACGCGCGCAGTGCGGCGAGGTCTTTGGTGAGCGGCACCCAGTGGAGCACTTCCGTGCCAAAGGCGGTGAGCCCGAAGGCGTCGCCCTTGCGACGGCTGGTGAAATCGAAGATGGCTTCGAGTGCCTTGTCGGCGCGTCTGCCATTGCCGAAGGGTGCGGTCATGCTGCCGGAAACGTCGAGGCAGACCTCGATGTTCGTCAGCACGCGCGCGTCGGCAGATTGCGTGAGCCGCTGCGGGCCAGCGAGCAAGAGGATCGCCACGGCGAGCAGCCCCGCGGGCAGGAGCTGGAGCGTTTTCACCGCCCGCTCCAGCACCCGGCGTGGACGCGGTGCGCTGTGATCGAAGGGCAGCACGATGCGCTGCCCCACGCGCTGCCATTCCCACACCGCCAGAGCGAGCGGCGCGGCGAGGAGCAGGAGCAGCCAGGGGTGGGTGAAAGTCATGCGGGGAAAGTTTTCGGAGAACCCTGATGGCCATACGGCGCGAGCGCGGAGGTGAGATCGAAGGTCGCGGAGCCGGGTGGACGATGCAGCCAGTCTTCGAGCGTGCGCAGGAGTTGCCCGGCTTCAGCGTGGGCGCGCAGGCGCGGGATGGCCTCGGCGGTGTCGAGCCCTTCGAGGCCGAGGCGCTGCTGCCAGTGGCCGAGGAGCAGGCGCTCGAGCTGCGCCTTTCCGTCCGTGCTCAGCGAACCCGCGGCCGCTTGTGCGACGAGTGGGCGCAGGCGTTCGGCGAGGCTTGGCTCGGCGGGTGGCGGTGCGCCTTGCTCCACGACCTGCCGCCGTCTCCGGAGCAGGGGAAATCCGACGACGACCCACAAGCCCGCGAGTCCCGCGATGATCCATTTGTAACTCCCGAAGAGGCGCGCCGGCTCCGTGTCGCGCGGCATCAGAGCGCCTCCGTGATCGGCGGGTAGCACGCTCGCAATCTGCACCGGCAGCGGCGGCAGATCCGCGCCCGGCGAGCCGTCCGGCGCGACCAGCCAGGAGCGCAGATCGTGCGTGCCGGGCTCGTAGCCGACGTAGCGCAGATCGTATCGGAAGCCGTCCGCGCGCGCTTGCGCCGACGCGATGCGCAAGGCCACCGGCGCGGCGCGGTCGAGCGGCTTCGCCTGCCACTCGGGTCCGGGCAGCGAGACTTCGAGCCGGCCCTCGATGCCCACGGACACCGCCACTGGCTCCGCGCGAGCGACCATCGAGGAGAGCAAAAGTACGCCGAGCACTTTCATCGCGCTCCTTTCCCAAGGCTGTCCCGCCGCCGCAGAAACGCGCGCAACTTCGGCACGAACGCCTGATCCGTGCGCAGCACCAGATGATCGATGCCGCCGCGCCGAAACTCGCGCGCGACCGCACCCGCATCGAGCCAGCGGCTGCGCCCGTGGCTCGTGAAATGCCGGCCGGTCTCCGCCTCGGCTGCGCGGAAAATGCCGCCGCCGAGGCGCCCGAGTTCCGCGGGATCCTGCAATTGCAGCGCCACGCAATCGTGCGCTTGTGCGAGGAGCTTGAGCGCGTCCGGCGCGTCGGGATCGTGGAAATCGCTGAGTGCGATCACGAGGCTGCGTTCGCCGCGGATGCTGGCGAGTTCGCGCACGCGGCGGGCGAGCTGCGTGGCTTCGTCGCGCCGGTAGCGCCGCAGCCGGTGGAGCCAGAGATAAATCTGATCGCGCGAGAGCGAGCATCCCGAGCCAAGGGTGCGCTCGCCACAGCCGACGATGCCCACCGGACTCATCCGCGCGAGCGCCGCGAGGGCGAGCCCGCCGGCGAGTTGCACGGCCCAGGCGTATTTGCTGAGCGGCGTGGAACTCACGCACATCGACGCCGAAGTATCCACGAGCAGATGGACCGGCAGACGCTTCGGCGCTTCGTATTCCTTCACATGGACGCGGCCCGTGCGCGCCGTCACGCGCCAGTCGATGGACTTCACCGGATCGCCCGGCTGGTAGTGCCGCGACTGCACATACTCGATGCCCGGCCCGAGAAAGGGCGAGGCATCCGTGCCATAACTGAGGCTGTCCGCAAGCCGCCGCACCGCGAGCTGGAACTGGCGCTCGTCGAGGGCGTCGCTGGTGTCGGGCAGGGCTTCCATCGGGCGGGGGGAAATGACGAATGACGAATGACGAATTCGTCCTCTTTCATTCGTCATTCGTCATTCGTCATTCCCCTCACCCCACCTCTGCCAGAATCCCCCGCAGCACCGTCGCGCCTTTCACGCCCTCGGCGAGCGCTTCGTACGTGAGACGCAGGCGGTGGAGCAGGACGTCTTCGGCCAGCGCGTAAAGATCGTCGGGCAGCACGTGATCGCGACCGTGGATGAAGGCCCGCGCCCGCGCGGCGAGGCTCAGGGCGATGCCCGCGCGCGGGCTGCTCCCGAGTTCCACCATCGGGTTGCGACGCGTCCGGCGCACGAGTTCCACGGCGTGCTTGGTGAAAACTTCGCTCACATAGACGTGCTGCACCGCATCCATCGCCGCGACCAACTCCGCGATCGTCGCGACCGGCGGCGCATTCACCTCGTCAAACGAAGTCTTCGGCACCGCGCCCTTTTCCTCGCGCCGGAGGCCGAGGGCGAGATTGCGCCGCACGATTTCCTCCTCCTCCGCGGCGCTCGGGTAGTGCAGCCGGTGGCAGAGGAGGAAACGGTCGAGCTGCGCCTCGGGCAGCTCGAAGGTGCCGCTCTGCTCGATCGGATTTTGCGTGGCGATGACGAGGAAGGGCGCGGGCAACGGCAGCGTCTGATTGCCGATGGTGACGCGGCGCTCCTGCATCGCCTCGAGCAGCGCGCTCTGCACTTTGGGCGCGGCGCGATTGATCTCATCGGCGAGCAGCAGATTGGTGAAGATCGGTCCGCGATGGGTGCGGAATTCGCCGCGCGCCTGATCGAGAATCTCCGAGCCGACGATGTCCGACGGCAGCAGGTCGATGGTGAATTGCACGCGGCTGAATTGCAGATCGACCGCGCGGGCGAGGCAATGGACGAGCAGCGTCTTCGCCAGACCCGGCATCCCTTGCAGCAGCAGGTGCCCGCCGGTGAAGAGCGCGATGAACAAGCGCTCGACGACCACATCCTGACCGACCACGACTTCCGCCACACGCGTCCGCACGGCCTCGACAAAACGGAGGGAGGAAGTCGTCGTCATAGTGCTCTCCATGGGATGCGGGTGCCGCGCCGGGAGTGGAGTGAGGATGATTCCGCCTTTCGGGCGAAAGCAAGGCCACAGACCGGCGGACGCGGATCGCTTTCAAAGAAACCAACCACCGCCCGGACGCGTGCGTTCACAGCCCCGTCGGGTGATCGATGAACTCCCACGGCACGCGGAACTTCTTCGCCACCGCGGCCGCGAGTGCTTTCACGCCAAAGGTCTCCGTCGCATAGTGCCCGCCGTAGAAGAGATTCACCCCGAGTTCCTCCGCGAGCGTGTAGCTGTGGTGCGGGCCTTCGCCGGTGATGAAGGTGTCCACGCCCTCTGCCGCGGCCTGCGCCACTTCGCCGCCGGCGCCGCCGGTGCAGAGGCCGATGCGCGCGGTCTTCGCCGGGCCGCCCGCGGCGAGATGCGGCGCCGAACCGAGCACGCGCTCGAGCCGGCGCGAGAGTTCGGCGAGCGAGAGGTTGGCGCGCGTTTGCAGGCCGATGGGCTGGCCTTTGGAGAGGAAAAAGGGCGCGCATTTTTTGAAGCCGAGCGCGCGGGCGAGCAGCGCGTTGTTGCCCAGCGTGGGATGCAGATCGAGCGGGAGATGGGAGCTGTAGATGGCGAGATCGTGCGCGAGGGCCGTCCGCATTTTCCGATACCCCGCGCCCGTCACCGGCTGCACGCCGCCCCAGAAGAGCCCGTGATGCACGAGCAGCAGCGTCACGCCCCGCGCGCAGGCTTCGTCGAGCACCGCCTCACACGCGTCCACCGCCGCACCGACCCTGGCCACCGCGCCCGAGTTCTCGACCTGGAGCCCATTCCAGGCGCCGGAGTAGTCGGCGACTTCGCGCGTGCGCAGGGTGCGATCGAGCCAGGAAACGACGGAGGCGAGGCGGGGCATGATGCGGGGCATGAGGCGGGATTTTCGATGTTGCCGGCCGGATCACGCCCTCTAATGTTTCGCCGTGGAGAATGCGTGGATCGTTCAACCGTCAACCCAAGACTAAACATGCCCACCGCCGCTGCCAACCCCCCGATCGCCGAACCCGCCGCGTGCCCGCTCTGCGATGCCGCCCTGGACTCCGCCCGCGCCGAAGAATGCCCCAAGTGCGACTGGGTGCCGGGCTACCGCCGCCGCCAATTGCCGCGCGACAATACGCGCGACGTGATCGCCGTCTTCCTGAGCGTCGTGCCGGGACTCGGCCACCTCTACAAAGGCCACCGCCTCAGTGGCGCGCTCTACCTCCTCGGGAGTGCCTTTGCGATCGTCGCCGTCGCCGTCGCGGCCACCTTTACCGCCGGCTGGGCGCTGCTGCTCGCGCCGTTTTACTGGGCGGGCGTGATGCTCCAGGTCTATTGGCTCGAGGATCGCGTGGCCCATTCGGCCACACCGGCGTAGGCGGGGAGGAGGGCGGGATTCGCGGGACGGCTGGACTATTGGGTTGCTGGCCGCCGGGCGTTCGTCTGAAGTCGCCCGCTCGCCGCAGTCCATCCCGTCACCCGTCCACCAGCTCCCTCTCCCATGCTCTCCGCAGGCATCGTCGGTCTCCCCAATGTCGGTAAGTCCACGCTCTTCAACGCCGTCACCCGGACGCAGAAGGCGCAGGCGGCAAACTATCCCTTTTGCACGATCGACCCGAACGTCGGCGTGGTCACGGTACCGGACCCGCGGCTCGGTGCGCTGGCCAAACTCTCGCACTCCAAAAAGATCGTGCCCGCCGCGATCGAGTTTGTGGACATCGCCGGTCTCGTCAAAGGAGCGAGCGCGGGCGAAGGGCTCGGCAATCAATTCCTGAGTCACATCCGCGAAGTCCACGCGATCGTCCAGGTCGTGCGCTGTTTTGAAGACGCGGACATTCACCATGTCTCCGGCACCGTCGATCCCGTGCGCGACATCGAGGTCATCAACACCGAACTCATCCTCGCCGATCTGGCCTCCGTGCAAAAGCGGACCGACCGGCAGACCAAAGCGGCGCGCGGCGGCGACAAGGTGGCCAAGGCCGAAGTCGCCCTGGCCGAGAAACTCATCCCGCATCTCGACGCGGGAAAGCCCGCCACGACGCTCGTGCTCAGTGACGAGGAGCAAAAGCTCCTGCGCGAATTTTTCCTCCTCTCGGGCAAGCCCACGATCTTTGCCTGCAACGTGGCCGAGGCCGACCTGGCGAATGTGGCCGCGCTCGTCGAGGCCGCGCACGGTCCGGACGCCGGGCCGCCGGCGACCGGGGAGATGACGGATGCGGCGCGCTACGTCAGTGCGGTGCAGGACTACGCGCGGTCGCACTTTGGCACGGAAGCCGTGGTCATCAGCGCCCAGATCGAGAGCGAACTCGCCGGGCTCACGGAAGAGGAAGCCGCCGAGTATCTCGCCGGCATCGGCGTCGCGAGCAGCGGCGTCGGCTCGCTGATCCGCGCCGTCTATCACCTGCTCGGCCTGCGCACCTACCTCACCACGGGCGAGCAGGAGACCCGCGCCTGGACCATCCGGGCCGGGGATAAAGCGCCCGCGGCCGCCGGCGTCATCCACAGCGATTTCGAGCGCGGCTTCATCGCCGCGGAGACCGTGCATTTCGACGACCTGATCGGGCTCGGCTCCTTTCCCAAGGCGCGCGAAGCCGGCAAGCTCCGCATCGAAGGCAAGGAGTACGTGGTGAAGGATGGGGACGTGGTGGAGTTTCGGTTCAATGTCTGACAAACATCAATTCGAGGAGGAGTAGGAGTAGGAGCACGAGGACGATGCTTCGGATCTACGCGCCACTTTTCATCACACCCGGAGCCGCCCGCCGCGGCGCGGTGGTCTTGCGCCACTCCGCCCTTGCACTCGAGCGCCGGGTTCCTACGTTCGGAGCGTGCGTGAATTTGGTTCGTCATCGCTCACTTTGTCCGGTTCGGTGCTGATCGCGCACCCGAGCCTCCTCGACCCGAACTTTCGCCGTTCGGTGCTTTTTCTTTCCACCAACGATCAGGAGGAAGGCTCCTTCGGGCTCACCCTGAATCGCCCCGCCGGACGCACGGTCGGAGACCTCCTGCCGGGGCAAAGCCTCGGCGCGCTCGCGCTCGTGCCGGTTTTTCTGGGCGGACCGGTGGCGACCGATCAATTGATTTTTGCCTCCTTCCAGTGGCACGCGGAGACGCAGCGCATGGAGTGCCGGCATCATCTGCAGCTCCACGAGGCGGAGGAAAACGTGGAGGCGGAAGCGCGGATCGTGCGCGCCTTTGTGGGCTACGCCGGGTGGAGCAAAGGCCAGCTCGAGGGCGAACTCGCGCAGCGCGCCTGGCTCGTCCAGAAGCCGCCGCCCGATCTGCTCGACTACGAAAAATGCCCGATGCTTTGGCGCGAGTTGACGAGCGGGTTTGGCCCGTGGTTCCGCCTCGTCGCCGAGGCGCCGGAGGATGCCTCGCGAAACTGAGCGCGCCCGGGCGGCTAGCGGCCCACGTCGAAGACCGCGAGGGTGATATTGTCCAGCCCGCCCGCCTCCATCGCGAGGCGGAAGAGCCCTGCCACTGCGGCGCCCGCTTCGGCCTCGGTGGCGATGATCTCCTGGAGCATGGCCGGCGAGAGCATGTCGGTGAGGCCATCGCTGCAGACGAGAAAACGCGCCCGGGAGGCGACGCTGAGTGGATAGATGTGGGCCCGCACCGGGACCGCCACGACCCGCCCGCCGATGGCCCGCGTGAGCGCATGCAGATTGCCGGGTCGCACGTCCTCCCGCTTCAGGAGCCCGGCGCGAATCAATTCCTCCGCCTCCGAATCGTCGCGGGTGACCTGGATGAGCCGATGGCGGCTGAATTTGTACACCCGAGAGTCGCCCACATTGAAGGCAAACAGCCCGCGCGGCCCGTGGCCGATGCCCGCGATCGTGGCCCCCATGCCCGCACACTCCGGTTCGCGCTGCCCGCGCACGCACAGTGCCTGGCTCACGTCATCGAGCAACTGGCGCACGGCATCGGGCGTCACGGGCGTGCAGGCGGCGAGCGCCTTCACCACCACCTGGCTCGCCTCCGCACCCCCACGATGGCCGCCGATCCCATCCGAGACCGCCACCATCCAGGAGTCCTGCGCCGTCTGCATCGCCTGCACGGCTTCGCTGCTCCCGCTGGAGACGATCTGCCCCGCGAGACACGCGTCTTCATTGGCCCGGCGCATCCGCCCGGTGTGACTCAGCCACGCCCCCACCGCGGAGTAACCTCCAGAGCAGCGAACGGGCGAAGAGCGGGGTGGCATCGGGAAGGGGAGATTTCGGACTTTGCCGGGATTGCGAATTTCCATCAAGAGCAGGCAGCGGGCTATTTTGCAGCCGAATCTCCGTACCCGTGAATCGCGGTGGCTCCGTGGCCTTCCCGATGCTCGACATTCCCCCGGGAGCGTTGGAGCTTCCCCTTTACCGCCAAGCTTTGGACTCACCCCTCGCCACGATCGTCGAGCAGATCCTCTCCTCCTATGAGACAGGCGGAGGGATGAACAACATCGACGGCTCCAACCTGCCCTCAAAGCAGGCCCTGGCCGCGATCTGCGAAGACCTGCTGCAACTGCTCTTCCCCGGCTTTCACGACCGGGAACCGATCCACTCCCAGCATCTGCCGCGCGTCACCCAGCATCGCGTCTTTTCCATCTCCGAGCGGCTCTCCGCGGAAGTCTGCAAAAGTCTGCGCCTGGGCGAGCCCGGCTGCCCCGAGGCGCGCGCGCACGAGGTCGTCTTTCAATTTCTCTCCACCATCCCCGTCGTCCGCGAGCTGCTCCGCACCGACGTGGAAGCCGCCTTTCAGGGCGACCCCGCCGCGGGCGGCACTGCGGAGATCATCCTCGCCTATCCCTACCTCGAAGCGATCGCCATCCAGCGCTGCGCTCACATGCTCTATTGCCACGAGGTGCCGCTCATCCCGCGCATGATGACGGAGTGGGCGCACAGCCGCACCGGCATCGACATTCACCCCGGCGCGCACATCCTTTCGCACTTCTTCATCGACCACGGCACCGGCGTGGTCATCGGCGAGACCTCGGTGATCGGCCACCATGTGAAAATGTATCAAGGCGTGTCGCTCATCGCGCGTTCGCTCGCCGGCGGCCAGGCGTTGAAGGGGAAGAAGCGCCACCCGACGGTCGAGGATAAGGTGACCATCTACGCCGGCTCGACGATCATGGGCGGCGACACCGTGGTCGGCGCGGGCTCGACCATCGGCGCGAATGTCTTCCTCACCCACAGCGTCGCGCCGCGTTCGCTCGTCCTCGCCGAAGGCCGCGATCTGCGCATCCTCGACAAAGACAAGCGGCTCGACGAAGCGGCACTGGATTGGGTGATCTGAGGCCCCGCGCCGGTGGCGCGCCGGGGCTGGACTTTGCACCAGCGGCGGCCGGCATTTTCCATGATCTACCTCGACCACAACGCCACGACCCCGCTCGCCCCCGAGGCCTTCGCGGCGATGCGCCCGTACCTCGAGCAGCAGCACGGGAATCCCTCGAGCATTCACGCGGCAGGCCGCGCCACGCGGGCCGCGATCGACGCCGCGCGCGACCGGCTCGCCACGCTGCTCGGGGCCAGGCCGCACGAACTCATCTTCACCAGCGGCGGCACCGAGTCCGACAATCTCGCCGTCATCGGACTCGCGCGCGCGCGCGCCGCTGAGGGCCGCCACCTCATCACCTGCACCACCGAGCATCACGCAGTGCTGCACGCCTTTGCCCATCTGGAAAAGCGAGAGGGTTTCCGGGTGACGTGGCTGCCCGTCGATGCCCACGGGCTCATCGATCTCCACCAGCTCCGCGACGCGTTCACACCCCAGACCACGCTCGTCTCCATCATGACGGCGAATAACGAAACCGGCGTGCGGCAGCCCGTGCGGGAAATCGCTGCGCTCTGCCGCGAACGCGGCGTGCTCTTGCACAGCGATGCCATTCAGACCTTCGGCAAGGAACCCCTCGCGGCGCGCGACTTCGATGCGCTCTCGCTCGCCGCGCATAAATTCCGCGGCCCGAAAGGGGCCGGCCTCCTTTATCTCGCCAGTGGCCTGCCCATCGAGCGCCTGCAAGTGGGCGGCGCCCACGAGAATGACCGCCGCGCCGGCACAGAAAACGTCGCCGCGATCGTCGGCATGGCCTGTGCCGCGGAACTCGCGGTGCATGACCTCGCGGGTGAGGCAGCCCGCGTGGGCACATTGCGCGACCGGCTCTGGCAGGGCTTGGGCGCCGCTTTTCCCCGCGCCGTGCGCCACGGCTTACCCGGCCAGACGCTCGCCAATACCCTGCACGTCAGCTTCCCGGGCCTCGACGGCGAAAGCCTGCTCATGAACCTCGACCTCGCCGGCATTTGCGCGTCGAGCGGCTCGGCCTGCATGGTCGGCTCGATCGCTCCCTCCCATGTGCTCCTGGCCATGGGCGTGGCGCCGGAATTGGCGCGCGCCACGGCGCGTTTTTCGCTGGGCAAGGAGACGACGGATCACGACATCGAACACACCATCCGACTCTTCCCGGACATCTTCGCCCGCCTCGCCGCCGCCTCCGCCTCTGCATGATCCAGCCGCTCCTCTTCCGCGATCCGCCCGCGCCTTCCGCGCCGCCCACTGTCGATCCCCGCGACGCCGGGCCGCTCGAGGCGCTCGCCCGGCAGCTTCTGCGGGAAGCCGGCTGCGCCCCGCTCGCTGCGCGGGTCAGGGTGCGCTGGAATGCCCGCATGCGCAGCACCGCGGGCATGGCCTCGGCGGCCAAGGCGCTCGTCACCCTCAACCCGCGCCTCATCGCATTTGGCTGGCCGGAAATCGACCGCACCCTGCGGCACGAACTCGCCCATCTCCTCGCCCATGAGCACGCCGGTCGCCGTCGCATCGCCCCGCACGGCCGCGAATGGCGCCGGGCCTGCGAAGCCCTCGGCCTCCTCGACGAGAAACGCTGCCACGACCTGCCCCTCCCCCGGCGCCACCTCGCGGCGCGCCATCATTACCGCTGCCCGGGTTGCGCCGTCGTCATCGGTCGCGTCCGTCCCCTGCGCCGGAAATCCGCCTGCCTCGCCTGCTGCCGCCGGCACAATGGTGGCCACTACGACGCGCGCTTCCGCTTCGAAAAGTTTTCCCTCTGAACGCAAAGAGGCGGCACGTCCGGCGTCCGGAGCATGCCGCCTCAAATGTACCGGTGCGTTACGGCACGAAACGCTTCGAGCTGATCACCCGGAAGCGATAGGCCGGTTCCAGCGATCTCTGATCGACGTTGATCTTGTCCCGCGCATCGACCGCCGTGTTCTGCATGTCAAAGCGGGCGTCTTCCGGATCGATGAAGCGCTCAATGGTCGAAGACCCGCGATACTCGCCGATCACCCGGTCGCGCTTCTCGTCCCAGATGCCGCGCTCGGAGGATTGCGGGGTCTGACGCAGCGACTGGGCGCGGATATGCACCGTGTAGGTGTTCGATTTCGTGGTCAGGCGGGGATAGAGATCGCTGTAAGGTTTCTCGCGCATGTTGTCTCCCGTGAGCGCATTGGCCGCCCAGAAGCCCGTCTTCAGATCGTAATCCGGGTCCGGATTGAAACGCGGGCTGGTGTAGCGCGGGGGTGTCACCGGATCGGTCGCCGGATCGAGCTGCGGGTACAGGCCACGGTCGCAAATCTCGGACGCCGACTTAAACAAGCCCCGATCGGGATTGCTCTTGAACTGGTCGAAGTAGTCCCGAAAGGCGCGGACCGTCATGTCGCGATTCACCATGAACCGATTGTTGTATTCCTGACCTTGCCCATTACTTTGCGCCACCTTGGAGATGTTGGCATGTTGCGCGGGAAAAGCCGCGACGCGTACGGAATGCAACACCGCCCGGAAAGCAGTGCTCCGCTCGATGTTGTTAAACGGCATCATCGGATAGTTCATGTTGACCTTGCCCGCCGTCGAGAAGGGTTCGCTGATCGCGTAAGGCTCGACGATCGGCATGTTGAAGAGGTCCAGGAGCAGATGATCCCGCACGAAACCTTCCCGGCGCCCGGGATGCAGGGCACGACCGCTCCTGTCCGCACATTCGAAGGCCGAAACCGGCGAGAAAGCCAGCGTGGTCCAATGTCCATTCCTGCCGATCGGCAGCGATCCGAAGACCACCGCCGACGGCGTCTGCCGGTTCGGCGTAAAGAAGGTGTCGAAGGTCTCTTCGTAAGCCCAGTCGAAGTACGGATGTGGGTACCGCCAGTACCATTGCCTGCCTCCGCTGGCGTCGGTGTACCATTCCTTCACCCGGAAGACTGGGTTTCCTTCGTCGGACTTCCCGGTGTAAGCCCCATCCGGGAGGTTGCCCAAGCCGGTGTC
>Ga0105044_10011667_pt1 | contig 11962 bp, 14 predicted proteins | sample MAT01_FD_78092 | JGI IMG/M metagenome (GOLD analysis project Ga0105044, IMG submission 78092) | Freshwater microbial communities from Lake Fryxell liftoff mats and glacier meltwater in Antarctica - MAT-01 | ecosystem: Environmental > Aquatic > Freshwater > Ice > Liftoff microbial mat | place...
ATGCTTTCTAATGTAACTAGGCAAAAGAAACCCAAAACCACAAAAGCTGTAGCGCACGCGCAGCGTGCGCTACAGCTTTTGGGGTTTTGGGTTTAATTATGCTTGGCTACTTAAGTAAATTTTCTGAGCCTCTGTCACTTGATGCAGTACAGACAAGCTTTCGTTATGGAGATAATACTACAAACTTCCCAAATTTAGATCTGTTCCATACCACATAATTTTTAGCTGTTAAAATTTGGTCAGCTAATTACCAAAATATGAACTCATCAAATCGAATCTACTTAAGCGAAATTGATCACAAATTTTTATCTCAACTAAAAGCAATTGACCACGCTTGTCTTGGTAATTTTTGGAGTTTGGAGGCTTACCAACAGGAAATAGATAGTCCTAATAGTTGTATCTTGGGCTTGATTAATGAAAAACATCAACTACTTGGCTTTGGCTGTCTCTGGGCTATTTTGGAGGAAGCGCACATAACTATTTTAGCAGTGCGACCTGAGTACCAAGGGCAGGGATTGAGTAAAGCAATTGTTTGGGGATTACTCAACAAAGCTCGCGATCGCCAGTTGGAATGGGCAACCCTCGAAGTTAGGGAGTCAAATTACATCGCGATCGCCCTATACAGAAATTTTGGCTTTGAAGAAATTGGTAGAAGAGCTAAATATTATGAGGTAACAGGGGAAGATGCCTTGATTTTGTGGCGTAAGAATTTGCACACTAAAGAATTTGGGATAGCTTTAGAGAGTTGGCTTAAGTCAATTTCCGACAGCTTGTTGGCAAAAGGATGGAGTTTATAGGTATTGCGAAGATTGCGATAAAATTAATTTGGGCTTAATGAAGATCAAGACGCTTTACAGACAAAAGGTTGAAAAAGATGAGATTACTTGACTGGACTACGAAATTTGTCATTTTAGCGATCGCTAGCTTAGGAATTGGAAATATCGCGATCGCAGATGCTAAAGCGCAGCTCGGTAATATCGTGGTTTACATAGCAGGCAACAATCCCGTCACCTTAAATATTGTCAGACAAGTCGTTACCAACCCAATAATTGCTTCGGTCAATAGCAGGACATCAATTGTAGCTGGATCGTTTGACGAGCAGACTGCTGACTATGTAATCCGTGAGTTGCAACGTCGAGGTGTAGCAGCCCAGCAAACTTATCAATCTTTTGGTTCAGGACAACAACCTATCAGTAATTCCCCTACTGTCATCTTGCCCAATTATTTGCCTAGCAATGCTTCAACCATCACCAATCAAAGTCAGTACCGCTACGTCACCGCCATCCCTCTAAGATCTGGAGAAACCACGATTTTAAATCAAGTTAGACGATCAGTTCCCAATGCTTTTGTGGCAAAGTCATCTCGTGGCGACTATATATATGTGGGTGGTTATACAAATCGTGATGCAGCCGAGTCTTTAAAACATTATTTGCGATCGCAAGGTCTAGAAGCCCGTGTTCTCTATTTCTAAAAAGTTAACACTTCCTTGCCTGTGAATAATCCAGCCTTGAGCAGTCCACTGCACCACCGTTGAAGGCATTCCACCACCCAACTGAACAGAAGTGTCTAACCCATCTCCTAAAGTAAATACATCAGGAAATTCATTACTAATATCTAACATCCTGCGTAACGGTGGCTGATTACTTTTATTCGCACTAGTTGTGAGCATTGCTCCCGTTTGCTGCAAAATAGCGAGCGCTAACTGATCATTAGGAATACGGATTCCTAATGTATCAAACCCTTGGTTTAATGCACAGCCACGATCACTAGCAGGTAGTACTAAAGTAATTGCGCCTGCAAAATACTTTTGAGCCGTTTTTTCCCAGATCCAAATCTCAGCGTAATTAGTATCTATAAATGGTAAAAAATCTCGCCAAGTTGCCGCCATTAATATTAGGGGCTTATCAGGCGATCGTTGTTTGACTGTAAAAATATCAGCACCGCGATCGGGGCGCACCGCCAAAGCAGGTACAGTATCAGTCGGAAAGCTAACTAACTTTCCAGATCTTGCCCCTGCAACTAAGGCTCCAAAATTAACTAAAGTCACAAATTATAAGTCTTTCTTAATTAAGTTATCCAAACGATTAATTTACAGTGCTTTGCACTTTCTTAAAGCTAAGAAATTCTTTAAAAGGCTGGCTTTGCCAGCCTTTTAAAGAATTTCTTGTACTGTACAAAGCCTCAACAGGCTACAAGACCAATTCATAAAAGTGTTAGCAATTTTTAGCTTGTTATTCTTAACTTAGTACAAGGGGGGCAGAAATCAAGTGCAGATCCACTTCACTATTTTCTAACTTAGTGACGGCGGCAACTACTCCTGGTCCAAAAAATCGTGTCAGTTTGTCTCGTTTTTCCTGCCAAGTCTCAAAACTCATTAAGGGCGAGTGAAATCTTAAAACTAAGCTATAGGAATCTTTAGTCTCTTCATCTTGATAAACTTCTTCATAAAGACCAATTAGTAAAGGACGCTCCTCATCAGTTGGACTCATGCCTAACTTCTCCAGCACTTCATCTAAATGAGCTTTGATCCCATAGCGATAGCGTGTAACATCTTTGCGTAGCTGCTTTTGCGTTGATGTCTCTTGAAGATTTCGCAAATTTGTCACTTCTTCAGATGTAGATATTACTAGAGGAGATGGGGCAACTTCTGAAGATTTAAAAGCAAAACCTCCCAGTAAAATCGGGAATCCATAAAAGAATCCAACTAGATTTAGAGTGGAATTACCCTTTGAATAAGCCCAAAAACCAACTACAAATAAAATTCCGCCTATATATAAGCCAACTGAAGCGAGAGATATTTTTTTAAGTTTAATCATGATAATCAATTAATAATACTTAATAAATGTATCTGCTAAGTGGCTTTGTTTGATGTGAATCGCTTTAATAAGCCCTAAATTCTTCCCTATAAAAAACTTTTTCAGCCGAAACCTCCACCGTTAGACTATAAATATAAATGTATTAAGTGCATGAGTTAAGAATTACACCAAGCCAATAAATCTAGAGGTTAATTAATAGCCTCGCAGATGCGGTTATAAGATTTTGAGTAGCTTAAACCACCATTTTTATGTTTGGCAAGTTACAATCATTCAGGTGTAATTCCCCGTAGCACAAAGTTTTAGACAGTACGGAGTTTGAGGAATCTGGCATGAGCAAAGCAGCCATCGACCTACCTATTGAAATTAAGTTGCCAGTTGCCAAACTTGGCGCAAATGTTGAAGAAATTGAAGAAGACCTTGACGATTTAGATGATGATATCGAAATCGACAAGGATGATTTAGTTGATGATTCAGATGACGAATCTGATGATGACCCTGATAAAACTGGCAAAGCAAAGGGGGCAAAAAAAAGAGCTAGCCAAACTAAGAAAAAGCATTTTACTGAAGACTCAATTCGTCTCTACTTGCAAGAAATTGGGCGTATTCGTCTCCTTAGAGCCGATGAAGAGATTGAGCTAGCACGTAAGATTGCCGATCTCCTTGAACTAGAACTAAAGCGTGAAGAATTAGCAACCGAAGCTGATTGCCATCCTGACGATGTTGGGGAGCTTGATTGGGCTATAAAAATGGGGATGCCTTTGGGAGACTTTCGCAAACGTCTCCACTCAGGTCGCCGTGCTAAAGACAAGATGGTGCAGTCTAACCTGAGACTAGTTGTGTCGATCGCCAAAAAATACATGAATCGTGGATTGTCCTTCCAAGATTTAATCCAAGAAGGCAGTTTGGGCTTGATCCGTGCCGCCGAGAAATTTGACCATGAAAAGGGCTATAAATTCTCGACCTATGCGACATGGTGGATTCGTCAGGCAATTACTCGTGCGATCGCCGATCAATCGCGTACTATTCGTCTACCTGTCCACCTTTACGAAACTATTTCCCGCATTAAGAAAACAACTAAATTGCTTTCTCAAGAAATGGGACGCAAGCCAACCGAAGAGGAGATCGCCACCCGCATGGAAATGACGATCGAAAAATTGCGGTTCATTGCTAAGTCTGCCCAACTACCTATCTCCCTCGAAACGCCGATCGGTAAAGAAGAAGACTCTCGCCTCGGTGACTTCATCGAGTCCGAAGGTGAAACCCCTGACGATCAAGTTGCTAAGAGCCTATTGCGCGAAGATCTTGAGAGCGTACTAGGAACCCTCAGCCCTAGAGAGCGTGATGTTTTACGTCTGCGCTATGGACTAGATGATGGTCGCATGAAGACCCTTGAAGAGATCGGTCAAATCTTCAACGTCACCCGCGAACGTATCCGTCAAATCGAAGCTAAAGCTCTCCGTAAATTGCGACACCCCAACCGCAATAGCGTTTTAAAAGAGTACATTCGCTAGTTTTTGAGTGTCTGTCATGACTCAAGCCTTACCCAAACCTTCTAAAACCTCTCTATACGATCAAGATTTGCATCTCTGGCTAGAAACTGCGATCGCGCAGTTGAAAGCTGGAGATTTGAATGATCTAGATATTGAAAATTTAATAGAGGAGTTAGATGGTTTGGCGGGTAGAGATAGACGCGAGCTAAAAAACAGGTTAAGAGTGTTGCTAGAGCATTTACTCAAGCGGCTTTACATTGATATGCCTCAAGAATTTAATGGCTGGCAAAGAACCATCCGCGAACAGCGTAGACAGATTGAATTAATCCTCGAACAGTCCCCAAGCCTTAGAAATATTTGGATTGAGTATTTTGATGATCAATGGCGATCGGCGATCAAGGATGTTCGCGCAGAGTACCAAAAAACTACTTTTCCCGATATATGGCAATTTAGCCGAGATATTGACTCATTGCTAAATATTGATTTTTGGGAAAAAAATTAAACTTTAAGAGAGCAAAGATTAGTGAATGTCTCATCGATTTTAGCAAACCAGCTTCTTGTTAAGACTATACACAGGTTAAACATAAGTGTTATAGTTAAAAGCCTGTGAAAAAATAACACCTCTTGAAAATACATAAGTAACGGTTATGACCAAACGTACCCTACGCGGTAGTGTCCGCAAGAAAAAGCGCACATCTGGATTCCGCGCCAGAATGGAAACCCCTACAGGAAGAAGAGTGATTAGAGCTCGTCGCAGCAGAGGTAGAGTTCGCTTGACTACTGTTTAAGCATAGCCACAATTTAGTAAACTTTTAACTAATAAGAATTCATTAATTTCTAGTGCTTCCCAAACAATATCGTCTGCGGCAACGCGAAGACTTCGCTAACATATACGCCAATGGCGATCGCTTTAGGGGAGCACACTTAATGTTAAGGGCTTTTAATAATAAAGATGGCTCCTGCACTCAGATCGGCATAGTCGTCAGTAAAAAAGTTAGTAAGTTGGCGGTAAGCCGTAACCGATTTAAACGTCAGCTACGCGCCATTTTTCGCCAACTTCTGTCACAATTAAATGATGGGTTGCAGATTGTTGTAACAGTAACTACCCAAGGTCAGCCAAGTTATCAACAAATTTGCGATGACCTTCATATCTTATTAATCAAAGCAAAGGTTTTGAAGCATGGCAGTTAGTGAAGAAGTTTACTACGAAGGTGCACCGCACATTGGCGACTTGATTATTAGTCTGCTAGTAAGTATTTTTGTGATCACTATTCCTTTTGGTGTAGCTGCGATCGCGAGAGCTTTGTGGTTACGCTACCGAATCACCAACAGACGTATCACTGTCACTGGTGGATTTATGGGACGCAATCGTACAGACATTGTTTATGCAGAAATAGTCAAGATAGTCACAGTTCCTCGTGGGCTAGGAGCTTGGGGGGATATGGTTTTAACTCTCAAGGATGGCTCTCGCTTAGAACTAAAATCCATGCCAAAGTTTCGTGAAACCTACGAATATATCGAGTCAAGACTGAGCCTGAAGGCACAAGAAGTAAGTGGCGCTATCAGCAGCAATGCTTAAAAAGGTTTAATATATACGGTAGAGTAACTTAAGATTTCAAATCACTTAAGTTGCTCTGAATTTCTTTTAGGTGAGTGATTGACTGTCATTCTAATGCAAACCCAACAGTAAAGTAGACAATGGATTTCGGCGTAGGTTTTCTTTCCAACAACATAATGTTGCCTTTCCTAGATTTTTTCTACGGCATCGTGCCGAGCTATGGACTGGCAATTATTGCCTTAACGTTGGTTGTACGTTTTGTATTATTTCCAGTTAGTGCTAATCAGCTTCGCAGTATGAGACGCATGAAAATCGCTAACCCTGTAATGCAGCAGAGAATTAAAGAAGTCCAAGAGCGATATAAGAGCGATCCTGCTAAGCAGCAAGAGGAGCTAGCAAAGGTTAACTCAGCAAACTTCAAGGAATTTGGTAATCCTTTATCAGGATGTTTGCCCGCCATAGTTCAACTACCAATTTTGTTCGCTTTATTTGCAACTCTCAGGGGTTCGCCATTTGCAGATATCAACTACTCTTTGAATTTTCAAATTTCTCAGCCCGATGCTAAAGCTGAGTCCCAGCGTCAAGCTTTTACATCTCCTAGTCAAAACGTATACTTTGCAGACCGCGTGCATTATCCAGTTCTTGCCACAGCCGTTGATGGTACTAATTTAGTGGTTGGGGAGCAGTCAAAGATAATCTTGCAAACTTCAGAGGGTAAGGATTTTAAGGTTTTATCATCTGATTATCCAGACATAAACCTCAACCCTTCATGGAATGTAACCAAAGGTCAAGAATTAGTTGACATCTCAGAAGATGGAACTGTAACTGCTAAGCAAGCAGGTGAAGCTACGATTCAGGTTACGGTTCCTGGATTAGCATCTAATAAGGGCTTCTTATTCATCAAGGCTCTTGGAAAAACTGGCGTAACGAATGCGGACGGTAGTATTAACTGGGATATCGTGATCATGGTATTGGGGTTTGGCGTTAGCTTGTATGCCAACCAATCCATATCCAGTGGCTCTACACCTAAGCCTAGCAACTCAACTCCTGAGGCATCGCAACAGGACACGATGAATAAGCTCACACCAATTATTTTTTCTGGTATGTTTTTATTCTTCCCACTACCTTCTGGCGTAATGCTCTATATGTTGATTGCCAACATATTTCAAACACTTCAGGCTTTTATTGTTGCTAAGGAAGCATTACCAGAAAATCTTCAAAAATTAGTAGCAGCTTCAGGCGTTTCGACCACTGTAGCCAGTTCTTCTGGTAAGTCATCATCTACAAGCAAGCTAACTATTGATACAAAATCTGGTGCAACATCTATTGTTGAAGATAAAGCTAGTGATAGTAATTCTCCTACAAAGTCAGCTCTACCTTTTGAGCCTAATTCGCAGACAAAAAAGAAAAAAAAGTAGAAATTTAAGACCAATGGCTGACATAACCCTTGGTCTTAAATGTTCTCAGTCATGAATAAATAAATTAGTAAACTAAGTTGGGTATGGAGCTTATGCAAGATAATTCATCAGAAGTAAGCTGGTTACAAAAGCTTTTGAGTTTGATGGGTTACACAGCCTCGATTGAGATTAAACTCATGGAATTGTCTGCAAAAGCATCATCCAATCAAAATTATTGGTTGGAAATCGACTCCAGTCAACTTCAACAGGATCAGATTGAGAGATTAATTGGAGAGGGCGGATCTGTAATTGACTCATTGCAGTATTTAGCAAATATTTTGTTAAATAAAAACTTAAATAATGAATCACAAGAATTAACCAACTTCTACACTGTCGAACTAGCTGGCTATAGAACTAAAAAACTAGCTGAGTTGCAGAATATAATTACTAACGCAGTCAGAAATGTACGGGAGACAAAAATTGATTTTGTAATCAAGCAGCTATCTTCTAGCGATCGCCGCTATATTCATCAGATTTTAGAAGAAGTTGTAGATATAGAGACGATTAGCGAAGGTAGAGAACCTAATCGTCAATTAATTGTAAAGTTGGTACAGCCATAATGGAAAAGCTATATATTCCACAAATTGCTAGAGCTATAGAAGCTACAGAAACATTTGAGTTTAAAGAGTTTATCGAAGGGTTGGAAACTCTAACGCCTGTGCAGGGAGTAATGAATGTTCGCCATGTTGGCTCATTTCTTGAGGTTAGTACAAAAGCTTCAACAATCATGACACTGACTTGCGATCGCACATTAGTCCAGTTTAATTACAGATTAGCGATCAACAATTCTGAAATGATTTGGTTAGCAGAGCCTCTACCAGAAAGTGAATATCCTCGTGAGCGCGAAGTTGAATCTGGGGATCTAGTTGAGTCATTGTCACCTAATGGATATTTTGACCCGTCTTTATGGTTATATGAGCAATTAATATTAGCAATTCCATACCCTAAGATTGCTCCTGATGCTCCCGCTCTTGAACTAACGGATACTCAAGAAAGAGATACAAATCCTTCTCTAGACAAGCGTTGGTCGGTTTTAAGTACTTTACAGTTATCAGAATAAAAAACTAGCGATAGCTAGCTATACTATGCTTAACAATTAAGTGAGTAATTTAGCAAATATGGATTCTCGTGCAAAGGTATTAGCGATCGCTGAATCTTCAATGGGTCATAAAACTCATATTATGACCATGCAAAAGTACTTTGATGTATCTTCATGCCATGTTGATATTTGCTGGAATGATCAAGAAAAGGAACTGATTTTTAAAATCATTAATAAGATTCTAAATTTTAGAATTCCGAGTAAATTTTTTCAATTACACAATTTAGACTTATTTCGCTTGAGAGCGCAAATTGGCTATGGACTTCTATCGCGAAGGCTAATAGCTAGAAAACGTAAACTCAACAGTTACAACGTGATATTTTTTCATACCCAAGCTTTAGCTTTTTTTGCACTTGACTTAATAAAAAAAACTCCCACTGTGGTCAGTATCGATATGACCAATGCTCTAGCTTCTGTAGAATCTGGCAATAATAGATTTCAATGGACTTATAAACCAAATATATATATAGAAAAATTGATTTATCAGAGGGCAGCCAAAATATTGACTTGGACAGAATGGGCTCGTAACTCTGTAATTAATGATTATGGTATTCAACCTGAAAAAGTGCAGGTAATTCCCCCAGGGGTTGATATCAAGTCTCTAAATTTTTCGGAACGATATAATCAATCTGGTTTAAAGCCATATCAAATATTGTTCGTTGGTGGTGACTTTAAACGAAAAGGGGGTGAAGACTTATTACAGGTTTTTTTGGATAAGTTTGCTAATCAAGCAGAGCTGCATATTGTCACCCAAAATCAAATAGATTGCCCGCATCCTAATGTTCATGTATACAATCAAGTTACTGCCTATAGTCCTCTCTGGTATGAACTTTATCAAAAATCTAATGTATTTATTATGCCTACCTATGGAGATGCTTTTGGCATAGTGTTTATTGAAGCTATGGCGGCTGGGTTACCTGTAATTGCTTCTAATCTTGTTCAAACTAAAGAAATTGTGAAGGATGGAGAGACAGGATTTCTGATTACTCCTGGTGATCGCCTTGAGCTTGCCAATAAGTTGCAGATGCTAATTGATAACCCAAGCTTGGGACAACAAATGGGAATCAGGGCAAGAGAATTAGCAGAGACAAACTTTGATACGCACAAAAATTTTCAAATGATTGAATCTATATTTGAGCAAGTGAGCCAAATCAAATGAAAATATTGCTGACTATCCATCATGAATTAGATCCTAACTTGGGCGCACCTGGGGTGACTTGGCGGATTGGTCAGGAATACAAGAAATTAGGTCATGAAGCTAGTTACTTTTCCTTTGACGATCTTCCCAAGTTTTTGCCTAGTATCGTTAAATCTATATTGTTCCCTGAGTTTGTCGCTTATAAGGTTGCGGCTCTAGTCAATAAAAATGAAGTTGATATTCTGGATGCTTCAACTGGTGATGCTTGGCTATGGGCAAAATTAAGTCAATTATTCCCAAAGAAAAAGGGAGCTAAAGTGATGCCATTGATTGTGGCTAGAAGTCATGGTTTAGAACATACTGTCCATTTCCAGCTTTTAGAAGAAGTAAGACTAGGAAACATGAAACTAAGCTGGAAATATCCCCTTTATCATGGAGGCTTTCATTTATGGGAGGTAGCTAATTCTTTACGTTTAGCAAATTTAGTACTGCTCTTAAATGATTATGATTTAGATTATTCTGTAAATCAACTCAAGGTTGATCGCGATCGCGCCCATGTTGTTAAAAATGGAATTTTAGATACTCTACTCAACTTGCCAGCACCAGAAGTATTAAACGATGGAATTACTCGTATTGCCCATATCGGTAGCTATATTCCCCGTAAAGGTATACATTACAGTGTCCCAGCATTAAACTCTCTTTTGAATAGTTTTCCTCAAGTAGAAGTTAGTTTTTTGGGAACAATGACTCCAAGAGAAAAAGTAATCGCTGATTTCGATCCAGCAGTTGTTGATCGGATAAAAGTTATTCCAACATACCAAAATAGTGAACTGCCAAAGTTATTGACTGGGCATTTGATTCATCTTTTTCCGTCACTGTCCGAAGGTTTTGGACTGGCTGTAGTCGAAGCTATGGCTTGCGGGCTTGTTCCAATCGTTACTGCCATTCCAGGTCCTACAGAAATTGTTACCCACGAATTTGACGCGCTAGTGATCCCGCCAAGAGATAGCTCTGCAATTGAAGAGGCTGTCAAAAAATTGATTAGCGATCGCGAATATATGAACAAATTGCGTATTAATGCTTACAATACAGCCCAAAAGTATTCGTGGTCTAGTATCGCCAAAACAAACCTAGATTTATACAAAAAATCCTTAGCTAATTATTCACTGACGAGTGGGGAATGAAATGCCGCGCACTGCACTGCACTTCATTTACGACAAATAGCGATTATCAAGCTGAGCTTGATAGTCTATATTTGTATCAATTCACAAAGATATACCTACACTTTTGTGAATTACAGCGCTTTGCGATGTTCTAAAACCCAGAGAAAGTTTTGAAAGTGCCGCGAAGCGGCACTTTCAAAACTTTCTCTGTACCCTTTAAAGCCTCAATAGGCTGTGGTATTAATTATTATTAGGTGTATATGGCGATCGCAAATGAGTTGAAAGATGCTCAACGTTTAAGTTAATTATTTTCACAAATGATTTGGAAACGCTACATTTATTATTTAGTGCTTGATACATTAAGCCTGACAATTAACGACAATAAGTGTCATATAAATTTGAATTAGTCGGCTAGAATATTTCATCCAGATCTCGACCTAGTTTTTTGATTTATAAAAGTGTACCAACATTTTTGCAAATTAAAGCTAAACCCATTCAGAGTCAGAAATTCGGAAAATAAATTTTTTGACTTGGTATAAAATCTATTAAATGTAGAACATGAAATTATTTAGAAAGTTTTTAAACAAAAAAATAAACAAGAAATTCTATAAAAGCTTAGTATTTCAATCTTCTATGACGTTTCTAGTTTCTCTTGAAATATTGACTGTTTTTATTGTTTATCTATCAAATTTAAATTATCTAGATAATCTTAAAGTATCTGCATTAGATAAAATCAATTACATTAGAATAGATCAAGAAGATCAAATTAAAAAATGGCTATTAAAAGAACAAAACACATCATTTGAAATTAGTAATTCATCTGAAATACGGTTAAGAGTTGAATCACTAAATAATAACAAAGGTAATGAAATAGAGACTAATAGATCTCGTCAAATCCTCAAATCTCTTTTTGAGAAAAACATCAGAAGCAATCAAAAAATTAGCACTATGTTGTTATTTGATAGCAAAGGCAAGGTAATAGCCTATGCAGATGATTTGGCTTTACAAAAGTCAGACTCGTCCTACGAAAAAATCCAAAGCATGATCAAAAATAACAATCTATACATAAAAGGTAAAGAAAATAGTCCTAGCATTCCTTTCTTTTACTTAACTATTAATGATAACCAGCCATATATTGCTTTTGTTAACCCAATATTTGACGCTTTGGGTAACAAATTTAATCTATTGATTAATGTTAAGACTGAACAGCTAAATCAGTTAGTTATTAATAACAATTTGAA